>Ga0157372_10007965_pt1 | contig 11267 bp, 14 predicted proteins | sample C55metaG_FD_115307 | JGI IMG/M metagenome (GOLD analysis project Ga0157372, IMG submission 115307) | Corn rhizosphere microbial communities from Kellogg Biological Station, Michigan, USA - C5-5 metaG | ecosystem: Host-associated > Plants > Roots > Rhizosphere > Soil | place: USA: Michigan...
ACCTTTAACCTTTAACCTTTAACCTTTAACCTTTCGCCTTTAACCTAAAACTTAAATACGGGTAATATCCGCTCCCAAAGCTTTAAGCCTGGTATCTATATGCTGATAACCGCGTTCAATTTGTTCAATATTATAAATGGTTGATTGGCCCTGTGCGGAAAGGGCTGCAATCAACAGGGAAACCCCGGCACGAATATCCGGTGAGGTCATGGAGATACCGCGCAATTTAACCTGATTATCCAAACCGATAACGGTTGCACGGTGCGGATCGCAAAGGATGATCTGTGCGCCCATATCCAGCAGCTTATCCACGAAGAATAAGCGGCTTTCAAACATTTTTTGATGGATCAGTACCGAACCTTTGGCCTGGATAGCAACAACCAGCACAATACTTAATAAATCGGGGGTGAAGCCCGGCCATGGTGCATCGGCAATGGTCATGATACTACCGTCAATAAAGGTTTCTATTTCGTAATGTTCCTGGGCCGGGATAAAAATGTCATCACCTCTAAGCTCCAGTTTAATACCTAAACGGCGGAACACATCAGGGATCATGCCCAGCTCTTTGTATTGAACATCTTTAATGGTGATCTCGGATCCGGTCATGGCTGCAAGGCCGATAAATGAACCAATCTCGATCATGTCGGGCAGTAAACGGTGCTCTGTACCGCCTAATTTTTCAACACCTTCAATAGTTAACAGGTTTGAACCGATACCGCTGATCTTAGCGCCCATACGGCTCAGCATTTTACAAAGCTGCTGCAGGTAAGGCTCGCAGGCGGCGTTGTAAATAGTAGTAGTGCCTTTGGCTAATACCGCGGCCATTACCACGTTGGCTGTTCCTGTTACCGAAGCTTCATCCAGCAGGATATAAGTACCCTGTAGGTTGGATGCATCCACATTAAAGAAACCATTTTCGGGATTGTAATTAAATTGAGCCCCCAGTTTTTCAAAACCAAGGAAGTGGGTATCTAACCTGCGGCGACCAATTTTATCGCCACCCGGTTTAGGGATAGATGCTTTACCAAAACGGGCCAGCAAGGGGCCAACTATCATGATGGAACCGCGTAAGCCGCCGCCTTTTGATTTAAAAGCCTCAGACAGGAAAAAGTCCTGGTTGATATCTTTGGCTTCAAAGGTGTAAGTATGCTCGTTAATACGTTCAACAATAACGCCCATATCGCCAAGCAGCTCTATCAGTTTGTTTACATCCTTAATATCGGGAATGTTGCTGATGGTTACTTTTTCTTCAGTAAGCAATACGGCAGATATAACCTGTAAAGCTTCGTTTTTTGCACCCTGCGGGGTTATTTCACCTTTTAGCGGTTTGCCGCCATTTATTACAAATGCGTTAGTCATGCGGAGTTTCGGATAATTGATATGATCACCAATGATAAACTGTAAAAAGCTATGATCGGTTTTGCCAAATAATTTATATGGGGCAAAGATTAGAAAATTAATGCAGATAAAATAAAAGCCAGGAGGGATTTATCATTAATGATATTAATACAAAAACGTCATTGCGAGGTACGAAGCAATCTCAAACTATACAGGACGGACCTGCTAATCGGGGATTGCTTCGTACCTCGCAATGACGCTCTTTTTGCCCTTCGGAAGTACCCGGGGTTAATATTTTTTTGCGCCGCCGTTGTTACGGTTGCGGTTTTGGTTGTTGTTGCGGTTTTGATTATTGTTTTGCCGGCCGCCATTACCGCCGCCACGGTTTTGATTGTTTTGGTTATTGTTGCGGCCGCGGTTGTTATTATTGGTATTGTTTTGCTGAAAGTTATTAGGGCGGAAATCAACGCGGTTAAGGTTAATGTTCTCTTCCAGTTTCAATGTACCGCCCGATAAAGCATATAAATCTGACAGGATGCTTTCGTCGCTTACCGAATCTTTGTTCCATTGCACGTAGGCCATTTTCATGAAATTGGCTATAGCCTGGATCATGTGGCGCTTACGTTCAGGTTCCTCAATGGCTTTAGCTTTTTCAATCATCAGCTCAATGGTTTTGCCATAGTGCTTGTATTTGATACGCTGATGAGGATAGTTTAACGGTGCTGGTTTAATATGCACAGCATCCGGCGATGGCTTGGGGTACGGTGAATCCACATCAATCTGGTAATCAGAAATGATGTGCAGGTGGTCCCACAGTTTATGTTTAAAATCGGCCACATCGCGCAGGTGGGGGTTTAAAAAGCCCATCAGGTCAATAACTACCTGTGCGTAGCGGTTGCGTTCTTCTTTGGTTGGCAGCGCTACAATATATTTAACCATATTTTGTACGTTACGGCCATATTCAGACAGGATCAGTTTATTCCTGGTTGAGTTATAATCAAAATTTGCAGGCGTGTTTTCTTTAGCCATGGTAATAATTTTTTAAGAAAGTTGAAAGTTAGCCAGGCAAATTTCCCTGATTGGAAGGGCAAAAGAGGCTAAAATTGAATTGTTACTTGTATTGAAGTAGTGCAAATATAAACTAATACTTATAATACGCAAATTACGTTGGTTAATTGTTGCAAATATTTGTTTTATTTTAGCTTTTAAACATCTACAATTTGGAAAATCAGCAAATTACCATCACGCATACAGAGATCTACCGCTTCAGCATCCCGATGGAGCCGTTTACCATTGCCACCGGAACATTATCTCACGCCCAAAATGTTTTTATCCGTATGCATACCGATGCCGGTTTTTACGGTGTAGGGGAATGCTCGGCTTTCCCGATGATTGTTGGCGAAACACAGGATACCTGCCTGATTATGGCGCGTGAGTTTGCCCGCTTATGGAAAGGCAAGGATGCGCTTGATATCGAAGCCCGGCTTGGCGAACTTCACAGTTTTACTGCCGGTAATACCACTATAAAAAGCGCCTTTGATAATGCACTGTTTGATATAGCTGCAAAAAATGCAGGCCTGCCATTATACCAGTTTTTGGGTGGCGAAAAACGTGTTGTTGAATCGGATATTACGATAGGCATAGCCGGGCATCATACCATGGCTTTAAAAGCGCTTGATTTTAAAGCTTCCGGTGCTAATATATTAAAGGTGAAGCTGGGCAAAAATGCTGTGGAAGATGTAGAGCGCATTCAACAAATTCGCGAAGCTGTTGGACCGGTCATGAAAATCCGTATTGATGCCAATCAGGGCTGGACTTTTAACGAAGCGGTTTTTGCCTTGCAGTCAATTGCGCAATATGATATTGAATTTTGCGAACAGCCTATACGTACCTGGTATGACGACCGGTTACCTGAATTGATGCAGCTATCGCCTGTTAAGATCATGGCCGATGAGAGCGTATATAACCACCACGATGCCCGCAAGCAGATCAACGCGGGCGCCTGCCATTATATTAATATAAAGATGGCCAAGTCGGGCGGTATTTATGAGGCTAAAAGGATCCATGACGTTGCTGCTTCATACGGGATACCCTGTATGATGGGAGGGATGCTGGAAAGCCGGATAGCATTAAGCGCCAAATTACACTTTGTATATGCCAGTCCAAATATCCGGTTTTATGACATGGATACCTGTAAACTGGGGCATTTGGTTGACCCTTGCGTTGGCGGGGCCATATATGATGGATATCATTTAACCATCGACGACACGCCAGGCATAGGCGCCGATGCCGATGAAGTATTTTTGGCCGATTGCGAACGATTTACTATTTAACAAATATGCTGATCAGAAAAGCTACCATTGAAGACCTGCCCGTATTGCTTCAATTTGAGCAGGGTATAATTACTGCCGAACGCCCTTTTGATAGCACGCTTAAACCCGATCCTATCAGTTATTATGATTTGAAGGCGTTCATAACCTCAACAGATGTACAGGTTTTGGTAGCCGAAATTGACGGAGAGATAGCGGGCAGCGGATATGCCCGTATTAAAAAGAACCCGGATGCGTACTATGACTTTGAAAAATATGCCTATCTGGGTTTTATGTATGTTTTACCGGCCTATCGGGGAATGGGCGTAAACCAGGCAATTATTGAGGGATTAAAGAAATGGGTGGCAGATCAGGGGCTTGCCGAAATCAGGCTTGAAGTATATAACGATAATATTGGAGCCATTAAAGCCTATGAAAAGGCTGGATTTAAAAAACGTATGATCGAAATGCGGATAAGGCTGTAATGGAATTATATAAAAAGAGCCGGTAAGTTTCCCTTACCGGCTCGTGGGGGTGTTATACATATTTTATAACAGAGGCTTTCGCTTCATTTTATTTTCGCTTAAAGCTTTAGCTGTTTTTGTTTTTTCCTGTTTTGATGATTTTAGATCGCGCAACTGCTTAGATGCATCGGTCTTTTCTTTGTCCAATTCTTTAGTTGCCATGGTTTTGATTTTTGTATAGTTAGATAATATCATAAATATATTATTTGTTTTACCTAAATCAAAAAATAACTGCCCTTATCGCGCAAATTAATGCTTCATGACATTAGTTTGATAACTCCGCAAAGTATTTGTGAAACAACGGAATGGTTTCTATGCCTTTATAATAATTGTAAATATCATATTTCTCATTAGGCGAGTGCAGGGCATCGCTATCAAGCCCGAAACCCATTAATACTGTTTTTAAACCAAGCTCGGCTTCAAACAAAGCAACGATAGGGATACTGCCCCCACCCCGGGTAGGGATGGGCTCTTTGCCAAATGATTCGGCAATGGCTTTTTGAGCGGCACGATAAGCCACGCTATCAGTTGGGGTTACAGCCGGTTCGCCGCCGTGATGTGGAGTTACCTTAACCTTAACATAGGAAGGTGCAATACTTAAAAAATGGTCGGTAAACAGTTTGGTTATAGCATCTGACGTTTGGTTGGGTACTAAACGCATAGAGATTTTGGCATTGGCTTTTGAAGGCAACACTGTTTTGGCGCCCTCGCCGATATAGCCGCCCCAAATGCCGTTTAGCTCAAGAGTAGGACGGGTGCCTGTACGTTCAAAAGTACTGTAGCCGTTTTCGCCCCAAAGCTCGGCTACATCAAGGTCTTGTTTGTACCCGGCTTCATCATAAGGCGCGCTGTTAAGGGCTTTGCGTTCTGCTTCGCTCAAAGGTACTACATCATTATAAAAACCGGGAATGGTGATATGATTATTTTCATCGTGCAGGCTGGCAATCATTTGCGCCAGTATAGTGATGGGATTAGCCACCGCACCGCCGTAAACGCCCGAATGCAGGTCGCGGTTTGGGCCGGTTACCTCAACTTCGAGGTAAGAGAGGCCACGTAAGCCCGTTTCAAGCGAAGGGTGCTCCATGCTGATCATCGAAGTATCAGAGATCAGCACCACATCGGCTTTCAACTTTTCCTTGTTGGCTTTTACAAAGATGCCCAGGTTGGATGAGCCCACTTCTTCTTCGCCCTCAATCATAAACTTAATATTGCAAGGAAGTGTACCGGTTTGCATCATCAGCTCAAAGGCTTTTACATGCATGTAAAACTGTCCTTTATCATCGCAGGCACCGCGGGCATATATTTTTCCATCCCGAACAGTTGGTTCGAATGGCGGTGTTTTCCACAGTTCCAACGGATCTGGCGGTTGTACGTCGTAATGCCCATAAACCAATACGGTAGGTTTGGGAGCATCTATGATCTTTTCGCCGTATACTATAGGGTAGCCGGCGGTTTGGCATATTTCAACATTATCGGCTCCGGCATCGCGGAGCTTTGCTGCCACATAATCGGCAGTTTTTAATACTTCAGGTTTGTATTTTGGATCGGCACTAACCGATGCCAAACGTAACAGGTCAAATAACTCATCAAGTAAACGCTGTTTGTTTTGCTCAACATATTGCTTTATGTGCTGCATAATATTATTGTTTGCAGCAAATATAGCTAATTAGGTCATTGCAGTCATTAGGTCATTGAGTCATTCATCATGTACAATATAATACATGAAGGGCTCCTCAGTTAACCTGATTTATAATTTGTGCAGTTCAACGAAATTAATGCCGGTTTTAGTTTTTAGTCAGTCTGCAGACCCGAGGTCGTGTTTTGGCGAATTAGGGGCTTGGTTTGAAAACTCAGCTTTTTCAACCTTTACTTTAACCTCAGTTTTCGCCTCTTTGTGAGTTAAGGATACAGCGGTAAGCCCAGTTGCTATTAAAACCGCTGCTGCTATGATAAACTTTTTCATATTGTTAACAGTTTTGTGATATGTGTTATTTCAGCCGAAAAGGGCAATTATGCCATGAAATCAGCGGAACCTAAATCTCTTTTTGGGCCGGGACCAGATACTGCGAAATCAGCAGAACCTAAATCTCTTTTTGGACCGGGACCAGACATAGCGAAGTCAGCAGAGCCTAAATCTCTTTTTGGACCAGGACCAGACATAGCGAAGTCAGCAGAGCCTAAATCTCTTTTAGGGCCAGGACCAGATACTGCGAAATCGGCAGAGCCTAAATCTCTTTTTGGACCAGGACCAGACATAGCGAAATCAGCAGAACCTAAATCGCGTTTTGGGCCAGGACCAGATACTGCGAAATCGGCAGAGCCTAAATCTCTTTTTGGACCAGGACCAGACATAGCGAAATCAGCAGAGCCTAAATCACGTTTTGGCTGAGGACCGAAAGCGAAATCAGCAGAACCTAAGTCGCGTTTTGGTTGAGGACCGAAAGCGAAATCAGCAGAACCTAAGTCACGTTTTGGTTGAGGGCCGAAAGCGAAATCAGCAGAACCTAAGTCACGTTTTGGTTGAGGGCCGAAGGCGAAGTCAGCAGAACCAAGATCACGTTTTGGCTGAGGGCCGAAAGCAAAATCAGCAGAACCGAGATCACGTTTTGGTTGAGGGCCACGGGCAAAATCAGCAGAACCTAAGTCGCGTTTTGGTTGAGGACCGCGGGCAAAGTCAGCAGAACCTAAATCGCGTTTTGGCTGAGGGCCGCGGGCAAAATCAGCAGAACCTAAGTCGCGTTTTGGCTGAGGACCGAAAGCGAAATCAGCAGAACCAAGATCACGTTTTGGCTGAGGGCCGAAAGCAAAATCAGCAGAACCAAGGTCACGTTTTGGTTGAGGGCCGCGGGCAAAATCAGCAGAACCTAAGTCACGTTTTGGTTGAGGGCCACGGGCAAAATCAGCAGAACCAAGGTCACGTTTTGGTTGAGGGCCACGAGCATCAGCAGAACCTAAATCACGTTTTGGTTGAGGGCCGTTAGCGGCATTTGCTAATGTGGCGGTCGATAATATAGTGCTTAATGCTAAAGTTGCTACCAGTGTTAAATTTTTCATGATGTTTTTTTAATGTGGGGGTACGTAAATATTTTTTGTTTATTAAATCTTTTGTTTGTTATTGTCTGTTTTTTAGTCGGCGCTGCCTAAGTCTCTTTTAAAACCGGTTGTCAGCGAGTTCACTGGTGTAATCACCATTTTCGTTTTGTTTTCATTTTTGTTTGTAGCTGATGATAATGCTCCTGCACTAAGCACTACTGTTGTTATGAGGATGAATTTTTTCATGTTGTTTTATGTGTTATTGATCTTGAATAGTTAAATCAGTCAGCACTTCCCAGGTCTCTTTTGTAACCGGTTGCGAATAAGTGAAGGTTAGCAAACTCAACTTTTGGACTTTCCTTTTTACAGGACGAAATGGCCCCAGTGAACAGAACTGCTAAAGCGATGGTGATTATTTTTTTCATGACCGTGTTATATTACCGATGTTGAACTTTCTGTATGATTTAATTGGATTTCAATCGGCGCTTCCCAGGTCGCGTTTAAAACCTGCCGGCGTTTTGTTGAAATTGACAGCTGTTGGCTGTACATCTTTTTTTGCCGATGATGACAAAACTGATGACGATGAGAGCACCCCGGCGCCTATGGTAAGGAGTACAAAAAACACTGCTTTTTTCATATTGATTAATTATTGTATTTAATATTATATTTTTTAAATTAATACGATATCTGATATTTAATAAAATCCGTCAAGCTTATTTAAAGCTTATCACAAATATTTTAAAAAGTTGATTTTACTCTCTGTTTTTTAAAAACCCTGTTTTTCTAAAATTTTAAAAAAGATTCTCTGTTTCGTATTTTTACACTATTAATTATGGCGTTAAATTACTAATTTTAAATGTAATATCATCCAGATTACTTACCGGTATGGTATACAATTTATTGCACGATTTTTACATTATTTCATTTATTTGATGTACAAACTATAATTATATTGTAAATCTCAGGATATATATTGCAATATTATTGTAATTGGCTGCAATATATTGGGAGCGATATTGTATAGGATGTTCTTTGTATTTAATATATTGTATTTCAGATATTTAACAATGCAAATATAGATATGTTTTTAATAGGGATAAAAAACATATGAAAATAATTTTCCACAGTGTTTTTTATTCTTAACATTAAATATAATTCAGCATTATTTTATAACTTTCACCCCAACAGAACGTAAAAGTGTTTTAATGAAAAAAATCGGCACATTTATATTATTCTTTTTATTATCGCTGTCGGTATACGCGAATGATATAATTGATGTTGCTGCAAAAGATACTAATGAGGTAATAAGCCTGAATACCAGCGCTTATACAAACAGGCTCACAAACCCCGAACAAACGGTGGAAGACGCTACCAAAGCGCTTAAGCTATCCACCAAACTCAATTATATTAATGGTATTGCAGAAGCTTATCGGGTTATCGGTATTGGTAAATACTACCTTGATCAGCCTGAAAAGGCTATTGAAAACTACCTGAACTCCCTTTCATATTTTACCCGCAACAATAACCTGAGGGGCGAAGCCAAGGTTTATAATAATATCGGGATCTTGTTCCGTGACCATGACTACGAACGCTCCCTTACCTATCTTAACCGATCGCTGGAAATAGCACAAAAAATAAATGATACTAAATTGGTAGGCTCATTGTATTTAAATATCGGTAACGTTTACACGCGTAAAAATAACCTGTATATGGCGCTTAAGTTTTATGATAAAAGTTTTCCCATATTTCAGAAACTGAGCGACTCGGTAAACCTGATCCAATGTTTGCAAAACCGTGGCGTTATTTATTTTAAACTTAAGGATTACGATAAGGCCCTGGGTTTACTGCTGGAGGCTAATGCCGGTGCAAAAGCGCGCGACCTGAACGAGTCAGTAGCCAGTGTTGACCTTACGCTGGCAGCGCTTTACATGACAAAAGGCGATTTTAAAAATGCGGAAAAGATGGTGCAGGAGGGGACTGCTTATACACAGTTAGTAAAAGACCCTAAGCTTGACTACGATTATAAATACACTACATACGAACTGGAATATAACAAAAAGAATTTTGCCCGTGCGGTAAATTTACTAAGGGAAATATATACCCAGGATAGTGTTACCTATAAAACCAACGTATCGGCGCAAATGAACCTGGTTGAGGCCAAACGCCGGCAGGAAGAGCAACTGAAAGAAAACGAAAGAATTGCAGAGCGCCAGGCTTACGACCGGTCGAAGTTTTGGGCGGTGACAGTGGTTGCGGGTTTGATGCTTGTAGTAATTGGTTTGCTGATCAGCAATGTAAAACGTAAAGCCAAAACCAATGCACAGCTTACATTGCTAAACGGTGAGGTATCCCGGCAAAAAGATAACCTTGATAGGATAAATCATCATCTTGAAGAGATCATTGACGAGCGTACCAAAGATCTGCAGTTAAAAAATAAAAAGCTTTCTGAGCATTCGTCATACCTGTCGCATCAAATCAGGGGGCCTATAGCTACGTTACGCGGTTTGATCAACCTCGAAAAAGAAGGCCTGGTTGACCAGGCCGAATGTTTGGATATGATGGATAAATGCGTATCCGAAATTGATGAAAAGATCATCGAGATGAGCGACATGCTGCATAACCCGCCGAGAGTTTAACTTTCGTCCGATCCTCCCTCTCCAGGTTTAACTAAAGTGTACAGGCAGGCTGGAGTGGATCTGCGCTTCCATAAGCCCCAGGTAAATGCAATACCACGATATCATTTGTAAAACCAGCAGCTGTCTGTGTTTATTATAGCCCTGTGTTTCAAAAGCCAGTGTTGTTTCATCGCCGGCAGTTACAAAAAACCTTACTTCGCCTTTGCTCGGTTTAAAACGTGCGCGCAGCAAATCAAACGCTTTAACTTTTAGCTTACTTTTAGGATCATGGATGATACCGTCGCTCGAGGTTTCGTTTTTTGATATGGAAATAAGATAATTTGACATACAATTTGCTTTAGTAAACTGCGTGCCACAATTATTACTCCAAAATGGCTATAAAACGCTCATTATGGATAAATTAGCCCATACAATGGGAGGCTTTTTTTTCCAAATTTCCTTTTGTTAAATATTGTTAACTACTATTTAATGTAGTGGATGAAACAGGACATTGATGCGAAGCAAACAATGTACACTATCGGTAAATTGTAATGTTTACTGCACACCTTTAGATGGCTACGCTGGTCTTATTGCGCAGCTCTTCATAAAGTAATATGACCTTACGCTGTAAACTGGCGATTTCTGATTCGCGGTCTATCAGTTTTCTCTGTGCAAGGCTTAAACTCGACGGCTTCATATCAGTTTCGTCAGTATCGAGGGCCAGTACGTTCACCACGTTTACATCGAAAATATTGGCAATTTGTTCAAGACGCGAGAGGTTTATATCAGTTACTCCTGTTTCAATTTTTGAAAACGCAGGAATAGAGATGCCCAAACGGTTAGCCACATCTTCCTGGCTCCATCCGTGCTGATGGCGTAATGCCCGGATGTTTTTACCAACGGATTTGTTTGTTTGTTTTTTAATAGTATCGCTCATATCAATTAAATATTAATTAAGGAAAGGGGATACTTATGCAATCCAAATGGTATGCCATCATTAAATTACCTTTAAATTAGTGTTATTAAGGCGATTTAATGATGGACTGTGGCGAGGCTTGGGGAATCAATTCCTCAAAGTAGGGATTTTAACTCTTGGTTTATGTTTACTGAACTATGTAAAGTTTCGCAAATTTTAATAGCAACTGCTTTTGACCAATCTCCTTAAAGAAGATTGTGGCTTTTATATCGGGCTTATTACCCTCAAGCGCGAGTACTTTACCAAAGCCAAAACGTTCGTGTTCAACCTCCATACCCACTTGTAAACCGGATGTATCAGAAGGTTTGAAATTGGCCGAAGGTACATGCGCCTTGGCCAGTATCGAAGTGGTTTTTACTGGTGCTGCAGCTGCCGGTTTTGGTCGCGAAAATGTGTCGGGCTGCTTATCTCTGCTCCATGCTTTACGCTCATCATCAAAAAATGGATTATTGCCCGAAGCGGGTTTGGCAGT
>Ga0157372_10007966_pt1 | contig 11266 bp, 13 predicted proteins | sample C55metaG_FD_115307 | JGI IMG/M metagenome (GOLD analysis project Ga0157372, IMG submission 115307) | Corn rhizosphere microbial communities from Kellogg Biological Station, Michigan, USA - C5-5 metaG | ecosystem: Host-associated > Plants > Roots > Rhizosphere > Soil | place: USA: Michigan...
CCTCCGCCGTGGGCCTGAATCTGCTTTCCGCGATTGTCGAGCCAGACCGCTCCGGGCTTGATTGCAGCGGCAGCAAAGCATGAGACAGAGCCGAGAATGCAGGTGAGCAGAAGCGAGAGCAGGCGGGTTTGAATGCGCAATGGTTTCCCTTCGTCTGGCGAGAGTGGCCGTTTCATTTGGAGTTGTCGGATACTCAGATGTTACCGCGTAGGTCCGGCCGGCTAAAGGTTGCCTCGAAGCGCCTGTTCCCTTTCGATGGCTTCAAACAGCGCTTTGAAGTTACCCTTGCCGAAGCTGCGGCTCCCCTTGCGCTGGATGATCTCGTAGAAGACGGTGGGACGGTCTTCGACCGGGCGGGTAAATATCTGGAGCATGTAGCCCTCGTTGTCGCGGTCCACCAGGATGCCAAGCCGCTCCAACTGTTCAATCGGCTCGTCGATTTTTCCGACGCGACTTTGCAGCTCCGTGTAGTAGGAGTGCGGCACGGTAAGGAAATCGACTCCCTGCTGCTTCATCTGCGAGACGGTTTGAAGGATGTCGTTGGTGGCGAGCGCGATGTGCTGGACACCTGGCCCCTGGTAGAAGTCGAGGTACTCCTCAATCTGCGACTCGCGGCGGCCTTCGGCTGGTTCGTTGATGGGGAACTTGACGTAGCCGTTGCCGTTGGCCATCACCTTCGACATCAGCGCGGAGTACTCGGTCGAGATGTCCTGGTCGTCGAAGTGCTGATAGAGCGAGAAGCCCATGACGTTGTGGTAAAAATCGACCCACTCATTCATCGCGTGCCACCCCACATTGCCGACGATGTGGTCGATGTGCAGCAGACCGGCGGGGCGGGCGATGGGATCATGCGGCACGGCCTGGTAGCCGGGCAGGAAGGGGCCGTTATAGTGGCCGCGGTCCACGAAGGTGTGGATGGTGTCGCCGTAGGCGGCGATGCTGGCGATGGTCACGCGGCCATAGTTATCGGACAGCTCGGTGGGTTGCTGGACGCTGCGGGCGCCCCGAGTGGTGGTCTCGTGCCAGGACTGGCGGGCGTCATCGACCCAGAGCGCGATGGCCCGAACGCCGTCGCCGTGCAGGTTGACGTGCGCGGCAATCTCGGAGTCCGCACGCAGGGCCGTAGTAAGCACAAAGCGCACCTTGCCCTGCTGAAGGACGTAGCTGGCGCGGTCACGGCGACCGGTTTCGGGGCCCGCATAGGCGACCAGCGACATGCCGAAGGCGGCGCGATAGAAGTAGGCTGCCTGGCGGGCATTGCCGACATAAAACTCGACATGGTCGGTCCCCTTAAGCGGAAGGAAATCTGCGGTTTGCGGATGACCCTGAACATTGGCTTGCGTTGCCATAGAGAGGCCCTCCTTCGCGGCATTTCGTTTGCCAGTTGAGGATAAGCCTCCGGGCAACGATTTGCTAGTGGCGACAATTTGCTAGCCGCGCGCTGGCAGGACGGTGGCCCGGCACTCGCCGAGCGCAATGCGCGGGTGGCCCCGCGCTTCGCAGAAGCCGCGGAGGATGACCTCGTCGCCGTCGGCGAGAAAGGCGCGGACCTCTCCGGTGGGGAGTTTGATGGGGCTGGCGCCGTTCCTAGTCAGTTCCAGCAGACAGCCGGCGGAGGAGTCCGCGGGGCCGGATATGGTTCCGGTGGCGATCAGGTCGCCCGTCTGGAGGTTGCAGCCATTGCTGGTGTGGTGGGCGATGAGCTGCGCGGTGCTCCAGTAAAGGTCGCGCATGCTGGATTGGCTGAGCACGAAGGGAGCGAGGTTGTTCGCTCGCATGGTCTCGGTTGTGATGGATACTTCGAGTTTTATATCCGGTATCCGCGTAGCTTCCTTGAGGCGTGAGCTGAGGTACTTGAGCGGCTTCGGGTCGGTCGCGGGCCGGGAATGCATAGGGACGAGGTAAGGCTCCAGTGCGGCCGTCGGCGTGATCCACGGCGAGATGGAGGTGGCGAAGCTCTTGCCCAGAAACGGGCCGAGCGGCTGATACTCCCAGGATTGAATGTCGCGGGCCGACCAGTCGTTGAGCAGGCCGATGCCAAAGATATGCTGGTTCGCTTCGGCGATGGGAATCGGTGTGCCAAGCAGGTTGGGCTGGCCGATGTAAAGCGCCACCTCCAGTTCGTAGTCCAGGCTTTGGGTGGGGGCAAACTTCGGTTGCGACCCGTTTGTGGCAGGTCGCGTCTGGCCGTGGGGACGGATGATGTGCATTCCGCTGGAAATGATGGAGGACGCCCGGCCGTGATAGCCGATAGGGATGTGTTTGTAGTTGGGCAGAAGCGGCTGGTTGGGGCGGAAGATCTGGCCAACCCGCGTGGCGTGATGAATGGAGGCGTAGAAGTCTGTGTAATTGGGAATATGGAGAGGTTTGGCGAGCGTCGCTCCGGCGATGGAGTGGAGAGCAGCCTCAGTCTTCTTCCGCCTTGGCGAAGCCGCTTCGAGGAGTCCCGTAAGTGACTCACGGAGCAGCGCCCATGCCTTTGGACCGAGGGCCATCAGGGGATTCAGAATGGGCTGTCGGCAGGCAGTAGCCAGACTGGCTGGCAGCAGGCCCGCTTCGGCACATGCGTAGAGGTCAAGCAGATGAGCGCCGACGGCCACGCACAGATGTTGCCCGTCTTCCACCTCAAATGCTCCATAGGGAAGATGGGCCAGGGGAAAGCCATTCTCGGAATGGTTGGCGTCGGAGAGCCAGCTTTGCCTGAACATGGAGGGATGATAATTCAAGGGAAACTCTGAATAAGTCAATCAGGGCGGTTAGAACAATCCACGCCATTCGCTGTATCCTGAAGAGGTGGCCACCTCCGCGACAACCGATCATGCGCTCGCCCCGGCGAAGACGCGTTCCCTGCTCGCCGACTACGCCACCCTGTTCAAGGTCCGCGTCTCCACCATGGTCATCATCACCGCCGGGGCCGGATTCTATCTGGGCAGTCTCCACAGTGGCATCAGCCCCTTTCACGCGGGACTGATTAAGGCGCTGGCTGGAATCGCCGTCGTCACGTGCGGCTCGGCGGCGCTCAATCAGGCACTCGAGCGGCGCACCGACCAGTTGATGCGCCGCACCAGAACCCGACCGATGGCTGCTGGACGTATCTCCCTGACCCACGGCCTCCTGCTCGGCTTTGCAGCCGTCTTTCTCGGCTCGCTGTATCTTGCCTTGACGACCAATCTGCTGACCGGCACGCTGACGCTTCTGACCGCCATCGGCTATGTTGCCATCTACACGCCCCTCAAGCGCGTCACCACCATCAACACCTTCATCGGCGCATTTCCCGGAGCGCTGCCGCCGCTCATCGGCTGGACTGCCGCGCGCGGCATGATCGAATGGCCCGGCGTCGCCCTCTTCGCCATCCTCTTCGTCTGGCAGTTTCCGCACTTCATGGCCATCGGCTGGATGTACCGCGGCGACTACGCAAACGCAGGCATTCGCCTTACCCCAACCTTGGCCAATACTCAGTACGCTGCGCAGAGCACCGTCATCCAGTCCCTCTTCTACGCCGTGCTGATGATTCCGGTCAGCCTGTGGCTCGTGGTGCTCGGCACCACTGGCTACTTCTACGGAGCGGCCGCTCTTGTGCTGGGACTAGGCTATCTCTGGTACACCATCCGCTTCGCCCGCATCACGCGCAATCCCGGCTCGGAGGCATCGCGCCTGCTGGCCCGCGACCTGCTCCGCGCCTCGGTCCTCTATCTGCCCCTGCTTATGGCGGCGATGATGCTCGATGCCACAGGACGCCTGCTCTTCTAATGACCACGACCTCGCCCCAAGCCACCAGCGTTCGCACACCTCCGTCCGTCATCGCGGCCATCATCCTGGTCAGCATGGCGGCCAGCGCGCTCATCTGCTATCTCGTCTACTTCCATGCGCCGACGGACGTCTCCGGCACTCACCTCCGCTCGCTCCCGCTGTTGAACGCAGTTCTGAACGGATGCTGCACCATCGCGCTGCTCTTCGGCTACCGCTTCATCCGGACGCACCGCATTCCGCAGCACCGCCGCGCCATGTTCACCGCGTTCTTCTTCTCGACCATCTTTCTGGTCTCATATCTCACCAACTTCACCCTGCACGGCGAGACCCGCTTCAACCGCCTCAGCGCCTGGTGGCCGTTTTACTGGAAGCTGCTCGCCTCGCACATCATTCTGTCGGTCTTCGCTCTGCCGATGATCCTCATCACTTTCTTTCTCTCGCTTACCGGCCGCTTTCCCGCGCACAGGCGGCTGGCCCGCTACACGTTTCCCATCTGGCTCTATGTCTCATTGACGGGAGTCATCGTCTACATCATGCAGGCAGCCATCCACTAACAGGCAAGCACGATCCTTATGCGACCAGACACACGAACACTCCTCCGCTCCGGTATCTATATTTTCGGCACAGGCATCGTCGCCGCCGTGCTGACGATGACCGTCTTCGGCGGAATCGGCCACCAGGGGCCACACACCAACTCCGGCTGGCTGGCGCTGATGCTCGCCATGGGCTGCCTGCCCACCGGCTTTCTTACGCTGCTGCTGGCCATCCTTAAATTGATCGGCGACTTGCGCCGGTAGCCCGCGTCCACAATCTACAATCTGCTATCCTCAACCTTCAAAACCTGCATGGAGTTTCGATCATGGCAAAAGGCGTCAATAAAGTCCTCCTCCTCGGCAACGTAGGCAAAGACCCCGAGATTCGCTCCACCACCGGCGGCACGCTGGTCGCCAGCTTCTCTCTCGCCACCGCCGACCGCCAGAAAGACCCGCAAGGCAACTGGCAGGACAAGACCGAGTGGCACAATCTCGTCGCCTTCAGCCGCACCGCCGAGATCATCCGCGATTACGTCAAGAAAGGCTCGCAGCTCTACATCGAGGGCAAGATCCAGACGCGCTCGTGGGACGACAAGGAGTCCGGCCAGAAGAAATACCGCACCGAGATCCTCGTCAACGAGCTCACCCTGCTGGGCAAGCCCAGCGAAGGCGGCGGCTCCGGCAGCTACTCCAAGTCCAACACCGCCAGCTTCGACCAGCGCACGCCGGCCAGCAACAGCCAGCCCGAATACGCCGACACCAACATCACCGACGACGACATCCCCTTCTAGCCGATCGTCTCTTCGCACGCGGATGCCCAGTCGGCACGCACTGCCAAATGGGCATCGTGCAGCCCTTCCCTCAAGCAAAAGTATGCTGTCAGCGAAACTGCTCCCCCGAATCGCCGCGTTGTTTTCACTCACAGCCGCTACGTTCGTGCCCGCACAGTCGCTTACGCCGCGACCGATTCATCTGGCCAAAGGGCGTTCCCTCACGCTCAATCTCCCTGCTAACTTCAGCCTCAACATCGCGGCGCAGGGTCTGCACTGTCCGCGCTTCATGGCAGTGTCGCCCGACCACCGCATCTTCATCGCCGACCTCTACGACCGCTCCGACAACACGCGCGGCGGAATCTACATCCTCGACGGCTGGAATCCCGCAATCCACACCTTTGCCAGGGTCGTTCCGTACATCGAGCATCTCCGCAACCCCAACAACCTCGCCTTCTACACAGAACCGGCACACGACGGCAAACCAGAGCAGTCGTGGATCTACATTCCGCTGACCGACAAGCTCATCCGCTACCGCTACAACCCCGGCGACAACGCACCCACAGGCGAGCCGGAGGTGCTGGCCACCTATCCCGACTACGGCCTCAACTACAAGTACGGCGGCTGGCACCTGACCCGCACCGTCGCCTTCGCTACACTGCACGGCAAGACGCGCCTGTACGTCACTGTCGGCAGCTCCTGCAACGCCTGCCGCGAAAAGGAGGAAATCCGCGCCACACTCTCCGTCATGGATCCCGACGGCAAAAACCAGCAAATCATCGCTCGCGGTCTGCGCAATGCTGTGGGCATCAAGTTCATCCCGTCCATCGACGGAGGCGCGCTCTTCGCCACCAACATGGGTGCCGACCATCTCGGCGACCAGGACCCCGAAGACACCTTCTTCGAGCTCGACAGCAACGCCCACCCCACCGCGCCCGGCGCGAATTACGGCTGGCCCACCTGCTACTTCGACCACGGCCGGCCACACCCTGACGCGCTCATCTCCGCGCCTAAACCCACCGACCACACCGTTCCCCCACCCCCCGCAGGTCCGTCCCCTCCACAGTTCGCCTGCACAAAGATTCCATCGGTCTACACGACCTTCGTGCCGCATAGCTCGCCGTTGGGGTTCGAGTACTTCGACTCCTCCAGCCACTCGCTGGCCGACACCTTTCTCGTCGCGCTGCACGGCCCCAGCCATCCGCACATCGGTACCGGCTACCGCATCGTGCGCTTCAACCCAGGCAACCGCAAGCCACAGGCCTTCATCACCGGCTTCCTCGTTAACCGCAGGGTCAAGGGCCGCCCCTGCGGCATCCTGAACATGGGACCCGACAGCTTCCTCTTCACGGACGATCTCGACGGCGTCGTCTACTACGTCGAGGCCCACTAGCGACTTCAGTACGACATACGACAGCTGCTGCCGCTCGCACCACCTGAAGATCACTCGCACAACCTGCAAATGATGACACCCTGACAACCTTCAGACAACTCCCTGACAACTCGCCCGCGCGAGGCCTCTACGCTTGAACCTGTGCGTGACGGCGTACCCGCCGGACGAAAATTCGACGTCCTACCTCTGGCCGCCCCTCTCACTCAGGGCGGCCTCTTTTTGCAATGGGGAGACGACGCGCCCAGCGCAGAGGAAACCCGACCGGCTAAACTAAATCCATGATCGACGAAGCCACCTTCCGCCGCGTCTCCGACCAGGCCCTCGAATCCCTCAAGCAATCCCTAATCAGCGCCGAAGACGAAGGCGGCGGGTTCGAGTTTGAAGACAACAACGGCGTCATGAACATCGTCTTCGAGAACGGCTCCAGCAAGTTCGTCATCACGCCCAACACGCCTATCCGGCAGATCTGGATCTCAGCCCAGGCCACCAGCTACAAGCTTGAGTGGAACGAGACTGCCGGCGACTTCACCCTGCCCAAAACCGGAGAAGCACTGAAGCCGCTCACCGAGCGCCTGCTGCGCGAGCACCTCGGTAACCCCACCATCATGCTGCCCTGAGTGGCGGCAGGCGTGCTCCAGTTCGTCATTTCCGGCACAAAGCCAAACAAAATCATCGCCTTCCGGCACCCTCTTCCCGTACAGTGGGGACACATCTACAGCCGAGACAGCAAATCCGCAGCTTAAGTCCAGGGCCGAGGTAGTCGATACTCATGCAAGTCACGCTCTCCGTAGCCATCATCACGCTCAACGAAGAAGCCAACCTCGCACGCACACTCGCCAGTGTGCAATTCGCCGATGAGATCGTCGTCATCGACTCCGGCTCGACCGACCGCACACTGGAGATCGCCCGCAGCTTTCCCAACGTGAAGCTCTACTCCGAGCCATGGAAGGGCTTTGCCGCGCAGAAGAACTCTGCCATCGAAAAATGCTCCGGCACGTGGGTCCTCTCACTCGACGCCGACGAAGAGCTGACGCCCGAACTCCAGACCGAGATACGCCTCCTGCTGCCGGCCAACCCCGCCGTCGACGCCTACATGCTGCGCCGCCGCAACCTCTTTCTTGGCCGCTGGATCAAGCGCGGCGGCTACTACCCCGACCCCAAGCTGCGCCTCTTCCGCAACCACGCGGCCAACTTCGCCCCCGCCGCCCGCTTCACTGACCGGCCCGTCCACGAGACCATCGCCTTTGAAGGCCGCCTCGAAACCCTGAACTACGACCTCATCCACCACGCCTACCCCACCATCGAAAGCTACATCGAGCACATGGACCGCTACAGCACGCTGGGCGCGCAGATTCTCGTCGAAAAGGGGAAGATCAGCCGCTCCTGGCCAGCGTTCTTCTTCAACATGCGCGTCGTCCCGCAGCTCACCTTCATCTGGAACTTCTTCTTCCGAGGCGGCTTCCTCGACGGCCGCGAAGGGCTGCTGCTCCACGCCTACCACTCCACCTATACAAGCTGGAAGTACGCCAAGGCATGGAACTCCGCCCGCAAACGGTAGCACGCACAAATGTAGTGCCCATCTTTACGGCGGCTATCTCGCCGTTAAGTTGGGCATCGGGCGAGGCCAGCCGTTTCTCCAACTCCCGCGACACCTCCGCAATCAACCTCGTATACTCACTGAGCCATGCAGTCCCGCTCGCCAATCCGCGTCCTCGTTGCCAAGCCCGGCCTCGACGGCCACGACCGCGGGGCCAAGGTCATAGCACGCGCCCTGCGCGACGCAGGCATGGAGGTCATCTACACCGGCCTCCGCCAAACCCCCGAAATGATAGTCTCCGCAGCTATCCAGGAAGACGTAGACTGCATCGGTCTGTCGATCCTCTCCGGCGCGCACAACGTGATCGTCCCACGAATTCTCGACTTACTCAAAGAGCATCACGCCGAAGACATCCTCGTCATCCTCGGCGGAACCATCCCCGACGAAGACGCGGCCGCTCTGAAACAAAGCGGCATCGCAGCCATCTTCGGGCCGGGAACGCCGCTCGAAACCACCATCAGCTACATCCGCGAACACATTAAGCCGCGCAGCCTACTCAAAACCTAGGCCCACTCTTTTGCATTTCCATTCCGCAGCGCAGCGGAGGAATCTGATTTTTCTGAACGGCTGCAAACAGCTACCAGGGCAGAGGCTTGCCCAAATGAAAGTAACCACCTGTAGGCCCATTCTCCGGCAGCGTAGCCAACTCGACCGAGGTCTTTCCACCTTCTTCGATCTCCAACTGAGCGCCCTCGCCGCCCATGTCCGTCTTCACCCAGCCCGGATGCGCCGAGTTCACCTTGATCTTCGTCCCGGCAAGCTCATGCGCCAGATGGATCGTAAACGAGTTCAGCGCCGCCTTCGACGCATCGTAGGCAAATGTCTTCGCGTCATAGATCGGCGATCCCTTCGTCGCATGAAGCGTCAGCGAGCCGAGAATGCTCGACAAATTGACAATGCGTCCAGCCTCACTCTTTCTGATCAGAGGCAGCAGTGCCTGCGTCAACGCCACGACTGCGAAGAAGTTGGTATCGAACGTCTTGCGCAGCATCTCCGCCGAGGTCTTGCTCGTCTCATTCCCCTTGCGGCCATCCAGCAGGACCCCCGCATTGTTCACAAGAATATCCAGCCGGCCGAACTCCTTCTCAATCAGCTTCGCCACTGCCGGATAGTCCGCCGCATGGTCCACATCCAGCTTCACCGCGCGCGCATCGATGCCGTCCTTCTTCAATGCGGCCGCAGCAGCCTCACCCTTAGCGAGGTCGCGTGCGCCCAGGAGCACCGTAATCCCCTGCCTGCCCAACTGCCGCGCCGTCTCCAGCCCAAGCCCCTTATTCGCGCCCGTAATCAGAGCAACTTTCTTCGTAGCACTCATCAGCCTTCACCTCGTCATTTCTGCTTGTGAGAGGTTAGATGAGCCAGGCCGCAAAACGTTCCGCGTACTTTTCAGGAAGCCTGCGGCGTTTCATGTCCTTATCCACCACCACATGACCCGACTCGCCCTCGCACAACAGCATCCCGTCCGCGACCCGCAGAATCCTGTATCCAAACCGCACCACCGCGCCGCGCGCCGACACAAGCCGCGTCTCAATCACCAGCTCATCGTCATACCGAGCCGGAGCACGATACCGTGCCTCCACCTGCACCACGGCAATCCCGCAGCCGTCGTCCTGCTCCATCGACTTGTAGTCCAGCCCAAGCTGCCGGATGAACTCCACCCGCCCCACCTCAAACCAGACAAGATAGTTTGCGTGATATACCACGCCCATCTGATCGGTCTCAGCGTAACGCACCCTTACCCGCGTCTCACTTACACGCTTTTTATCGCTCATCCCCACAGTCTACCGAAGACAACCCACGGAAACGACCGCGGATTGCACGGATAAGCGCGGCTGAGAGACTCCGGCTCAAGGTTCTCTCAGCCGTTCTCCAGATGCATCGAAGTAGTTAAGCGTTGTCATTCTGAGCGCAGCGAAGAATCCCCGCATTTTGCTCATGGCTGCACAGGGTCCCGCAGCAGAGCACAATGCGCCATTACAAAAATTGCCCTGGCATTCATCCGCGCTTATCCGTGCAATCCGCGGTCGTTCTTCCAAACCGGCTTGCGCTTCTCCAGAAACGCTGCCACGCCCTCGCGGAAGTCCGGCGTGCCGCGCGACTCCGCATTTGCCGCCAGCGACATTTCAATCGCACGGTCGAGCCACGCCTTGTTCTGCGCCGCAAGCAGGCACTTCGTCGCCGCCATCGAAGCCGGGCTGTTCCTCTTCAGACACGTCGCCAGCTCCAGCACCCTCTGACGAAGATGCTCCGGCTGCACCACCTCGTTCACTAGCCCAATGCGATGCGCTTCTTCGGCTGAAAACAATCGGCCCGTCAACAAAAGGTCGCGCGCATGTTTCTCTCCAACTTGCAGCGCGAGAAACGCCGACACGAGCGCCGGCACAAACCCAATCTTCACTTCCGTATATCCAAACTTCGCCCCATGCGCCGCCAGCGTGAAGTCGCAGATTGTCGCCAGTCCCGTTCCACCGGCGATCGCCGAGCCATGCACTGCCGCAATCGTCGGCTTCGGCAGCTCATACAGCGTGCGAAACAGTCGCGCCACGCGCTCGGCATCTATCCTATGCTCTGCCTCCGACTTGTCGTTCATCCGCTGCAGCGCGCTCAAATCCAACCCCGCGCAAAACGCCTCGCCCGCCCCGGCAAACACGACTACGCGACAATCGCCAGCAGCAGCCTCTTGCATTGCTGCAATCAACTCATCCTGCATCTCCGGCGTCATCGCATTCCGCCGCTCCGGACGATTCAGCATAATCGTCCGAACCCCATCCGCTTCCGCAACCAAGATCGTCGAATAATTCATCGCACCGTGCCTTACTGTTCCCTGATCCCTGTTCTCTGATCCGTGCCTTACTGCACCCTCGCTCCATACTTGCGCGAGATCTCCGCGCTCGCCGCAATCAACCCATCCAGCGGACGCAGCGGCTCCAACTCCGCACCCAGCGCCTTCAACTCCGCCAGCAAACCCTCCGTCGCCACATTCCCCACCAGCGCATCCTGGGCAAACGGACACCCCCCCAGCCCGCCAATCGCCGCATCGAACCGCCTGCACCCCGCCTCATAAGCCGCACGAATCTTCGCCGCCGCGCCGTCAGGCCTTGCGTGAAGATGCACGCCAATCTCCAGCTCGTCATGCACCGCCATCACATCCGCCACCAGGTCGGCAACCTGCTTCGGCGTCGCCAGTCCCACCGTATCGGCCAGCGAGACCTGCTTCACGCCG
>Ga0157372_10007970_pt1 | contig 11265 bp, 11 predicted proteins | sample C55metaG_FD_115307 | JGI IMG/M metagenome (GOLD analysis project Ga0157372, IMG submission 115307) | Corn rhizosphere microbial communities from Kellogg Biological Station, Michigan, USA - C5-5 metaG | ecosystem: Host-associated > Plants > Roots > Rhizosphere > Soil | place: USA: Michigan...
TGTGGCCACTACGGCTGCGGCGGCGTTATAGCCGCTTTGGGTAACGACGAGAATGGCATTGTTGACAACTGGCTGCGCCACATTAAAGACGTATACCGTTTACACGCCACCGAGCTTGACGCCATAACCGACCAAAAGCAAAAAGCCGACCGTTTGGTTGAACTGAACGTTATCGAGAACGTGAACAACCTTACAGCCACATCCATTGTGCAAAAAGCCTGGAAAAACGGTAAGAACCTGCATGTACATGGTTGGGTGTATACGTTAAATACCGGCTATATTAAAGATCTTAAAGTAAGTTTCAGCAACAATCAGAACGTTGACGAGGTGTTTAAGATAAGGTAATATGGAATCCATTTTTATGCGGTACAGAATTTTCTTTTATGTGTTGTGCATATTGTTGCTGTTATACTTTCCACATGAAGTGTATAAGGGTATAACTTGCTTTACAGCCGGCAAGCCCGGACAAGGCACCGGGACTTTATTGAATGCCTGCATTACCTACCTATTTGTGCCGATATATATTCCGGCTACTACCAAAAAGCTACATAAAAAAGAATTAAGTAATTCATAAACATGGCGTTGCCTGCGGCCGGGCTATCCGCTCATACTGCACAAGGCATTAGCCACAGGCCGGTATCCGCTACTATCCCTAACGCATTTTTTATGCAAAAGGCCGGTGTTTTACCAGCCTTTTTAATTCATCTGCATATCCCCGCATCTGCACATTGTTATATTTCCTTCTCCAAAAACGGGTAACGGTAGCTTTTCGGATGATCGAAGGTCTCCTTAATAGTACGCGGTGATACCCAGCGTAACAGGTTGACCATCGAACCGGCTTTATCGTTAGTGCCCGAACCGCGCGCGCCGCCGAATGGCTGCTGCCCAACTACGGCCCCCGTCGGCTTATCGTTCACATAAAAATTACCGGCCGCATTGCGTAATGCGTAAGTGGCCTGCGCAATGGCATATCTATCCTGCGAAATGATACATCCGGTTAAGGCGTAGATCGATGTTTTATCGATGATTTCTAAAATTTGATCAAAATCCTGATCGTCATAAACATAAACCGTCAGTACCGGACCAAAGATCTCTTCGCACATGGTAACATAATGTGGATCTTTAGTCAAAATAACCGTAGGTTCGATAAACCAGCCTTTACTGTTATCGTAATTACCACCGGCAATGATCTCGACCGATTTATCTTTTTTAGCGTTATCTATGTATTTAGCGATCTTGTTGAATGAGCGCTCATCAATAACAGCATTCACGAAGTTTTCAAAGTCCTCCGGCGGACCCACTTTAATAGTGGCCAGCTCGGCTAAAAACTTTTCTTTAACCTGCGGCCATAACGATTTTGGCAGATATGCACGCGAAGCAGCTGAGCATTTTTGTCCCTGATATTCAAATGCGCCACGGATCAGTGCAGCAACCAATATATCAACATTGGCACTGCTGTGGGCCAGCACAAAATCTTTACCACCGGTTTCACCAACAATGCGTGGGTAAGTTTTAAACTTATGAATATTGGTACCGATAGTTTGCCAGATGTTTTGGAAAACACCTGTTGAACCGGTGAAGTGGATACCTGCAAAATCAGGGTGACTGAAAATGATATCGCCAGCCATCGGGCCATCAACATAAATAAGATTGATCACACCCGGCGGCACACCGGCCTCGAGGAAAGTTTCCATTAGCACATTGGCGGCATATATCTGCGTTGGCGCGGGTTTCCAAACCACCACGTTGCCCATCATGGCTGCCGAGGTTGGCAGGTTACCGGCGATAGCGGTAAAATTGAACGGTGTAATGGCAAATACAAAACCTTCTAATGGGCGTTGCTCAACACGGTTCCAGATACCTTTTGGCGATACCGGAGGCTGTTGCGCATAAATCTCGCTCATATATGAGACGTTGAAACGCAGAAAATCCACCATCTCGCAAGCCGAATCGATCTCGGCCTGGTAAGCATTCTTACCCTGGCCCAGCATAGTAGCCGCGTTTATTTTAGCGCGGTATGGGCCGGATAGTAATTCGGCAGCTTTCAAAAATATGGCAGCCCGCTCTTCCCATGGTAAGTTTTCCCACTGGGCCTTGGCAGCCAGGGCGGCGTCGATAGCGGCATGTACGTGGCTCGCATCCCCTTCGTGGTAGGTAGCCAGTAAATGCTGATGATCATGCGGTGGGCGAATCTCAGCCTTTTTGCCTGTATGCACCAGCTTATCGCCAATATACATCGGTATATCTATAACTTTCGAGCGGCCTTCGGCCAGTGCAGCCTTAAGCGCGGCACGCTCTACACTACGCGGGCCGTAATTTAATACGGGCTCGTTGTAGGGCGTTGGGGTGTTAAAAAATCCTTTGGTCATATGTAGTCAGTTAAACTATGCCGCAAAGATAAGGTTTTAGGAGATGGGCATATAGCTTATATGCTATTACCTAAGAATTATGATACACAGATGTAATAATTATCCGAATTGTGCTTAAATTTGAGTTATGCAAGTTCAATTAGATATAGGCTTTGAGCAATTGCTTAAGATAGTGAAAGCTTTACCAGAGGGACAATTATTGCAGTTAAAAAAAGAGATTGAGGGTAGCGTACCAACCAGTAGCAATGATGATTTAAGATCATTTTTAATTAATGGGCCTATATTTTCAGAAGCTCAACTGAGCGGAATTGAAGCCACCAGAAAAGCTATAAATAAATGGCGGGCAAAATAGTATTGGCAGACACTTCCATATTGATAGATTATTTTCGGAAAACTGACAAATCAAAGTCACGGCTAATAAAACTATTAGACGCTGATTATACATTCTGTATTTCAGTAATTACAGAATACGAAATTTATTCTGGAGCATCGGGTCATCAAATGATATATTGGGAGGAATTTCTTCAAAAAACCAGTGTTATCCCGTTAGATCAATCAGCAATAAGAACTGTTGCCATTAACAATCAGCTCAAAACCAAAAGAAAGCAAATTGAGTTAGCAGATTTATTTATAGCAGCAATAGCGTTAAGCAATGATCTTGCCTTATCAACCTTAAATAAAAAGCATTTCGAACGTATAGATAATTTACAATTAGTAGGCTAAAAATCCGAAAACGTTTTTTATGACAAACAGCTACCTATTGTCATCAAAACGCCATAGCGCGATTTAATTGTGATTTTTTACATGCCATGTAATATATTTGTTGCAATGAGTATCAAAAAAGGTATGGTTTTTCTGTTTGTTGCGCTGTTTATAGCTGCACGGATACTACCTGTATTGCCCTCGTTAAAAGCACTTTCGGGCGCCACTCATCAGTTGCTTAGTCATCATATTCCGGTTTTGGCTTGTGCAGATCAGCATGGTGCCGATCAGGATACAGGCGATGATAATGACGATAAGGACAACGCTGATAAAGAGGTTGAAAAAGATCTCAGTAAATCGGTTATCGATTATCACAATTGGATGCTCAATAACGATATGGCCGCAATGTATGAAAGTAATGCTGTAAAGGCATTGTTTCACCGCTACCGCCCCGGTAAAGTGCGCGACCATGTGAACGAGGTTTTCCGTCCGCCTCTCGTTTAAAAACATCAAACATCTTTCAAAATTAACGATAGGCTTTGCCTACGCTGATTCTGCATGTTCAGGTTTTTTTAACCTGAACTGATCGACTTTATTTGTCTATCCCGGTTCGGGATAAACGCATCCTTGATATTTTTTAAACCCATAAAAATGGAACTCACATTCAAAAATACATTCAAACAAAATATTTCATCCGGGTTGGTGGTCTTCCTGGTTGCATTGCCACTTTGCCTGGGCATTGCTTTGGCAAGCGGCGCACCGCTTCTATCGGGCATCATAACCGGTATCGTAGGCGGTATAGTAGTAGGTTTTATCAGCGGTTCGCAGTTGGCGGTAAGCGGCCCGGCAGCGGGTCTAACCACTATTGTAGCTTCGGCCATCATAAGCTTACACTCGTACGAAGCCTTTTTAGTTGCGGTAGTGCTGGCAGGCATTATCCAGATTGTGCTGGGCTTAGTAAAAGCCGGGAAGATCGGCCTGTACTTTCCATCCAACGTTATCAAAGGGATGCTCGCGGCTATTGGCATCATCCTTATTCTAAAGCAAATACCGCACGCCTTTGGCTATGATGCAGATGCCGAGGGCGATTTCGCCTTTGCCCAGGCTGATCAGAGCAATACTTTTAGCGAGATCACCCACCTGTTATCCAAACTTACCCCGGGCGCTATCGTCATTTTTGTTATATCAATGACCATATTGACGCTTTGGGATACGCCGTTATTCAAAAAGGTGAAAGCTTTTCCATCGGGCTTAGTGGTTGTAATTGTAGGTGTATTGGCTTCGCTGGTATTGCAGAGCGCTCCGGACGCTTTTCATCTAAAAGCCGAGAGCTTTGTGCAGATCCCTGTCTTCTCCAGCCTTTCTGACTTTGCTACCAATCTAAAGTTCCCTGATTTTAGTAAGATATCTAATCCGGAAATACTTAGCATAGCGTTTACTATTGCCTTTGTTGCCAGTTTAGAAACCTTGCTAAGCATTGAGGCCGTAGATAAGCTCGATCCGCTAAAACGCTCTACCCCGCTTAACCGCGAGCTGATAGCGCAGGGCATAGGTAATAGTGTTGCAGGTTTGCTGGGCGGTTTGCCTTTAACCGCGGTAATCGTTCGTGGCGCTACCAACGTAAACTCGGGCGCTAAAACTAAAATGTCAAGCATATTTCATGGCATTTTATTGCTGGTAGCTGTATTGCTTATCCCCGGTTTGATGAACAAAATACCGTTGGCCAGTTTAGCGGCTATACTGATCATGGTGGGCTATAAATTAGCCAAAGTGCAGCTATTTAAAGATATGTACAAAGCCGGCTGGAATCAGTTTACCCCATTTGTGGCAACTGTGATAGCCATTATCCTTACTGATTTGCTGAAGGGTGTATTGATTGGCATGGGCGTAAGCATCGTGTTCATATTGGTGAACGCTACCAAAGATCTGATCTACACCACGCAAAAAATCACCCCGAGAGGCACCATGAAACAACTGGTGCTATCAGAGCAGGTAACATTTTTGAATAAGGCGCATTTGAACGAATTTTTCAGCAGTATAAAGCCGGGTATGAGTGTTTGGGTTGATGCCAGCCAGACCCGTTATATTGAGCAGGACTGCCTGGAGATATTACAGGATTTTAAAAATCGCGCTGCTCTGGAAAACATACCTTGTACCATTACCGGGCTCAAGGATCATTACTCATTTCTGGAAGCTAAAGTAGAGATGATAGATCAGCATGAACACGGTCATCACGATCATCAGCATTATAACGAGCTGTTCAGTAATAACCGCAAATGGATAGCCGAAAAGCTGGATTTGGATGTAAACTATTTCACCAAGCTGAACAAAGGGCAATCGCCGCCATATCTGATTATCGGCTGCTCAGATAGCAGGGCGCCAATGGAGGTGATCACCGGTGCGCAACCTGGCGAAATATTCAGTCATCGTAATATTGCCAACCAGGTTATCCCGAGCGATGTAAACCTGATGTCGGTAGTGCAATACGCGGTAGAAGCGCTGAAAGTACGACACATTGTGGTGTGCGGCCATTATGGTTGCGGTGGTGTGCGCGCGGCAGTAGCAGGTGGCACACAAGGTAACCTGGATCAATGGCTGAGCCATATCCGCGATGTAAACCGCATCAACAATGAAGAGTTGAGCGCCATTGCCGATCCCGAAACGCGTCACCGCAGACTGGTGGAACTCAATGTGGAGGCGCAAGTATATCACCTGCAATCGACAGCCATTGTTCAAAATGCCTTGCAAAATGGCCAGGTGCTTAATTTTTACGGTTGGGTTTATGATCTGGCTGATGGTATGCTGCACGATCTGAAAATCAAAGAGCCTAAAAAATACCCCAAGCAGATTACAGTTTAAATCTCCCCTTAATCATTAATAGTTCAAAAACCGGCCGGGCGCATTTCGCCCGGCCTTATCAAAAGCTATGTCCACCTTTAAATTTATATGTCCGCATTTAAAAACATTCGGCATCTGCCTGTTCAGTCTTATAGTGATCAGCAATCGGGCGAAGGCTCAAACCAGTCCACGTGTCAACAGCGATAACTTTAACGCCTGGGTGGTATACAACGGTCAGCATTTATTAACCGATAAAATCGGCCTGCATGCCGAAGTTCAGATCCGCCGCAATGATGGTTTCAGTAGCTGGCAGCAATTATTGTTGAGGCCAGGCATCTTTTACAAAATCAATAAAAACGTTTTAGTCACCGCCGGTTATGCCTATGTGGAAACTCACCCTTACGGCGAAATACCCATCGCTAAAACCGCTTTCCCCGAACACCGGGTATGGGAGCAATTGCAACTTACCCAACAAACCGGCGACGTGGATATCACCAATCGGCTCCGTTTGGAGCAACGCTTCTTTGGCGATGCCGCTATCGGCATGTTTACCAATGTGCGGTTTGAAAACAGGGTACGGTATATGCTCAAGGTCAATATCCCGTTGGGCAAAACATCGCCATTATATGTCCCGGTTTACGATGAGGTTTTTATCGCCTTCGGCAAAAACGTAAAGTATAACACGTTCGATCAAAACCGTTTTGGCCTGGGCCTGGGGTTCAATACAGGCAGGTACACCAAGCTTGAGGTAGGTTACTTGTACCAATATGTACAACAGCGTAACCTTACAGCCAACTATAATCAGGTGGTGGAAAACAACCATACCCTGGCTATCAATTTGTTTTCGGCCATGCCTTTTATAAAGGCTAAATAAAAATATGAGGTTTTTAGTTTGTTTTGAGTGAGTAAGCCCGGCCGCGAGGGCCGGGTTTTTATATTTTTGGCAGGTTATTGCTAAGCCGCTGTTTTGTATCTTTACTGCCTGATATGTTTAAGTACCTGCGCTGGCTTTTACTGCCTTTTTCGTGGCTTTATGTATTGGTTACAACTATCCGTAACTGGTGTTATGATGCCGGCTTGTTTAAAAGCCAGGCTTTTGATATTCCGGTCATTTCGGTTGGCAACCTGGATGTGGGAGGTGCAGGCAAAAGTCCCATGACCGAATACCTGATCCGTTTACTTAAGGGCGAGCACAAACTGGCCACCTTAAGCCGTGGCTACGGGCGAAAAACGCAGGGCTATCTTATTGCTACTGCCACTACTACCGCTACTGAGCTGGGTGACGAACCGGCACAGTTTAAACACAAGTTTCCGGATGTGACCGTAGCCGTTTGCGAGAAGCGAGTAACTGGGATCGAAAATCTAAAAGTTGATCACGACCTGATTATCCTCGATGATGCCTATCAGCACCGCGCGGTAAAACCGGGTTTAAGCATTTTATTGTTTGATTATAACCGGGTATCCGAGCCGCACTTTTTATTGCCAGCGGGTAACCTGCGCGAACCTTTTAATGGCCGCAAACGTGCAGATGTTATCGTGGTAACTAAATGCCCGGTTGATCTGAATAATCAGCAACAGCAAAAAATAACGTCACGCATCAAACCTTTTCCCGGTCAGCAACTGTTCTTTGCTTCGATAGTATACGGAACACTACAGAATTTACAAGGACAGGCATCAAACGTAAATATCGACACAGATACCACCGTGTTTCTGATTAGCGGTATCGCCAACCCAACACCTTTGGTAAACGAGCTTAAAACCCGGGCAAAACAGGTAATTCATCACAAATATCCCGATCATCACCCCTATACCTTAAAAAATATCACTAAACTTGCCGATGAATTTAATGCCTGCGCCGTACAAAAAAAGCTGATCATTACAACAGAAAAGGATGCGCAGCGTTTAGGTGAGCAGGCTTTATATAATACGGTTAATCAACTCAACATTTTAGTACTGCCAATACAGATCGCATTTTTAGATAACGCAGCGCAGAAATTTGATCAAATTATAAAAGATTATGTTAGAGAACATACAACGCACAACCAGCTACATTAAAAGCCGGATAGGCGATTTTGAGCCCGAAGTAGGCATTATTTTAGGCACCGGCCTGGGTGGCCTGGTTAATGAGATACAGGTTGAAAAACAGATGATGTATAGCAACATTCCTGATTTTCCCATCTCGACGCTCGAGTTTCATTCGGGTAAGCTGATCTTTGGCATATTGGCCGGTAAAAAGGTAGTGGCCATGCAGGGGCGCCTTCATTATTACGAAGGTTACAGCATGCAGCAGATCACCTTCCCGGTAAGGGTAATGAAAATGTTGGGCGTTAAAACCCTGTTCGTATCTAATGCCAGCGGTGCATTGAACCCGGATTTTAGAAAGGGCGATCTGATGGTGATCGAGGATCATATTAACCTGCAGCCGCAAAACCCGCTGGTGGGTAATAATGAAAATGCGCTTGGGCCGCGCTTCCCAGATATGAGCGAACCTTACAATAAGGATTTGATAAAAAAAGCGTTAAAAATTGCCGCCGATAACGACATTGCCTGCCATAAGGGTGTTTATGTATCGGTTACAGGGCCAAACCTCGAAACCCGCGCCGAATACAGGTATCTGCGCATTATCGGTGGCGATGCCGTGGGTATGAGTACCGTACCCGAGGTTATTGTGGCTAATCACATGAACTTGCCGGTGTTCGCCATCTCGGTTTTAACAGACGAAGGTTTCCCTGAAACCTTGAAACCGGTATCGGTTGAAGAGATACTGGCTGTTGCCACAGCTGCCGAACCGAAATTGACGTTAATACTAAAAGAACTGGTTAGCAAACTTTGATCACTAAAAAGCTTAAATATTTTTTAGTACTGCTGATAAGCTTAGCTGCCGGGTTTGCCCATGCGCAAGAGGTTAAGCCTATCATCAACAACCGTATCCGCGATACCACAACGATACGTAAGCCTTTGAGCGAAGAGGACATGCTGGATACCATGCGCAAACAGCAGGAAAAGAACCGGGATACGGTGATCTTTACCTCTAAATACATCAAAGTAACCAACGAAAGCCTGCTGAACGACAGTACGCAGGTGTTTCCGTTAGATACTACTTTAACCAATTTTGAGAATTACAGTGCGCTTTACCAGCCGCACAGCCCTAAGATAGGCATCGGTAACCTGGGTTTATCAGAACGCAGCCTGCTTTTTGAACCCAGTCGTACTATTGGTTTTGACGTAGGCATGCATCAGCTTGATGCTTATTTGCTGCACCCTCAGGATATACAATATTACCGCGCACGCACGCCGTTCACCAGTTTGTATTTGGTAGCAGGTGGTTTAACCGAACAGGTATTCAGGGTGATACACACGCAAAATATCAAACCCAACTGGAATGTGGGCGTTAACTACAATCGTATAGGTTCGTATGGTGTATACGCGCATCAGCATGCCGATCATGTGGGAGCCGCTATTTTTAGTTGGTATGAGTCGAAGGATAAGCGGTACAACATTCTCGGCAACCTGATATTTAATAACCTGAAAGCCCCGGACAACGGCTCGATAACCAACAATGCCGTTTTTACAGATCAATCCAGCACGCCCTTCGATCCGAGTACGGCCTCCGTAAGGTTAAACAACTCGCGCACCAACTGGCGCGATAATGGCTTTTACCTAAAGCAGTTTTATTACCTGGGCCGCATTGATAGTACTTCAACCAGCACTGGCGCATCTAAAGTATTGCCTACCCAGCGTGTGGCCTACACACTTTACTATAATACACGCAAATACAAATTTTTGCAAGACGAGGCCGACCAGTACAAAGTGTTCCCTGACACTTATTTCGATCAAACTACCTCACGCGATTCGCTGTCGGTACTTCATTTCCAAAACGAGTTTTCGTACAGCTTTTACCTGCGGGGTAAAACACTAAGCTTTGTAAAAAACGAAGCCAAGCTGGATTTAGGTATTGCACACGATTATTACAACTACTCGCAATACGTGCGCGACACCCTGGCTACAACGGGTTTGCCGCAGTTGGATCGCATGCGCAATAATGCCTTTCAAGATATTACCTTAAAAGCCAAAGTAAGCTATCGCTTTAGTGATAAGATAGGCCTCAATGCCGATTTTCAGCAGATAACCCTAGGCCATGATTTTGGCGATTATTTGTACGATGCCAGCATTAACCTGTCGGCGGGTAAAACCTTGGGCAAGATCATCATCGACGCTTACACCCAAAACAGTACGCCGCCCTTGTTGTATACCAATTGGGTATCAAATCACTTTATCTGGACCAATAATTTTAAGAACGTTAAAACCAGCAGCGCGTCGTTCAACTATATTAATGATAAGTTTCAATTCAATATTAAGGCCGAATATTTCCTGATCAATAACTATCTGTATTTTGCCGCGGCTACCAATAACGGTATTGATGCCTACCCGATGCAGTTATCGGCGCCTATTAACCTGATCAAGATCAGCGTAGGTAAAAACCTGCAGTTGGGCAGATGGCATTTTGACAACTATGGTGTTTATCAAAAAACCGATTATCAAAATACGCTGCGCACGCCCGACCTTTACATTTACAGCAGCCTGTACTACAACAAAATGTTTTTTGATGTGCTGAATACCAGCATCGGCATCAACGCGCGGTATAATACGCCTTATACAGCGCCGTCGTACGCTACCGGTATCGATCAGTTTTATAACGGGCCGGCGGTTAAATTTTCATCATACCCTGTGGGCACCGTTTACCTGAAAGCTACATTGAAACGCACCAACCTGTTTGTTATGTACGATTACTTTAACCAGGGCTTCCAAAGCCAGGGTTACTATACTGTAAATCGTTACCCTATGCCTAACGCCATTTTAAAATACGGCGTGTTGTGGAATTTTTACGATTAGGGAAGAAGAGTCAAGATGCAAGAATTAAGACAAAAAACAACATCCTGATACTCTGTACTCGATACTATCTCTTGATTCTTGACTCTTGATTCTTGCTTCTATTCCTCACGTTTTCTGCTTCTTTTTCTTAGCCGCCGGGAACAATACATTGTTTAAGATCAGCCGGTAGCCGGGCGAGTTGGGGTGCAGGCTCAGGTCGGTTGGCGGGTCACCCACCTGGTGCTGGTAATCTTCAGGGTCGTGGCCGCCATAAAAGGTCCATTGCCCTTTGCCATACTCGCCGTGGATGTAACGTGCCTCATTGGCTGTTTTCATTTCGCCCATAATGGTTACGTTGGGTTTGATGAGGCTTTCTTTAAAAGCGGTGGTGAGTCCCATAAAGCCTTTGATCACTTTGTCATGATCCTGCGTTAACATGCTGGGCACTACATCCCACTTAGCCGAAAAATCAAACAGGGTAAAA
>Ga0157372_10007972_pt1 | contig 11263 bp, 7 predicted proteins | sample C55metaG_FD_115307 | JGI IMG/M metagenome (GOLD analysis project Ga0157372, IMG submission 115307) | Corn rhizosphere microbial communities from Kellogg Biological Station, Michigan, USA - C5-5 metaG | ecosystem: Host-associated > Plants > Roots > Rhizosphere > Soil | place: USA: Michigan...
AACGTACCGGGCGTCCCCGGCGTGGGCGTGAAAACGGCCGCGGAATTGCTTAACACCTATGGCGATCTGGAAACGCTGCTGGCGCGCGCCGGCGAAATCAAACAGCCGAAGCGGCGCGAAACCATTCTGGCGAATGCGGAGAACGCGCGTATTTCGCTGAAGCTCGTCACGCTCGATGACAACGCAAAATTTTCCTGCCCGATAGACCAGATGGAAGTGCAGCAGCCGGAACCCATTCGGCTGCTCGGATTCCTGAATGCTCTGGAACTGACGGCGCTTGCAAAGCGTGCCGCGTCCCGCTTGGGGATTGACGATCCTGACTCCATCAAAGCCACCGATCCGGTGCAGCGCGATTTGCCACCGCCGGGTGATGTCTCGCCGCTGCGGTCCGAACCTGTCGCCGAGCAGAAGGCGCTCGCGACCAAAGCCGAGCCTGGCGTGGTGCTGAACCGCGAACTGGTTCATCGCGCGCTTGATTTGGGAAAATACGAAACGGTCGTCACGCTCGAGCGGCTGCACCATTGGATCGCGCGGGCGCATGAAACGGGCCGCGTGGCGATTAAAGTGGAAAGCGCCTCCGCCGACCCGATGCGCGCCACGCTGTGTGGGATTGCGTTCGCGGTTGCGCCCGGCGAAGCGTGTTACGTGCCCTGCGGACATCGGGCGACGGATGGCCTCGATCTTGCCGACAACAAAGACGGCGTTGTTCAGCTCACCGAAGCCGAAGTGCTGCAACGCCTCAAACCGCTGCTGGAAGACGAAAGCGTGCTGAAGATCGGTCACGATCTGAAACGCGAATACCTGATGCTGCTCCAGCGCGGCATCCGCGTGGCCGCCTTCGACGACACCATGCTGATGTCTTATGTGCTCGAATCCACGCTGCATGCGCATGACTATGATGAATTGAGTGTCGTACACCTGAATCACAAGCGCATGCCGCTTGAAGAGCTGATCGGCAAGGGTCGCGATCGTAAGGCCTTCGATTGTACGGATGTGAAACGCGCCACCCGCTACTCGGCGGAAGATGCCGATCTCGCGTTGCGCCTGCATGCCATCCTGAAGCCGCGGCTCACCGCCGAGCGCAAGCGCACTGTGTACGAAACACTGGAACGGCCGATGGTGCGCGTACTTTCCGATATGGAGCGCGAAGGCATCACCATCGATCCCGACTTCCTGCGCAAGCTGTCGAACGATTTCGCGCAAACCATGTCGCGGCTGGAGCAGCAGATCTACAAAGCGGCCGGTGGCGAGTTCAACATCGGCTCACCCAAGCAGCTGGGCGATTATTTTTTCGGCACGTTGAAGTTGCCCGGCGGCCGCAAAACCAAAACAGGCGCGTGGTCCACCGATTCTGACGTACTGGAGGAACTGGCGGCGCAAGGCCATGACATCGCGCGCAACGCGCTGGACTGGCGCGGCCTTGCCAAATTGCGCGGCACCTACACCGATGCGCTGCCCACCTATGTCAATCCTAACACCGGGCGCGTGCATACCTCGTTCGCACTGGCGGCGGCGAGTACGGGGCGCTTGGCGTCCGTCGATCCGAACCTCCAGAACATTCCCATCCGCACGGAAGAAGGCCGGCGTATCCGCCGCGCCTTCATCGCACCGCCTGGCCGCAAGCTGGTGAGCGCCGACTATTCGCAGATCGAGCTGCGGCTTCTCGCGCACATTGCCAACGTGCCGGAGCTGAAGCAGGCGTTCGCCGAGGGCATCGACATTCACGCGCTCACCGCATCGGAGATGTTCAATGTGCCGGTTGAGGGCATGCCGAGCGAAATTCGCCGCCGCGCCAAAGCGATAAATTTCGGCATCGTCTACGGCATCTCCGCTTTTGGCCTCGCCAACCAGCTCGGTATCGGCCGCGAGGAAGCGGGCGACTACATCAAGAAGTACTTCCAGAAATTCCCCGGCATCCGCGACTACATGGAAGAAACCAAGACGTTCGCGCGCAAGCACGGGTTTGTGGAAACGCTGTTCGGCCGGCGCGTGCACATCCGCGAAATCAATTCCAGAATTCCGGGTCACCGGGGCGGAGCGGAGCGCGCGGCGATCAACGCCCCGATCCAGGGCGCCGCGGCCGATATCATTCGCCGAGCCATGATCCGCGTGCCGGATGCTCTGCTGGCGGCAAACCTCAGCGCCAAGATGCTGCTCCAAGTTCACGACGAACTGATCTTCGAAGCACCCGATGCGGAAACCGATGCCGTCTGCGCCACGGCGCGCACGGTGATGGAGAAGGCTGCGCTGCCGGCGGTGGAATTATCGGTGCCGCTGGTGGTGGATGCCCGCGCCGCTCACAACTGGGACGAGGCGCATTAGGCTTCTGCGTTTCAGGGAGACTCGTCGCTTCGATTGAATCACCACCACTTGTCATCACCCGGCTTGTCCGGGTGATCCAATTGGTCGCCCGCCTGAAGCGGCGATGACCAACGAAGTTGGTTCAATTTTCAGCCCGTTTTCCGTGTTCCCTGCGTTCGCCGACGGGCATCGCACATTCGGCTCGCGTTCCGGCCGAAGAGCCGGGAGCAGCCGCTTTTTCCGCGATGGGGGAGTGGGGCTCCTCGCTAGCTTTGCCGTCGCCGGCAGCACGGAAACGAGGCGCAGGAGTGCACGCGCGCGAGATTATCCCGCGCGGGGAAGCAATCGGAGCATGGCGTACCTCTGGTTCGAAATTTTTTGGACGGGCCTTTTGCAAGGCAGAATGGGCGGATCGCGAAGACAACAAAAAGGCCCTGTCGCGCGGGGTTTCCGCACCGGGCCTGCTCCGGACATAATTCCGAAGATTTCTGTATTCTACAGAAGCAGCGTCACGATGCAAGCACAAAAAGTGAACATATCTTGCGTTGTTCAGCCTCCACGCGCAACAAAATCGGGGCATAGAAAATGGTAATGTCGAGCTATGACATGGAGATTAGTTGTAGCGTTGGCGCTGGTGACATGCGGCTGTGCTGGGCCACATGGCAGTCCGGTTGTTGTCACCACCGCTGACCAAGCCGTCCAACTCGCGCAAAGGGCATGCTACCAAGACCACGCGAAACCAGGAGCCGGTTTCGAGTGGCGAGCAGAACACGGACCGTGGGCATGGAGCGCCTGGCGTGTGTGGCTCGCCAGCAAAGATTTTTCGGACGGGCTGCCTGTTTACGTTTGGCCGGATGGGACCGTTGGAGAGTGTTTAGAAGAAGTCCACTCAATTGGTTAGTCATGCTGCACGGCACGATGTGAAGAAAATTCGGAGACTGGCATTTGCCGCCTTTTGTCTTTTGGCAACTGGCTGCAATGACACTGAAGTTGTATGGTCATTAGAATCTCGCTCGCCCGATAAACGGTGGATTGCGAGCGCCGAAAGTGTTCTGAACGGGGGCCCGGGAACGGCAGCTGACAATACGCTGGTCTACCTCGCTAACGCGAGCCAACCAGGCAAGACTCAGTTGATCGCGGCGTTCGACGAACACGAGACGACTTGGCGAACGATCAATCTAAGGCTGGTTTGGATACGAGAAGAAAAAGCAAACTGAGCCGCTACGCGAACTGCATTGCCTCAACACTTCAAGGGTCTTCGTACACAAACTCGATCAGATGCACCGTCTCGCCGGGGCCATGTTTGGCCGTTTTGAGCAGATCGACGACGCCGGAAAATCCGGAGCGGCGCGCAAGCTCCGGCGTGATGTCGTGCAAAGTGACTTGCCGCATGCGCGTGACACGAACGAAGCCATGCTCCATCACATAGCGTCCGCCTTCTTTCACCTGCGGCCGCTGCCAGATTCGAATGGTGCAGTCGATCTCTCCGCGCGCGATGGGCTCGCGCAGCCGCTTTAGGAAGCTGATGCCCATGAGAGATCGCGGATGGTGGGATGATCGCCGCACAACGCACAGGCGGGATCGCGGCGGACGCGCACGGTGCGAAAGCGGGTGGAAAGTGCATCATAGATCAGCAGCTGGCCGGCCAAGCTGTCACCGATGCCGATGACCTCTTTCATCACTTCCAGCGCCTGGAGCGTGCCCATCACGCCAGCGGCCGCGCCGAGAATACCGGTTTCGGAACAGGAGGGCGCGGTGCCGGGTGGCGGCGGTTCGGGGAACAGGCAGCGGTAGCAGGGATAATCGCCCGCCTGCGGTTTGTAGGTGGCCAACTGGCCGTCGAACTCCGTCACCGCGGCGGAAACCAGCGTCTTCTTCGCGAAGAAGCACGCGTCATTGATGAGAAAGCGCGTGGCGAAATTGTCGGAACCATCCGCGATCACATCGTAACGCGCGATGAGTTTGAGAACATTGTCGGCGGCCAGTCGCTCGGCCTGGATGTCAATGCGAACGTCCGGATTGAGCGCCAGCGCTGCGTCCCGTGCCGAGTCCGTCTTCAGGCGACCGACATCCGCTGAGCGCTGTGCGATCTGCCGCTGCAGATTCGATAGCGATACCGAGTCGAAATCGACGATGCCGATGGTGCCCACGCCCGCTGCCGCCAGATACAGGATCACTGGCGAACCCAGACCTCCCGCGCCAACCACCAGCACGCGCGCCGCACGCAGCCGGGCTTGCCCCGGCCCGCCTACCTCGCGCAGCACGATATGGCGGGCATATCGTTCCAGTTCTTCGTCCGACAGCGCCATTCGGTTTCCTTAGAGCAGATTAAGCTTTCGGAGAATTGCGCGGGCAGCACCGCTTCGCCGAAAGGCCGGAATTCCTTGCTTTTTCACGCCAAATCTGGTGGGAACTTTGCGGAAGGCGCACCCCGCGCCTATGCTGGAAACCAACAAAACTACCGAGCCGCCTACGTTCGCGGGTGAGACGGTGAGGCATTCGCAGGAGCACTCATGTCACAGGGATCCGCCTTTGGGCTGGAGCAACAGGGCTTTCGGAATCTGAAGGCCGTGAACTGGAACCTCTCGGCTCCTGCGCTTTACGAAGAGGCGGTGCGGCGGGGCGAAGGCCATGTGGCAAAGAACGGGCCGCTGGTGGTGCTCACCGGCATCCACACCGGCCGCTCCGCCAATGACAAATTCGTTGTCCGCGATTCCAGCACCGAGAACACGGTCTGGTGGGACAACAACAAGTCGATGACCCCTGCGCAGTTCGACGCCCTCTATGCCGACATGATGGCGTTCGCGGAAGGGCGCGAGCTGTTCGCGAAGGACCTGTTTGGCGGTGCGGATCTCGAACATCGCCTGCCTGTGCGCATCGTTACGGAATATGCCTGGCACTCGCTCTTCGTGCACCAGCTTCTCATCCGCCCGACTGCGGCGGACCTGAAGGGCTTCAAACCGGAATTCACCATTATTGATCTGCCGAATTTCGAAGCCGATCCGGCAAAGCATGGCAGCGTCAGCAAGACCGTCATCGCGGTCAATTTTGCGAAGAAAATGATCCTGATCGGCGGCACGTCGTACGCTGGCGAAATGAAGAAGTCCGTGTTTACGGTGATGAACTATCTGCTGCCGCCCAAGGGCGTCATGTCGATGCACTGCTCCGCAAATGTTGGCAAAGATGGCAAGGCGGCGATCTTCTTCGGGCTGTCCGGCACCGGCAAAACGACTCTTTCGGCAGATGCGTCGCGCACGTTGATCGGCGATGACGAGCATGGCTGGAGCGAGCACGGTGTGTTCAACATCGAAGGCGGCTGCTACGCGAAGGTCATCAAGCTTTCCCGCGAAGCAGAGCCCGAAATTTTCTCCACCACCGAGCGCTTCGGCACGGTGCTCGAGAACGTGGTGATGGACCCGACCACCCGCGAGCTTGATCTCGACAACGCCAAGTACGCGGAAAACACGCGCGCGGCGTACCCGATCGACTATATCCCGAACGCAAGCGAGACCGGCCGCGCCGGGCATCCGAAAAACATCATCCTGCTGACCGCGGACGCCTTCGGCGTACTGCCGCCGATTGCCAAGCTCACGCCCAGCCAGGCGATGTATCACTTCCTTTCCGGCTTCACCGCCAAGGTTGCCGGTACCGAGAAAGGTCTCGGCAAAGAACCGCAGCCGACCTTCTCCACCTGCTTCGGCGCGCCGTTCATGCCGCGTCACCCCACCGAATACGGCAACCTTTTACGCGATCTCATTGCGCAGCACGGCTCGGATTGCTGGCTGGTCAACACCGGCTGGACGGGCGGCGCCTTCGGCACGGGCTCGCGCATGCCCATCAAGGCCACGCGCGCGCTGCTCAATGCTGCGTTGGATGGTTCGCTGGCGAACGCTGAGATGCGGATCGATCCGCATTTCCGCTTCCGCGTTCCCGTCTCGGTGCCGGGTGTGGATTCCAAGATCCTGAACCCGCGCGAAACCTGGGCGGACAAATCGGCTTATGACGCACAGGCGCGGAAGCTCGTCGGCATGTTCCGCGACAACTTCCGTAAGTTCGAGGCGCATGTCGGCAACGATGTACTGGAAGCCGCGCCGCAACTCGCCGAAGCCGCTGAGTAAACACAGCGGTCATGGCCGCTCTTAAGGCGGCAATGACGTGTGCGAGTGCATCTACATTGCCGGCAACTGTTTGCGGAACGGATGCGCGGAATAGACGCCCAATATGGTCACGGCAGCAGAAAAGAATTTCAATTCTTCGAGCGCAAGCCGCACGTTGCGTTCGTCGGGATGGCCTTCGATATCCGCGTAGAACTGCGTCGCATTGAACGAGCCGCCCAGCTGGTAACTCTCCAGCTTGGTCATATTCACGCCATTGGTGGCGAAGCCTCCCAGCGCCTTGTAGAGCGCCGCTGGCACATTTCGCACACGGAAAATAAAAGTGTTCATGACCGGTCCGGCATCGGGCGGCGCATCGTCCGGCTCCGCCGCCATAATGAGAAAACGCGTCATGTTGTGCGGCGCGTCTTCCACATCCGGCCTCAGCACCTGCAAGCCATAGATTTCTGCCGCGAGCGATGAGGCGATCGCGCCCATACTGACGTCCTTCAACTCCGCCACGTGGCGCGCCGATCCGGCGGTGTCATGCCAGACATGCGCATGCAGGTTCAGGTCGCGGATGATTTTTCGACATTGGCCGAGCGCCGGTCCCTGGCTGAACACGGCCGTTAAGCCGGCGAGGGTCGCACTTTTGATCCCCAACAGCTGGTGACGCACGCGATGGAAGTGTTCTCCGACAATGTAGAGTCCTGCTCCCGGCAGGAGATGATGGATGTCGGCGATGCGGCCGTGCAGCGAATTCTCCACCGGGATGATGCACAGTTCGGTCTTTCGCTGGCGTACGGCCGCAATGGCATCTTCAAAGGTTGGAAATGGAACAGCCAGAGCGTTGGGCAGCGCTTCTCGTGCCGCCAGATTGGCGTAGGCTCCCGGCTCTCCCTGAAAGGCAACACGGATGGGCTGCTGCTGCGGGCTCATCTATTGGGTCCGCCCGTTCTGTTCGATCAATGCGCGCGCCTTCTCCAGATCCTCCGGCGTGTCCACGCTGATCGGCACTTCGCGCACGAGCGCCACCGCAATTGTCATACCGGCCTCCAATGCGCGCAGTTGCTCCAGCTTCTCGCGCTTTTCGAGCGGCGACGGCGCGAGCTGGACAAAGCGCGACAAGGCGGCGCGCCGGAACGCATAAATCCCGATGTGATGAAACAGCGGCCCATCGCCGGATGGTGCGCGCGCGCGGGTGAAATAGAGCGCCCGCCCCCGCTCCCCGGAAACCTCCCATGCCACGACCGGCTTGACGATGTTCGGATTGTCGCCGTCCGCTTCGCCCTCGATTTGTGCGGCCAGCGTGGCAATATCGGCCCCGGTCGCGGCAAGCGCATCCACCACTGCGCGAATGGCTTCCGGGTCGAGCGCGGGCAAGTCGCCCTGCAGATTGACCACGACATCGTGCGCTTCGCCGGGATCCGTTGCCTGCAGCGCGGCGAAGACCCGGTCCGAACCCGACGGCAAATCGGGCGACGTCAGCACCGCACGCCCGCCCACCTGTTCGATCGCTGCGGCAATTTCAGGCTCCGCAGCGGCGACAATGACCGGCCCCACACCGGCGCGCATCGCGCGCTGCCACACGCGCACGATCATTGGCTCCCCGGCAATCGTTGCCAGCGGCTTCCCCGGCAACCGCGCAGAGGCCATTCGCGCAGGAATAATCACCACCGGTTTCATCGAATGCCTTGTAATCCCGCCACTTATGCGACGCTTCGCCGCAATGACGCATGAAAGCCGACTAGTAATGTCGCCCCGCTTTTCGGGGGGTATCGCGGGCGTTCTCCGCGATCTCCACTCCTCTAAACATCGCGACAGCGGAGCCCGACCTTATGGATTCCTTTGAGTGGAACAAGATCGCCGGTGCGGTGCTCGGCACCTTGTTGTTTGTGGTGGCGGTCCGCATTGCTACGGGCTTTATTTTCGAGGTCGAGCCACCCGCTAAGCCGGGCTATGTGGTGCAGGGCATCGAGACGACCAGCGCAACCGGAACGACACAAGCACCTGTTGAAGAACAGCTGCCCGACTGGGGCACGGTACTGCCGAAGGCAAGCGTCGCCGATGGGAAGTCCATATCCACCCGCTGCGAGCAGTGTCACGATCTGAGCAAGGGTGGCCCCAACAAGATCGGCCCGAACCTCTGGGGTGTTGTTGGCCGTGCGCGCGCCTCACATCCGGGCTTCGACTATTCCTCCGCCATGAAGGCGAAAGGCGGCAGCTGGAGCTATGACGAGCTGTTCAAGTTCCTCAAATCCCCGGGCAGCTACATCCCCGGTACCAAGATGAGCTTCGCCGGCCTGCCAAAGGCTGACGATCGCATCAACCTGATCGCATTTTTGCGCACCGATATGGATTCGCCGGCGCCAATCCCGCCGCCGCAGCCGGCGAAAGCCGCGCCGGCAGCCGCCCCTGCCAATGGCAAAGCACCGGCTGCCGCCCCAGCACAGGGCGCAGGTGCTCCCGCAACGGCGAATGGGCCGAACGGGACAGCAGCGGTCGCACCAGGCAATCAGCCAGCGAACGGCACCTCCACTACCGGTGGCGGCAACGCCGCTTCGGGCAGTGTTGGCAATGCCAATGGTCCGTCCGGTGGCGATACGGGGAAAGATTCCAGCGTGAGCGGCGCGGAAGCACATGTTGGCAATTCCCCGGCGCCGGCTACAGGAAAGCAACCCTCCAATCCGCCGCCCAAGAAGCCGTAGTTGCGGCAAAGCGCCAAAGTGGCGAGCGTCGGCGCATGAGCACGCTGCTGCTTGTGGTGCCGTCCCACTGGACGGGAGTGTGGACGGGCCCGCTGGCGGAGATTGGACCACAGCTGAATGTGCGCGTGCACGGGCGCGACGAATACGACGCTGACGATATCGATTACGTCCTCACCTTTCGGCCGCCGCACGGTGTGCTGAAGTCGTTGTCCCATCTGAAAGTGACCTTTTCGCTTGGCGCAGGCGTGGACGGCATTCTCGCCGATCCGGAATATCCGCGGCAGGTTCCGTTGGTGCGATTTGTCGACCGCACGCTGTCGCGCGAGATGGCGCAGTATTGCGTGATGCATGTGCTGATACATTACCGCATGCAGCGCTTCTTTGACCGCGCGCAGGCGGAGCGAGCGTGGCGTCAGGCGTTGCTTCCCAAGCGTGCGCAAGACACGCGCGTGGGCATTCTGGGACTGGGCGAAATTGGTACCCTCACCGCAGAGCGTCTGCGCGATTTGCACTTCACCGTCGCAGGTTGGAGCCGCAATCGGCGCAATGTGTCTGGCGTGGAGAGTTTCGCTGGCGAGAATGAACTCTCCACGTTTCTGGCGCGCACCGACATTCTGATTTGTCTGCTGCCGCTCACGCCGGACACGCGCGAAATCCTCAATGCCGATCTGTTCGCGCAGTTGCCGGCAGACGCCTTTGTCATCAACGTGGCGCGCGGTGGGCATCTCGTAGAGCCTGATCTCATGGCGGCCATCGATTCCGGACATCTCTCCGGCGCTGCACTCGACGTGTTTCACACCGAGCCGCTGCCGGAAGGCAGCCCACTGTGGTCGCACCCCAAAATCACGGTCACGCCGCATATCGCTGCGATTTCGGAACCGCGCGTCGCGGCGCAGTATGTGGCCGATGGCATTGCTCGTTTTGAGCGCGGCGAAGCGCTGGAAAATGTCGTCGATCCCGCGCGCGGGTATTAGCTGTAGCGTGACTTCAGCAGCGCGTAGACAGCGCGCGCGGCATTGGCTTCGGCACCTTTGCGCCGGCCTGGCCTGGGACGATCTACCCAGGCCGGAATGTCGAAATGCACCCAGGATTTCGCGCGTATAACGAAGCGGTTGAGGAAGAGCGCCGCCGTTGTCGCCCCCGCGAGATTGTAATCCGGGCTATTGTTCAGATCCGCGATGGGGCTGACGATGGCGGATTCGTAGCCGCGCCACAGCGGTAGCCGCCACAATGGATCATGCACTTCCATCGCACTGCGCATGAGATCGGCGGCAAGCTGTTCATCATCGGTGAAGAAGGGCGGCAGTTCCATGCCCGTGGCCGCCCGCGCCGCGCCGGTCAATGTTGCCACGTCGATGAGCAAGTCTGGCGCTTCGCTGTCCGCCTCGGTCAGCGCATCTGCAAGCACCAGCCGCCCTTCCGCATCGGTATTTCCGATCTCGATGGTAAGTCCTTTGCGACTCTTCAGCACATCGCCCGGGCGATACGACGAGCCTGAGACCGAGTTCTCTACGGCGGGAATCAATACGCGCAGGCGCAGCTTCAGGTTCGCCCCCATGATCATGCGAGCGACGGCAAGGACAACTGCGGCCCCGCCCATATCCTTTTTCATGGTGAGCATGCCGGAGGACGGTTTGAGGTCGAGACCTCCAGAATCGAACACCACACCCTTGCCGACCAACGTGACCTTCGGCGCGCCCGTTTCGCCCCAGGAAAAATCGATCAGCCGCGGAGGTCGCACCGAGGCCCGACCGACCGCATGAAGCAGCGGATATTTTTTGGTGATCAGATCGTCCCCAATGATCTGCGAAAATTTCGCGCCATAGGTTCGCGCAACGTCGCGCGCGGCAGATGCAAGCTCCTCCGGGCCCATATCATTGCTCGGCGTGTTCACCAGATCACGGGCGAGAAACACCGCTTCAGCGATGCGCGTGATTTCTTCACCATCTACGTCGCGCGGAAGCGCCAGCTTCGGCAATTGACGCGTCTGCTTCTTGCGGTACCGATCGAACTGGTACGTCCCCAGTGCCCAGGCCAGTGCTCCGCGCGCCCCTCCAATCTCTGCCGGCACATCACCCAGAGCATAGATGCCTGATGGCAGCGCTTCGGAAAACGCCGCCATGGCAAGCGGATCGCCCCCTGCACCCAATCCCATCACCG
>Ga0157372_10007978_pt1 | contig 11259 bp, 7 predicted proteins | sample C55metaG_FD_115307 | JGI IMG/M metagenome (GOLD analysis project Ga0157372, IMG submission 115307) | Corn rhizosphere microbial communities from Kellogg Biological Station, Michigan, USA - C5-5 metaG | ecosystem: Host-associated > Plants > Roots > Rhizosphere > Soil | place: USA: Michigan...
GATCCTGAAAAAATAAGTTGGATCATCAATGCTGTTGAAAATACTTTGCAGCAGGAAGTTCCTTTGGAACAAAAAAGAAGAATTCTTCAGAAGCTGAATGAAGGTGTGATGTTTGAAAAATTTCTTCAGACAAAATATATCGGTCAAAAAAGATTTTCACTCGAAGGCGGAGAAAGTACCATCGCTGCTTTGGATGCGATCATCAGCACTGCCGCCAATCATGAAGTTCAGGAAGTGGTGATTGGAATGGCGCATCGCGGAAGATTGAATATTCTTGCCAACATTCTGGGAAAAACATACGAACAGATTTTTACTGAATTTGAAGGAAACGCGCCGGTTGATTCTACAATGGGAAGCGGCGACGTGAAATATCATAAAGGTTTCAGCAGCGATGTAGAAACTCCCGATGGAAAATTGGTTCATTTGAAAATGTGCCCAAATCCGTCTCATTTGGAAGCAGTTGATCCTGTCGTTTTAGGATTTTCGCGCAGCAAAGCGGATGTGATTTATAATAGTAATTATGACAAAATTCTTCCAATCCTTTTGCATGGTGATTCGTCTCTTGCCGGCCAGGGAATTGTTTCTGAAGTTTTGCAAATGAGCGGCCTGCGCGGTTTTTGCACCGGAGGCACCTTGCATTTTGTTATCAATAACCAGATTGGTTTTACCACCGATTTTGATGACGCACGAACATCTGATTATTGCACTTCCATTGCCTCGATGATCAAAGCGCCTGTGTTTCACGTGAATGGAGATGATGCGGAAGCGGTGGTAAAAGTTTCGCAAATCGCGATGCTTTACCGCCAGCAATTTAACTCCGATATTTTTATCGATATGGTTTGTTATCGCCGTCATGGTCATAATGAAGGCGATGATCCAAAATTTACGCAGCCCGGACTTTATGCAATTATTGATAAACAACCGAATCCGCGTGAAGTTTACATTAAATGGCTGATGGAACATGGAGACGAAGAAACTGCCGGACTTGCTAAAGAAATGGAACAAAAATATTGGACTGATTTGCAGGAAAGGCTGGATGAATTGAAACAAAATCCGCTGCCTTACAGTTATCAGAAACCAGAACTTTGGTGGCAAAGCCTCCGGAAAGCAACTCCGGAAGATTTTAAATCTTCGCCGGTAACTGCGGTGCCAAAAGCAGAGATTGAAAAGTTGTTTGATTCGATCATGAAATTGCCAGCAGATTTTACGCCTCTCAGAAAAATTAAAAAGATTCTGCAGGATAAAGTTCATTTGTATGAAACAGAAGGAAAATTTGATTGGGCAACCGGAGAATTGCTTGCTTATGCAAGTATTCTCGATGAAGGAAAAGATGTAAGAATGAGTGGACAAGATGTGCGTCGTGGCACTTTCAGTCATCGTCATGCAGTGGTAAGAGATGAAAAAACAGACGAGTTTTACAATCGTTTGAGTAATATTTCTGACAAACAAGGCATCCTGAGAATCTGGAATTCATTATTGAGTGAATACGCTGTTCTTGGTTTTGAATATGGGTATGCAATGGCCAATCCGAACAACCTTGTTTTGTGGGAAGCACAATTCGGAGATTTTGCAAATGGAGCGCAAACAATCACCGATCAGTTTATCAGTTGCGGCGAACAAAAATGGGGCCGCATGAATGGATTGGTTTTATTGTTGCCACACGGATATGAAGGACAAGGCCCTGAACACAGCAGCGGAAGAATGGAACGCTTTTTACAAATGTGTGCCGAATTGAATATGGTGGTTACGAACATCACAACAGCCGCTAATTTTTTCCATGGATTGAGAAGACAACTGGCATGGCCGTTCAGAAAACCGTTGATCAATTTTTCACCAAAAGCAAATCTTCGTCATCCGGGTAGCTATAGTAAAATTGATGAATTTACAAAAGGTGGTTTTACAGAAGTGATTGATGATGATTTAGCTTCAGATCCAAATCAGATAACAAAAGTGTTGTTGTGTTCCGGTAAAATTTATTTTGATCTTCATGAGAAGAGAGAAAAGGACAAACGAAATGATGTGGCGATTGTTCGCATGGAACAATTGTATCCGTTGCCTTTGACACAATTGGAAACTGTTTATAAAAAATACAATAAAGCAATTTGGTATTGGGTTCAGGAAGAGCCTTTGAACATGGGCGCAGCTTCATTTTTACGAATGAACTTGACGAGCATTAATTTTGGAGTGATCAGCCGCCAGGCCAGCGCTGCTACTGCATCCGGATTTTCTAAAGTTCATCACGAGGAGCAGGAAGAAATTTTAAATACTGCTTTTTCGATTTGATATTCCGAATAAAAAATTAAGAATATTTCTTCGTTTACTATAATTTAAAAAATCTTGACTGCCGGTGTTGTTACTACAATACCGGTTTTATATTTTTTACTTGTTTCATTCTTTTTTTTCTCACAAAGGACCTTCATCTTTCACTTTGCTTTTTGTGTAATTTCTCATTTTAGCTTAGGTTTGTAAATCTTAAAAAAATGACATGTCAGTAGAAATTAAAGTGCCTTCGGTTGGCGAAAGTATTAATGAAGTAACACTTACAAAATGGATTAAAAAAGATGGCGAATGGGTGGACAGAGATGAAGTGATCGCGGAACTGGAAAGCGAAAAAGCGACGTTCGAAATCAATGCAGAGAAGGCAGGAATTTTACATACGATTGCAAAAGAAGATGATACTTTACAAATTGGCGATGTGGTTTGTACCATAGATGATACTGCTGAAAAACCGGCCGGTAAACCATCTCCGAAAGAACAAAAGACGGCAGAACCAAAGCCGCAGCCAAAAACCGAAGCTCCTGCTGTAAAAACGATTTCTCCTGAAGAAAATAAACCAAGAGTAAAAGAAGATATAAAAGCTACGCCGGTAGCAGCGGCCATTTTAGCCGATAAAAAAATTGATGTTTCGAAAGTGACTCCAACCGGCTCTCATGGAAAAATCACGAAAAATGATGTGATGGATGCGCTTGCTAATCCTGGAAGGGCAATTGGAAAAGAACTTTTTAGCCGAGAAGAAAAGCCTCAGAAAATGAGCAACCTTCGCAGGACGATCAGCCGCAGATTGGTGGAAGCAAAAAACAGTACCGCAATGCTCACTACTTTCAATGAAGTGAACATGAGCGCGATTATGGAACTGAGGGCGAAGTACAAAGAAACTTTCAAAAAAGCTCATGATATTAATCTTGGCTTCATGAGTTTTTTCACGAAAGCTTGTTGTTTTGCTTTGCAGGAATGGCCTTCCGTAAATGCAAGCATTGACAGCGATAATATTATCTATCATGAATATTGCGACATTTCAATAGCTGTTTCTTCACCAAAAGGTTTGGTGGTTCCGGTGATCAGAAACGCTGAAAGCCTTAGTATGGCTGAGATTGAGAAAGAAGTGGCACAACTTGCGCAAAAAGCAAGAGACAGCAAACTAACGATCGAAGAAATGACTGGCGGAACTTTCACGATTACCAATGGTGGAATTTTTGGTTCCTTGATGAGTACACCCATTATTAATATTCCTCAAAGCGCGATTTTAGGAATGCATAATATTGTAGAGCGGCCGATTGCTGAAAAAGGACAAGTGGTGATCAGACCGATGATGTACATTGCTTTAAGTTACGATCATCGTTTGATTGATGGCCGCGAATCGGTAAGTTTTCTCGTTCGCGTAAAACAAATGCTTGAAAATCCTGAGCAACTTTTATATGGTAAAGATCCTGTCAAAGCGCTTCTCCAGCTTTAATCAGCAAATTATTTTTTATGGATGCCGGTGAAACTTCTGCTCAAAATTATTTTCACCGGCATATTAATTATGCCATTTCCATTCTCGAAGAATATGATGGGAGAGAGCCTTTTCATCTTTATCTGAAAAAATATTTTTCTCAAAATAAAAAACACGGATCAAAAGACAGGAAACAAATTGCGGCTCTTTGTTATCATTATTTTCGTGTAGGCATGGCTGTTAGTTCATCGCTTTCAATTTATGAAAAATTACTTTTGGCTACATTTCTTATTGAAAGAAAACCATCTCCACTTCTTGAAAAATTAAAGCCTGAATGGAATGAGAAAGTTGCTCTTGCTCTTCAACAAAAAATTGAAGTTGTAAAAGATTTTTTTTCATTAGACAAATTATTTCCATTTAAAAATCAGCTAAGTGATGAAATCGATTTTCATCAGTTTAGTTTATCATTTTTAATTCAACCAAAATTATTTATTCGTATAAGGCGCGGAAATGAAAATTCTGTCTTTGAAAAATTAAAAACGGTTAAAATTCCGTTTCAAATCATAAATGAAAATTGCCTTGTATTTTCTAATGCTGAAAAAATAAGTGATGTTATTGACATTGATAAAGAGGCTGTAATTCAGGATTTCAATTCGCAACAAACGCTGAATCTTTTTACATCACATATCAAACATCAAACATCAAACATATCTGTTTGGGATTGTTGCGCAGCAAGCGGCGGAAAATCAATTCTGGCCTTCGATCTGTTGAAAAATATACAACTAACAGTCACGGATACGCGAAAATCAATTCTTGAAAATCTTCGTAAGCGTTTTGCAAAAGCGGGAATTAAAAAATATGATTCTTTTGTTGTTGATATGTCTACTTCTTCTTTCGCTTTTGAAAATAAATTTGATGTTATCATTGCCGATGTTCCTTGTTCCGGTTCAGGAACATGGTCACGAACTCCGGAGCAACTTCTTTTTTTCAATGAAAAAAAGATTCAGGAATATTCAATTCTGCAGAAGAAGATTGTTTCCAATGTTGTAAAAAACCTCAACCATGAAGCGTATCTTCTTTACATTACCTGTTCTGTTTTTGAAAAAGAAAATGAAGAGAATATCAATTTCTTCCAGGAGAAATTGGACCTCGAATTAATTGAAAAGAATTATTTTAAAGGTTATAAAATGCAGGCAGATACTTTGTTTGCCGCATTGTTAAGAAAGAAAATATGAAAAAGAAAATTCGATTATTTTTTTTACTGCCACTTATTGAATAATCAATTGAAAGCTTTCTTTATTCTTTCCGTCACTGAATTTTAGAATATACATTCCCATTTGAAGCGCCTGCATTTTATCAAAAGAAATTAATTGAATAACATTTTGCTGCAGAGGAATTTGTTTTGTAAAATATAATTTTCCGCGAGCATCATAAAGCCTGAAAGTTCCTGTAGCCGTATTTTCCGGTTTGATCAAAACTGTGAACTGATCTTTTGTAGGATTTGGATAAATTTTGATGTTTTTATTTGCTAAAATTGTTGTTGCATGTTTCAAAATTTCCTGCTGATTCAAATCATTAAATGCTTTTATAAAATCCGGAATTCCATAGCCGATCCTGTTATCAGGATCATTGTAAATGCTGCTGCATTTTTCAACCGCTTGTATGACCTGCATATTGGTAAGGTCCGGAAATGCCTGCCATAAACAGGTAACAAGCCCGGCTAAATTTGGAGTAGCGAATGATGTTCCGCTTCCGCTTACTATTGGTCCTGTTGTAGAAGAAATGGCAGTACCGGAACCGACAGAAGCAACGGTAGGTTTTATCCTTCCATCACTGGATGGACCGTAACTGCTGAAAGATGCAACATTGCCTGAAGCATCAACTGCAGCAACAGTAAGAATGCTGTCTGCATCAGCAGGTGTTGTAATAAAATGCCATGCAGTTTCACCTTCATTTCCGGCTGCTGCTAATACAATCATTCCTTTTCTTGCAGCCATCGTAGCGGCTTTTGCAATCATTGTGGTACGGCCATTCATGTCTGCATACGTATAATCGAAAACAGGATTATCAAATAAATTATAACCAAGAGAAGTAGTGATGACATCAGCACCTGCACTATCTGCCCGCTCTGCTGCAGCAATCCAATATTGCTCTTCAACCGGAGATTCTGAAGAAGCATCTTCAGAACGATATAATAGAAAATCAGCATTTGGACAAGTGCCAACCATTTGCCCTGGAAGGTTTGCCGCAATCGTAGAAAAACACATCATCCCATGAGGATGATCCTCATTCACACTTACTTCATTATCTACAAAATCATAAGTTTCAATTACCTGGTTTCTTTGATTGACACTATCAAAAGCAGGTAAGGTTTTATAATGATAAAATCCTGCATCAATAATCGCGATCAGCATTCCTTCACCGTGAAAACCTTTGTTGTGCAGATATTCTCCATTGTGAATATGAATTTGCGCAAAAGAATTTCCATAAGAATAATAATCACCCAAGATTTGTTGTGAAGAAGCGGGAGAAGTGATACCACTGATTTTTTCATTGAACTTATCCTTACTCACTTTTTCTTCCGATTGATTTCTTTCTATAATTCGTGCGATTCGTTTTACAGGCTGTGTTGTTACAACAAAAGAAAAACTGTTGATCTTTGCAAGTGCAGCAGAATCGCTGGTTTGAATGCAAACCTGGTTAAGCCATTTTGATTCGTCCAATACAATTACATTGCCTGATGAGCGAACGCTATCAATGTATCGTGGAACGACAGGAAGATCTGTTTCATCAATCGAAATTTTTTGTTTCGCTCTTCTTTCAATTGCTTTGGCAGATAAAAATTTTGACGGATCATTTATTGAAAATGGTGTTCCTGTTTTGTCTTTAAACCGAACAATATATTTTGTGAACTGAGCAGAAACATTTAGCGAAAAGAACGCGATGAATATAATCAGCACATATTTCTTGTTCATAAAAGCGGATAAAAATTGAGAGTTGATTTTACAAATGCAAGATCAAAAAAATAATGGGATAAAAATTAATTATGATCAATGATGCTTAATTTTTCTCCAAATCCTGTGTAGGTGTTATCAATTGATTGGTATTCCCAATGAATAAATTCTTTATAAATCAGCCCTACATTTTTCGCATACTTTTCAACGCTGTAGGTTCTTTCAGCATATTTTGTACCTGGTACATTTGGATCGCCAATTGTATCGTCAATTTCTGCAACAGTGATGGTATTTGGAAAATTATTGGAACCAATTGTTAGTGAAGAATCAACGGCCTCATAAGTATAATCCCAATCTTCTGTAAAAACCGGATCAGCAAAAGAATAGGAACGGTAAGGATCGTAAGGTAAATAAATATTCCCTTTCCATGAAGCACCATCTTTTATTGGCTCCATCAGTTTTATAAAACGAAGATTGTCCTGGATCAGTTCGATTGATTTACCAGAAGGAACTGCAGTGAATACATTATCAATTGTCCAGGGTTGCGTAGAATCGGTTCTTAAATAACGACTGATATTAAATGCTGCGCGGCCAAGATTATCGGTAACAGCAGTATCTACGCGGTATTGCGCCTGGTAATGTTTAGTCGTCATCTCCTGATTGAAATTGGTAAAGATGGTGGAATCGAGATCGTAGGTGATATATTTTCCAACCTGCAAAGGAAAATAATCGTTCACGGATTCAAGGGTGAAATTATCATTTTCTTTGGTACAGGATGCCAACAAAAAGATCATAAAACATGAACCGATAAAGTATTTTATCATACTAATCTTTAAAAATGTTTTTTGAAAAAGATTGCAGCAATTTAAACCATCTAAACGATCTGATTATGGTAAACTTTTAAACAACTTTCAACCTTGAACTTTCAACTTCTTTGAATAATTCCTCCGCCAATTACATCATCGCCTTCATAAAAAACCGCGCTTTGCCCCGGTGCAATTCCTTTTACATTTTCATAAAAACGGACTTTCACACCATTTTCGTATGCAAACAGATTGGATAGGGCACCTTTATCTTTATACCTTATTTTAGTAATTGCTTCCATTCCTTCAGAAATGCCGTCGTATTTGATCCAGTTGATTCCTTTCACGGTCATTTCACTTCCTTTCAAATCTTCTTCATCGCCCAAAACGATTGTGTTGGTTTCAGGAATAATTTTGGTAACAAATGCTGGCTTCCCAAGCGCAATATCCAAACCTTTTCTTTGTCCAACCGTGTAAAAAGGGTAGCCTTTATGCGGACCAAGAATTTTACCATTTTTATCTACAAAAAATCCCCCTGAAACTTTTTCTTCCAATCCTTCCACCTTTCTTTTTAAAAAGCCACGATAATCATTATCCGGAACAAAACAAATTTCATAACTCTCATGCTTTTTTGCGAGTTCAGGATAGCCAAAATCGATTGCCATTTGCCTGATCTCTGTTTTGCGATAAGTGCCGAGAGGCAACAAAGTGCGGCTCAGCAAATCCTGCTGCAATCCCCACAAAACGTAGCTCTGATCTTTGGTTTCATCAATACCTTTTCTGATGAAAAATCGTCCATTCGAATGCTGATGAATTTGTGCATAGTGACCGGTTGCAATAAAATCACAACCTAAAGCGTCTGCTCTTTTGGAAAGTGCTCGCCATTTGATATGAGTGTTGCAAAGAACACAAGGGTTGGGAGTTCTTCCGGCGATATATTCTTCCACAAAATTGTCGATCACAAAATCTCCAAACTCTTCCCTGATATCTAAAATAAAATGCGGAAAACCATGTTGAACCGCAGCCATTCTCGCGTCGTTGAAACTATCAATATTGCAGCAGCCGGTTTGTTTATTATTCTTGCCGCCGCTGCTGGCATAATCCCATGTTTTCATAGTAATTCCCACCACTTCATAACCTTCCTGATGAAGCATCAATGCGGCTACAGTGCTGTCTATTCCGCCGCTCATCGCCATTAAAACTTTTCCTTTGCTCATTGTATTTTAATAATCGGCAAAGATACCGCTTTCTGTTTTTAGCTCGCTTTGAATTGAAGTTTTAAGGAAGAATTTACTGTTTTGGTAAATGGACAAATTTCTTTTTATCTTCATCAATAGTAAACGAACAATTAATGCTAAATGTTAATTTCGATCCGTTTCCGGAATTGAGAACCGAACGGCTTTTGTTGAGAAAAATAACCGATGCTGATACGGAGCAAATCTTCAAATTGCGCTCTGATAAAGATGTGATGAAATACATTGGCAAAAAACCAATTGTCTCAATGGAGGAAGCAAAAGATTGGGTGAAACTGATCAAAGATTCATTAGAAAATAATTCGGGAATTACGTGGGGGATCGCAGAGACGTTTGACAAAACGTGCCTTGGCAAAACATCTAAAGAGACGTTTTTTCAAACGTCTCTTGACAAAACATTTAATGAGACGTTTTTTCAAACGTCTCTGCCACCAATAATCGGAACCATTGGTCTCTGGAGAATTATAAAAGAAAATTACCGCGCCGAAATTGGATACATGCTGCTTCCGGAATATTGGAAAAAAGGGTTTATCAAAGAAGCGATTTTAAAAGTGGCTAAATATGGTTTTGATGAAATGAAACTGCACAGCATTGAAGCGCACATCAGTCCGAAAAACGTTAGATCAGCAACGGTTTTAGAAAGAACAGGTTTTGTAAGAGAAGGATATTTTAAAGAAGATTTTTTCTTTAATGGCGTTTTTGAAGATACCGCCATTTATTCGTTACTCGCTTAAATTTTTCAAACATTTCTCCAAATCAATTCCTTTTCCTAAAACACCTTTAAAAATATCTCCCATTTTTTTTACTCTTTTTAAAGAATTATGAATGGTAAATTCTTTCGGCGATAATCCTTTCCTTACTTCTTTCCATAATAACGGTGTTGATACTGTTGCACCGGGTTTTGGACGTAAACTATAAACAGAGGCAATCGTTTGCCCACGGCGGTTTTGAAGGTAATCCAGATAAATATTTTTGTTTCCTCTTTTTTGTAAATTTCTTTCAAGAGTTGTAAAAGTTTTCAATTCTTCATTCACCATAATACAAATAATATTGGCAAAATCTTTTACCTCCTCGTAAGAATATTTCTTTTCAGTAGGAACATAAATATGCATTCCTGAAGCGCCGGAGGTTTTGCAAAAACAACTTGCTTTTGCTTTGTCTAAAATTGATTTTACCACCAATGCTACTTCGATTACCTGCTCAAAAGTATTATTGTCGGAAGGATCAATATCAATCATTAAATAATCAGGAAAATCAAGTGATTCAACTGTTGAATGCCACGGATTAATTTATATGCAACCATGGTTATTTAAATAAACCAAAGTTTCAATGTTATCACAAACAATGTAATTAATTTCCTTGTTGTTCGATTCAGAATGGATCTCTTTACAATGAACATAAGAAGGAGTATTATGTGCTGCATCTTTTTGAAAAAAACTTTGTGCATTAATTCCGTTCGGATGTCGCAAAAGCGATTCCGGCCTGCCTTTCAGATAAGGAAGAATATAATCCTGCATCGAAATATAATAATCAACAACATCACCTTTTGTTATTCCTTCATCAGGAAAATAAATTTTATCAACATGAGTCGCTTTCACTTTGTTCTTTCCAAATGAATAGGTTTTATCAGTGCCGCCTCGTGTTTCTTCTGAAGAAGTTTTTTCATTTTTTTCTGGGATTGCTTTCAATTTTTTTGAAGAAGGTTTTGTCGTTTCAATATTGTCTGTATTGATTTCATCAATGGTTTTATCATTTCTGAGGTGCAAAAAAACCGGATGACGAAATTTTCCATCTGCTGTAATTTCTGAATATTTTATTTCACAAATTAATTCAGATTTTATCCATGTTACAGAAGAAATATTTTTTATTTTTTCGTGGAAAGGAGATTCTTTTTGAATTAATGGCTGCATAAGGTCATACAATTCTTTTAAAGACTGGTCATTAAAACCGCTGCCTGCGTTGCCGGCATATTTGAATTTATTTCCTTCTTTTTCTGCAAGAATGATTGAACCAAAAAATTTCCTGGAACCCTCGGGCTTTGTATATCCTGCAATAAGTGCTTCTGCCGTTTTATGATTTTTTATTTTTAGCCAATCTGTGGTTCTTCTGCCCGGATAATACAGGGAACCGATTTTTTTCGCCATGATTCCTTCAAGATTTTGTTCTTTTGAAACTTCAAAAAATTCTTTCCCGTTTTCCAGAATATGATCGGAATATTTTATCACCGGATTTTCCGGAATAATTTCACGTAATAATCCTTTGCGATCAATCAAAGGAAGCGAGATGGTATCTTTTCCATTCAGTTCGAGCAAATCAAAAATATAATATTGAATCGGACGGTTTTGATTTTCAGAATAATGTTGCAGCAGTTGAAAATCCGGTTTGCCTTCATCATTCAAAACAACAATTTCTCCATCCAAAACACAGTCAGCATCAATACTTTTTAACTCTTCAACGACAACCGGATAAGTTTGTTGAAAGTTAAGCCCATTGCGGGAATACAATAAAATATCATTTCCATTTTTTTCCGCAATGGC
>Ga0157372_10007980_pt1 | contig 11258 bp, 20 predicted proteins | sample C55metaG_FD_115307 | JGI IMG/M metagenome (GOLD analysis project Ga0157372, IMG submission 115307) | Corn rhizosphere microbial communities from Kellogg Biological Station, Michigan, USA - C5-5 metaG | ecosystem: Host-associated > Plants > Roots > Rhizosphere > Soil | place: USA: Michigan...
AAGCTTTTCATTACATCACGAATACTTTGTTGACCAACGAACCGACAGCGGCATCGAGGTATTGTTCTAATGTTTCTGCAATGCCTGCCATGCTGTAGTCATCCCATTGTTCTAACTCGTCGGGATTGGCATGTAAGGCTCTACGTCCGAATGCGGATGAGCCAAGCTTAGGTGGCGGCGTATTGAGCTTAATGTGGCCAGTAATCAAATACTGTGCCAAAAGTTCATACAAGAATTCATTAGAATTTACGATCTTTCTATCTCTGGCAGATTTCATCGTGCCAATGCCGTGAGCCAAATGCCTTGACATCGTTTCAGTATCTTGACGCCTTCTATTGTCTTGATCGCTGTAACCATACGCACGTCTTGGCTCGAAGTTGTAGGCACTTCTGAATATCGTGTTGAAGTAACTTTGCACTTCTCGTTCGAAGTCCTTGAAGTGAGGCATATTCTTAATGGCATGACCGAAACGGTGAGCAATGGCCCATGCAGTCATTGGAATACGTTCTTGGCCAATGTTATTTGTGAAGATAACCGTGATCGTATCGGGACGGGGTGTGATATCGAGCATCAAGTTCTTTTTAACCCATTCAGGGGTAACTTCACCATACTCTAAATACTTTTTACCTTCAGGCGTTCGGACGAAATAAAAGTCAAAGGTTTCTTTAGTATTAGACCACTTCTTATGAATTTTATCAACGGCTACAGGATTAGTCAGCAAACGGATATCATCGGATTTATACCCGTAACGCTTCTTATCCGGGCCTTTATCCCATGCTCCGATCATGCCAAAGTTGCCAATAGGCATTTCCTGCAATAGCCACTCTTTGAAATTCATATCTTATATACGAGTCTTATACTCAAAAAGACCGTTATAACCTAACCCTTGGAATGTAATATACAATCCAAACAATAAATGCTATACTTATACTCATGAATAAAGATAAATACCATGCTTATTTAAACAGTCCTCAGTGGCAAGTCAAACGACAACTTGCACTTAACGAGGCCCACCATCGCTGCTTTCGCTGTGGAGCAACTTCTACACTACAAGTTCATCACTTGACTTATGCACGACTTGGCAATGAATTGCTCAGCGATCTAAGAGTGCTGTGTGACGCCTGCCATCGTTTTATACATGGCATTCCCGTATCTGAGTCGATCCTGCCTCGCAAACCCTTTAAAATGGGACTGACGGGCATTCTGGCCAAGTTTATAGTAAACAAAACACGAAATTAGCGATTAAGCTTCTGACTGATGTGAGAAGCATAACCTACCGGAGCGTTACGCCTCCATTGGGAATAGCCCATAACCTCAGGCTTCTTTAACATAAGCGGGTCTGGACCCTTTTGCCTTAGATCGGCTGCCTTCCAACCGGGTTGGGCGACTTTCGTTTCTTTATCGGTGATATAATCGATCCGAATCATGCCATCTTTTTGACGAGTGAATACAACCTTATTGTCGTCGTCATCATGTATTGCGAATTGAGTCTTTGCCGTTCTTGACACGGCCTGCTTGGCAAAATATTTAATGTAATCTATGACCTTCTGTGGCCCGGTCTTTTCCCCTAAAATAGCAGAAGACAGATAACGGTATTCCACCGTGGGCTGCTCCGTCGTAGCATTGACGCCTATATTCCTGCCGATACGTGCAGTGATTTCCTTTTTGAGAGTGGCATCAGTCCAATACTTTGTAGCATTGCCATATGCGAACATTCCTACTAGTTTTTGATGAACACCCTTGGCGTTAAACCCTTCATAATTTTGGTGTTTGTTCAAGAGGGCGAAACGTTCGAAGTCTCGATCGTGGGTCGCCATGTCATCCCAAATCTTGTCCTCATCTACATTTGCCAAAGTGGATAATTTAGAAAAAGTATCTTGAGCCAATGCTGGATTCGATACGTGAATATGTAATCCCGTATTATTCATGAATCTAGCCTCATCATGGTTGGCCTTCACGAATTCGGAAATAGAGGTTAGGAAAGCTTGGAACCGAGCAAGTTCTTTTTCTTCCACGGGCAGCGGACACGTTCTCAATTCTAGAACGGGCAACATAAATGTAGCATCCGATCCATCCGCACCAAAGGCGAATGTATCCCGGCCCGCATTCTTGTCTTGAAAGACGTGGTATCCATGTTTGCTGCAAATAGCTTGTATTTGAGGGAAGAAACGATCTTCGGCTTCTTCGGCGATGTCATCAGGGTCAATGCTTTCGCCTTCATCGTCACGAGGATCAAAGAAAGTTTCTGGATCGTCCTCTACGGCAGCATTGTAAGCAAGGAATTCCACTTCCATGCCGAAGGTGCTTTGTTGATAAAGAGGGTGTTTGCCCAATTGATCTAAGGCAAATTGATTATCAAACCTTAAAGCTTCCATGAATTGTCTGAATTCACCCATACTCTTATATATAAGTTAAGAAAACATTTGGGATTATATGGATTTTAAGTCTTGGATCATCAACGAGGAAGTAGCAGGCAATTATGCCACTGTATTCCATCGCACTAAAGGTGTAGAAAATGGTCTGAATATTTTTCTAAAAGGATTCCAGCCCGGTCCCGGCGATGCTTATGGACCCGGCCTCTACACCACCTTCGATCTTGCTTCACAAATTCGACCGGGCATGATTAAAACCTATGGTCCTTATATTATTAAATTTACCTTGCCCCTAAAAGGCTTTGTTTCATTCGACGCTGATATTACCACCAAAATGTATGGTCGTAACTTGACCATTGAAGATCAGTTAAAAAGCATGGGCATCACGAATTATACTGATTATATCCGTGAAGTTGACAGGGATATGAAGCATAAAGACGATCAAGATGAGCCGAACACCACTTCTCGATATGCTTCTGAAGCTTGGAGCGAACTTATGAGGCTCGGCATTCCCGGCATCCTATTCACCGGAGCGCATGATGGAAGGGTTGCAGTTGTTTATCGTACCGATCTAGCCAAAGCCGTTTCCTTCGCTCATGCACCTGAACTTGATTCCCCATTAAAATGGGAAAAATTTGATCCTCGATATGTTAAGTGGGTGGATAGACTCGACATTCACCAGATGAAACAAAAAGCAGGCAATATCGATACCAATATTGCTTTGAAAAACTCTAATCCCGATACCATCGGTGATGCATTCGGCGATGCCTTGGCGATCAAATTGTCTACACGCCACAATAGATTGGGAACTAAAATGGGCGAACAAGTAACCGGCTCTGCGGCCCTCGTTCGTATGCATAGTGACATTCTTACCCAAGCTTACAATATCCGTAAAACACAAGGTTCAGAAGCCGCAGATACGTGGATGCGAAGAGCAGCCGCAATGCTTGTTAAATCTGTTATTGAGCATGATGCTAAAACGATGGCACTAGCAAGGACAGAAGCAGCCGCACGTAAGGACAAAGTATGGGATTATCTCCCCACCTTTGAAGAAGAAATCTTTAAAGGACTCGCCATATTCAAGCTAGATGAAATTATAGCCCAAATTGCCAAAAAGGAAGGTTTATCTCATCTGTATAAAACTCTTCCCCGAAGAGAAGATCATAAGGATTATAAATCATATCAGAATGCCATGATCGGTCACTTGAACGATGAAGGATACGACGTTGATCCTGCATCAATGAAACACATGCTTTCATTTGAGTTCAATAGAGAAGTGGCACGTCAAGTCGCCATTCAATACCGGGCGAGTGGCGTCTACGTTCCACCAGCAAGATAAGTTGTAAATCCATACTCAGGGTGTTACAATCTTATTATGAAAAACAAACCAGCACTTTACGCTAAAGATATTTACAAACTTACTAGGGATATGGAGCCATACTATTCCAGCAATAGTATGCATGTGTTTGAAGACCGATATCAAGTAGGAGATAAGAAATACGTTGTATACGAATATGGTCCTAATTCTTACGATGTGGAAGAAATTGTTGAAGATAAAAAGGAAATTCCACCTATTAAAAATAAAATAAACCCCCATAGATTTCAAATTACGTGGTTTAATAACGAAACCAATGAGCTTCAAGGTGAGATTTCCATTGATGCTACGGCCGACGAAGTGAGAGAATTGTTTGGCTTAGAACCAGATGAATATCCGGGTGATGGTCTTCAAGCCTTTACCCACCATATGCAATGGATATACAATAAGATCGCCGAACAAGGCGTGGACATCGTTATCGATCAACATAAGCACTCGATCTATGTTGAAATAGTGGCTATTTAAACCTTCACGCCGGAATTACGCAAATTCAAAATAATGCCCTTGGCGACCGATATGATGAACTTCGGATCGGTGTCAGGGGCCATTTCTTCAAGAAATTCTACGTCTCGCTTAACACGAGCGGCAATGCTCTCTAAAACTAAACGCTTGGCGTTTTCCCGCTCCACGTTCAAAAGCTTTCTTACCTCTGGATGAGATAAGATGTTTGACTCGTCTTGCTCACGCCATTCGTTAAAGCTTTTCATTTTAGAGGAATATTAAGGTCATTGCGGTAGTAATCGGCGTCTGCCTTCGACACAAGCTGAAGAGCTTGCTCAAGCAACTGAGTAATATGAGGCGGCACCGGCTTGCTGCCGTAACGAGCCTTTTCCTCGATGCCCTGAGCAGCCAATTCAATAAAATGGGAGGCTTGGCCCATGTAATAGCGAATGTTTTCAGGATTAGGCTGTGCTGGATTTTCAGCAACTTCATCCCGATATTCAAGCTTCACTTTGTAAAATTCATTGAATGATTTCATGCCTTATATAGCAGAGCGATAAAAGAATTTGGCTTAAACAGACAAATCGATTATACTGCCGTCATGGACGATTTTGATTTTACTGATCCCGTATCCACCGACGATATGAGCGAAATATTCGGTCTTTGTGGTTGTGGTCATCCCGACACTACAATTAAGACCCTTGGCGATACCCTAGAATTACTCGCTATACGACATAATAACAATTCTGGCAAAACAAATACTTGGAAGGAAGACACCACTGCCGTTGAAAAACGGTTGGGCGAATTCACAGAGTTGTATTGGCTCACCTTGTATTTTCTAGATCATCTAGGCATGACAGAACACGGCGGTTCAGTAGGTGGAAGCTGGCCTAGCAGCAAAGGCGAAGACGCTTTAGAGAAATATTTGAAATGGAAAAAGTCCAATGACGATTAAAAAATATTGATTGAGGAAATTCAGTGACCATTAAAGAGAAAAAAACCATCTTGAAGACGTTGAGTCCATATTGTATGAACTTCAACCAACTCTTCTATTGGCTGAAAATCGATAATGTAGAAGTCAAGAAAGATAAACTAAAGTCTTACTTGACTATCCTGATTGACAAAGGATTCGTCCGACAAAATTACGACGTTTATAGCACTACCGCTCTAGGGGAAGAGTACCTAAATGAAAAGTAATGAACAGATCAAAGAAGAACGTAATGTGGTGGCTATTCATCTTAAAACCGCCCCGGTCTATCTGCAACATTATGGCCATCTAAATGCGATAGAAAAAACCACAATGTTCCTCAGAGCATGGGAACTACTTACGCCTAATGCTCAATGGGTGGTAACGTCCCCTCATATGCGAGACTTCTTAAGTAAAAGACTTAATCTCGCCACTCATGGATTCCCTGCCAGAATAGGAATGGAGTATATCGGTACTCTAGACAAATTCGATTACTACGAAGACCCACTCTTCCCTAAGGATACTATCCTTATCGGAAGAGTAGGTAAGCCTGCCATGCGAGGCACAACGGCACAAGCCAAAATAGTAATTAAAGATAAAGGTTTGCCTATGGCTTCAGGCGTTAAAGGTAGAGTATTTTTTGTAAAGGATAATACGTAATGTTTAAATTCACAACAGGACTCGACCCTGATAGCTTTTGCCCTCGCCGGATAATTGAATGCGATGGAAAACCTCTTAAAACAACATGGAGCGTTACGGGTGTGCATTGGTGGGGACACCTTATTGATGCCCGAAACGAAATCTATGCAATTACCAAAAGCGATCTAGAGAAAGAACTATGCAGGAAATTACGTCGTCGTGAAACTCAAGTTCTTAAACAAGAAATCTTGCATTCAACCCCTGTCTATGGATAAAGCACAATGGAACTAAAAAAAAATGAATTTATCGTGACCGTCAACCTAGACAAACTCTCTGCCATTCTAAACATCGAAAAAGGCCAAAGCCTTCTTCATGCCCAATTCCTAAATGATGTGCTAAGCGCAGGAAGCCTCAACTTAGGCCAAAAACGTCATGCAGAGTGGTTGAAAATTAGAGACGAATTAAAGACTAAGCCGGAACAATAATGTTTACTGAACAACGATCAATCAATTTCCTCTGGCATCCCCTCATGGGTGACAAAGAACGGGAAGACAATATACGTAAGTGCGAGGAATTACTCGTAATAGACGCTGCCGACCGAGAAAGCGAAGTGGTTAAATCCAGATGGGCAGAACCCGAAATTGCCTATTTCGATAGCGTACACAGAGAAGACCGAGATAATCTAGCAAGAAAATTCGGACCAGAAATCTATGAAATGACATTGCTTCGATACACCTTGCACGTTACACTCACCTGCGATACCTACGGATTGGAATATTAAATTGTTTAACCTATACCATGTCAAAAATGACTATCAACAAGACGCTATGGAAGAATTATACTCGATGGAACTTAAATCCCATCCAGTAGGAACCGATGGACTCGTCGTTCAATATTCAACCGATGAACAACTCCCGGCCATCCTACGAAGACTCCAATGGCTTAATAAAGATCATCAAGACCTCGGCAATACAACCCTCCAACATCTTGAACGATATAGCAATGTACCCTTTGCTGGCTTCGATCCCGAAACAATGAAAAGGTATTTTGAAGAAGCATAAGTCATATATAACGTATGAAACTATTTAGCGAATGGCTTATCGCCGAAGATATCAATAAGGTCACAAAGGTTTTGACAGACTACCTCAATGGTAGAGCAGATCAAAAAACTATGCAAGTGGCGGTGTATAATCATATTACCCAAAATGATGCCACGGGTGCGGCCGTAGCCCAACAAGCACAAACTAATCCCGCTCAATGGAATCAGGCTAGACAAACATACGGCCAAATACTTACTCAATTGACTACCGCTCTCTCCCAAATCAACTGGCAGAGAGTAGATGGTAGTGGATGGATTCAATGGTATAGGAACGGCGTGCAGACAGGCATTAAACAAGACGATCAAACACCCAAAAGATACATTACAGTCGCTCCTGAGTCCATCTGGAAGGCTCTACAAGCACTTCCTGTATTGGCCAGATATCTTAATGGTGTCCAAACGCAACCGCAAATGGAACTTATTGGTTTCAAAATCGCCTCCGACTATACAAGATTTGTAGCGAATAAAGATAGTATTGTAATTCACTACTATGATCCTCAAGCCAAACAACAAATTGAAACCGCTGTTCAATCATTCATTAGATCGAGCGGAATTTCTGTGACCGATAGAGCCACATTGGGACGTTCAGACTTTGGAGCCGATGCAAATAACACATCCGACTCTGATGTTTTAGCCAATAGAATCATGCGAAATATAGATGCTAATAGAAACACACTGATGCAACAAGTAGCTAATCCAATGGCTTTAACTAATACACTGCAACATATTGTTTCTACTGTAACTTCCCAAGCGACCCATAGAACTGTAGTGTAATTACTTGGCCTTAGGCATCTTTAATGGTGCGTGATTGGCCATATGGAGTTGAAATAACTTCTGAATCGTGTCACGAATGAAAAGATGTGACTTGTTTAAAGGAATGCCATACGTCTCAGAAACGTGATGTACCAACTTGTGCATCGCATCGCATAAAGGCACCACGTCCTCAAATGTCTCAGCACCTAAATGGTCATACCTAATATGATGCAATTCGGTTGCCGGTAATCCAGTAAGAACGCAAACCCTTGGATAACGAGCGTAATAATAGTTCTTAAACTGAAGCCAATGCGGACTTTGCAAATAAGCGTCGTAAGTAGAATAACCGAGCTTCCATAAACGCCTCAATAACATTTCGCCAGTCTTCTTTTTCTTGCGAAATGCTCGACTCCCGTAGTTCAATTGCCAAGGCTTTTTGAACGCCTCAACTATCACTTGTTCGCATTGTATCCACTCACGAAAGTCCATGCATTATATATCTTACTGATATTAAAAAGAACCCTGTCCGAAGACAAGGTTCTTTCTTTTACTGCTGTGGTGGGTAAACTTGCAATTTAAGACAATCAGGATCATCTGCATAAGCATGGTCGAATAAACATTGCCATACCGTGAGTTCTTCCTTATCTTCACAAATCTGACCGCTATGAATTGTGGTGCGAGCCATCGCTTGTGTTATCGTATTGGCTTTTGGAAGATTATCGAAAACTCCAATGGTTTCAGAGCCTACCGCACACGCCTTTCTTCCTTCTTTACGAGATTCGGTATATTTGGTCACTAAGTAACGAGTGACAGGGCGCACCCTGTATTCTATATAAGTCTCAGTCATTTTTCCTTTCAGGCAACGGCACCCGCCGCTCCTGATTCAATATAGTATCATCTATATAACAATATGAATAAATTTAGCGACTACCTTCAGGCAAAACAACAGCAAGTCAATGAGGATATCAGCACTGCCGATATGGAAATCGAACTAGGCCGGGAACGAACCCGCATGTTATTCCTTGTAGGACAAAAAGTAAAAGACATTGCTGAAGACTTCAGAGATATTCAGGCGTTGCCAGATTCACCCCAAAAGGCTAAAGCCATTGAAGGCTTGATGCAGGAAATGTTCTCTCGCTTGAATGGATTGGGAGTGAAGTTATAAACCGAATTCCAATAGTGGATAACCCAGCCCTGTTAATAAAACAGGGTTGTTTTCATTTGTTAAAATTGATAAGATGCTATACATTAAAGGAGTAATGTGGGATGGATAAAATCCTAAGGTAGCATAATGGACCAAATTATACAATTTAATTATAAAATACCGCCAAATGTTCTTCCGGCTTTCCCCGGTGCTAGACAAGTACCATCTAAAGGAAGAGGGAAAATCAGAAGAAGACGGTGGAAAACCAAAGATGACAAATACATTTTGGAATGGGATTCTCAACATGGTCGCATTGAAAAATACAATACTAAAGGAAAACATTTAGGCGAATTCGATCCTGATACTGGCGAACAAACCAAGCCTGCTAATCCAACACGTCGAATTACATGCAATAAAACCGGAGTTGATTCGATTATATAAGTTTGATACTATTTGATAGTATTGCTAAAAGGAGAACACGATGAAAAGCAAATTTGAACTAACTTGGTGGAAAAAGGGACATGAAGAATTCGATGGCAAGCTTGATTTGCCTGATGTTACTGAAAATGACGTTCGCCACGCCTTTAATCTACAGCCAGAGTCGTACCCCGGTGATTGTTTAATGGTACGACGCAAGCAATTAAAGTGGGTGGAAGATAAAGCAAAACTTCCAGCTACTTTTAATTTACGTGATTATGAATGTTCAGTAAATATTCTTGCTGGTTAAGCCATTCTTTGAATTCGTCTTCATTATATTTGTCACCCTTACTTTTGTTAGCAAACGCATCCATAGGTCTAAGGTTGCTTAAATGATTGATGATAGCTGGATCATGTATTCCATGATCGAAGAAAGCCTTTACAGGAAAGATATGATCTATTACGTTGCCCGGTTGCATGTTAAGAGACTTTAGATGTGCATCTAATTGAGCAGCGGTATAGCCAAGCATCTCGTGCGTTCTCTCATGCTTATGAGTACCTGCTTCGATCAAACACCGTCTCAACATTCGATCGCAACGCTTTCTGCTTTTCTTCATAGCAGCTACGGCTTCACGATCAGGATTCCACATATGACATTTATCTCCGCTCACTTTCTTATTACCGCACTTTTTGCAATTAGGATAGCGTCTAAAGTTGGTCCAATAAGTTTCTGATTGATGGCCACATTTACAGATGTATTCGAAGCGGGTTCTTCTGTTTTGAATCCAAACTCTAATTAGTTTACAATTATGTAATTCCAAGAAGGATTTTAAGTTAGGGTTAGTCATGCTTTATTATAGCTATACAAAGAAAGAAACCCTGTCCGAAGACAGGGTTCTTTCTTTTTTTTGTATTCAAAACCTAATTTCTTAGATGATGAAGTTGGCGATCGACAATCTGGCGTAAAATTTACTTCCTTCACGGAGCAACTTCTTGCCATAGCGTGTCATGATACCCTTACGTGGGCAGAAGGATTCAGGATCAAGCACGGTTGGGGTCTGGACGAGAGGTACGTATGGGCTGTAGAAGTATCCACTGTCCATGTACGAGTCACCCTTATAACCCATCAATAGCTGACCGGTTGGGAACAATGGGTCTTTGTAGAGCCTCCAACGGTTGTTGACCGTACCTACGTACTGGATACCCAACGATGAAGTGAAGGTTTCCGAGGTTGCAGGTGCGAAACCAGCCGTGGCGGTTTCGAAGATCGAAGCTACTTCAGGGCTAGTTACGATCCAGTTAGCACCACCACGTAGGGTCTTACGGTGGATGATGTTCGAAACTTCTACGACCTTGACGTATAGTGATTCATACTTTTCCTTGATGGTGTCACCGAGGGCAGTATTGAAATCCCATGAAGCAACGGTTCCGGCGTTGTTACGCAAGTCGGTTAGAACTTCACGATCAATTTCAAGGTTGATTTCCTGTGCGAGAACAGCGGTTAGCTCGGCTTCAGCGTCGAGGTTGTGCTGTGAACGCAAGTCCTGTTGAGCTTCATAGCTCCAAACAGCCTTTAGCTTACGGGTCTTGACAGCGATTTCTTCCGATTCGATGACAAGGTTGATTTCTGGAATGTCTTGGTTGCATTCCATGTTGTATTCATAAGAAGCTACAACGTGGTTTGGTCCCGGAGGGGTGTTCCAGACGAGGGCGATTTCACCGGTGGTTACGTTGAGCGTACCAGCAGTTACTTTCGAAGTAGGGGTTCCCATGTCTGTGAAACCGAATACACCATTCTCGTTGATGGTGAAGGTCTGGACTGCGACTGCGCCATCATAGATGGTGCCGGTTACAGTGCCGGGCAGAATTGGGGTGTGTTCTAGCGGAGCGAACACGCTCTGAACGTCGCCACCTTCGTCAGTGCTTAGCGTTTCGTTCTGGACGAATTGCGAGCTATAGAAGGTATCGAGGTTTGCATCGCCCGATGCACGCTGCATCAAGGTGTTTGCATCATCATTTGGATAACCACGGTTGTTATCTGCGCCACGGAT
>Ga0157372_10007981_pt1 | contig 11258 bp, 12 predicted proteins | sample C55metaG_FD_115307 | JGI IMG/M metagenome (GOLD analysis project Ga0157372, IMG submission 115307) | Corn rhizosphere microbial communities from Kellogg Biological Station, Michigan, USA - C5-5 metaG | ecosystem: Host-associated > Plants > Roots > Rhizosphere > Soil | place: USA: Michigan...
GTCACCGATGCCGCACGGCTCGCCACCCGGCATCTCGCGCTCGGCGACTGGTCGTCGATCGTCTTCGAGACGGAGGTGGCGGTGGTGGCGATGGCTCCCTCGCCCGACGACGGACTCCTGCTGCTCGCGACCTCGCGCGCGACGCCGCTCGGGCTCGTGCGGCGCCTGCTGGACCGCTGCGCCGAACGGGCCGTCCGATGGCTCGGGGAGCGTGCCGCATGAGCAGCCCATTCACCCCCATGCTCGACGCGCTGACACGCCAGCGCGGAGTGCGGGCGGCGCTCGTGGCGAGCGAGCAGGATGGCATCGTGGTGGACTCCAGCCTGCAGATCGGCCAGTCCGGTGATCGAGTGGCCGCACTCGCCGCCTCGCTGTACCGCAAGGCACGGCTTTCGGCGCGCGCGGCGAACCTCGGTGCCGTGTCGTTCATGCAGCTGGAGGCACCGCTCGGCCGTCTCTACGCCGTGGGGGCCGGTTCGCTCGTCCTGATCGTCGTCGCGCACGCGTCGGCGAATGTGGGACTGATCCGCGTCGAGATGCTGCGCGCCGCGACCGAGCTTCCGGCGCTGGCCGGCGGGAGCGCCGCATGACGCCGGTGACCGTCGTGGAATCGTGGATCGAGGCACCGCTGCGACAGTTCGTCGCCGATTCGGAAGTGGAGCTCGCACTCCTGCTGCACCCGAGCGGGCAGGTGCTGGCGCAGCACGGCTTCGCCCGCGCGGTGGACGTGATGACGGCGTGCGCCCTCGCCGCCGCCATTCACGCGTCCGCCGGAGAGCTCGGCCGGATGCTCGACGGCCGACCCTTCCGCGGGTTGCACCATGCGGGCGCTACGCGTCAGATATTCCTAGGAGAAGTCCTCTCGCCGCGTGGCGCGTATGTATTCTTGACCGTATTCGGGTCGGAGAGCTCCCTCGGGCTCGTCCGACTGTACTTCGACGAGCTGGTGGCCTCCCTCAACGCCGCCGCTTCGGTCGAATTGCCTCCCTCGTCCCCCGCGCTCGCGGAACACTTCGAGCGCGACCTCGATCGCAATCTCGCCGTCCTGTTCGGCCGCGCCTAGGCCGAGCGAGCCCTACCCGCCCACTCCGTGTCGCTCGTCAACTACGCCACGCGCGAGATCACCTGCAAGATCGTCTACTACGGGCCTGGCCGCTCGGGGAAGACGACGAATTTGCATTACATCTACGGGCAGGTGCCGGAAGACCGGAAGGGCAAGATGGTGTCGCTCGCCACGCAGACCGATCGCACGCTGTTCTTCGATTTCCTGCCACTTGACCTCGGATCCATCTCCGGCTTCACGACCAAGTTCCAGCTGTACACGGTGCCCGGGCAGGTCTACTACCAGGCGACGCGCAAGCTCGTGCTGCAGGGATGCGACGGGGTGGTGTTCGTCGCCGACAGCCAGGCGAGGCAGTTGGACGAGAACATCGAGAGCTTCCAGGACCTGCACGCCAACCTCGCTGACCAGGGCGTGGATCCGCGCACGATGCCGCTCGTCGTGCAGTACAACAAGCAGGACCTTCCGCCGGACCTGATCCTCTCGATGAGTGATCTCTCGGACGCGATCAACTTCCGCAACGCGCCGGAATTTTCGGCTGATGCACTCCATGGCCCCGGCGTGTTCGAGACGCTGCGCGGCATCTCGGAGCTCGTGCTGCGGCGCCTGAGCGCCGGGTCGGGATCGGGCTCGACCGCCACCGCGGGGGCGGGAAGCCGCTAGAACCATGCGTGTCGATTCGCGCGCCCGCTTCGACAACTATGTCGTCGGCTCGGCCAACCGGCTGGCCGTCGCGGCCGCGCACGCCGTTGCCGACGCCCCGGGCGCCGTGTACAACCCGCTGTTCATCTACAGCAGCTCCGGATTGGGCAAGACGCACCTGATGAACGCCATCGGCAATCAGGCGTTGAGCATCAACCCCGTGCTCAACGTGGAGTACGTGCCGCTGGAGGATTTCGTCGAGCAGCTGCACGCATCGATCGCCACAGCGGAGATGGACCGGTTCAAGCAGCGCTACGGACGCGTGGACGTGCTGCTGATCGACGACATGCAGTTCCTCACCGGTCGGCGCGAGACGCAAAGCGAGTTGCTGCGGCTGCTGAACGCGCTGCAGGGCACCGGACGACAGATCGTCATGACCAGCGACCGGCCTCCCGCCGAGATCGCGGACGTGGACGAGCGACTCGTGAGCCGGCTGAGCGGCGGCCTGATCGTCGACATCGGGGCTCCCGACTTCGAGACGCGAGTGGCGATCCTGCGCGCCAAGTGCGAAGAGCGGCAGGGAAGCTTCGCGCCCGGCGTGATCGAGGAGCTGGCGCGCGCCGAGTTCAACAACGTGCGCGAGCTGCAGGGCGCGCTGAATCGGCTACTGGCGCACCAGGCGCTGGACGGCACGCTCACGCCGTCGCAGGTGCGCGCCCTCATCGGCACTCCCGAAGCGCAGCCTGCCGTGACGGGCCCCGACTCGCACGACGAGTTCCTGAGCTTTCTCACCGACATCGCTGGTGCGGTGGCGGTGCAGCTGGAACCGTGGAAGGTCCGCATCGGCGAAGCGATCGCCTACTGGGGCGGCGAGGGCTACCGCACCGGCACGCTCGAGCGGCTGATGGCGGAGCAGGCGGAGCCGCTCAACTACGAGGCGCTCGTGCGCGGCTTTGCGCAGACGGTGGAAAAGCTCAAGGAGCTCGAGCAGCAGGCATCCTCGGTGGACCCGTCGCTGGGCGGCAACGAGCTGTTCCGCGATCCGGAGCGACTCGGCGAGGCCACGACGTTCGTCGAGCAGGCGCTCGCCGGCACGGTGCCTCCGGCCGGTCCGCAGTCTGCCTTCGCGCGATCGGCGTTCGAGGAGAGCACGTCGAACCAGATGGCGGTGCGCGCCGCCGACGCGGTGGTGGCGGAGCCGGGCGCGCGCTACAACCCGCTGTTCCTCTCGGGACCGAGCGGCGTCGGCAAGACGCACCTGCTCAACGCCATCGGCAATGAGCTGGCCGTCGCCGGCGGCCCGGGCTATCGGGTGGCGTGTGTCGGCGCGCAGATGTTCATGGACGAGCTCATCGTCGCGCTGCAGGAGGGCACGATCGAGCGCTTCCGCGGACGGTATCGCGCCGCCGATGCGCTGCTGATCGACGACGTGCAGTTCGTCGGCGGCAAGGAGCGGACGCAGGAAGAGCTGTTCCACGTCTTCAACCACTTCCACTCCGAGGGACGCCAGCTCGTCTTCGCGAGCGACGTTCCGCCGAAGGAGATCGAGGGGCTCGAGGATCGTCTTCGCTCGCGGTTCGAGGGCGGCCTCGTCGTCGAGCTCGGCGCGCCCGATCGGGTGCTGCGCGAGAAGCTCTTCCGACGCTTCCTCTCCGACGCCAACGTCGACGCGACGCCGGAGCTGCTGGCGTATCTCGCCGAGCGGTCGGCAGCGAGCGTGCGCGAGATCATCGGCACGGTGCATCGGGTCTGCGCGGGCGCCGAGTCACTGAGCGAGCCGCTCACGCTGCCGCTCGCGCGGCAGGTCCTCGAAGCCGGCGGTGGTCCCGCCACGCTCGCACCGACGAGCGTTCGCCAGGCAGCCGATACGTTCTTCCTCGACGACGAGAAGCTCGTCTGGGAGTGGCCTGACGCGGCGAGCCGGCTCGTCGAGGAGATGCGCTGATGGCCATCAAGGGCAGTCTGAAGGAGGCGAGCCTCCCCGACGTGCTCCAGCTGCTGGCGATGGGCCGCAAGACCGGCTGCCTCGCCGTCACGCACCGCGCGAACTTCGGCTACATCTACTTCGACGCAGGCAAGATCTGCTACGCCTCCATCGTCAATCGTCGCGATCGCATCGGCGACATTCTCGTGAAGGGGGGCGTGGTGACGCAGGCGCAGCTGGACGCGGCCATCAAGGCACAGTCGCTGCACCGCGACAAGCGCATCGGCGAGCTGCTCGTCGCGCAAGGCGCCATCACCCGCGCGGGGCTGCACGAACAGATCCGTCTCCAGATCGAGGAAGCGGTGTACTTCCTCTTCACGTGGATGGAGGGGACGTTCAACTTCGAGGCCGACGTCAAGCCCGAGGAGCAGGACTTCCAGGTGTCCATCAACCCGGAGTCGCTGCTGCTGGAAGGCGCGCGGCGCGTGGACGAGTGGACGCTGATCGAGAAGAAGATCCCGACGTTCGACCTCGTGTTCGACGTGGACCGCCGCAAGCTGGCGGACAGCCAGGTGGAGCTGACGAAGGAGCAGGAGACGGTTCTCCCGCTCCTCGACGGACGACGCGACGTCGCCGCGCTCATCGACGAGTCGGGCCTCGGGGAATTCGACGTCGGCAAGGCCATCTACGGGCTCGTGAGCGCCGGCTTCGCACAGCGCGTCGGCAAGACGAAGAATGCCGAGCCCGTCGTCAGCGACACCCGCGTGGACGAGCACCGCAACCTCGGCATGGCGTTCTACAAGACCGGCATGCTCGACGAGGCGATCCGCGAGTTCCGCCGCGTCGCAGAATTGCGGGAGTCGGATGCGCAGGCGCGTTTCTACACCGGCCTCGCGCTCGTACGGCAGGGCAAGTGGGCCGATGCCGTCGCCGCATTCCGCGAATGCGTGGCGCAGCCCGGCGCGCGTCCGGCGGCGCTGCACAACCTGGCGTACGCGCTCGAACGCCTCGGCCAGTACGACGAGGCCCAGGCGGCGCTGTCCGAAGCGGTGCACCGTGGCGGGGCCAAGGACCCGCGGATCCAGACGTCGCTCGGCGTGATCGCGCTGCGCGTCGGTGACGTGGCGGGCGCGCATGCGGCATTCAGCGCCGCGCGGCCGCTGTTCGGCACGCGCCCGCCGACGGCTGGCTGGTTCCACTATGCCGCGCTCACCGAAGCGCTGCTCGGCGATCTCGATCACGCGGTGGATCTGCTGACCGAAGGGATCGGGCTGCATCCGCGCGCCGCTGCACTGCACAACAACCTCTCGGCCGTGCAGGAACGGCGCGGTTATCATCCCGACGCCCTCCAGGCCGCGGAACAGGGGTTGCTTGAGGACCCGGGAGTGCCGCAGCTCCACAAGAATCTCGGGGACTGCCACTACCGCGCGGCGCGCTACGACGAAGCGCTGGAGTGCTACCAGCGCGCCATCAAGCTCAATCCCACGCTGGGTGATGACGTTTATCTCAAGCTCGGTAACATCCGCTTCAAGCGGCAGGAACGCGACGAGGCCGTCCGCTGCTGGGAGCAGGCGCTGGAGCTCGATCCGTCGAACGCCATCGTCCGCACCAACCTCGATGCCGTGCGACAGGTGCTGTAACCGTGCATGACGTCTCGGACGCCGGCTTCGCGGCGCTGACGGCGAAGATTGCGCGCGACCGTGGCTTCGGCTGCTCGAGCTACAAGGAAAAGTGCCTTCGCCGTCGCATTGCCGTCCGCATGCGTGCGCGAGGCGTGCACAGCTACTTCGACTACGCCCGGGTGCTGGACGCTGACGGTACGGAGTACGATCGGCTGATCGACGCACTGACGATCAACGTCACCAAGCTCTTCCGGAACTGGGAGACCTATTCCGCCGTGGCGGAGAAGGTCGTGCCGCAATTGTGGTCACGCGGAGAACCCTTGTCGGTGTGGAGCGCCGGCTGCTCGTCGGGCGAGGAACCGTACTCGGTGGCGGCGCTGTTCCATCGTCACGCCGAGCAGGCCGGTTCCCTGAGCGACCTGCCGAGCCGCGTTCGCGTGCTGGGCAGCGACATCGACGCCCGCTGCCTCGAGGCCGCGGGGCGGGGTGCGTTCGAGGAGGGCGACTTCGCCGATACGCCAGCCGAGCTGCGGTCTCGCTACTTCGCCGAGCAGCCGCCGTTCACGATCGTGCCGGAAGTGAAGCGCCTCGTGCGCTTCGAGAAGCGCGACCTGCTCGCATCGTCGTCGCCGACCGAGCAGCATCACCTCATCTTCTGCCGGAACGTCCTCATCTACTTCGATCGCGAAACACAGGAGCGGCTGTTCGATCGCTTCCACCGCGCGCTCGCGCCCGGCGGCTTCCTCGTCCTCGGGAAGGTGGAGACGCTGCTCGGTGCCGCACGATCACGCTTCGCCGTCGTGGATCCGCGCGAGCGCATCTACCGCGTCGCATGAACGCCGATGGGAGTGACGTTCGCGTCAAGGTCGCCGACTATGCCGTAGGGCGCGGCGAGAAGGTCCTCGCCACGATCGGACTCGGCTCGTGCGTCGCGATCGCGCTGTACGACAGGGAGACGCGCACCGGGGGGCTCGCGCACATCCTGCTCCCCAGTCAGGCGATGTCGCGCGAGACGTCGAATCCGGCAAAGTTTCCGGAGACGATCGTTCCGTTGATGCTGGAGAAGATGCGCGCACTCGCGGGCGGGCGAAGCGGCCGTGTGTCGGCGAAGATCGTCGGGGGCGCGAGCATGTTCGGCCAGCTCGCTGCCGGCACCGGGGTGAACGTGGGTGAGCGCAACCTCGCCGCGACGCGGGACGTCCTCGCTGCGCACGACATACCGCTCGTGGCAGAGGACACCGGAATGGACTACGGGCGCAGTGTGTACTTCCACCTTGCCGACGGCCGCGTCGAAGTCCGCTCCCTCAAGGCGGGGGATCGTGTCATCTAGGGGAGCCGCCACCGTGCTCGTGGTGGACGACAGCGCATTCATGCGCCGCGTCATCACGCGCATCGTGGACGAGTCGCACGAGTTTCGCGTCGTCGGCACGGCGCGTGACGGGGTGGAAGCGCTGAAGCAGATCCACGCGCTCGACCCGCAGATCGTCACCCTCGACGTCGAGATGCCGGAGCTCGACGGCCTGCAGGCGCTCGGCTACATCATGAGCGAGACGCCGCGGCCGGTGGTCATGCTCAGCGCCGCCACCACGCAGGGCGACGTGGATCTCACGCTGCGCTGCCTCGAGCTTGGCGCGGTGGACTTCGTGCGCAAGCCGTCGGGACCGGTGAGCATCGATCTCGATCGCGTGGCGGAGACCTTGCTCGCCGCGCTCCGCGCTGCGCGCGAGGTGAACCTCGGCGGCGTGCAGCTCCTCGCGCGACCGAGGTTCGTCCAGCCTGCTCCAGTCGTCGTCCGCCCGCGGGGTGCGACGACCGTCGTCGTGATCGCGGCGTCCACCGGTGGTCCACGCGCACTGGCCGAAGTCATTCCCAGCCTGCCCGCCGAGCTGAACGCGGCGGTGCTCGTCGTACAGCACATGCCGGCCGGCTTCACGCGCAGCCTCGCGGCGCGTCTGCACTCCATGAGCCGATTGCCCGTTGCCGAGGGCGTGGACGGCGAGCCACTGGTGTCGAACCGCGTCTACCTCGCGCCTGGTGGCCTCCACATGCGCGTCGCGCGCGATGGGGAGGGCCAGTTCTGCATCTCGCTCGACGGTTCGGCGCCCGTGTGGGGCGTCCGGCCCTCCGCCGACCCGCTGTTCCGGTCAGCGGCCGAGCATTTCGGACGCGCGGTCGTGGGCGTGGTGCTCACCGGTATGGGACGCGACGGCGCTGACGGCTTGAGCCTCATTCGCGCCGGTGGGGGCAAGGGCATCGTCCAGGACCGCGCGACCTCCACCATCTATGGAATGCCCCAGGCCGCCCTGCAGCGCGCCGGAGCGGAGCGCGTGGTCCCGCTGGCCGGCGTGGCCGAAGCGGTGGTGGAGATGGTGCGGGAGGCCAGGGGATAAGGGCGGAATATCGGAGGTCGGGAGGTCAGAAGGTCGGGGGTCGGCATTTGAGGTTCGCGCGGGTTTTGGCCGACCCGCCGACGCGCTGACCCTTCATCGTTTCCCCTCCCCCCCGCCACTCGTCGTGCAGGGAGTTCCATTCACTGGAGAATTTCACGTGTTCCTCGGCATCTCGAGCAGGCGGCAGTGACTGGCAAGCGGAAGGTCCGCGGAAGCGAACCGACGCCGAGCCGGCCGATGACGGCCGTTCCCCCAGGGGCGCGCCGCCGGCAGGCAGCGCCAGTCGAGCTGGCGCGGGCCATGGCGGCCGCGCGTGCCGTCGAGTTGGCGGAGGAGGCGGTACGCGCCGAGTCGGCGAGGATGGAAGCGGCCGAGGCGGATCGGGCGCTCGCCGATCGCGTGGCCGACGCGGCACCGATCGCACTCGATGACGCTCCCGCCGCGGACACTCGCCCGCTGCGTGACAAGGTGCGCGCGCGCGACGGCGTCGCCGAACTACTCGTGTTCGTGGTGGGTGGCGAGCGATTCGGCATCGAGCTGGCCGCGGTGGAGGAAGCCATCGACCTGCCGCCCGTGCATCACGTGCCCGAGATGCCGCCCGCGATGCAGGGCGTCGTCACCATTCGTGGCTCGCTGGCCTCCGTGTACGCGCCGTACCAGGCCCTGGGGCGCGCGCACGACACCGGTGCCTGCGCGCTGGTCTTTCGCCGCCGCCGCTCGCGGCTCGCGCTCATCATCGACGACGTGGACGACACGTTGCCGATCGACCTCTCCACGCTGCGCGACGCGCCGAGTGCGAAGCACGGCGGCGTCGTGATGGGCGTCATACGCCACGGCGAAGCGCTGCTCTCTCTCGTCGATACCGACGCGCTGCTCGCCGCCTGTCAGGCCATCCCTCAGCCGGAACCCGCATGACCACCGCTACCGCCGACAAGCTCGTCATGTTTCGACTCGGCGAGGATCACTTCGCCGCCGACATCTTTGCCGTCGAGCGCGTGTTACGCTACACGGTGCCGACGAGCGTGCCCGACATGCCGGACTACATCGAAGGCGTGATGGACTACCAGAGCCGTGTGGTGCCGGTGGTGAACCTGCGCCGGCGATTCGAGCTTCCAGCCGCGAAGGCCGCTGCGGAAACGCGAATCCTCGTGCTCAACGTCGCCCGCGAGTGGATCGGCGTCGTGGTGGATGGCGTGACGGAAGTCGCCGCCTTCGACCGCGCGTCACTGTCGGCGCCGCCGAAGCTCTTCCGTGGTCTTGCCCGCGAGTACGTGCGGGGGATCATCCGGCGCGGCGACCGGCTGTTGATCTATCTCGACGTCGAGCACCTGCTGTCCTCGACCGAGCGGATCGCGCTGCAGGACGCCGGCGCCAGGGAGCTGGCGCATGGGTGAGTGCGCCACCGCGCACCGGGCGCGTGTGAGTGCGCTCGCCGCGCGGCTGGAGGCACCCGACGCGCCCGCGCAGCGCGATGCCCTGCGGGCGGAGCTGATCGCGCTCGGCAAGTCGCTCGAGCAGGATCTCACCGAGCTCACCGCCGTGCGCGACGAAGCGAAGGCACTGGTCGAGCGGTGGAAGTCGCTGCAGTCCAGCGCGGCACCGGAGTTCAGTGCCGATCGACCCGTCGTCGCCGATCACATCGGCGCCTCCACCTTCATCGAGAAGGGTTGGAGCCGCATCTCGCTCGGCGACTACGTCGGCGCCGAGGAGTCGCTGCAGCGCGCGCTGCAGCTGGCGCCGGACGATCCGCAGGCGGAGTCGCTGCTCGGCTGGGCGCAGATGCTCCAGGAGAAGTACGACGACGCGCTGATGCAATTCCAGAAGGTGCTGATGCGCGAGCCAGGCAATGCCCTGGCGCGAATCAACCTTGGTTACATCTGCCTCAAGAAGCGGATCTTCGGCGAGGCCATCGAGCATCTCTCGCGGGCCATCCGCCTGAACAGCGATCGCAAGGCCACGCTGTACGCGCACTACTATCTGGGGCTCGTGTACCTGGAGCGCGACATGTACGAGGACGCGCAGACGTTCTTCCAGAAGACCATCGTGCTCGGACCGAACCTGCTCGAGGCGTACTTCGAGCTTGGTCGCGCGTACTGGTTCAATGGGCAGCGGGAGGACGCGCTGCGGACGTGGCGCGACGGTGCGGCAGCGAACAAGTTCAATCCGTGGGGAAAGCGCTGCGCCGAAGTCCTGCGGACGGTGGAAGGGGGCGGAGAGCCGTAACGGTTCTTGCTGCGCTGTGCGCGTTGCTCGCGCTCGGCGCGCCTCTGTCGGCGCAGGACGAGGCGCCTCGCCGGCTCGACGTCGGACGATTCACGGCCGTGTACTTCCCGCGCGATGACGCGCTCGCACACTCGCTGCTGAACTACGCAGCTCGCACCGACAGCTTCCCGTGGCTGCCACGACCACGGCAGCGGGTACTCATCGCCATCGCGCCCGATGCGGCGCGCTTTCGCGCGTGGGCGGGGCCGAGCGCACCGGAGTGGGGTGCCGCCCTCGCGTTTCCCGACTCGCGGCGCATCGTGATGCAGGGCAGCTCCGCGGGTTCGGACGCGGGCGATCCGGAGATCGTGCTGCGACACGAGCTCGCGCATCTCGCCCTGCACGAGCGATTGGGGGACAAGCCGCCGCGGTGGTTCGACGAAGGCTACGCGAGCCTCGCCGCGCGCGAATGGCGGCGTGAGGACGCGCTCTCGGCAAACGTCGCGCTCGCGCTGCGCGGGGTGCCGTCGCTGGACGAGCTGGAGCTGAGCTTCGCGGGCGGCAGCGCCGCCGCGCAGTCCGCGTACGCGTTGAGCTACCGCGCGGTCGCCGAGCTCGCCTCGCTCGATCGGGAGCGCGGGCTGACGCTCTTCTTCAGGTACTGGGAAGAGGGCGCGTCGATGGACGTCGCCATCCGGCGCGCGTTCGGGATGACGCTCGCGGGCTTCGAGAAAGAGTATCAATCACGCACGCGGCGGCGGTATGGCGCGCTGGCGGTCGCGGCAGATCTCTCGCTGGTGCTGTTCGTGGTGAGTGTGCTCATGCTGCCGTTCTTTCTCGCGCGACGAGTGCGCGATCGGAGGCGGCTGCGCGCCATGCTCGCCGCCGATGCAGCCGCGGAACGCGCGGAGCAGGCGAGTGCGATTGCCTTTCTGCTCGGCGAGGTGAACCCGGTCGAGGGCGGCGATGCGGCGGAAAAGGGAGTCGATGGAGCACTGACGAACCAGCGGGACGAAGGGTGTGATGACCGCGTAAGCGACGACGGGACCATTGCTTGACACGTCCATGAGCCCGTCGTACACTACGCGGTCATGTCACAAACGGATACGACGTCGTCATCGCGACCCTGGCTCTGGTGGGTAATCGCTGCCGTAACGATCCTCCTCGGCTATGCGGACCTCGCCCGTGGCGGGACCACGATTGCACCGATCTTGCTCGTCGCGGGGTATTGCGTCCTGGTCCCGATCGCGATCCTGAAGTAGACGACCGAGCCGTCACGTCACAAATTTTCTGAATTCCTGGCGGGCGCGGCCGGCGATGGCTTCGCTCGTGCAAGTGTTCGCCGGGCGAATAGCTCAGTTGGTTAGAGCGCCTGCCTTACACGCAGGATGTCGGGGGTTCGAGTCCCTCTTCGCCCA
>Ga0157372_10007982_pt1 | contig 11257 bp, 12 predicted proteins | sample C55metaG_FD_115307 | JGI IMG/M metagenome (GOLD analysis project Ga0157372, IMG submission 115307) | Corn rhizosphere microbial communities from Kellogg Biological Station, Michigan, USA - C5-5 metaG | ecosystem: Host-associated > Plants > Roots > Rhizosphere > Soil | place: USA: Michigan...
CATCAATGAAGTCGAGGCGCGGAGTGACGTCGAGATGAAATCTGTCGGTGATTCCCGAATAGAGTTTGTGCAGGTTGTTATAGATGTCCGGATAGGTGACGAGACAAATCGAGTATTGGAGTTCAGAGTCGGATTCGGAGTGCGCTGTGCCTGCGGGTGGTGGCGGCATGTGAGCCGTTGCCGTCATCACGATCACCGGCTGATTCGAGTTCCACAGGTCAAAGGCGGGCATCTCGACATTTTCCAAAATCGGTTCGACCGGAGCGCTTCTTCGCGGGGCTGAGGTGCGCGTCGATTTCGGCTTGACCTCGGTCTTGGGCGAGTGTGCTGCGACGTAAGTGCGCAGCTCCTGCTTCGCGAGATCCATCATCTGCTTGCGGCGGTCTTCTTCGTCGCCTCGAACCCACTCGAATTTGAACGAGTGCGGAGGAGGGCCCGCGGCATCGGAAATGGCAGGAATCAGCTTGATATCGGACTTCGCCGCAGCCGTTTCGACGATCTTGCCTTTATCTGAGCTGGGCGTGGCCCCGGGCCCGCTGTAACCCGGCACGTCTTCATCGCCGAACGATTCGGCAGGCTTGCCGCGGCGCAAGCGAGGGCGATTGGCTTCGATGGTGCCGCTATCGGAGGCGGGAAGGTTCACGTTTTCTGGTTTCGCGTCTTTAGCCTTGGCATCGGGCTGTGCAGCAGGCGACGGGCTCGCGGGCGGCTTCGAATCCGCGGGCGGAGCGGCTGGCGGGTCGGGTTTGGTCAGGCGAGGTGGTTCATCGCCCGATCCGGCATTTGTACTCGGCTTTGAGCTGCCTGAAGTCGATGGGGAACTCGCACCCGAGCCGCTTCCGCTCTTCGAACCAGCCGCTGGGGCATTTTGCTTATTTACGTCGTGAGTGAGCCTTGGAGGCGCATCCTCGGTCTCGATCCCGACCGGCGCGTTGTCGGCGGTGATGGCTTTCGCGGGCTCTTCGGTGCCTCCCGGGTGCCATGCGCCTGTGCCGAGCCATGGTGCCGCGGTATTCTGAGCGTTGCTGTGCAGGGCGTTATTGACCGTGAACAGGCCGAGCGAACTGCCGGTCTGCTCGACTTCGTAGACGTTGCCGGGGTCCAGGGCCATCGGGACCGGGTCCGCTTTGTAGGCGGTGGCATCCCAGAACTTGCCGTTAATCACGATTGCAATTGGGATCAGGGAGGTCTTTCCACTCGGGGCAAGCTGGAGCAGAGCGACGGCGCGCGGGCCCGCATCCTTCTTTCGCGGGGTTTTGCGCTCTCCCGGGATAATCTGCGGGCGTTCCTCCTGCGCATTGACAAACGGCGCCAGGCACCCTAGGAGTGCCAAGAGAAGAAATCCGAGGTGTAAAATTCTGGGGAAAGCAGACGCCCCGGAGTTCCCAGTGCTTGCTTGTCCGACGTCTGATGTCATCAATGCTGGAGATATTTCCATGAAAGTCAATGATAAGGCTCCCGACTTCACTTTGCAGGACGAGAACGGAAACGAAGTCGCGCTAAAGGACCTGCGAGGTAAGACGGTGGTTTTATTCTTCTATCCCCGCGCCAGCACTCCCGGCTGAACCGTTGAAGCTCGCGGGTTCCGCGACACATACAGGAAGATGCAGAAGACGGGTGCCGTGCTGCTTGGGGTGTCCCCGGATACGCCCAAAGCGCAGAAGAAATTCCAGGAGAAGGAGAATTTGCCCTTCACCCTGCTGGCGGATGCGGATAAGAAAGTGGCCGAGGCGTTCGGGGTCATGAAAGAAAAGAATATGTACGGCAAGAAGGTTTGGGGAGTCGCGCGGACTACGTTTGTGATCGGCCCAGAGGGCAAGATTCAGCACATTTTCGAGAATGTGAAGCCGGACGGCCACGCCGAGGAGGTGCTGGCGTATTTAAAGGAATCGGGCAAAGTGCCAGTCTAGTCCGACGGAACGCAATTAGGACGTCTTTGCGTTTGAAATGAACGAGGGCAAGTGTATTGAGCTATGCCCGGAACACGGCGGCAAAACCGATCTGACCTCTTGAACATTGCCTAGAGGCGGCACCCGGCGCAAAGTCTACCTTCGCTCGACCGGACAGCCGAGGGGGTTGTTCCTACATGCCGCGCGCCCGGGGGCGCGCTGTCCGGGCTAAACTCTCTGCATGGCGTCTTTTCGCCCTCTCTCCCGGGCTTTCTACGCTCGAAAACCTCGTCAGGTTGCGCGCGAGCTTCTTGGGAAGGTATTGGTGCGACATGAGGAACACGGGTCGACCCTGAGCGCGCGGATCGTCGAGGTTGAGGCTTATCTGGGCGAGCGAGATCCTGCCGCACACGCCGCAGCCGGCAAGACTCTGCGCAATGCAGTGATATTTGGTCCGCCTGGTTATGCCTATGTGTACTTCATATATGGCAATCACTTTTGCCTCAATGTGTCGTGCGAGCGGGAGGGCCTGGCGGGATGCGTTCTGTTTCGTGCCTTGGAACCGATTACCGGGATCGAGGAAATGGCGCGGGCCCGCGGTATCGAACTGCATGGGCCTAAGGATTGGCGGAAGTTGACCAGCGGGCCGGGGAGGCTATGCGAAGCCTTCGGAATCACGCGGGTTCGCGACAATGGGATGGATCTGACTGCGGGAGCCGGCAGCCTCTGGATTGGGGATGATGGATACTCGGCCCGCGGAATTGTCGCGACGCCCCGAATCGGGATCGTGAAAGCCGCCGATAAGCCCCTGCGCTACCTGCTGGGCGGAAACCGGTTCGTCTCGGGAGTGAAATTACTATCAAGATAGAGCGTGCTTCCACTCACTGATTTTGCCGAATGGCCGATGGAGAATAGAGAGGTGTAGGGCTCGAGTGGCGTCTTTGGCCTCACTGCGTCGAGAAGTGGATCTGGCTCAAATTCAATTCTTGACAACGGGTGTAGACTGTCGGGCGAGTCTGAACAGGCGGAAAGCCGCGTCTGCAAAGGATTTTAATCTCTGCACTTCCATCACCCGAAAGCGTGCGGACTTTTAAATTGGCCGCATCCCTTTCGAGAGTTCATTCATCTCAACCGGTAGGAGAGCCCGGTGACCCGCTTCGCACGAGTTCGACTGCTGCTGCCGGCGGTAGTCTTGTGCTGTGGGCTGGCGCTACCTGCCGTTGCGGCGAATGGCGCAATCGAAGCCCAGCCCTCCTCGAAGATCAATTACATTCTGGTGGGATTTGCCGGCGGGTTCGTGCGGCACAACAATCCCCATCATGGTCCGGTGCAACTGGCCCAGCGCCTGCGACGAGAGGCGCCCGCGGGGACTTACGTTGAAGTCTTCGAGAACCGGCGCCGCAAGAGAGCTTACAACACTGTTCTGCGCCTGCTGGACAGCAATCACGATGGAAACCTGAGTGACGACGAGAAGAGCCAGGCCCGTGTCATCCTCTTCGGCCATAGTTGGGGAGCGTCGGCAGTGGTGCTCTTGGCTCGTGAGTTGGACCACGCCGGCGTTCCGGTTCTGCTCACTGTTCAAGTCGACAGCGTAGCCAAGCCCTGGCAGCAGGATGGGGTGATTCCCGATAATGTGGCGGCAGCGGTGAACTTCTACCAATCCCATGGCCTGATCCATGGACGTTCGGAAATCAAGGCCGAGGACGGAACCAAGACCCAGATTCTGGGCAATTACCGTTTCGATTACCGGCAGCATCCTGTCAAATGCGAAGCAACTTCGTGGTTCGATCGAACCTTCACGCCCAGCCACATGCAGAGCCAATGTGATCCCCAGATCTGGAACCGGGTGGAAGATCTGGTCCGCGAGCGGATCGAGCCCGTGCCCACCTGGGCGGCCATTCCAGGCCAATAGCTCTCAGGTATACTTTAGGAGAGGTAAGAACCTGAGCTACGCCCGCCGTCTCTTCCGCAGCGTAACTTCCGAGGTAAATCCTGCTGTTAAGCCTCATATTGGAAGTGTTTTGAATGAAGGCATCCCCCAAGTGGCCAAACTCCCTTCCCTTTGATCTCGTGTTCTCGATTTTCTCTACTTTCAAATGCCGCCTTCTCGTCGCCCCGGAAGCGAGATGAAACCCGCGATGAAACTGATACTCTTTGTCGGTGCCGATCCGGCGGAGTTGCCTCAGTGCAAACGGCAATTGGAGTGTTCCGGATTTTCCGTGCTGACGGCGGCGGACGGCCAAGATGGGCTGGAGCTGTTTACAACCCAAGATCCGGCTGCCGTAGTCGTGGACGAGACTGATGTACGAGCCAAAGCGGATGATTTTACCGAGGCCATCAAGCACCTGAACCCCCGCAAGCCGGTCGTCATCGTTTCTGATTCCGCTGCGGTGACGGAGAAAGTCCGGGGACTGGCTGACGCGCTGGTCTTGAAAGTGCAGGCTCAATTGCTCGCGGAGAAAGTGGACTCACTGATCCGGATCCGCAACCATTCCCATCCTCAGCTAGACGGGAAGTATGTTGTGTTCAGCAATAGCTCGCGGCATTATCTGGATTGCTCGGATGGTGTTTGCGAGTTGCTCGGCTATACGCGCATGGAATTGACCAGCATGACGATTGATCAGGCAAGCTACCGTCCGCAAAGGACAAGTGGTTTGTTTGAGCAGTACGTCCAGAATGGAAAGCTGGAGGGTCAATACATCCTGCGGCACAAGAGCGGCAAGCCGATTTTCATTCAGTATCGCTCCGAGATTTTTCCTGACGGATGCATGGCTGCGGTTTGGCAACCGGTGGAGGATTGGAAACAGCTGTATCAAAGCGCCATGCTGGAGTTCGACCGCTCGAAATTGAGAGATCGAGTCGAGACAGCACAGCATGCGGTGGAACACCGGATGCGGGAACTCGGGGAAGCAACGGCGACGACTCCCGAATATCAGCAATTACGGGATGCGCTTTCCGGGCTCAGAGTATTGGCACGGGACATTCCTCAGGCATAATTTCATGCGCTGTGCCCGGCGCACTGCATCACCCCCAAATAGGCGGTCCACGGCCCCACGGCTTCCCGGTATTGATGGGCCATGATCCTGGAGATCTGGTGCAAATGGGTCAGGTCATGAGCCGCCCATGTTGCCAGCAACTGCGAAAGTGTAACCGTACCCAGCTCGGGATGCAGGCCGCGACGGTTCAAATCCTGCTCAGTGAGATTCAGGGCACGCAGTTCGGCAAGATTCTCAGCCCTGAGCCGGGCCAATTCATCCAGCAATTGTGGAAGAGACTTACCTTGGCTCTCGCGCTCCTGGGCGCGGCGGTCGAAGCGATCGAAGGCGCGGCTTTCGCCGAATTCTAAGATTCTTTTCGCGCGGGGCATCCAATCGGTGCGCTCTCCGTGAATCAGGTGCCCAAGCACATCGAACGCATTGAAGGTGTTGCCGCCCTCGTTTCGCATCGTCAACTCTTCCGGCAAATCACGAAGCAAGGCATCGAGCGTGGCGGGGGTACGGGCTAGAAGCGAGATGGTGTGCTGCAGGTTCTGTGGCATGAATCTCCCCAGGTTGCTTAGCGCTTTACCAGAAGATTGTCGATCAGTCGCGTGCTTCCTATGTAAGCAGCGACTGCGATCAGCGCGCCGTTGCTGATGTCTTCGATTGGATCCAGCGTGTCCGGATTCACAACTTCGAAGTAGTCGAGGCGGACGGAGGGTTCAGCGGCAAACTCCTTTCGGCCGTGAGAGGCAAGAACGGTGGCAGAGACTTCCCCCTGATCGATGAGTTCTTGCACGCGAGTCAGCGAGCGGTGGAGGACCAGTGCTCTCCTCCTTTGCTCCGGATCAAGATAAGCGTTGCGGGAACTCATGGCCAAGCCGTCGGGCTCACGGACGATCGGGCACACAGTGATTTCAACTGGCAGATTCAGATCAAGTACCATGCGCCGGATGATAGCGGCCTGGGCCGCATCCTTTTGCCCGAAGAAGGCCAGATCGGGCGCCACAATGTGAAAGAGTTTGGAAACTACCGTGGTTACGCCGCGGAAGTGACCGGGGCGAGAACGACCGTCCAGCTTATTGCTTAACTCCTCCACGAGGACCCACGTCACCGCGCCGGAGGGATACATTTCTTCCACGGAGGGCGCGAACAACCATTCCACACCTTCCTTCTCCAGCAGTTCGCAGTCGCGTTCGAAAGATCGCGGATACTTCGCGAGATCTTCGTTAGGACCGAACTGCGTGGGATTCACGAAAATGGAAGCGGCGACTACATCCGTGGCCTGGCGCGCGGCCCGAACAAGCGATAAGTGGCCTTGGTGCAATGCGCCCATGGTGGGTACAAAACCTAGACGCTTGCCGGAGTGCCGCGCTTCCCGGGAGGCTGCCCGCATTTCGGTGATTGTTCGAAGGGTTTTCAAGCGAGGCGCTTCACCGCCATAGAGCCGAGCGGCGCTCGGCCGGACAGCCGAGGCGACTGTCCCTACATTCTGAAAGCGAAAGAACATGCTTCATGTTGTGGGGACCCACTTCACGGCGATGTGCGCACCTTCCAGGATGCCGCCGATGATGCCCTTGTTGCGCCGGATGGCCGCAGCGTCCTGGTCCGAATTGCGAGTGGTTGTTTCCGCGGCAGCGACCACCCGCCCATACGGCCAATTCGACGCCGGCAACTTAGCCAGCGCGGGAAGCAGTTCGTCGGGCTTCAGCCGGATCTCTGCACTGTCAGCGACGTCATAGATAGCCACCCCATCCGAACGCACGATCAGGTAGGGATTAGGCCATGTCTTCATGTCTCGAATGTGTTCGTATTCCGCCGAACTTGCGGCGGGGATTGCTTGCAGCAGAGTTTGCGGGTCGGGCGCCGAGGGCGCTTCCTGCTGTGTGCAGGCGAACAAGGTTGCGGTGGCCAAGATCAGAATTGCGAAGCGCGCGTGCAAAGAGTTCCCCCGAGTTACCTCGCCACCGCCGCAACGTCACTCTTTGCTGCCCAGACCAGCGCAACGATCCAGCCGATTACGCTCCAGCCGAGGAAGAGGTTCAGCAGGAAGATGGCAAGCGTGTCCCGCTTGTTGCGGGCCAACGCAATGATCGACGGCAGGAAGTACATCACGAATCCGAAGCCGAAGAACGGGAAGAAGATGAAATGTCCGAGAAGCATGTCTACCTCCCTCTTATAGCCTAGCACTATCTAGTGCTGCCAGGGTCACCGCCAAATCGGAGGGCGACCCACAAAAGAGTACGCAGAATAACCACTTATGTTCCGTGAAAAAATTATCCGGCTGCGACAGCCAGGCCATGCCGATCGCGCTCAGCAATTTACCGGCGCATGGCCCGCTTGCGGTCGAGCACAGTGTCGAGTCCGGCCTTGGTTTCCTTTGGCAAATGGTAGGACTCCTGGTCGGAAGGATACTGGTGCGAACGCACGTCGGCACGAAAGGCCTGCACCGCATTGGTGATGACCGCCGCCAGATCTCCATAGCGACGCACAAATTTGGCGGGTGGGCCGAAGGTCAGGTTCAGGATGTCGTGAAACACGAGCACCTGGCCGTCGCACTCGGGACCGGCGCCAATGCCGATGGTGGGTGTGCTGACCTCCGCAGTGATCATCGCGGCTACTTCGCGGGGAATGCCTTCGAGATAAAGGCAAGCCACTCCGGCACGATCCAGTGCCGTAGCATCGCGCATGAGTTGCTCAATCGCGCCCAGGTTCTTGCCTTGGACTTTGTATCCGCCCATCACATTGACCGATTGGGGCGTCAGGCCGATGTGGCCAGCTACCGGAATTTCGGCGTCGATAATGTGGCGGATCAGGTCGGCGCGCTTCTCGCCGCCTTCAATCTTGACGACCTCGGCGCCGCCTTCTTTGACGAAGCGAGTGGCATTGAGCAGCGCATCTTTGGGATCCACCTGATACGAACCGTATGGCATGTCGGCGATGAGAAGAGCGTTCTTCACGCCGCGCCGGACGGCTTTCACATGGTGCAGCATCTCGTCCATCGTGACCGAGAGCGTGTTTTCGTAGCCGAGCATGGTCTGGGCCAGCGAATCGCCGACCAGGATCATCTCGATGCCGGCTTCATCGACCAGACGCGAGGTGGCGTAGTCGTAGGCGGTCAAGCAGGAAATGGGTTCGTGTTGGAGCTTCAGGTCCCGCAGGGTTGCGGTGGTAACCTTCCGGCGAGGCTCGCCGATTGGGGTCAAACTCATGATGTCCGCCAGTGCCCCTCCGCCTCGGGCGGATAGAGCCTGTGCACGCATGGCAGCGTCTGCAACTTGGATGACGCTAGAAACATTTTAGCGGTAAATGGACGTCCGGTCGACAGATGTTCCTGCCGTGTTTTCAATGACTTCAGATGCGAGAAGCTGGCCGAGACAGCCGCACAGCTACGCGCTGGCGGCTTCCTGTCCTCCCAGCGGCAGGAAGTATTGCGTGCCCTTGATGGGCTCAGTCACTTTGCGCAGGAGTTCCTGCAGGTCTTCGTTGCGGTCCACGAAATCAATTTCTGAGGTATTTACGATCAGCAAGTCGGACGAAGTGTAGTGAAAAAAGAAGTGCTCGTAGGCCTTGACCACTTCCTCCAGATATTCTTCGCTGAGAGCACGCTCGCCCGCTGCATTTCTCTTTTTCAGGCGCTTCTTCAAAACCTCAGGTGTGGCTTGCAGGTAGATCACCAGGTCTGGCGTGGGTAGCTGATCGCGAAAGTGATTGTAGTAGCGGTTGTAGGTATCGAGTTCCTGGTCGTTCAGGTTGAGATAGGCGAACAACTTGTCTTTTTCGAAGATGAAATCTGCGACTACCGTGCGTTGTGAACTCGGACCGAGATCGAGCGCGCGCAATTGCTCGAACCTGCGGACCAGAAACGTGAACTGCGTCTGAAAAGCGGCGCCGCGCTCGCCTTCGTAGAAGGGTTGGAGAAAAGGGTTCGATTCGGGCTCCATAACCCGTTGCGCATTCAACCGCTCAGCCAGGATTCGCGCCAGAGTGCTCTTGCCGACCCGGATCGGACCTTCTACAGCGATGTAGCGGGGCAGTTCGAAAAGATTGGCCATGGGCTAACGTTGTACTCGGAATTGGCAGGATATCTCGGATGAGCCCGAGTGGCAATTGCGGGAAGAGTTAACAGGAATTGGGGAATTTTGTAATCGGGCAATTGAAACCGAGTTCGCGTAGCTGTTTTATTACCAAATTACGCGATTACAAAATTACCCAATTACTTTAGCGCATTTACAATTCCGGCATGCTTGCAAGTGTGTTGGCGGGGACGGCGGTCGCGGCGGCGACCGGTGCGGCGGGGTATCAGTCGATGGCGCCGACCGGGCAGTGGTACGGGCGCACGTTTACCGGCAACTCTGCCTCAAGAAGACAGATCGCGCTCACCTATGACGACGGGCCCAACGATCCACACACGCTGCGCTTGCTGGAGGTCCTGGCCAAGCATGATGTTCTTGCGACCTTCTTCTTGATCGGACGCTATGTGCAACAGCGGCCCGACATTGCTCGCGAAGTCATCCGCTCTGGACACATTTTGGGCAATCACACCTTTACTCACCCTTTGCTGATCTTTAAAAATGACGCCGAGATCCGCAAAGAATTACAGCAGTGCCGGCAGTCGCTGCTGGATGCTGTTGGCGGGCACTCCAATTTTTTTCGTCCTCCTTTCGGGGGCCGCCGCCCGGGCACTCTGCGGATCGCACGTGATATGGGATTGGAACCAATAATGTGGAATGTGACGGGGTACGACTGGAATGCCCCGCCAGCCGCGGTGATCGAAGGCAAGATCTCGAACCGGATGCGCGGAGGGGACGTGATTCTCCTGCACGATGGGGGGCACAAGCAGATGGGGGCGGACCGGTCGCAGACGGTGCTGGCCAGCGATCATCTGATTTCCCGCTATAAGGCGGAAGGGTACGAATTTGTAACTGTCCCAAAGATGATGGAGAAAGTCTAGGCATGCTGACTCCATGACGCTAGGCAATCTGAAGGATCTGAGCCTGATTTCGCCGTGCTTTACTTCTGTGCGACCAACTCCTTGGCATGACTGAGTTCCGGCCGCGTCGAACTGCCACCCTCGCACGACTCCAGCAGAGTTGCGTAGTACGCATTCGCCTCTCCCTGCTTTCCCGCCTGTTCGGCAGAGCGCGCCGCCCCATAAAGCCCGTTGAAGCGTTTGGGGCGCAGCTTCAGGTCGGCTTGGTATTCGACCAAAGCTTCCTGCGGGCGCTTCAGTTCCAGGAGCAAATCGGCGAGCATCTCCCGGGCCGGCATGCTTTCGGGATCGTTGTCGTTCTTGTCGGTCTCGTCGGCCAGCTTGCGGAGGGCAGTCAGCGCATCATCATCCTTGCCTTCGGCATGCTGAACCCACACGGAAGCCTCCTGATAGTCTCGCGCAATCACTTCGGCCACATCCGTCTTCTTCTCCGTCACAAATTTTTGTCGGATCTTCTCGATCTCGGCGAGATCTTTTTTTGCCTGCTCTACGCTCCCGCTCCGCGCCGCTCCGATGGAACGGGCCCAATAGGTGACCGAAGAATCGGCAGTGCCTTTCTTTTCTGGCTCGGGAAGTGCCGCAGCTTCGCTCCAATGATGAAGTTCCATGGCGTAGCTCGCAGGGAATTGGCTCATCGCGTTGGTGCGCGGATCGGTTCCCATGCCATACATGTCGTGCATGGGCGGCATAGCCTTCACTTCTTCAATCAACCTCTGCGCTTCAGCTTCTCTTCCGCTTTGCAGGTAGGCATACACCAGGAAATCCATCGCGTGGAACTGGTGCCCTTCCCCTCCCATACCCATGGCCGCTGTCTTGCGCGTAGCGGCGACGGAAGCGAGATTGGAATTGATGTCGTCCTGCCATAGTCCCACGCGCGCGAAGATATGCGAAGGCATATGCAATGCGTGGGGTGCCGCGGGGGCGATCTGAGCGTATCGTCGCGCAGCCGGAATCCCGAGTTCCGCCATCGCGGGCGTGTCGTAGGTATGGATCAGATAATGCGCGACGCCGGGATGATCCGGCTCGATGGCAAACAGTTTCTCCAGAACCGCGGCCGCTTGCTTGCGATGATCCATGTTCTCATCGGAAGCCAGCAGCGAGAGGGCATAGAAGGCCGCCGCCTCGTGGTCGTCGGGATATGCTTCGTACGTCTTTTTCATCGCTCCCGAGTAGGCCGCGGCACGTGCTTTATAGTCTCGCTTTCTGGACCCAGAGTAAAAAGCCTTGACAGCTGCGAGATATGCCTGCTCGCGCGCACTGGCTGTCTTTTGCAGCTTCTGGCCAGCTTTGATTTCCTTCGCTCCCCTGGCGATCACTTTCGCGTCCGGCTGATTCCAGAGCTGGTGCCACAAGCTCATTGCCACGCCCCAATGCGCCATGGCGCACCTGGGATCAGC
>Ga0157372_10007983_pt1 | contig 11257 bp, 5 predicted proteins | sample C55metaG_FD_115307 | JGI IMG/M metagenome (GOLD analysis project Ga0157372, IMG submission 115307) | Corn rhizosphere microbial communities from Kellogg Biological Station, Michigan, USA - C5-5 metaG | ecosystem: Host-associated > Plants > Roots > Rhizosphere > Soil | place: USA: Michigan...
ATTCATATATAGTACCTGAATCTGACTTAGAAGAAGGTGGATTAAGAATGTTAGAAGTTGATAACAGAGTTATTGTACCTGAAGAAACTCATATTAGATTTGTTATAACATCTGGAGATGTTATACATTCTTTTGCTTGTCCTTCATTAGGTATAAAATGTGATGCTTACCCTGGTAGATTAAATCAAGTATCTGTATTTGTAAATAGAGAAGGAGTTTTCTATGGACAATGTTCAGAAATATGTGGTATTTTACACAGCTCTATGCCTATTGTTATTGAATCAGTTAACATAGATAAATTTGTTCACTGATTAATGAATGAAAGTGAATAAAAATATTTAATATAAATTATAAAAATTGTATCCAACTTTACGGAAAACGTATTAAAAAAATTTAGACTAAAATAAAAAATATGCCACAATTAGTACCTTTTTATTATATGAATGAAATAGTATTTTCATTCGGTTTAATAACATTGATTCTTTATATATTATCTAAATATATATTACCAAGAATAGTGCGTTTATTCTTATCTCGTGTATTTATAAACAAAATATAACAATAGATAGATTTATATTAACTAATTAAAAAAGTATAAATCATTACGCATAGTATAAATTTTTCAAGATACATATAATACGTAGCAGGAATGCTGCTCATGAAACAATTATTTTTAGAAACAAATAGTCCCTTAGATCAATTTGAAATAAGAGATATTTTAAACTTAGAAATATTAGGTGGAAATTTCCATTTATCTTTAACTAACATAGGATTCTACTTAATAACAGGTGCTGTTATTATTTTAATGTCAGGGTTATTAGCTACTAATTACAATAAATTAGTAAGTAATAACTGATCAATAGCTCAAGAATCATTATACGTAACTATACATAACATAGTAACAAACCAAATAAATCCTAGAAATGGACAAATATACTTCCCATTTATGTATACTTTATTTATTTTCATATTAGTAAATAATTTAATAGGTATGGTTCCTTATAGTTTTGCATCAACAGGACATTTTGCTTTAACTTTTGCTTTAAGTTTTACAATCGTTTTAGGTGCAACTATATTAGGATTCCAAAAACATGGATTAAAATTCTTTTCTTTATTAGTGCCAGCTGGTTGTCCTTTACCTTTATTACCTTTATTAGTTTTAATAGAATTTATTTCTTATTTAGCTAGAAATGTATCTTTAGGTCTTAGATTAGCTGCTAATATTACTGCTGGACATATGTTATTAAGTATATTAAGTGGTTTTGTTTACAATATTATGAACTCTGGTATTATATTCTTTGTATTAGGATTAATACCTTTATTATTTATAATAGCATTTTCAGGGTTAGAATTAGCTATAGCCTTTATACAAGCACAAGTTTTTGTAGTTTTAGCTTCATCTTATATTAAAGATGGATTAGATTTACATTAATTAAAGGTATATTTTAAATAATATATAAAAATTTTGATATAAATATATGGAAAATTCAATGTGACAATAAAAAGAATTCTTTTTTAAGAATTGCAAGAGTAATATGTTGATAAAAAGAAATTAAAACGTTATAGTTCATTATAAAATAAAAATAAAAGCGAACAAAATAAATCAATATTAAAGACATGCTAGTTAAGTCAATATAACAATAAAGAGTTTATGTATTTATTCAATACTTGATAGTAAAATTTAGATTTTTAGATCTATTAGTGATATAGCTAAATTGTTATCTATATCGAAAAAAAAAAGTTGAGTTTGGTGATGGCTCTGATTGAATGCTGTCCAAGTGCTTGACACATGCTAATCGTACGTTTTAATTTAAAAAATTAAAAAGTGGTGTACAGGTGAGTATAATGATATTCTTAGCCTACCTTAAAGTAAGGGTAAATCCCTTATATTAATAAAGAGATATATAAATTAAACATATTTAATCAATTAAATAATTTAAATTTATATTAAAATCTTGCTTTAAGAGGATTATAAATATCTTCGAGATAAGTAGTAGTTAAGGTGATGGCTTAACTAGCTGAAAACTCTCGTAGTCGAATCTGAAAGGTTGATCGACCACATTGGGTCTGAAAAAACCCCAATGCATACAAGTACAGCAGTGAGGAATTTTGGTCAATGGCCTAACGGCTGAACTGGCAACTTGGAAAAGTGATAAGTCCGAAATTATAGTAGGATTAAATTAATTTAGAATGAAGCTTTGTTTATACATTGATAATGACAATGTATATATTGTGTCTTGACCAATTACGTGCCAGCAGTCGCGGTAATACGTAAGAGACTAGTGTTATTCATCACAATTAGGTTTAAAGGGTACCTAGACGGTCAAAATAGCATAAAAAATGTAACTACTTGACTAGAGTTTTATGTAAGAGGGCAGAATCTGCGGTGGAGAGATAAAATTTTATGATACCAAAGGGACTGGTAAAGGTGAAGACAGCCCTCTATGTAGAAACTGACGTTGAGGGACGAAGGCACAGGTCACGAACAGGATTAGATACCCCAGTAGTCTTTGCAGTAAATTATGAATGCCATAGGTTAGATATAAATTTAAGTAGTTAATTGTAAAAAATTAATATTTAAATAATTTGGTCTATAAATGAAAGTGTAAGCATTCCACCTCAAGAGTAATGTGGCAACGCAGGAACTGAAATCACTAGACCGTTTCTAACCCCAGTAGTGAAGTATGTTGTTTAATTCGATAATCCACGAAAAACCTTACCGCGGTTTGTATATTATACAGGTGTTGCACGGCTGTTTTCAGTTAATGTTGTGAAACTATGGTTTCCATGTAATTAACGTAATCCTTGATTTTATTTTTTAGATTTACGATAAAGTATTTGTTTCACAATATTCGAAACAAAAAAGGGGACAAAGACAAGTCATCATGGCCTTAATACCGCGGGCTATAGACGTGCCACATATACCTATACAAAGAGATGCAAAAATGTAAATTTTAGCTAATCTCCTAAAATAGGATATAATTTTATAAGGATTGTAGTCTGAAATTCGACTATATGAATAAGTAATTACTAGTAATCGTGAATCACCATGTCACGGTGAATATTCTTTGGATTGGTACTAACCACTCGTCACATGCTGAAAGGAGCATGCGCAATAAGTTTGCTTTTTTAATACAGAGTACATAAATAAAAAGATTTATTCTTTTATTAAAAATCTTCGTATGCGTGGCTCTAATTAGTGTTAAGTCGAAATACGGTTCGTGTAGCGGAAGTTGCACGGGAATCATTAACTTTAACAATAATATTCTATAATATCTACGGATATTATACAAAGGAGGCTTCCTTTATTGGTAAGAAGGGTTGAGCTGTAAACTCAATAGCTATTGCTTTTAAGAGTTCGAATCTCTTGTCTCCTAAAGAATTAGTAACTTAATTAGGTAAAGAATTACCCTGTCACGGTAAGAGATGTCGGTTCGAATCTGATCTAATTCGTATTAAGGAAAAGTGCTTCCATTGGTAGGGTAAGATGTTTGCTAAACTTTGTGTCTATACACTTGGGTGTTCGAATCACCTCTTTTCCGTGATTTTGCTTCTATAGCTCAACGGTAGAGCGTGATACTGTTAATATTATGATAGATGTTCGATTCATCTTAGAGGCTTTAATTTTATGTCCATACATAATATAGAATATTGAAATTAGCTTTAAATTTAATACAACAATTATGACTAATTTAACGAGAAGTTCTTTTCAAGATCATCCTTTTCATCTAGTTTCTCCATCTCCTTGACCTTTATATACTAGTATTTCTCTATTTACTTTAACTGTAAATGCTGCATTATCTATGCATTTATTTGGAAATAGCTTCTTTATGGTTTATATTGGTTTATTTTTAGTAATGTCTTCTATGTTTTTATGATTTAGAGATATTGTATCTGAAGGAACATTTTTAGGAAATCATACTTTAGCTGTTCAAAAAGGATTAAATTTAGGTATTATTTTATTTATAGTATCTGAAATTTTATTTTTTTTAGCTATTTTTTGAGCATTTTTCCATAGTGCCTTAACACCTACAATAGAATTAGGAGCTCAATGACCACCTATGGGAATTGAACCTGTTAATCCTTTTGAATTACCTTTATTAAACACAGTTTTATTATTATCTAGTGGAGCAACAATTACTTATGCTCACCATTCATTAATAAAAGGTGATCGTAAAGGAGCTTTATACGGAACAATGTTTACAGTTATTTTAGCTTTAGTATTTACATTCTTCCAAGCTGTAGAATATAGCGTTTCTTCATTTACTATAAGTGATGGAGCTTTTGGTTCTTGTTTCTACTTTGGTACAGGATTCCACGGATTCCACGTTATTATAGGTACTATATTCTTAGCTATACCTTTATGAAGAATATATGCATATCATTTAACAGATCATCATCACGTTGGATATGAAGGAGGTATTTTATACTGACATTTTGTAGACGTAGTTTGACTGTTCTTATATGTAACTATGTATTACTGAGGTTCTTAGTTTAAGGTTTACATACAGTATTTAATATTTCTAAGGTTAAACTTGTTATATTTTTATATTACAAATATCCTGTTGATTAATGGGTAGATCATAAATTTTTGGTATTTACAGTCGGTGTTCGAGTCACCGCAGGATAATAAGGTAGATATAGTTTAATGGTAAAACTACTATTTGTGGCATAGTTATTCCTGGTTCAATTCCAGGTATTTACCCAAGTAAATAAAGTTATATCCATTATATACTTTAACTCCAAAAAAACAGTTTTTCAAGCTTGAATAGTTTAATGGTTAAAACATTAATTTCATACGTTAATAATAAAAGTTCGATTCTTTTTTCAAGCTTTATTAGTTTTAATACTAATAACTAAAAAAAAAATAAAAAATGTTAATTTTATCTATAATATCTACTTTACTATCAAACGCCGTTAATTCTAGACGGGATATTTCTATTCTATATAATAGAATAGCTATATTAATTTTAATATATTGTATATTTAATGATATTACTTCTTTAACTGTAGTAACGAAAGGTATCGGATTACATGGAGGTTTATTATTAATAAATAATATTACACAAATTTTTCATATATTTGTATACATAATTAGTGCTTTAATATTAACACTAACAAGTTTTTACCCTAGAAAAGTTTGAGTACCAGAGCATACATCTTTGAAATCCTTATTTTTTAACAAATTTATTTATTATAATACAAAAATAATAAATAAAATGGGAGAACAATTTAAGTTAACTGAATACCCTTTAATATTATTATTTATAGTTACAGGTGCTATATTCTTAATGTCAACAAATGACTTGGTTTCTATATTCTTATCTATAGAATTACAAAGTTATGGTTTATATATATTAAGTACTATATATAGAAATTCTGAATTATCTACTACAGGAGGTTTAATATATTTCTTATTAGGTGGATTAAGTTCTTGTTTTATTTTATTAGGAACAGGATTATTATACGCTAATTCAGGTAGTACTAGTTTAGATAGTTTATATATTATAACTAGTATAAGTGATATAGATTCTATAGATTTATGATATAAACCTTATTATATAAATTTATCTTTAGTAATATTTGTAATAGGATTTTTATTTAAAATAAGTGCAGCACCTTTTCACTTTTGATCCCCGGATGTATATGATGCTATACCTACAATAGTAACTAGTTTTGTAGCTACAATAGCTAAAATATCTATATTTATACTATTATTGCAATTAGTTTATTACACTAATAATAGTTTTTCTGATATGAATTGAACATTCCTTTTATTAATGAGTTCTTTATTTTCATTAGTAATAGGAACGATTGTAGGTTTAACTCAATTTAGAATAAAAAGATTATTAGCTTATAGTGCTATATCTCATATAGGATTTATGTTATTAGCTTTAGGAATATCTAGTGTAGAATCTACTCAAGCTTTAATATTTTATTTAACACAATATATAATAAGTAATGTAAATGTTTTCTTTATTATATTAGCTATAGGGTATTCTTTATACTGTTATACTAGTGAAAACAAAGAACATGAACAATTATTAGATAAAAATAATTCATCAATCCAATTGATAAATCAATTAAAAGGTTATTTCTATATAAATCCTTTCTTAGCTTTAAGTTTAGCTATTACTATATTTTCTTTTGCAGGTATTCCTCCATTAGTAGGATTTTTTGGAAAACAAATGGTTTTAAGTGCAGCCTTAGATAATGGTTTAATATTTTTATCTTTAGTTGCTATATTAACTAGTGTTGTGGGTGCTATTTATTATTTAAGTATAATTAAAGAAATGTTCTTTAGTTTACCTGATTATAAATTAAACACTTTATTAGAAAATGTACAACTAAAAGGAACTATCATAAATAACAATAAAAAAATTAAAGATGTAACTTTTAATACTGAGAATATTGCGATATCTAGTCCTATATCTCTAATTATTTCAATAATAACTTTAGTTATATTATTATTTTTATTTATGAATAAAGAGTGATTAAGTATGGGTACCGTATTGGTTCAAATTTTATTTAACCTATAATGAGTAGCGTTACATTTCTATTTATATTTGTATCTATTTTAACTATAGTATTTTTAGCTCTTAATTTTATATTAGCTCCTCACAACCCTTACCAAGAAAAATATAGTATATTTGAATGTGGTTTTCATAGTTTTTTAGGTCAAAATAGAACTCAATTTGGAGTTAAGTTCTTTATATTTGCATTAGTGTATTTATTATTAGACTTAGAAATTTTAATTATATATCCTTTTGGTATGAGTAGTTACGAAAATGGTATTTACGGTTTATTAATAATATTAATATTTATTGCTATAATTACTGCAGGTTTTGTGTTTGAATTAGGTAAAAGTGCTCTAAAAATTGATAGTCGTCAATCTTATACTTATTTTCATAAATCTAAAAAATTTATAAATACTTTTATTGAAAATAAATAATAAAAATTTATACTATAATTAGTATAAACAAGCGGGTGTAGGTTAATGGTAGACTCCTTGACTTCCAATCATGCTGTGTCGGTTCGAATCTGACCATCCGTAACATAATTAGAGTGATTATAAAAAGAATTCCTAAATTTAGGTATAAAAATAATTAAATAAAGATGAATGAAAAATTATTAGTTGTATTAGATTTTTTTTCCAATGGTTATAAAAGTGAAGCTTTAGATTTTTTTAGTATATTAGCTTTATTATTTGGAACAGTAGTAATTGTTATAAAAAATCCTATAGGATCCCTTATGTGTTTAATTGGGTTATTTGGGGCTATTTCTGTTTACTTAATAATGATAGGACTAGACTTCATAGGATTTTCTTATTTAATAGTATATATAGGAGCTGTTTCAATACTTTTTTTATTTATATTAATGTTAATTAATATAAGAACAAGTGAATTATTAAGTAATAATGGTAATAGTATACCATTAGCTCTTTTAATAATAATATTATTAAATTATACATGATTTCAATTATCTCCGCAATATATTACTTATTTCGATACTTCGGATAATATAATAACTAATTCTGTTTATACTAATATGTTTTTCGAATTAATAAACAGTTGAAATTCTGTATTCAGTAATGAAAGTAGAGATGTTATAAATGTAATGTTCGTGTCTAGTAATAATTGAGATGGATATATGACTGAAACTAATCACATCGCAGCAATAGGTATGATATTATATACTGTATTTAATATGTGATTATTAATAGCTAGTATTATATTATTATTAGCTATGGTAGGTGCTATTATTATAACTTTAAAATAAAACCAAGGGGGATTAGTTCAATGGTAGAATGGTTGTATTACACACAAATGGTTGGAGGTTCGAATCCTTCATCCCCTATTGAAAGTCTATAGTTAAAAATAAATAACTATAAATTTTAAATAAGATTCCTTAACTTAATGGTAAAGTGTATTTTTGATAAGAATAAAATCAGTGTTCAATTCACTGAGGAATTAAAGAGAATTGGCCGAGCGGTTTAAGGCGGTAAGTTTGAGTTTTATTAGGTTTAAAAAACCACATCCGTTCAAATCGGATATTCTCTGTTAAATAAAAGAGTATAGTTTAATTGGCAAAATAGGAAGCTTCAACCTTCAAATTCTTGGTTCAAATCCAAGTACTCTTGTAATATTACGGATTAGGGCCGGGTGGTTAGGTGCCTTGTTTGGGTCAAGGAATAGTTTCGTTCGAACCGAAATAATCCGAATTTTAGACCAATTAGAAACAATTAAGAACAATAAAATCTTTTAAAGATATATAAATTAAACATATAAAAATTAATGTAAGTATATAAAGAAATTATTATGAAGTTTTAGCTATGTATAAAAGAGAATAGTTTTATTAAATATAATATATTCATATTATAGTTATATTAACTCTAAGAGAAATCGAATAATAAACGAAGTGAATTGAAATATCTTAGTAACTTCAGGAAAAGAAATCAAAAGAGATTCTATAAATAGCGTGAGCTAAAGTAGATTAGTCTAGAAAGTCAAATGGTATTAAAACTGTTTAAACTTAATGGGGAACCTTCCTCAAAGACTAAATATTATACATAAGCGATAGTGATTAGTACCATGAGGGAATAATAGAAAAATAGTAATTTTATAAGCAGTTCGAAAAAAAGAACGTACCTTTTGCATAATGGGTCACCAAGTTAACATTAGATGCGAGAAAAGCACGTAGGTAAACCGAACGTTAAAATAACGATTAAGTGTCTAAAGTTAGACCCGAAGCCTAGTGATTTTACCATGATCAGGATTATAAAAGTCCGAACGGGTTATTGTTGCAAAAATATCCGAAGAATCGTGGTAGGTGTAGTGAAAGACAACACTGACTAGGATAGCTGGTTTTCTGCGAAACCTATAATAGTAGGAAATTCAATAATTATATCTTAGCAGGTACAGAATTTAATCTCAGACAAGACATTTATTGTCTTATTTTGTACAAATTGGGGGATCGTGAAGATTTTATCAGTGAGTATGCAGACTCGGAATGGTAAAGATATAAATTGAATTATCAGACATAGAATGCTAAGGTTGTATGTCAAAAGGGAAACAGCCCAGAACAAGAGTTAAGGTTCCTAAATTATAAGTTAAGTGAAATGAAGAAGGTTTTTATTAAAGTCGACAAGGAGATAGGCTTAGAAGCAGCCATAATTTTATGACCTCGTAACAGAGCGCTTGTTAAGTTATAAAAGCATCGATAATATAACGGATCTAAACTATATACCGAAATATTGTCCATAGATATTATAGAAATTATTTCTATAATTTTATGGGGTAGCAGAACGTTGAATAAAATTAAGACTTTTATTTATTAAATAAAATTAAAAAATTTAATTCAAGTGATAATGGTGACATGAGTAACTAAAAGAAAAATAATATTTTTCCGCCTTAAGCTTATGGCTAGATTTAAGTTACGGCCTCTAAGTTTAAAATCTAAAGATTTAAACGATGAGTAAATTCTTACTTATTATAAATAACATTCTTAGTGAAGAATTGTTCAGGAAAAATGATAATATTGATAACCGTACCTAGAAACTGAAACAAGTAAGCAAGTAGAGAATACGAAGGCGTGAATGAGCTAACAATCATAAAGGAACTCGGCAAATTGACTACTGTAACTTCGGAATAAAGAGGGCTCATTATTCTTGATTAATATCAAGTAAAGAGGAAGAAGCATGAAATAATGTTGTACGACTGTTTAATTAAAACACAGCACTTTGCTGAAAGATAAAAGAATCTAAGTATAAAGTGTGAAATCTGCCCGGTGCCGGCTGGTTAATGAAGATAATTAAATGATCTAACATTTGATGTTGACAGAACCCCCGGTTAAAGGCGGCCTTAACGTGAGGGTCCTAAGGTAGCGAAATGCCTTGGCCGTTAAATGCGGTCTTGCATGAATGGTGTAACGATACAACAGCTGTCTCTATGATTGACTCAGTGAAATTGGAATAGCTGTGCAGATACAGCTTACCTCTAGTTAGACGAGAAGACCCTATGCAGCTTTACTGTCACTAATTATAGAGTATGATTAAAAATTATCAGACTATAAGGTAATACACAAGTATGACTATGAGAACCCTTTATTATTTTTTCATATGAATGGAGTAGTTTAGGATGGGCTTTACTATAATTAATATAACTGTACTGAGTTATTTAGAATTTTTAAATAAATTTGTTAATTATAGGGGAAGTTCCATAGTAAATTAACCTAATTCTGCTCATCTAAACATAAGCCATTGTTTACAATGGTGAGATGAGTAACCTTTTGGTAAGGAACTATCGCTAGGGGACAGTTTATGTGGGGCACAGACCCTGTAAAGAGTAAACAGGAGTATCTAAAATTTACAATAAATTTTGTTTGCAATTTTGAGTAGTTTAACTACTATTAATCGTATACAATTAAATTTATTTATATTTAATATAAATAGATTTAAAATTTAAGTTAGGTAAGATTTTCACTATAGTGAAAATAGAGAATTTGAAATCTTATGAAGTTGCATTAGCACTTCTAAGAATATCTTAGCTATTTAAGTTTAAACTTAAATAGTTATGTTTTTTAGTTCTAAAAAGCTCAACGGCTAAATCTTGCCTTACTGTTTGATTATCTACAAATCTTACAGTTGCGTAAGCAGGGCATAGGATCACAAGATACAAAAAGGAAAGATCTTGGATTATTGGAAAAGCTACGCTAGGGATGTTTGTCCTTTAATTTAAATATTAAAATTAATACAAATTGGATCAATTTCAAGAATTACTTATAAATAGTAAACTTGAAGCGAAGTTTATCTTAGCATAATTATAAAGATAAAAACGTTCAACGACTATAAGGTGAGTGTTATGCAAATTGAGAACTATTCAATAGTCCACACAATAATCCTTTATACTATCCAACATTTTTATAAAAAACATATTAAAAAAAGTAAAATAAAATTTAAATTAAAAATCATGAAAATTTTTAAGAATAATTTAAAAAAAAATACCCAAATAATTTCTTTACGGAATAAAATTGGTGATGTAGGAAAAACGAAGTATTTCCCTTCATTTACTAAAGAATGAAAAAATACTATCTATTCTTTTAACAAAAATATAATTAAAAATATACCAGTAAATTTTTTAAATCTAAATAAAATTATTAAAAGTTATTTTAATTTATATTTTAAAAATCCTAAATTTTTAGATAAATTAGAAAATAAAGGTTTATTATTAAGAAAAAGACGTAATTTATTAAGAAGAAT
>Ga0157372_10007984_pt1 | contig 11257 bp, 10 predicted proteins | sample C55metaG_FD_115307 | JGI IMG/M metagenome (GOLD analysis project Ga0157372, IMG submission 115307) | Corn rhizosphere microbial communities from Kellogg Biological Station, Michigan, USA - C5-5 metaG | ecosystem: Host-associated > Plants > Roots > Rhizosphere > Soil | place: USA: Michigan...
GCCGGTCCGTTCGGCGGCGTCATCCCCGCCGGGTCCGGCGGCTTCTACATCGCCACCGACGGCGGCGGATCCTCCAACAGAGGTACGCTGACTCTGCTTCGTAAGGATGGCACGACTCAGGTGCTCCATGCCTTTACGGGTGGAACCGACGGCCAGAACGCGGACAGCACGCCGATCAAGTGGTCATATGACGGCAACGTCTACGGGACGACGCAGTTTGGCGGTTCCGCGGGATGCGGCACGATCTACAAGTATACTCCGGGTTCCGGAGCATATCAGCAAGTCCACGCCTTCCAGTGCGGCTCAGATGGCGCTTTTCCATTCGCCGGGCTGGCGAATGCCGACGCCGATGGCGATCTTTTCGGCACGGGATACGCGGGCGGCAACAGCGACGACGGGTCTCTTGTCTTCGTCACTCACGATGGCAGCGCGGGCGAAACCTGCTCTTTCTCCGGAAGCGACGGAAATGCACCCTTCGCCGGCGTCACTCCGATCGGCAACGACCTATACACGGTCACTACAACCGGGGGATCTTCCAATCTCGGTGTCATTGCCGAATTTCCCGGGAACTGCGGCACAAAGGTCCTGCATAGTTTCGGCGGTGGCAATGACGGCGCCACGCCGTACGGAACCCTCCTCTATTACAACGGTGCCTTGTTCGGGACGACGGCCGCCGGCGGCGCCGGTGGCAATCTCGGCACTGTATTTAAGATCAATCCGGACGGCAGCAATTACACCGTGCTGCACGCCTTCAAGGGCATTTGCTGCGGCAATAGCGATGGCAGCTTCCCGCATTCCGGTCTGACGCTGAATAAAACTGACCGGATGCTCTACGGTACCACGATCAACGGCGGCAATTCGAGCGATCTCGGCACGGTCTTCAAGATCGATCCGAACACCGGAGTCGAAAAGGTCGTGCACGCATTCAGCGGTAGCGACGGCGCGCATCCCTACGGCAACCTCTACATCAAGAAGGGCACCATTCACGGGACGGCAATAGCCGGCGGCGCCAGCAATCTCGGCGTGGTGTTCAAGCTGAAAACATAACTGAAACATGACGGCTCGCGGCCAGAGCACCGCGGGCCGTCGCGCTTTCAATTCCATCGAGAGAACCGCGACCACCCATTTCTGCAAGGAGACCAAAATGAATAGAATTCTCTTTCTGTCCGTATTCTCATGTTTCGCGCTCGTTACCGGCCTAGACGGGGCGGCATCTGCTGTCGCCGCTGCCGATCGCGATACCGTCAGCGCAACTATTAAAGCCCAGGTGCGCGAAATCGCGATGGGCGTCAATTCGCACAACGCGGCGCAGGCGACGAAGTACGATGCGCCGAACATCATCGTTATCCAGAGCGGTCAGCAAAATACGACCGGAGTGGCTGCGGATGTGGCCGGGTATAAGCAGGGCTTCGCGGCTGCCCCCACGTGGCGCGTCAGGCTGGTGGAAGAGACAGTGGACGTGCCAGCGTCTGCCGACATGGCAGTGTACCGCTCCATCTACAATGAAGAATCTCTGCACGACAACGTTCCGTTCACGGACAAGGTCAATTTCATCTCCGGCTGGAGCCGTCACGAGAACGGCGCCTGGATGATGGACTGGTACGCCGTCTCGCAAACGGAAAAATCGCACAAGAAGTGACGATCGCTCTGATCGCATCGCTCAGGGCCGCAAGCGTCCAGACCGCGGCCCAAGGAGGTTGAAATGAACGTTCTGAAGATGATCTTGTCTGGGACGGCTGTGATTTTCGTCTCGTCCGGGAGTGTGCTTGGAGGCGGGATCCGACCCACCGCTGATCACTTGTCTATGAATTCACGCATCGGGTTCGCGGTGCCGTCGGTGGCGGAAATCCGTAACGCGCTACAACACGCACCGCACCATTCAAAACACGACGATGCGCAATACACGATCATCGATGATCCCAACGAAGGGTATGCTCTTGGACAAGGCACCTTTGCGTTCGGCTTGAATTCCGCGTCTTGCCGTCGTCGGATACTACGACGACGGCAAGACGCATGGGTACGAGCGGGCCACGGACGGAAGCTACCGCACCGTCGATGTGGGCAAGACCGGTACTGCCGCGGGTGACATTAACGACAAGGGCGCGATTGCGGGGCAGACGGATTTTTATGCCGATCCCGGACCGAAACAATGTCCAGGATTCCTGCTGACCTCAAAGGGCAAGCTAAAAAAATTCGAGCCGCCGGACGTCAATGGCTGCTCTGAAGACACGTTCGGCATCGGCAACGACAACTCGATTGTGGGGGATTACGAGGGTAATGACATTCGGTTCCACGGTTTCGTGCGCGCGAAGAATGGCGCGATCGCAGTGATCGATGCGCCGGGCGCCGTCGACACATTCGCATCGGATCTTAACAATGGCGGTGCAGTCGCCGGTACTTACATCGACGATAATGGATATCATGGCTACATCCGGGCGGCTGACGGCACATTCACGACGTTCGATGCTCCGGGAGGCGCTTGCTGCGATCCCGCCAATCGGATTAACAATTTGGGCGGGGTGGAAGGCGATTATTCCGACCCCGGCGGTGTGAACCATGGCCTCATCCGGAACCCGGACGGGAGCCTTGTGGTGTACGATGCTCTGGACGCCGGGAAGGGTGCGGGACAGGGCACATATGGCTTTGCCGGGATCAACGATGCCGGGACCGTCGCCGGCTATTATCTAGATGCCAATAATGTCTCGCATGGTTACGTCCGCTCGAGTGACGGCACGCTCACCGAGTTCGATCCTCCCGGCTCGATCTGGACGGTGGCTTGGGACATCAACGCCAACGGCGTGGTGACTGGCACCTACATGGACCAGTTCGCCAACTTTCATGGCTTCCTGAGGGCCCATGATGGAACAGCGGCTGCAAGGCACAAAGGCCGCCAGCCAATGAGGCGTCAGAAAAATTGACCGCAATCTAATCGCAAAAGGGATCGTCATGGAATCGAATGCTTTCCCCGCCACCTTGATTTGGTGCGGCATCGTGCTTTCGGCGCCCGCACCGGCGTTGGCGCTGGATCCGGGCTGCCAGGCACTGGTGCAGAGTCAGCGCACGATGGCGAACACGCCTGTCCACATCTTCATGACCGAAACGCGGACATGGTCGAAGAACCTGTCGGGGGCGGCGGCTGGCATGGGTATGGGAGGAACGAAGAAGTCGGAGGAAATCTCCACGGGCAAGGCCGTCTACGTGATGCATGACGGCAGATGGATCGACATGGGGGCAAGCTTCGCCGGGATGATGGAGCATGGCGACCCGAACGATCCCGACGTCAAAAAGATGCGCGAGGCAAACCGATGCAAAGCGCTCTCCGACGAGACCGTCGCCGGCCAGCCAGCCGCGGTCTACCAGGAGCACAATCCCGAACTGGGCATCGACACGAAGATATGGATTTCGAAAAGCACGCATCTGCCGCTCAAGTCTGAAATCACAAACAAGGCGGGCGGCTCTGCGATGACGAGCGTCACCGTATCGACCTACGGCTACGACAATGTGCGGGCGCCCACCGGCGCGATTTCCATGAAGCAGATGATGAACGCGCGTCGGCACTGAACCGGAAGTCGCGAAGTTAGGGCCCTCGCAAACTCTGCAAACAGGAGAGGATCTATGTTTGCGAAATGCCATCGAACCGCACTGCTCGGGCCGCTTGTCGCTGTTGCAATTTCGACAGCCGCAACGGCCGCGCCGAAATTGCAGGTGATTTACAATTTCGCGGGCGGCAGCGGAGACGGCGCAAATCCCGTCGGCCCACTGCTGATCGACGATCGAGGATCACTATACGGCACGACAACCAATGGCGGCAGCGCGGATGATGGCACGATTTTCAAGATCTCACGCCGCGGCCAGGAATCCGTGCTGCATGTCTTCACGGGCACGAGTGGCGATGGTTCTCACCCGCTTGGCGGTGTGATTGCCGACCAGTCCTTCAATCTCTATGGCGCGACGAGTGGAGGCGGAACGAACGGACTGGGTGTCGTTTTCAAGCTCGCGCCGACCGGCGCCGAAACAATTTTGCATACGTTCCAGGGTATCTGCTGCGGTAGCGACGGAAGTTTTCCGTACACCTCCCTCGTCGTGGACGAGCAAGGCAATATGTTTGGCACGACCATGAAGGGGGGCAACAGCAGCGATCTTGGAACGGTCTTCCGAATTACCCCTGCCGGCACCGAAAGTCTCATTCATGCCTTTTCCGGCGCAACGGCACGGGTTCAATCAGCTGTGGAACTATCGGGAACCAGCATCAGGCCGCTGAATGCGGGAGAGTGTACAACCACCGGGCAGACGGTGGCGTTTCGGAGAGCGGATTAGTCAATCACAATGCGCGGGGCGGGGCGCGTGGGGGCGGCGATCTTCTCCATCACCAGTTTTGCCACTGCCAGGAACGCTTGCGCTTCCGTGCTCTGCGGCTTGAGCGCAACGATAGGCGTGCCGGCATCGGACGTTTCGCGGATGGCCGGCACCAGCGGAATCTCCCCAAGGAACGGCGCATCCAGTTGCTCGGCTGTCGCGCGTGCGCCGCCATGGCCAAAAATGTGCGAAGCCTCGCCGCAATGTGGGCAGATGAACACGCTCATATTTTCCACAATGCCGAGCACCGGCACTTCTGTCTTCCGGAACATCTGCAAACCTTTGCGTGCATCGATCAGCGCGATGTCCTGTGGCGTCGAAACAATCACCGCGCCTTTGAGCGGCACGCGCTGCGCGATGGTGAGCTGCGCATCGCCGGTGCCGGGCGGCATGTCGAGCACCAGCACGTCGAGGGGTGCCCAGGCAACATCGTTCATCATCTGGGTGAGCGCGCTCTGCACCATCGGTCCGCGCCAGACCAGCGGTGCCTCTTCACCGACAAGGAATCCGATGGACATGGCCTTCAGGCCGAACTTTTCGATCGGCTGAAGCTTTTTCCCATCGCTCACCGGCTTTTGGTTGATGCCGAGTAGCCGCGGCACGGAGGGGCCGTAAATGTCAGCATCCAGCAAGCCGACCTTCAGGCCGAGTTGCGACAGCGCCAGCGCGAGATTGACAGCAACGGTGGACTTGCCGACGCCACCCTTGCCGCTCGCCACGGCAATCACCAACTCCACGCCGGGAATGCCCATGCGCTGCGGTGCGTGTCCACCATGCGGTGCCGGTGGCTGCGCGGGCGCTTCCTGATGTGCCGTCAAAACCGCGCTGATGGACAATACACCCGGCAAACGCGCGACCGCGTCTTCGCACGCCTGACGCAACGGCTCTGCAGACCGGCCGCGCGCCGGCGGCACCTCGATGGCGAATCCCACATTGCCATCGCGCAGCACCAGGCCCTGCACCATGCCGGCCTCGACCACGTTTCGTCCCGTTGCGGGATCGGTGATGCGACGGAGCGCCTCTAACACGTCTTCTTTGCTGGTGGGCATGGCTTGGTTTGCGCCTCTCTGGAGACAGCCTATATAACGCGCACGTTCTTCGAACCAAGGAATCGCTGGGGCGCAGCATTCCTGAACCCGGTGAAAACGGAATGCCCTGGACCAACCAATCCGGCAACGGCGATGGCGCCTCTCGCGGTCCCTGGCACCGGCCAGATCCGCCAAGCGGCGGCGGTGGCGGCAGGCCGCCAGATCTGGAGGAATGGTTGCGCCGCGGACAAGACCGGCTACGCGGCATGCTGCCGGGGGGCGGCCGCGGTTTCACCACCGGCAGCCTGATCGTCATTCTGCTCGCGGTCGTCGTGGTGTGGCTGCTTTCCGGAATTTATTTCGTTGGCGCCCGCGAGCAGGGCGTGGTGCTGCGCTTCGGCAAATTCGTGGCGCGCACTGCGCCGGGCCCGAATTATCATCTGCCGTGGCCCATCGAGACGGTGGAGACGCCGGAAGTCACCAAGGAAAACCAGATCAATATCGGCTACGGCCAGGTGACGGACGCCAACGGACAAACGAACACCGAGGATATTTCCGAAGAGAGCCTGATGCTCACGGGAGATGAAAACATCATCGACGTGAACTTCACCGTTTTCTGGGTGATCAAGGACGCAGCCGACTACCTGTTCAACGTGGACAACCCCGATCAGGGCATCAAGGCGGTGGCGGAAAGCGCCATGCGGCAGGTAGTGGGACAGAACCAGATCGAGCGTATCCTCACCCAGGACCGCGAGCCTGTGCAAGTGCAGGTGCGTGAGGTGATGCAGAAGGCGCTGGATGAGTATGGTGCCGGCGTCACCATTACGCGCGTGCAGATGCAGAAAGTAGACCCGCCGCTGGAGGTGATCTCCGCCTATCGCGACGTGCAGGCGGCGCGGACCGATCAGGACCGCATGCGCAACGAAGCGGAAGCCTACGCCAACAAGATCATTCCCGAAGCGCGCGGGCAGGCAGCGCGCATCGTGCAGGAGGCGCAGGGCTACAAGCAGAAGGCCATTGCCGAAGCGAGCGGCACGGCGAAGCAATTCACCAGCGTCTACGAGGAATATCGCAAGGCGCCGGAAGTCACCCGCAAGCGCATGTATCTTGAAACCATGTCGCATCTGTTCGCGCCGATGAACAAGGTGATCGTGGATGAGAACGCGGCGAAAAACATCATCCCTTATCTTCCGCCGCAAACGTTCGGGCGCAGTTCGACGGAAACCGTGACGGTGACACCGCCCTCGGCTTCGCAGGCGGCACCGGCCGTGGCCAGCGGCGATGGAGGCGGCCAATGAGCCGCATCGGCCTTCTGGCGGGCGCGATTGCAGCAATCGTCGTGCTGCTGATCGGGCTTTCCTGCTTCTACACAGTGACCCAGACGGAACAGGCGCTGCTGCTGCAATTCAACGCCCCACGTGAGATCGTCACCGAGCCGGGGCTGCACACAAAAATCCCGTGGGTGCAGAGTGTGGTGTTCCTCGACAAGCGGCTGCTTAATCTGGAGGCGCCGTCGGAAGAAGTCATCGCCCAAGATAAGAAGCGGCTGGTGGTGGATGCCTTTGCGCGTTGGCGCATCCTCGATCCGCTGCGATTCTATCAATCGCTCTACGATCTCGACACGGCGCAGTTGCGGCTTACGCCCATCCTCAGCTCGAATGTGCGCCGCGTGCTGGGTTCGCAGAATTTCGCTGCGGTGCTCTCTGCCCGACGCGCCGAGTTGATGCTCGATATTCGCGACAACATGAACACGGAGGCGCGCAATTTTGGCATCAAGGTGGTAGATGTGCGTATCCGGCGCGCCGACCTGCCGGCTGAAAACAGCGAAGCCATCTACAATCGCATGAAACAGGAGCGGAAGCGCGAGGCGAATGAGTACCGCGCGGAAGGCTCGGAAATCTATCAGCGGATCCGCGCCCGCGCCGAACGCGAGCAGACGGTGCTGCTGGCGGAAGCCACGCGCGAAAGCTCAATCCTGCGCGGGCAGGGCGATGCGGAGAAAACCAAAATCCTCGCGGATGCCTACGGCCAGGATCCGGATTTCTTCGCCTTCTATCGCTCCATGCAGGCCTATCAGGACGCGCTGCCAGGCGACAACACCACGTTGGTCGCCTCACCGAACAGCGATTTCTTCCACTACTTCTCCAATCCCGGCCCTGGCGGCGCGGCGCGGAAGTAGCGCCGCTCACTACTTGGGCGGCGGATTGGCGAGCAGATAGGGATAGCCGTTGTTGATGTTAGGGTTCTCTGCCCACATATTGGGATCGAAGCCGTCGGGTAGCCCCGCTTTGAATTGTTGGGTCGTCAAGCCGATCGCGCCTGGCTCATTCGGGATATTGCCCACCGCCTGACTCGGATCGGATATCCCGCTGGTGTCCAGGTCCCAGTATGTGCTGGTCATGTTCTGCGCGCCTGGATCAGCAAATCCGGCAATGCCGCCGGTATACTGGCCGCCGCTGACCGTCCCCACCGCGTACGTGATGTAAATCTGCGCGGCACTGGTGTAATAGCCGACCAACCCTCCCGCCTCGTGCCCATTCTCGCCGGCGCTCACTGCTCCAGTGGCATAGGAATTCCATACCAGGCCTTCAGCTTGACCCAGCAGCCCGCCTGCGATGTCCTGTTCGCCCATTACGTTCACGGCTCCGGCAGCAAAGCTGGCCTTTGTCGTTGAACTCGAGCCGGCGAGACCTCCAATCCAGGAGGTGTCTTCGGCGGTCACTTGTCCGGTTGCATACGAATAGTCGATTTCATATGCGACCCCGGCTAGCCCGCCCGCTTGGCTGTCTGCTCCTGTTGCCGCCACATTCCCGGTTGCATGTGAATATGCAACGACGCCCGCATCGCCCCCAATTCCGCCTACCCAGCCATCAAGGATCGAGACGTTTCCACTCGCCGACGAATGATATGTCTCATAGCCTTCTCCCACTATTCCTCCGGTCCGAGATGTATGTCCGCTGGAGACCGTCGCCGAACTTTCGCAAAACCAAGAGCTCCCAGGCTCGTCCTGCTCGCCGACAATTCCACCAACATGGCCACCGTCTCCGGCATTGACAGAACCGGAAACGACATCTCCCAGGAGAGAACCATCCGCCTGACCGACCAGCGCACCCACATGGGGGCCGCTGCCTCCGCTCACGCGCGCCATCGCCAGCCGGAAGTGATCGACTCGGCTTTGCTGGCCAGTAAATGCGAACAATCCAACGTTGTCGCCCGCCGTGCCATCCTTGATTGTCAGATGAGAAATCGTATTCCCCAGCCCTTCCGCATACCCATAGAACTCGGCAATCGGAGATTTGCCGTAAGTTCCATCGAGCGACGCGTCATAGTCGTTTGCCAAGGCGTAGTTGCCGGACGAATTCGCTGCGATGGCCTTTCTCAGGGCCGAAATGCTCTTCACGAGCGAATAGGTGGCCCCGCTCACCACCACATTGCTTCTCATATCCCAGAAGGTGACGTGACCCTTCTTCTGATAAAGAACCGGGCCATTTTTCCCGTTTTGGTCGGGGCTTAGGGTCAATGCACCCCGTCCGGCCACCGTCACCGGCTGCTGCACGATAATGGAATTGTCCGCAGTGAGGGTAAGCCTGCTCTTGCTTGTCCAGGTGAATGGCGCGGCGACAATGATGTCCAGCGCATTGGAGTCCGAGATCACGGTCGCATCACCGGCAGCGAGCATGGCGGTGAGGTCATTCACGTTTAAGACCGCATTCGACTTTGTCGGCGTACATACGCCAGCGGAGCACGTCATGTGCTTGGTGGGCTTGGTCGAAATCACCACCGCCGCCTGCGCGGCGGTGGCAATGCCGAAGACTGCGGCAGAAGCCAGCAGCATACGCGAAAGCGCGCGCGAACCACGCGCAGAAAAAACGAAATTCATGGATACGACCCCTTCTGGATTCACCACTGGACGTTCAGCACAGCCCCGAAGTCCCGAACAACTTTGTAAATGGCGGAGGGGAGGAGCGCTAATTCTTTTGTGACCTTATCGCCGGCGGTTGGCGCGGCGCTGCTCCCGCTCGGTTTCCTTCATGCCGCGGAAGAACAATTTCATCAGCAGACGCAACAGCATGCGCATGGGCAAACTCGCGAAAGGGTGGCGGAGCATAGTTGCGGGGAGGGACATCGGGAAGTCCGCTGGCCAGCCTGCAGGTCCCAAGCGAACGTGAAGCTTTGCCGCGCTTGCGGCGCCCAATTCCTGCTATACGTCCAGCAGTTGCCTACCGCCGATTTCGAGGCCTTTGATGCGTTTTGCCCTTTCCATACTTCCCGCGGCCCTTTTCCGCGCCGTCGCCGTTCTGGCCGTCTCTACTGCGGCGGGCTCCGTACTCGCGCTGAATGCCGCCATCGCCAGGCCGGCGCCGGACTCGTTTGCCGATCTCGCCAACAGGCTGCTGCCGATGGTGGTGAACATCGCCACCACACAAACAATGAAATCCGGTCCACAGACCGCGCTGAACCTGCCGAAGGATTCGCCGCTACAGGATCTGTTCAAGGATTTCCTCGGGCCACAGAACGTGCCGCGTCACGTCACGTCGCTTGGCTCCGGCTTCATCATCGATGCCGCAGGCCTTATCGTCACCAACAATCATGTCATCGAAGATGCCGACCAGATCACCGTGACGCTGAACGACGGAACCAGCCTGCCGGCCAAGCTGGTCGGCCGTGATGACAAGACCGATCTCGCGCTTCTGAAAGTGCAACCAAAGAAGCCGTTGCCGGCCACCCATTGGGGAGATTCCGACAAGGCGCGCATCGGCGATTGGGTCATCGCGATCGGCAATCCGTTTGGGCTCGGCTCGACGGTCACGGCCGGCATCGTGTCGGCGCGCAACCGCGATATCTCGGCCGGCCCCTATGACGACTTCATCCAGACGGACGCTCCCATCAATCGCGGCAATTCGGGTGGGCCGCTGTTCGATATGGATGGTAATGTGGTGGGTGTGAACTCCGCCATCTTCTCGCCCTCAGGTGGTTCGGTGGGCATTGGGTTTTCGATTCCTTCGAATCTTGTGCACGAAGTAATCGATCAGCTGCACAAATTCGGCACCGTACGGCGGGGGTGGCTCGGCGTGCGCGTGCAGGCAGTGAATGCCGACATCGCCGAAGGCCTGGGGCTTTCCAGCGCCAGTGGCGCGCTGGTGGCGGAAGTCTCCGGTAATGGACCGGCCGCGCATTCCGGTCTGCACAAGGGCGATCTCATCGTGCGCTTCGACGGCAAGCCCGTGGGCGATTCGCGTGCGCTGCCGCGTCTCGTGGCGGACACGCCCATCGGCAAAAAGGTGGCGATTGACTACATCCGCAACCGCCAGAAGATGACGGCGCAGGTGGTGCTGGGGAAATTGCCCGGCTCCGGCAATCCGCCGCCGAAGAAGCCGGCGCCTGCGCCAAAAGGCGCGGAACATCATCCCAAAATCGGGCTGTCGCTCGCGCCGGTGAATGGCGACACCCGCGCGAAATATCATATCGGCAAGGATGTACAGGGCGTGGTGGTGATTGCCGTCGATCCCAATGGGCCGGCAGCGGAGAAAGCGATTCGTCCGGGCGACGTGATTGTGGAAGTGCAGAACCAGCCGGTGCATTCGCCTGAGGATGTGTCCAAGCGTGTCGAAGCGGATGCGAAAGCCGGCAAGAAGGTGGAAGTGATGCTGCTCAACCGCGGCGGCACCCTGGCTTTCGTGGCTGTGCGGCTGGGTTGAGCACGCTACGGCGCCACAATCTCATCTTCGCGATAGCCCTGCAGGTATAGCAGCGCGGTGAGGTCGCTGTGCATGATGACAGCGTCCGCGGCTTTGGCCAGCACGGGTTTGGGACGGTAGCCGACACCGAGTCCTGCAGCTTCGATCATCGCCACGTCGTTGGCGCCGTCGCCA
>Ga0157372_10007985_pt1 | contig 11257 bp, 7 predicted proteins | sample C55metaG_FD_115307 | JGI IMG/M metagenome (GOLD analysis project Ga0157372, IMG submission 115307) | Corn rhizosphere microbial communities from Kellogg Biological Station, Michigan, USA - C5-5 metaG | ecosystem: Host-associated > Plants > Roots > Rhizosphere > Soil | place: USA: Michigan...
GATGCCGGGATCGTGAACACCGCCGCGACGCAGCCCCCGGCACGGAAGAGGCTGAGTCTGCCGCCGCAATAAGAGAGAGGCGCAAAGGTTTGTGGCCCGGCCGGCCGCCTGGGGTAACCGGCCGGATCACGAAGGGGCGGGCGATTGCCATACTTATAGAAGCGATGTCGTAATCCCCGCCCGGTTCGTCGCGGCTTCCGATGCCGCGACGCAGCACAAGGCGCCTGCGCGCTCAACCTCGTTGTACATTGGTAGGAATGCCCCCGTCCTTTCCCCCGGAGCGCACTGCGAGCGCTGCACCTCCAGCGGTCCAGTCCTCTTCCCCGAGGCTGGTTGATCACCTGAGGGCCATTGCGGCGGCGACCCTGATCGTGGCCTGTGTCTGCACCATGTTCCTGATGTATGTGCGGCTGATCGGGAATGGGCAGAATTCACCCAATCGCTATGGCGATTTCATCGAGTACTGGGCCGCGGGACAGTTGATTACGCACCGCGCCAATCCCTACGACCCGGCTGAGATCCTTCGACTGCAACGAGCTGCGGGAGAAATGGTCGAGCAGCCTCGCATCAGCTTCAGCCCGCCCATTCTGCTTTTCTTTGTCTTGCCGCTCGGATATATCAGCGCGCCGCTGGGGCAGATCGCCTGGATTGTCGCCCAGTTCATGGCTCTCTCGCTTGCCATCTGGCTGTTGTGGCGAATGCATGGGCGCCCGAGGAACAAATGGCACCTGCTTGGACTGGTCTTCGGGCCGGCTGTTATATCGCAGATGTCGGGGCAGATCGGAAACTTTCTGCTCTTGTCTGTCGTGCTGTTCCTCTACCTGCATCGAGAGCGGCCGTTCTGGGCGGGAATGGCGCTTATCCCATTCGCCCTCAAGCCCCACCTCCTGCTTCCGTTCGGCCTTGCGCTGATCGTCTGGATGGCATTGCGACGGAGCTTCCCGATACTCGGCGGATTCCTGCTGGCGCTTGCAGTCGCCCTTGCTGTACCGCTCTGGTTCGATCCCATGCTCTGGATGCAGTACCGGGGCACCATGCACCAGTTCGACGTGCTCAGCATGCCGATTCCCACGCTCAGCGTGGGTTTCCGGCTTCTCGTGGACAAGCACGCCGCCTGGGTTCAGTTTGTCCCCGAAGCATGTGCGTGCGCGTGGGCCTTGTTTTACTTCTGGCGCCGGCGCTGCGAATGGGACTGGCAGCGGGATGGCCTGCTGCTGCTGCTGGTGGGAGCGGTCGCGACTCCTTACGGGTTCAATTCGGATGAAGCCATCCTGCTTCCCGCCGTGCTCGCTGGATTGTATCGAGTGCTGGATGAGCGCCGCTCGGCTCTCCCATTGCTTGTTCTTGGCGGAGCGGCGTTGATCGAGGCGGCAGTGGCCAAGGTTCCGATGGGCTCGTTCTATTACGTGTGGACCGCGCCTGCGTGGCTCGGCTGGTACCTTTACGCCTTCCGCGGCGGGCGTCCCGGCGCGGCAGACATGCAGCCGGCGGTCGAAATGGGAAGTTGAACCTGGCCGCAACACCGGCGAAATGACAAAGGCCGCTCGTGTGAGCGGCCTTTGGTTCGAGAGGTCAAGCGTTAGTTGCGGCTGCGGGATTTGGCCAACAGGCGCAGGATCTCGAGATAGAGCCAGACCAGCGTGACCATGATGCCGAAGGCGCCGTACCACTCCATGTACTTGGGAGCGCCGTAGTTGACGCCGCGCTCGATGAAGTCGAAATCGAGCACCAGGTTCAGGGCGGCGATGGCGACGACGAAGAGGCTGAACAGGATTCCGATTCCGCCATTCCCGTTCACGCTGGAGAGGAAATGGATATGGAAGAAGCCCAGGATCATCTGCGCGAAGTAGAACAGCATGATTCCGCCGGTCGCGGCAACGATGCCGAGGGCGAACTTCTGCGTGACGCGGATGATGCGCGAGCTGTAGAGGAACAGCAGCACGAACAGGGTTCCGAAGGTGAGGCCGACGGCCTGAATGGCGATGCCGGGATAACGCAGGTCGATCATGGCGGAGATGCCGCCGAGCAGAAGGCCCTCAAGCAGGGCGTAGAGCGGCGCCGTAACGGGGGACCACTCCTTTTTGAAGATGGTCACCATGGCGACGATGAAGCCGCCGAGGGCGCCCAGAGTCATGAGGCCGCCGACTGCCGCGGGGGTTCCGGCCGCGAGATAGCGGAACCATGTCCAGGCGGCTGAGCCAAAAGTGAGCACGAGCAGGAGGCCTGTTTTGTTGACGGTTCCGCCCAGGGTCATGCGGGCGGTTGCGTCGATCAGGCTTCCGCCATATCCGCTGCCGGGCACATTGCGGAACGTATTTTCACCAAGGGCTGGATTCGAGGTCTTCATCAGGGGCATGGGTCTAAACTCCGTGTTTCCAAGGCAATGAAGGCCGGCGCACCCGCCGGCAAGCCTTACGTTTCATTGTAATTCGCAGCCGCGATTCGGACGGCCACGGCGCGGGACTCAACCTATATGAGCGACCGCACCACCTGTTCCATTGGACGTTCCTGCGATTCGATCGATTCAAGCAGCCAGAATTGGGTCCGGCAGCGATCGAGGTTGTGATGCTCGCGGCTGACGGGGTAATAGGTGTCGCCGGAGAGGTAATCGGTGAGGAAGCGGACGCCCTGCTCGAAGGTGATGAGCTTGCCGGCGGCGGTGAGGTGTTCTTTTTCCGTGCGGGTGAGGAAGCTGCCGGCGCCGGCGAGATATCCGCGCGCGAGGGCCTCGAAATAGTCGAAGCGGCAGTGGATGCGGGTCAGGTCGGTTTCATCTTCGGGCGCCGGGCAGGTGGCGGTGCGCACCATGTCGCCGAAGTCGTAGACGGCGAGGCCGGGCATGACGGTGTCGAGGTCGATGACGCAGACGGCCTCGCCGGTTTCGGCGTCGAGCAGGACGTTGTTGATCTTGGTGTCGTTGTGCGTAACGCGCTCGGGCATTCCGGCGCTGAGCAGGACGTGCGCCAGCGGCTCGCGTTGGCGGGCGAAGTCGATCTCGGGGCCGGCGTGGCGGACACGGCCGGCGGCATCGGCCTGGATGGCGCGATCGAGAGCTGCCATGCGGCGCGGGGTATCGTGAAAGCCCGGGATGGTGTCATGCAGGCGTGGCGCGGGCAGCGACGTGAGCTGCTGCTGGAAATCGCCAAAGGCACGGGCCACGATGAAACATTGTTCGGCGGACTCGATGCGGTCGAGGGTGCGGGTTCCGGAAAGGTAGCGATACATGCGCCAGTAAGCGCCTTCGGCATCCACTGCCCACGAGCGGCCGTCGGCGGCGGGAACAAGCTGGAGGGCGCGGCGGCCGGTCGCGGCGGCAATTCCCGACAGATGCGCCGTGACGCGGTCGATGTTCTGCATCAGTGCGACTGGATGGGGAAAGACGCGGGTGTTGATGCGCTGCAGGACGAATTGAGAAGGCTCGGCGGAGGGGCCGGAGAGGTGCTGCAGGGTGACGCAATACGAGCGATGAATAAGGCCGTTGCCGAAGGGAGCGGCGCCGGAGAGTTCGCCGTCCGGGCAGAATTGCCGGACGACGGACTCAAGCGCCGCCGAGAGGCTTACTTCCACAGGCTTTCCGGATAGACTCCCTTGTCGACCAGCGCGCGGATGCTGTCGACCACGCGTGGGCGATCTTCGCGATAGGTGACGCCGAACCAGGGATCGGCGGAGCGGAGCACCTTGACCTTGGCTTCGCCGGCATTGATGAGCCCGCCGACGGCCATGGGTACGGAGCTCTCGGTCTTCAGCTCCTTTCCGCTGCGCTCAAGGAAGCGCTTGAAGACCTGTTGAAGCTGCGGGAAGATGGCCGGCGTGAATCCCCAGTAGTTCATTGACACGGGCTCGTCGCCATTGAGGCTTGTGACGGTGCCGTCGGGCGCTGTGTTCTTGGCGCCGTTGCCGTCGCGCTCGATGCTGGTCATTTCTTCGATGCGCTCGAGGTAGCCATCGGGGCTGACCTTGCAGACGCCGCGGGCGACGGAGCCGAAGTCGGAAAGTGTGTTGCGCAGGACGAAGCCGACCATGGCGTACTCGGGCGAGCCGGACTTGAGATGGCCGGCGAGGACGCGAAAGCTTTCCGCGCCGTAGAAATCATCGGCATTGATGACGGCGAACGGCTCGTGAATGACGTTCTCAGCCATGAGCACGGCCTGGGTGGTGCCCCAGGGCTTGGTGCGGCCTTCGGGAACGGAGAATCCCGCGGGCAGCTTGTCGAGTTCCTGAAAGGCGTATTCGACGGGGATGCGCTTTTCAAAGCGCGCGCCCACGGTTTCCTTAAACGGCTCTTCGATATCTTTGCGGATGATGAAGACCAGCTTGCCGAATCCGGCGCGCATGGCGTCGTAGATGGAGTAGTCGATGATGGTCTCGCCCGAGGGTCCGACGGGATCGATCTGCTTCAGTCCTCCGTATCGGCTGCCCATGCCGGCGGCCATGACGAGAAGTGTGGGTGATTGCATTGAACTCAATTGGTCCTTCCATTCCATACGGGATTTTGCTGCGTTGCTCAGCGTGGGGTCAGGTCCAGCGTGAGCACTTCAAACGGTTCGAGGTGAAATGTATGCGGCACGCGTGCATTGAGCGCCAGCGCGGGCCGGCCGGCATCGCTCTTCCAGGGGCTGTGGCCCGTGTAGTTCATGGCTGCCCCTGCCGGGAGTTCGAGTGCGTCCTCTAGTGTGATGCGAAAATCCTGCGGCTTATCGCTCGGGTTGCGGAGGACGAGAATGGCTTTTTTCGGCGTCCATGAGGCCCAGCCGTACACCTCAAGCCATGCCGGATTGCCGCCGATCCAGTGGGTGTCTTTGAGGACGTCCTGGTTGGCGCGCGACCACCTGGCGGCTTCGGCCAGGTCGTCCCAATTCTGCGCGCTGAGGAGATCGGGAGTGATGTACATCTCCTGCAACTGCGTGCCGGTGGCGAAGTAAGAGCGCACTTCATTGCGGAAATCGCCGCTGGGATCCACGTTTAGGTGCGGATGCTGCTTGGCGTAGATGATGCCGTGGAGCATGAGCGAGTTCAACGGATAGAGCGGCCCACCCTGGACGATGTTCTGGTATGTGTCGGCGTCGCGGTAGGTGATCCAGCGCTCGCGATACGGGCCGACGCCGGTGGCGCTGTCGTCGTATCCGCCGCGCCATGTGGAGTCGGCATAGAGCAGCCAGAAGGGCGAGGGCAACGTGCCGGTGGTCAGGTTGATGAAAATGTCAGGCCGCGCGGCGCGAAGCTCGTCGATCAGATGAATGGCGGCGGAGAAGTCGCTGTCAAAGGCGCTGCCCGGGACGACGGAGTTCACGTTGCCGGTGCCGTCGAACTTGAACTGGTTCACGCCGTAGGTTCGAATCATGTCGAGGGCAACATCGCGGAAGGCCGCATAATATTTCGGGCCAGAGAGCGCGTAGCCGTCGTCGACGATCTCGTAGCCCTGCGACCGGCCGAAGGCGATGCGCTCCTGCCGGGCCTTGCCGTATCCGCCCCAGGGCGACATCCACACGCCGGGCTCGGCGCCGTATTTTTCGGCGGCCTGGCGAATGGGACTGAAGCCATCGGGAAATCCGCCGTTGAATTTCCAGAGCGCGTTGTGATTGTCCCATCCATCGTCGAAGAGGAACGAGTCGAGCTTGACACCGCGCTTTTCAGTGAGCTCGCGGCCAAAGGCGTTGACGCGGTCGAGGGCTCCGGCCGCATCGTAGTTGTTGCCGAAGCCGAGGTCGAACCAGGAGTTGTAGTGCAGGAAGGTGCGGTAGGGATGCGCGCGTTCGCGTTCGAGATAGGCGAGGAAGTCGCGACGCATCTGCCCGGTGTGCGCGAATCCGATCACGCTTGAATAGGTGACGGACTGGCCGGCCTTCAGCGGCAGGTCGCGGTCGATCCACGCGGTGGCGCGGCCCGCGGTTACCTTGCTCAACGACATGGGGTGCTCGAAGCCGAGGAACGCGTCTCCGGCGACGATGGGTGAGCCGTGCACCGATCCCGCGACGTGGGCATCGGGGAGGCGCAGATCGATCAACTGGACGCGGCTTATGGGGACGTCCTCGCCGGCCGCTTCGAGCTTCACCGCCTGGCGCATGTAGCTGGAGCCATCGCGCAGGATCACCGACCAGGTGAGGCGGAGGGCATGATTGGTGGTTTCGAGGGGCACATCGTACTCGACACCATGAATGCGGTCGGCCACGCGCGAGGCGTCTGCGTGCGGCGCAAGCTCCTGGTGCGAGGCGGCACCGAGCAGCCGAAAGCTGGACGCGCGATATACCGCGCCGTCCTTCAGAAGAACCGCGAACGGGGCGTCGATTTGGATGGTGCGATGCTGCGGCCGGTCAGTTACCGAAATCCCGCTCAGGGCCCCGGCGCGCGTCGTGAACGCCACGCCAATGGCGCCGTTGTGCAACTCGAAGCGTTCCCCGGCCTGCGATGCTTGCGCCTGCGAAGAGCCGACGCTGGTTTGAGCGGCAGACAGGATCGGCAAGATGAAACACCCGGCCAGCAGCGTCCATAAGAAGCGGCGGCCGGGGAGGGCGGTGGACCTGATATTCCGGCTCGCGGTGAAGCTTTCATGGTTCGCGAAGAGTGTGCGGCCGGAGGTGCGGCGGGGGGTGAATTTCCGATTCGTCGTCGGTTCTCCCGGCTGATGCGCGTGCAGGGACATGGCGGGGCGGATGGGCATCACTCGACATATTACGGCAATTGCTGGGCCTTTCATAACCTCGCGCGCAGGGGGGAGGCTCGAATGTCGTCAAGCGTGCCGGGTTCCATCTTGGTGACTGCCGTCACACCCAAATCGCGCGGATGTCATTACCCTTGTCATGATCGCCAGTCCACCGGGATCGTTTTTGGGGCGCGAATGATCGATCAGCATGCCGGGTCGAAGATCGTCGTGCCGAAGAAGGGGCCACCATTCACAACAGCACTCAATTGGACGACTTGGAATCTCTGATTCCCGCTTGCGAGAGGAACCGCCAGAACTGTTTCGGAAGTTGTTTAGAGAATGCCCCGGTGAGCACCTGGGCAACCTCGCGGGCCCGTCGAGCCTTCGAGGTTGCGTTCGCGTTTCTGGTCCTTGCCCTGTGCTTCATTCCCATGCTTGTGATTGGGCTTTTGGTCCGCTCCACTTCGCCCGGCCCCGCACTCTTCAGGCAGAAACGAGTGGGACGTGGGGGACGCCTGTTTTCTGTGGTGAAGTTTCGCAGCATGTCCGCGCGAAATAGCGGCCCCGGACTTTCCGCCGAGGGAGACGTGCGGATCACGGCCTGCGGACGCATCCTGCGCAAATTCAAAATCGACGAGCTGCCCCAGTTTTACAACGTTCTGAAGGGCGACATGAGCATTGTGGGTCCGCGGCCGAAGCTGCCACAATTCGCCGCCATTCCCAACATGCCTTACCGGCCAGGGATCACCGGATTGGCGACCCTGGCATTTCGCAGCGAGGGGCAAATGCTGCGAACCGTCCGTCCCGAGAGGGTGGAGTCGTTCTACGAGGAACACATAAAGCCCATCAAGGCCAACCTGGACGTGTGCTACATGTGCGAGGCGAGCCCGTTGTCTGATCTGCGAATTGTGCTGGCCACGTTCATCGCATGCGTGTTCCCTGCCGGAGTTCCGGCGTTGCTTCGATCGATGCCAGGCCGGCCGCGCCGGCTGGAGCCGGATTTCAGTTCGAGTGAAGGCCATTCGGGAGACTCACCAAAGCTCCATGCGCCGGCCACTCGGCAGGTTGCGACCTATGGGCGGACCGGCCTGACGGAGGAGCCCCGGTAAACGCAAGACCGGCAGAGCTACGCGCGGCGAGTTGGTGTCCGGGGTGTGGGGCTCGAACCTCGATGTGCTTCCTACCCTCGCCACTTTTCCTGAGACCGTCATCGATGCGATGAAGATGCTGCGATCGACACCGGCGAGCATCATCACGCGAACGGGGGCTGCCGGGCGGCCTGACGATCACAAGCCGATCCATCCATGGGCATACGAACCACCGTCAAGGCGGTAAAGCTAACGTGAGATCTTCCTGTGGATTTGCTGAACACGTCGATCGCCCCTGACAGAGTAGACTCGGTAATCGCAATGCCCTGGAAGATCGCGCTACCCATTTCCGTCTTTTCCCTGACCCTCTGCTTCGCCGCGCTTGCGGCGGGGCAGGATTCGCATTACGCGCCCCACGAGCAGCAATTTCCTCCGCCGCCGTGCCTGACCGTACGCGGCGCGTGGGAGGGTGGGTCGCCGCCCTGCTATCCCGCAACTCACCAGGAGTGGCTGCGAGATATTACGCACTGGCGGGCGGAACGCCGCATCCGCACCGGCTACGATCCGGCGCGCTACGAGACGCCGGCGCTGCGCTGGACGCAATCGAGCTTCATGCAGCCGCAGATGATGGTGCATGATCGCTACTTCTACGATCCGGTTTCGGGCAAGTACACCGTAGACCGATACCTTGACGACGTCGACAAGCGTTACGGCGGCATCGATGCGGTGCTGGTGTGGGCGACTTATCCCAACATGGGCGTCGACGACCGCAACCAGCTCGACATGGTTCGTTCCATGCCGGGCGGCGTAGAAGCGCTGCGCCGGATGGTTGAAGATTTTCATCGCCGCGGCGTGCGCGTGCTGTTTCCGATGATGATGTGGGACCAGGGAACGCGCGATCCCGGCGCGGACTGGCCGGATGCGATTGCAGAGCTCATGAAGGAGATTGGCGCCGACGGCGTCAATGGAGATACGCAGGACGGCGTGCCGCTTGCCTTCACCCTGGCGGCGGAAAAGATCAGCCATCCGCTCGCTTTCGAGCCGGAGAGCGGCCCGTCGGACGAAGCGCTGGCGTGGAATTTGATGACCTGGGGACAGTACCAGTTCGAGTTCGTGCCTACAGTTGATCGTTACCGCTGGATCGAGCCGCGCCACATGGTCAACATTTCCGACCGCTGGAACCGCAACAAGACCGATGACCTGCAGTTCGCGTTCTTCAACGGCGAGGGATGGGAGAGCTGGGAGAACGTATGGGGCATCTGGAACGGAATTACGCCGAGGGATGCCGAGGCCACGCGGCGTGTGGCCACCATGGAACGGACAATTGCGCCGTTTCTCGTGAGCCAGGATTGGGAGCCGCTCTATCCCATGCTGCGCCACGGCGTCTACGCGAGCCGCTGGCCAATGGGCGAGCGGACAGTCTGGACCATCGTGAACCGCAACGAATACGACGTGCGCGAGCAGCAGATGACCGTCCCGCACCGGGATGGCATGCGCTACTTCGATCTCTATCATGGGGTGGAATTGCAGCCCGAAGTCGACAAAGACGAGGCCATTCTTTCTTTCGACCTGGAGCCGCATGGCTACGGTGCGATCCTTGCGCAATCGGGCGAGCCGGACAGCGGCATTCGTACGCTCATGGCTCGCATGCACGAACTGACCGCGACGCCGCTAGCATCGTATTCGCACGAGTGGCATGCGCTGCCGCAGAAGCTGGTCGAGATTCCGGCCACGAAGGCGGGCTCTTCCGCACCGGACGGGATGGTGCGGATTCCAGGGGGCGATTTCATGTTCCGGGTGTCAGGCATCGAGATTGAGGGCATGGATGACATCGGCGTGGATGTGCAGTATCCGTGGGAGGACTCGGCGCGCCGCTTCCACGAGCACCGCATGACGATCAAGCCGTTCTTCATGGACAAGTACCCGGTGACCAACGCGGAGTTCAAGAAGTTTCTCGACGCGACGCACTATCATCCGGCCGAGGACGCGAACTTCCTCAAGGACTGGAAAGCCGGGAGCTATCCCGAAGGCGCGGCGAAGAAGCCGGTGACGTGGGTTTCGCTGGAGGACGCGCGCGCTTACGCGGCATGGGCAGGCAAGCGGCTTCCTCACGAGTGGGAGTGGCAGTATGCCGCGCAGGGCACCGATGGCCGCATGTTCCCGTGGGGCAACTGCAACTGGCTTGCGCATCCCGGAGCGTCGGGTCCGCTCGAGTGTCCCGTGCAGGCGAATCCCGCGGAGGCGCGCGCGCCTCTGCCTGACAAAGGCCGCATCATGGGTCCGGCAAGCGATGTAGATGCGCATCCGGCGGGAGCAAGCCCGTTCGGCGTAATGGACATGGTGGGCAACGTATGGCAGTGGACCGATGAATACGTCGACGAGCACACCCGCGCCGCCATACTCCGCGGGGGAAGCCATTACGAGCCGCAGGGATCGATCTGGTATTTTCCCCAGGCCTACCGCAACCAGCAGCACGGGAAGCTGCTTCTCATGTCTCCCTCCTACGACCGTTCCGGGGCGATTGGTTTCCGCTGTGTTAAAGACGCGGAGTAACAGCCGCAAGGTAACGACAGTGTTCTAACGTTTGCCCTCGGGCCGCAGTCGAAGCGGTATAAAGTACGAGAACCCGGGGGGTCGTTCATGAACGGCTTTGACCACCCTTCCTTCCCGCGGGCGAGTTTCCCGTCCGCCTGGCTGCCATTCCGCATTCCCTGGCGCACAGGGTCCGGGGTGCCGTTGTCGCATCCTGATCGCGTCCGCGGGATTGTGTTGTTCGTGGCGATCGCAGGCATGTGGTGGCTGCCGCAGGGGATGGCGCAGAACGTCACCCCCGCCGCCGAGAACATTCCCCCGGCTCAGGCCCGCCCAGAGGCTCTGCCATCTGCTTCCAATGCCTCAAAAAGCGCTGACACCACTGCGGCCGTATCCGGCAAAACGCCGAAGCGAGGCAGGACGCGCACACCCGGCATGACGAATCCTTCGACGCGCGCAGCCGGCCAGGCCAGCTCCGCGGCCGATGCGCTGAAGGAGCAGTCTGCTCTTCAGGCGCGCCTTTGGCGGAGGCGGGAATTCGGCGAATTTTATGCCATGCGCCTCGTGGGATCCGAGCGCTATACGGTCGATGGAGTGGAGGTTTCACCGCTGCTCGACGCGTCGGAAATTGCGGTGGGTCCAGAAGACATGCGTTTCAACAGCTACCGTCAGCAGCGTCCCGCGCCGGCTGAATTCAGCGCAGAGCGCGACGATGCACCGGGCGGGCGAGGCGAATGGCTGTCGCCGCGCGGAACCGAGCACTGGCACGGCCAGTTCTACGGGATCCCGCGCGTCTATTTCCTGCAGTCTTCCGCCTCCGACTCTTCGGGCGCCATCCACTACAAGTCGAATCGCTATGGAGGCAGCGCAGGGGGCCGGATCCGCAGGCATCCTGAGTATGTTTTCGCCGATTTTCTGGGCACTCACCAGGCAACCGATCGCCAGCTTCTGGGCTACGTCCCAGATTCCGGACTGCGCCGGCGCATTGCAGCGCGGC
>Ga0157372_10007986_pt1 | contig 11256 bp, 9 predicted proteins | sample C55metaG_FD_115307 | JGI IMG/M metagenome (GOLD analysis project Ga0157372, IMG submission 115307) | Corn rhizosphere microbial communities from Kellogg Biological Station, Michigan, USA - C5-5 metaG | ecosystem: Host-associated > Plants > Roots > Rhizosphere > Soil | place: USA: Michigan...
CTGGAGATAAAATGTATTTACCAGATAGTTTAAGAGTGCGAATCTGGTAGTTTATGAATAATTAATTTCGTTTGAATGAAACTTCTTACAGCGCAGCAAATTCACGAGTGGGATGCTTACACTATTGCAAACGAACCCGTTTCATCAATTGATTTGATGGAGCGTGCTGCAGATGCCTGTACAGATTATATTCTGCAAAATTTTTACGGAAGACCTTTTAAAATATTTTGTGGTAAGGGCAATAACGGAGGAGATGGGCTTGCCGTTGCGCGGCAATTAATTAATAAAGGGAATTATGTAAGCACTTATATAATTGAGTTTGGTGCTGTAGGTACAGAAGATTTTCAAACAAACCTGCAGCGGCTGCACGAGATTACCACTGATATTCGTTTTATACAATCGGAAGAATTTTTTCCGCAGATAAATAAAGATGATGTTGTTATTGATGCTTTATATGGTTCCGGTTTGAACCGGCCTTTAATAGATTTAAGCGCCGCCCTGGTAAAATTTATCAATCAATCATCATCAAATATTATTGCTATTGATGTGCCGAGCGGAATGTTTATAGATAAAAGCTCAAAAGGCAACCCGGTAATAAAAGCACATACCACATTAACTTTTCAATGTTTTAAGTTGTGTTTTTTAGTTGCTGAAAATGCTGAATACATTGGCAGTTTAAAAGTGCTGGATATTGGTTTGCACCTGCAATTTTTAGAAACTATTTCTTCTTCGTTAGAAATACTTGAAGAAACAGACGTAAAAAAAATTTATATACCACGCAAGCCATTTTCACATAAAGGCACTTATGGTCATGCAGTAATTATTGCCGGCAATAAAGGCAAGTTAGGCGCCGCTGTGTTAGCAACAAATGCATGCATAAGAGCAGGTGCAGGATTAACCACAGCCAATATTCCTTCAGAATATTTTAATGTGATGCACACACATTTGCCGGAAGCTATGTGCCAGTCAAGAGAAGATGGTTTTGATTTTGAAAAAATAAATGCAGTGGGTATTGGTCCGGGCTTAGGTACAAGGCCCGACATAACAGAAATGTTGCAAAAAGTTTTACATCAATTTAAAAAGCCTGTTGTAATTGACGCAGACGCTTTAAACATCATTTCTCAAAATAAATATTTGCTTAATGAGGTGAAAGATGATAGTGTGTTAACGCCGCATCCAAAAGAGTTTGCACGTGTTTTTGGAGAAACAAAAAATGATTTTGATACCATTCACATGGCTTTAGAAGTTTCATCCAGAAGTCATTTTATAATTGCATTGAAAGGACGTTATACTTTGATTGTAAAAAAAGGCAAAGGCTGGTTTAATACAACCGGCAATGCGGGTTTAGCAAAAGGCGGAAGCGGTGATATTTTAACCGGAATTATTACAGCACTTATCGCTCAAAAATATGAACCGTTAGACGCAGCTCTATTAGGTATTTATCTTCACGGTATCGCTGCAGATTATGCATTGGAACATCAATCAATGGAAAGTATGACGGCAACAGATGTGATTGAAAGTTTGGGAGCGGCGTTTAATAGGTTGCAATAAATTCTTGTCTGCTTATTTTGAGCTTTTGCTTTTCACCAACTGCGGGTTATTAATAATTTCACCAAACTGTTTATCTTCATTTTTCGACCTGAGGTAATTAATGCTTACGTTTAATTCATATCCAATCAGCAGCATTAAAGAATTTACAAAGATGAGCAGCATCACAATCAGCAAAGCGCCGATTGAGCCATACACACGATTATAACTCGAAAAATTTTGCGCCCAAATTGAAAAAGCCCATGTAGCTAAAACAATCAGAAAGGTTGCGAATATGGCGCCGGGTGAAATCAGTTTCCATCTTTTATAAACTGAAGGAGCATATTTATATATGTATGCAATAGAAAAAAGAAACAGTACAATTACAATCACCCAGCGCAATAAATCTGTCCAGAAATTTCTTTCTGTGCTGCTAACTCCCAACCAGTTTAAAAAAGAAGTAAATAAACTTCCCTGCCCTAAACTTAGCAGCATAGTAGCAATCAGTAATAATATTAAAACCAGCGTAAGCTTTATTGCTCTTAAGCGACGGTGTAAAAAATTTCTTTTTCTTTTTGTGAGCAGTGATGCATCAAATGTGCGGATAATTCCCAGCATTGCATTAGATGAATAATACAACGCAAGTATAAAACCAATCGAAAGCAATCCAGTTTTTGGTTTATTAAAAAGGTCAAGCATCGTCGTCATAATCAGCGAACGGCTTTGTGTATTAGGCATTACATCTTCAATAAATTTAAACAGCTCGTCCTGTATGTTTTTTGCAACCGGAAAGTAAGGTATGAGTGTAAATAAAAATATCGCACTTGCAGGTAAAGCCATGATAAAATTAAATGCAATGGCTGCAGCGCGGTCTCTTAAACCAATACGCGTAACCTGTTTGCCAAAAAAACGCGCAACATCGTACAAACATAAACCCTGGAAGCCAGGTAATACTAGCGTCTTGCTGCGTTTAATTAAATATTTAAACGGTTGATGTGTCGCTATAAAATTTTCAAACTTCGTCAATGTATTAGCCCTTTGTTTAAACTGTCTTTATGCATCCAGTCATTTAAAGCCTGCTGGTAAAGCTTTGCATATTTTTCATGATCTGCAAAGTTATCGGTGAATTGATGATAACCACTAAAATCGCTTTTCGCAACAAAAAATAAATAATCTGTTTTTGGTGCGTTTAAAACAGCATCAATAGTTGCAGGCTGCGGCGTACAAATTGGTCCCGGAGGCAAGCCTTTATTTTTATAAGTATTGTATGGAGATGCCATGTTCAGGTATCCATAATAAATTCTTTTTAATGCAAAATCTTTCAGTGCAAATTTTATAGTAGGGTCAGCGGCCAAAGGCATTCCTTTATTTAGCCTGTTCATATAAACACTTGCAATATTTCCTTTCTCGTCATTTTTGTTGGTTTCTTCTTCAACAATCGAGGCGAGTATGTATACTTGTTTTGGTGTGAGATTTAAATCAGCAGCTTTTTGTTCGCGATTGTTTTTTTCCCAAAAATTTTCCTGCTCATTTTTCAACCGTTGTAAAATATTACTGATTGATGTGTTCCAGTTTAAAAAGTAAGTATCAGGAATTACGAGTGTGAAGAGAGTATTTGTATCAACATTAAATTTTGAAAGCGAATCATTATTTGTAAGATATTGTAAAGCGTTTAATGAATCGGTTGAAAAATTTTTACCGATTATTCTTGCGAGGTCTTCTGCAATGCGAATTTTTTTAATCGTTAACCGTACAGCACTTTGATGATTATTTCTTAATGTGCGAACAAAATTAAAAATGCTTTCACTTTTTTTTATTTCAAAGCGACCGGGCTTTACATGCTGCCATGCCTTTGTTTGTTTCGCTAAAAAACTAAATACGGCTGTGCTGCGAATAATATTCCCGGTATCCAACTGATACATAATTTGCTCCTGTGCCGATGGTGAACTTCTTACATACACATATCTCGATGCTTTATCAAACTTTGTTGCCGGTGCAAAAATTAGCCATGCAGTTATTACAACAATCAAAAGAATAATAAGCGCAATTACACCCAAAATTTTTTTCATTATAACAAAAATAAGCGCAACATATAAACCAGCCTTTTAATGATTGCTTTTTATAACAGCAGAAGTTTATTGAATTGATTTCTTTGTACAACTGCTTTTAGTACTATTTGTTTTTAGTAAAAGATGGCCAACTTTTCTTTAATCCCATTGGGGAACGTTTAGAGAGAAAGCCTAAAGGCGAACCAAAGCATCGCATTCAGATTCAAGATTTAACAAACTTATTGCACAAAACAAGGGGTGCGGTTGTACAAGTGATATTAAACCCTATTTTACTTTGTATAATAAAATCAATTTTTACAATGAAAAAAATCGTGTTCATTACCCTGCTGTGCTTTTTCGTAGCTGCAATCGCTGTAACAAGCGGTAATTCTCAAACAAGTGGTATTGCTTCTGCTGGTATTACCAACATAGCGGACACCACACCCAAAACGCATCATCATACTATGGCGAAAAAGCCGGCGCATGATAACACGGTGCACAAAGCCACAACGAAAACAAAAACAAAATCAAAGGCAACAAAGCCGAAAAAATCAACAAAATCAGCCAAAGACAGTACAAGTAAAAAGTAGTAGCTCCAAAAATTGATTAAGTAAGGTTGCAGCAATGCAACCTTTTTCATTTTATTATATAGAAAAAATTATTGGGGAGCATGCCGTTCATCAAAAAATAATTTCCTTAACGTTCTTTTTACGAAACGAATCGTATATTAGCCGCACTAAGTCTATTTTATGAAAGTTTTAAAACCTACAGATAGCGAGCTGGAAATATTGCAGGTGCTATGGGATAAAGGTGATGCTACTGTACGCGAAGTGCATGAACAGCTTACTGAAACAAAAGATTGCGGGTACACTACCACACTTAAACTGATGCAGATTATGTTTGAAAAAGGTTTGGTGTTAAGAGATGACAGCAATCGCACGCATGTTTATAAACCAAACGTTAGTCGTGAGAAAACACAAAAACAATTGCTGAATAAAATGGTAGATGCGTTATTTAGCGGTTCACATTCGCAACTGGTAATGCAGGCTTTGGGTTCGCATACACTTAGCCGTAAAGAGCTGGACGAAATTCAGCAGCTATTAGATAGTTATAAAAAGTAAAAAGTGCAAACAATCTTACAATCGGTTTTTTTGCAGGCTTTAGCATTTGCGTTAGTAAAAAGCATTTGGCAAATGGGATTGATATGGCTTGCATTAGTTTTTGTTTTACGCATTTTTAAATTATCATCAGCGCAAAAATTCAATATTGCGTTTATTGCACAGGTGTGCGGTTTGGGGCTTTTTATTTATACTTTAATTGATAGTTACAATCACCAGCAAACTTTACAATTTGTTGCCAGCACCGGTTACATTAATAACACAGCCGCTGTAATAAAATATGCAATGCCATTTATGGCGATACTGTATATTATTTTCTTTGTTCGCCATATTATTAAACTTTTTTTTAGTTATGGGTTTACACAGAGTTTACGCACGAATAACCTGGTAAAAATGCCGGTAACACAAAGAATATTTCTTGAAGAGCTTACCGAATTGTTTTCATTAAAGAGAAGCGTAAAAATATTTCTTTCAAAAAGTATCAGGTGCCCGCTTACCATTGGTTTTTTAAAACCGCTGATATTAATTCCGATGGCTGCAGTAAATAATCTTACCAAAGAACAAATGGAAGCTGTTATTCTGCATGAACTGGCGCATATAAAGCGTGCTGATTATCTTTTATATTTATTACAATGCGTGATTGAAAAAATATTCTTCTTTAATATTTTTTCAGGAATGATAAATGATATTATTGAACGTGAAAGAGAAAATGCCTGCGATGACTGGGTGATTCAATTCAGGTATAATTCTTTTCACTATGCAGAAGCTTTACTAAAGCTTGGAAAATTGCAAACTGTTTCTTCGTTAGCGATGGCTGCTTCAGGAAAAAAGGAAAGCGTGCTTTTACACAGAATAAAACGTTTAATACATGGTGCAGAAAAAACCCGTTCTTATGAATATTCAGCCTGGCGCTTTAGTTTTCTTACTTTAATTATTGCACTCGGTTTACTCGTATCTTTTTCTTCGAAAACAGATGATTTTGTTTCCGGTTCAAATAGTCGCAAACCATTAGCTGTTTCAAATGAAACACCGGGCAATAAATTACTGGCTGCACCAAAAATATTTACTGCAGGATTAATTAATAAAAATATTGCTGCTAATAAAAATAGATCTGTGTTTGAAAAGAATACAGAAGAACGTGTGTTTACTGCAAAGGTTGAAAAGAGTAAAGAGTTTTCTTCTTCAAAAACTGTTGCTAAGAAAACTGAAACAACAGAATCTGTTGCACCTGTGCAGGAAATTGCAAGTCCGAATTATTTTGTAAGTGTTAACCAGGAATTAGATTCTGCAAGCGAACCATCTTATACCTCTGCTTTAAACAAGCAGTTAATGATGAATGAAGATAATTACAAGCAAGCCTTATCTTATCAAAACTTCAGGCAGCTTGAAGCCATGCTGGCTTTAACCGGTGATTCAATTACAGTAACGGAAGACCCGCAATCGCAAGGTCATTATAAAAAGCTAATTACAATTCAAACCACTGATAAAAGTGGAAACAAACACGTATATAAAGTAGTTGTTGAAGTTTACCAGTAATTAAATAATCAGCATTGCATCTCCATAGCTGAAAAACCTGTACTTATCTTTTATTGCTTTTTTATATGCTTCCATAATCAGGTCGTAACCTGCAAAAGCGCAAGCCATAATTAAAAGACTGGTTTTTGGCAAATGAAAATTAGTTACCAGGCTATCTGCCACATTAAATTTATACGGTGGATGAATAAAAATATTCGTCCAGCCTTCACTGGGTTTTAAAAGTTTTTGTGCAGTAAAACTTGTTTCCATTGCACGCATAGTAGTTGTGCCGATAGAGCAAACGCGATGCTCTGTGCTTTTTGCTTTGTTTACAATTTCGCAGCATTCTTCATCTATGCGGTAATATTCTGCATCCATTTTATGCTTGCTCAAATCTTCTACTTCTATTGGCCTGAAAGTGCCAAGACCTGTATGTAATGTAAGCTCTGCAAAACGAATTCCTTTTATTTCGCAGCGCTTAATTAATTCCTTACTAAAATGAAATCCCGCAGTTGGTGCTGCAACAGCACCTTCGTGTTTTGCATAAACAGTTTGATAACGTTCCTTATCTTCTTCATCGGGTTTGCGCTTTATATATTTTGGCAACGGCGTTTCGCCTAAAAATTCCAGCATATTTCTAAAGCTGTTTTCATCGCCCTCCCACAAAAAACGAATGGTTCTTCCACGGCTGGTGGTGTTATCAATAACTTCAGCAACCAGTTCATCATTCTCCCCAAAATATAATTTATTGCCCACGCGAATTTTTCTTGCAGGATCAACAATTACATCCCACAGGCGATTGGGTTTATTTAATTCACGCAATAAAAAAACTTCAATGCGGGCGCCGGTTTTTTCTTTGCGGCCATACATGCGTGCCGGAAAAACTTTGGTGTTGTTTACAACAAAAACATCTTTATCATCAAAATAATCCAATATCTCTTTAAAATGCTTGTTTTCTAACTGCCCTGTTTTGCGATGTACCACCATCATGCGGCTGTCTTCGCGGCGTTTAGTGGGTGTTTGTGCAATAAGATTAAGAGGAAGATCGAAACGGAATTGTGAAAGTTTCATGTGTTAAATGCTGGTTTAATATGCCACATTCAACCCGCCTCCGCCTTACGGGGCGGTTGCAATGTAACCGTAAAATCAAAGGGTGCAAAAGTAATTTAAAAAGAATAACAAGCAAGCATTAAATCTGTTCAATTTGAAAATAAAAAATTGTTTTCAGAATTAATGTGCCTTTTTTATTTATTCTGAACAGCTAATTTCGGTTTAATTAAACCATATAGTTATATAATTGCTGGTTGTAAAATGCTACAAATAAATTATCCTGATTATAAGTTTCGCATTAAAAAAGAGAACAATAAAGAATTAATATTTGATGAAGTGCGGTTGCGATGGATTACACTTACACCTGAAGAATGGATAAGGCAGAATTTTTTACAATATTTAATACAGGTAAAAAAATATCCTAAAAGCTTATTGTCTGTCGAAAAAATCATCAGTTTTTCCGAGCTTAAAAAACGCTGTGATATTATTATATATAAAAATGATTTGCCCTGGATGATAGTTGAATGTAAAGAAATGAATATTGATTTAAGGCTTCCGGTAGTAGAGCAGATTCTCCGCTATAATCTTGCTTTGCCTGTAAAATATCTTGTGCTAACCAATGGAAAAAAAACTTTTGCTTTTGAAGTTGCTGCAAATGGTTTAATTGAAATAAGCGAGTTACCGGTTTTTTGACAAAAAGAAAATTCAAGTCAACAATTTCATAATTTGCTTCTATAAACAAAACAACTCGTATGAGAAAACAGTTACTTTTCCCCTGTTTACTTTTTTTTATTAGCCCGCTTTTACTGCAAGCACAAAACCAGCCATCGGCTGAATATTTTAAAAATATTTTTATAAAAAATGCTTCCGCTATAGGCATCGCATCAAATGATTTGGGAAACTGGAGAATTTCGGATGCGTATTTTGATAAAAGCTCAGGTATAACATTCATTTATCTTCAACAAACTTATTTGGGAATTGATATTGACAAAGCTGTAAATAGCTTAAGCTTTAAAAATGAAAAATTCATCACAGGTAATCTTGAACAATTAAAGAATCTCAAATCAATATCTAAAAACAACACACCTGCTATTGATGCAAGAACTGCATTATTTGCTGCGGCAGGTAATATCAATACAACAATAAAAGCAATAGCCATTCCACTGCGTACTGTTGCAGAAAGCCACACTTACATATTTGATAAGCTTGGTATTTCTTACAATGAAATTCCGGTTAAACTTTTATGGATGCGCGATGAAAACAACAACCTTCAGCTTGTTTGGCAATCAACAATAAGTACTGATGAAAATAATGCGCTGTGGCAAATAAATGTAGATGCATCAACAGGCAGAGTTGTAAATAAAACCAATTTAACTGTGTATGAACAGGCATTTGAAAAATTGAAAAAACCACATCAAATAATTGTGATGGATGATGATGAAGAAAACGCTGCAGTTGAATCAATAACAGATGTGAAATCTATAAACTCATCAAAATATAATGTTATTCCGTATCCGAAAGAAAGCCCTTTGTACAGTGATCCTGTATTGGAAGCAAATCCATGGACGAGAAATAATAACCAGGATGCAAATACCTTAAAATGGAATAGCGACGGCACAACGGATTATAAAACACTGCGTGGTAATAATGTATATGTGCAGCAGGATTTAGATTCAAATAACGGTACAGGTTTTTCAGCTTCATCTGTAAGTAATCTTCCTGATCTTAATTTCGATTTTACTTTTGATGCTCATGCCAATCCAACCTCATCACCAACTGCTTCATTTGATGAAACAAATCTTTTTTATTGGGACAACCTGATGCATGATATGAGTTACCAGTACGGCTTTGATGAAGTTGCAGGGAATTTTCAGGCAAACAATTTAGGTCACGATGGAAACTCAAATGATTTTTTATATGCGGATGCACAAGATGGCGGAGGTGAGGGAACGCATATAGACAATGCCAATATGAGTACACCCATAGATGGCTTTAGCCCAAGACAACAAATGTATTTATGGGATGGTTCTATTTTAAAAGGCTTTTATATCAACAGCCCAGCCAATATTAAAGGTGATCAGGCTAATATAGAAGGTGTTGTAAGTAACAAAAATAAACTTGAACAAAAAGGACCTATCACTTCAAATATTGTTATTTATAAAAATAGCTTACACCCAGACTCGAGTAATGCTTGTGATGCTGCATCAAATGCATCAGCGCTTAACGGCAAGATTGCTTATATAGACAGAGGCAATTGCAATTTTACAGTTAAATATCATAACGCACAGAATGCAGGTGCTAAAGCAATAATAGTGGGCAATGTAGCACCCGACGATCCAAGATATACAGATGGCGGTAATGTATTAATTAATATGGGAACGGGAAACGATAGTTTAGACAATACAATTACTATTCCTGGAGTTTTTACAATATATAATGTTGCAAGAGCAATAAAAATTTTAGGCTCCGGTAATGTAAATGCAACATTATCTAACTCTCCGCTTATAGATGGCGAATTAGATAACACCATTCCCACACATGAATACACGCATGGTATTTCAAATCGTTTAGTTGGCGGTCCAAAAAATGTGAGCTGTCTGCAAAATAATGAGCAAATGGGCGAGGGCTGGAGTGATTGGTATGCATTAATGATGACAGAAGATTGGGCGAAGGCTTCTGTAACCGGCGATCATATCAGGTTTATAGGTACGTATGCAGCCGGGTATGATACAGTTTATCTCGGTGGGATTCGTACCTATCCCTACTCAACAAATTTTCTTTACAACCCATGGATGTATGATTCCTTAAAAAAAATTAAACCTATACAAGGAAGACCTGATGAACATACTATTGGTGAAATATGGACTACTATGTTGTGGGACATGACATGGAATTTAATTAAAGACTATGGAATTAGCCAGAATATTTTTAATGCTACAGAAACCGGCGGCAATATTATTGCTTTAAAACTTGTAACGCAGGGTTTAAAACTTACACAATGTTCTCCGGGTTTTGTTGATGCGAGAGATGGAATACTTAAAGCTGATACTGCATTATTTGACGGGAAATATAGTAAAGAAATCTGGACTGCTTTTGCGAAAAGAGGTTTAGGTTATAGCGCACAACAAGGTTCATCCAATGATAATAACGATGGCATACCGGCGTATGATGTTCCTTCCATAGTTTTACCTGTAACCTTTGGTACTTTCACTGCGCAAAAACAAAACAATACTTCGTTATTAAAATGGATAACCGAAGAAGAATTAAACACTGATAAATTTATTGTAGAAAGAAGTAACGATGGCAAAGTATATACTTCAATTGGTGAAGTAAAAGCAGCAGGTACAAGCACTATTGAAACTGCCTACCGGTTTACAGATTTACATCCGTTGAGTGGTAATAATATTTATAGAATTAAAGAAGCAGATAAAGAAGGCAGATTCAATTTATCAGATTTACGCTCTTTAAATTTTGCCGACCTTAAACCTTATATACAAATCTCACCTAACCCGGCAACAAATATTGTTACAGTAAAAATTCCGGGCAATACGCAAAATTTAACAGTAAGATTATTAAGCACAGGCGGGCAATTAATATTAAATAAAGTTTTAGACGGAGAATCACTTAAGCTTGATGTTTCAACACTTGCAGCAGGCGTATATAATATTATGATTGATGGTAAAGGTTATTCAGCAAAATATAAATTGATCATTCAATAAAAAAAGTATTTAAAGTAAATCCCGCTTTATGCGGGATTTTTGTTTAATAAACATTTTCTTTAACAAGTTTCTTTGTCATTCTTTTTTACATTTACGCACATTATAATTTACCAATGAAAAAAATATTCTTCTTACTTCTTTTATCTTTTTGCATTGTAAATGTACATGCACAAAACCCCATTTATTATTTATTGATTGGAACATATACAGACGGTGGCACGCCCGATGGAATCCATATTTATCGTTTTAATCCGAATAAAGGAGAAGCAACTTTTGTAA
>Ga0157372_10007989_pt1 | contig 11254 bp, 5 predicted proteins | sample C55metaG_FD_115307 | JGI IMG/M metagenome (GOLD analysis project Ga0157372, IMG submission 115307) | Corn rhizosphere microbial communities from Kellogg Biological Station, Michigan, USA - C5-5 metaG | ecosystem: Host-associated > Plants > Roots > Rhizosphere > Soil | place: USA: Michigan...
CGCACGGGCGGCCTCGGCCGTGCCCGGGAAATATTCGAAATTGAAGTCGGTGACCCACGGGCCAAACACATCGCGCGGCACCATGGGAATCGCGCCGCAAAGCTGCGCGTAGTCACGCAGCACGCCACGGTAGTCGCCGGCATAGGTAAACAGGTACCAGTCCTGTCCGGCGGCGTCCGGCCGCGGCTCGATCCACTGCGTCCGCACGTTCCACAGCGGCGTGCGGCTGTCGTCGATGAGCGCCCAGCCGCTGCGGCTGAGCAGGCCCGGCGTGGCCTTGCGCAGCGGCACCTCGATGCCGGGGATGACGATGCCGACGGGGCTGTCCCGGGTGTCGGCGGGCACGTTGGCCGCGCGCAGGTCGTCCAGCGAATAGGTCAGGCCGCCGAGATTCCTGTCGTCCACCTGCCCCGGATGCCAGCGGACCCGGCCGCCGGGTCCGTGCCAGGTCACTTCGAGGTTGTCCGCCGAAAACGGTCCGCTGCCCTGCCGATAGCGCAGCGTCACCGCATCGGTGGCGAGGACCAGCCAGGCTTGCTCGTGCGAGGCATGGACGGCGACTGCCGGCCAGTCGCGCCGCTGCACCACCGCCGTGGGCGCATCGGCGAAATGGCCGCTGGGCGCGTATTCCATCCGCACCAGCGACGCGGTGAGGAACTCGAAGCGCGCCTTGCCGGCCACTACCGTCGAGCCGGTGGCGGACTGCGCGATGGCTGCAGGCATCCAGCTGACGAACAGCCCGATGGCGAGCAGGCGAACCATGCGACGGACGCTCATGCATACCTCCCTTTCGATGACAGGCCCGCGTGGCCTTGCGCAACCGCGGCGCGCCTCCCCCGTCGCGCGGCGGTTACCCGGCCGAAAAGTACACCCAAGCCCCTGGTCCCGCGCGCTGGCGGCCGCGTCAATCCAGGAAGCGGTAGCCCACGCCCGGCTCGGTCTTCAGCCAGCGCGGCGCGGCAGGATCGTCGCCCAGCTTCTGGCGCAGGCGGCCGAGCACGATGCGCAGGTAGTGCGTGTCCTGCACATGGGTCGGCCCCCACACCTCGCGCAGCAGCTGCTGCTGGCTGACGACGCGGCCGGCATGGCGCAGCAGCATGGCCAGTACTGCGAATTCCTTGCGCGTCAGCGCAAGCGGCGCACCATCCAGGCTCACCTCGCGCCGTGCCAGGTCAACTACCAGGCGGCCGTCGTCGTACCGCGGCGCCAGGTCGGCGCCATTGCCCGCGACGGCCAGCCCGCGCAGCAATACACGCAGCCGCGCCATCAGTTCCTGGATGCCGAACGGCTTGGTGACGTAGTCGTTGGCGCCGCGATCCAGCGCCTGCACCTTCTCGATCTCGGCGTTGCGCACGGAGAGCACCAGTACCGGTACCGCGCTCCACTGGCGCAGTTCGGCCAGCACTTCCTGCCCGTCGCGGTCGGGCAATCCCAGATCCAGGATCACCAGGTCGGGCGATTGCGTGGCGGCGATCGCCAGGCCCTCGGTGGCGGTGGCCGCGAGCAGCACGCGGTAGCCCTCCGCGCGCAGGCCGATATCCAGGAACCGGCGGATCTGCGGCTCGTCATCGATCACCAGCACGCTCGGCGCGGCGGGATTCATGGGGTGACCTCCGGCGCGGGCGGGAGCGGCAGCGTGATGCGCAGGATGGTGCCACCGCCTTCCGCCGGCAAGGCAGCCACGCTGCCGCCGTGGGCGCCGACCATGCCGCGGCAGATCGACAGGCCCAGCCCGGTGCCCTTCACCGCGCGGTCGCCGCGCGACACGGAATGGAACATGTCGAAGATGCACACGCGCTCGGCCTCGGGAATGCCGGGACCGCGGTCGATCACGTCGATCTCCAGCTGCCCGGCCGCCACGCAGGCGACCACGCGCACTGGCGCATCCGGCGGCGAGACGTGCGCGGCGTTCTCCAGCACGTTGAACAGCGCCTGCTCGATCAGCGCCGGATGCACGTAAAGCAGCACGGTATCGGGCGGCAACGCGGTCTCCACGCGTTGCGCAGGGTGCAGCCGGCGCAACCGCCCGACCGCGCCCGCGACGATCTCGCCAGCGTCGACCCAGTCACGATGCAGCTTCAGGCCGCCGTGGCCCAGCCGGGTCATGTCCAGCAGGTTCTGGATGTAGCGGTCCAGCCGCTGGCCCTCCTCGAGGATCGCCTGCATGAGTTCGCGTCGTTCGCCTCGCGGCAGCTGTTCCTCGTAGCTGGCCAACGTGCCCGCAGCGCCGATCATGGCCGCCAGCGGCGAGCGCAGGTCGTGCGATACCGAGGCGAGGAGCGCATTGCGGAGGCGTTCGGTTTCGCCCTGCACGCGTGCCTCCTCCAGCGCCGCCGCGAGCCGCGCGCGCTCAAGCGCCAGTCCGATGTCGCGGGCCATGGCCAGCGCCAGGCTGCGACGCTCCTCGTCGGGTTTGGCTCCGCCGAAGTGCAGCGCGGCCACGCCGGCGCGATGGCCGGCCTCGCCCAATGGCACCATCCAGCAGGCGAGGTCGCGCAGGGCCTCCTTGCCACAACCAACTGACTGGGCCTGGCGTTCGCTCCAGTCGGCGGCGGCCAGTTCCTCCGGCGTCAGCGCCCGTGTATCCGGCGCCGCGGCCACCACCTGCAACGGCGCGTCGTCGTTTTCGCGCGCGAGGATCGACACCCGCGCCTCGAGCGCCTGCGCCATGGCATCCGCCCCGGCCTGGCGGATGCCCGGCACGCCGTCGCTGGCGGCCAGGCGCTGACCCAGTTGCAGCAGGGCACGCGAGCGCGCCTGCGCCGCACGCAGCGATGCCACCTGGCTGGCCAACCGTGTCGCCAGCCGGCTGCACACCAGCGCCACCACCAGGAACAGGCTCACCGCCAACAGGTCGTCCGCATCGGCGATCAGCAGCGTGTGCCGCGGCGGGGTGAAGAAGAAGTTGTAGCCCAGGAAGCACAGCACGGCCGTATAGACGGCCACCGCCATGCGCGTGCGCACCGCCACCGCCAGCACCGCGGTGAGGAAGATCAGCGACAGGCTGGCCACCGACAGGTAGCGATCCGCCACTGCGGCGACGACCAGCGCCAGCAGGGCGGCGAGCGTGGCGAGCGCGTACTCGCGCAGTGCCGGCCGCCCGGCTGCCGGCCGGTGCGTGGGAGGCGGATCGGGGGCGCGAGGTACCATGGCGCGCCTACGGTAGAACATCCCGGCTCCGGGAATCGTTTTAGATCTCCACCCGCGAGCCCAGCTCGATGAGCCGGTTTCCCGGAAGCCTGAAAAATGCCGTGGCCGGCAGCGCGTTGCGCGCCATGACCGCGAACAACGCGTCGCGCCAGCGCGCCGGGCCCGGGCGACCGGCGCCGGCCACGACGGTCTCGCGCGAGAGGAAGAAGGTTGTATCCATCAGGTCGAATCGGATCCCGAGGCGGCTGCCATCGGCCAGCGCCGCGGGCAGGTCCGGATCCTCGGCGAAGCCGAAGCGCAGCCGCAGCCGTGCGAAGCCGTCTTCGAGCGGCTCCCACGCCAGCCTTTCGTCGATGCCGGCGGTCGGCGTATCCAGGACCTCGACCGTCAGCAGCACGTTGCGCTCGTGCAGTACCTTGTTGTGCTTGAGGTTGTGCAGCAGCGAGGTCGGCACCACGGTGGGATCGGCCACCAGGAACACCGCCGTGCCCGGCACGCGCATCGGCGGATGCGCCGCCAGGCTCGCCAGGAACGGCGCTAGCGCCAGGCCACCCTGCCGGATCTCGCGCGCCATCCGTTCACGGCCACGCCGCCAGGTCGTCATCGCGCCGAACACGCACAGTCCGAGCGCCAGCGGGAACCAGCCGCCGTGCTCGACCTTCACCAGGTTGGCGCTGAAGAAACCGAGGTCCACCAGCAGCAGCCCGGCGCCGGCCGCGAGCACCGCCAGCCGGTTCCAGCACCACCGGTAGCGGGCCACGACGAGCGCCAGCACGGTGGTGGCCACCATCGTGCCGGTGACCGCGATGCCATAGGCCGCGCCGAGGTTGTCCGACGACCGGAAGCCGAGCACCGCCGCCACGATCAGCACCAGCAGCATGCGGTTGATCCACGGCACGAATACCTGGCCGGACAGCTCGCGCGAGGTATGCACCACCCGCATGCGCGGTACGTAGCCCAGCTGCATCGCTTCGCGCGTCATCGAGAACGCGCCGGAAATCACCGCCTGCGATGCGATCACCGTCGCCGCGGTGGCCAACGCGATCATCGGATAGAGCAGCGGCCGGGGAACCAGGTGGTAGAACGGATTGGCCACCGCGGCGGGGTCGGCCAATACCAGCGCACCCTGGCCGAAGTAGTTGAGCACCAGCGCCGGCAGCACGAAGTTGAACCAGGCCAGCCGGATCGGCTTCTTGCCGAAGTGGCCCATGTCCGCATACAGCGCCTCGGTGCCGGTCACCGCAAGCACCACCGCGCCCAGTGCGAAGAACGCCTCGGCGCGGTTGCGCAGGAAGAAGTCGAGGCCGTAGCCCGGGCTGAGTGCCAGCAATACCGAAGGGTTGCGCAGGATACCCAGCGCACCGAGGCCCGCGAGGGCAAGGAACCACACCGCGCAGACCGGCCCGAACACCGCGCCGATGCGTGCCGTGCCGTGCCTCTGCAGCCAGCACAGGACCAGGATCACCGCCAGCGTGATCGGCACCACCCAACGCTCCAGCGCCGGCGCCGCCACCTGCAGGCCTTCCACCGCCGAGAGCACCGAGATGGCGGGCGTGATCACACCATCGCCGTAAAACAGCGCAGCGCCGAACAGCCCCAGGATGATCACGGTCCGACGCAAATGCGGCACCTGGCGCACGCTGCGCTGGGCCAGCGCCATCAACGCCATGATGCCGCCCTCGCCCTTGTTGTCGGCCCGCATGATGAACAGCACGTACTTCACCGACACCACGATGATCAGTGACCAGAAGACCAGGCTGAGCGCGCCCAGCACGTTCTGCGGCGTGGCGACCACGCCATGCGCGCCGAACACTTCCTTCAGCGTGTAGAGCGGGCTGGTGCCGATGTCGCCGTAGACCACGCCGATGGCACCCAGGGCCAGTGCCGCCAGATGCGGCCCCTGCGGTTTGGCGGCCAGCTCGCCACTGCCGGGAGGAAGGCCGTGCCCGGCCAAGGGATCGGAAGCCAGGCGGAAGGAAGGAGTCGAAGGCATGATCGAGGTGCACGGGAAGACATGCACACTCTAGGAATGCCGCCGTAACAACGGGATAGCACGCCCGCGCCGGCGCGCAAAAAGTACGTAAAAAAGCTTACCGGCAGATGCGCGCCGCCTAGGCCACCGCGACCTCGCCGGACAGGCAGCACCGCTCGAACTCCGCCGCGGGCATCGGCCGCGCCAGCAGGTAGCCCTGCACCTGGTCGCACCCCAGCGCGCGCAGGACCTCCGCCTGTGCGGGCTTTTCGACGCCCTCGGCGACCACCTCCATGCCCAGCGTGTGCGCCAGGTCGATGATCGCGGCGATGATCGCGCGCGGTTCGTGGCCGCCCTCGTCCAGCGCCTGCACGAAGAACTGGTCGATCTTCAGTTGGCGCACCTGGAATTTCTGCAGGTAGGCGAGGCTGGAGTAACCGGTGCCGAAATCGTCGATGGCGAAGTCGAAGCCGTGCGCGCGGAAGTCGCGCAGGATCGCGGTGGTGCGCTCGGCGTCGCGCATGGCCATGCTCTCGGTGACCTCGAACATGATCTGCGAGGTCTGCAGCCCCGCCGCGCCGACGATGCCGGCGGCAACCTCCACCAGGCCGGGCTGCTGGATCTGCAACGGCGAGAGGTTGATGGCGATGCGCACCGTCGAAAGCCCGCGGTCATGCCAGTCGCGCAGCTGGCGGCAGGCTTCGCGGATCACCCATTCGCCCAGCCGCCCGATCTGCCCGCTGCGCTCGGCCACACTGATGAATTCCAGCGGCGAAACCGCACCCAGCTCCGGGTGGCACCAGCGCAGCAATGCCTCGGCGCCGACCAGCGCGCCGGTGTCGCCGTGGTGCTTGGGTTGGAAGTGCAGCGACAGGCTGCCGTCCTCCACCGCGGTCTGCAGGCCGCGCTGGATCTTCAGCACGCGCACCGCGCGTTCGCGCATCGACACGTCGTAGCAGCGGTAGCCGTTGCGGCCAGCCTCCTTGGCGTCGTACATGGCGGCGTCGGCGTGCGCGACGAGATCTTCGACGCTGTCGCCGTCCTGCGGATGGAACGCCAGGCCGATGCTGGGGGTGACGCGCAGCTCGGTGCCTCGCACGGCAAAGCTTTCCTGCATCAGCCCGATCAGCTGCTGCGCGATGCGCGATGCCGACTCCGGGCTACGCATGTGTTCCAGCACCGCCACGAACTCGTCGCCGCCCATGCGCGCCAGGCTGTTCAGGTGAAGCACGCCGGCCAGCCGCGCGGCCACCGCGCGCAGCAGTTCGTCGCCGAAGCCGTGGCCGAGCGTGTCGTTGATGGTCTTGAAGCCGTCCAGATCGATGTACAGCACGGCCAGGTGGCCATGGCCGGCACGCGCGCGCGCCAGCGCCCGTTCCATGCGCTCGGCCAGCAGGTGGCGGTTGGGCAGGCCGGTCAGCGGATCGTGCGTGGCCATGTGATGCAGGCGGTTGTTGAGATGGTCCAGCGAACCGGAAAGCCGCTGGGTACGCACGTACAGCCTCGCGACGATCTCGGACAGGGCCAGTGCCGCTCCCATTGCCAGCACCGCGACCATGCTGACCACGCTGCCCAGCCACACCGTGCCCGAGGACGCCACCAGCGACAGCACGGGCCGGTCGCCGTAGGACAGCCGCGTGGAGAGGTCCAGCAGCACCACGATCAGCACGCCCATGAGCACCGACAGGTACCCCCGGCGACCGTAAAGCGCGCGCATCGGACGCGGGCGGAACGCGTGCATCAGGCGCAGGCCGCAGGCCACCCCGAAGGTGCACAGCAGCACCCAGTACAACCAGACCCGCGGCTGGTAGCTGATGCCACCGGCGAGGTGCAGCGCGCCCTCGCTGAACATGTGGATGAGGGCCACGCCCACGCCAAGCGCAAGCGAGCCGCCCAGCCAGCGCAGCCGGCCCAGGACCTGGCAATCGGCCACCCACAACAGGCCCAGTCCCACCGCCAGCGCCGCGATCGCGGATGCCGTGCTCAACAGCGGATCGAACGTGCCCACGGGTTGCGGCAGGCGCGCCAGCATGCCCACGAAATGCACCGACCACAGACCGAGCCCGAGCATCCAGGCACCCACGCCGTACCAGATCACGCGATGGGCGGCCGCCCGCGAGGCGGCGATGCGACCGGTGGCGTCGATCGCCTGGTAGGCGATCAGGCCGCCGATGAGCAGGGAGAACAGCTCCAGACTGAGGCTATAGCTACCGACCATGGCGTACTCGAAGCCGACAAGCCGGCAGTCTCCAGGTCTTAGCGGCTCCGCAGCACGATTCTTTAGGAGCAGTCCAACGGGCGCCACCGGGGCCCTGCCGCGGGCGAGCCCGCGTGCTTCAGTCGCCGCCCGCCTCGACCAGGCCCTTGACCCGTGCGACCAGCTGATCGATCGCGAACGGCTTGGTCAGCACTTGCATCCCCGGCTCAAGTTGGTCGCTGCCGATCACGGTGGTTTCGGCGAAGCCGGTGATGAACAGCACCTTCAACCGCGGCATCAGCTCGCGCGACGCGTCGGCGAGCTGGCGCCCGTTGAGGCCGCCGGGCAGGCCCACGTCGGTGACCAGCAGATCGATGCGCATACCGGCGCGCAGCATTTCCAGCGCCTCGGCGCCGTCGCACGCCTCCAGGACGGCAAAGCCATGCTCGCCCAGTACGTCCACCACCAGCATGCGGACGGTCGGCTCGTCGTCGACCACCAGCACCGTCTTGCCGCGCGGCTCGATCGAAACACCCGCCGATGCGGTCGGCTTTTCCTCCACCGGAAACTCGCCCAGGTGTCGCGGCAGCAGCAGGCTCACCCGCGTCCCTTCGCCCAGCCGCGACTGGATCTGCACGCGCCCGCCCGACTGCTTGGCGAAGCCGTAGATCATCGACAGCCCCAGGCCGGTGCCGCGGCCCAGCGGCTTGGTGGTGAAGAACGGCTCGAACGCACGCGCAACCACCTCCTCCGGCATGCCGGTACCCGTGTCGCTCACGCTCAACTCGAGGTAATCGCCTGGCGCCAGGTCCAACGCCAGGGCGGATGCTTCGTCGAGCCGGCGGTTGGCCGTGGCGATGCGCAGTTCGCCACCCTCCGGCATCGCGTCGCGTGCGTTGATGCTCAGGTTGAGCAGGGCGTTCTCGAGCTGGTGCGCATCGGCCAGGGTGATCCACAGGTCGTCCGCGTGATCGACCTCCAGCGTGACCGCCGGACCGATGGTGCGCCGGAGCAGTTCCTCCATCCCGCCGATCAGCCGGTTGGCGTCCACCGGGCGCGGATCGAGCGTCTGCCGGCGCGAGAACGCCAGCAGCCGGTGGGTCAACGCGGCGGCCCGGCGGGACGCATCCTGCGCGGCACCGAGGTAGCGGCGCAGCTGTGCGGTGCGGCCCTGTTCGATGCGCACCTGCATCATGTCCAGGCTGCCGCTGATACCTGCCAGCAGATTGTTGAAGTCGTGCGCGAGCCCGCCGGTGAGTTGGCCGACCGCCTCCATCTTCTGCGCCTGCAGCAGCTGTTCCTGTGCCTGGCGCAGCGCCTCGGCCTGTTCCCGCTCGGCGGTGACGTCGCGCCCGTAGGCATAGACCAGGCCGCCCTCGGCCGAGGTGTTCCAGGAGATCCAGCGCGCCGTGCCGTCGCGGTGCCGGTATCGATTCTGGAAGCCGGTCAGGCGCTGGCTGGCCGCCACCGCGTCCAGGGTCGCCGTCTGGTCCTCGGGCCAGACCCGTTGCAGGAAGTGCTGCCCCAGCAGGGCCTCGGGCGCATACCCGAGGATCGCCGTCCAGGCCGGATTGATGCGTACGAACAGGCCCCTTGCGTCGACCACCGCCAGGAGGTCGCGCGAGTTCTGCCAGATGCGGTCGCGTTCGGCGGTCCGCTCCTCCACCTTGCGCTCGAGCGAGGCGGTGAGTTCGCGCACCTCCTGCTCGGCGCGGCGACGTTCGATCACGGCCCGGGTACGCTCACCCACTTCGCGGATGAAGGCCAGTTCGTCGGTGGTCCATTCGCGCGCCGTGGCGTGGTTGACGTACAGCAACGCCACGAAGCAGCCGTCCTCGGTGATCGGCATGTTGACCACCGACTGCGCGCTGATCGCCTTGAGCGCGGCGGCGCGGGCTGCGGTGCGAGGGTCTTTCTCCGCGTCGGCGAACACTACCGTTTCGCCGCGTCGGAGGTTTTCGATGTAGCGGCCGTAGTCGCGGAAGTGCAGGACACCCGCCAGGCTGCGGATGCCCGGCGCGTTCCAGTCGCGCTCGATGGTGATGGTTTCCTCGGTGAGGTCGATCGTGCCGTAACCGGCGCGACTGACCTCGAGCGTCCGACCGAGAATTTCTCCGGCCGCGTGGGAAAGGTCGGCCGGCGATTGCGCGTCGCGGAGGCGGTCGCCCAGCTCGATCAGCAACGCCTGGCGACGGGCGTGGGACTGCAGCGCTTCCTGTGACAGGTGGGCCTCGGTCACATCGTGGCCCTCGACGAAGATGCCGGTGACCCGGCCGGACTCGTCGATGGTCGGCGCGTACACGAAATCGAGGTAACGCTCGACCGCGGGCAGGCCGGGCGCCGGAGAGAGGCGGATCGGCACGTGCGAGGCGACATAGCGCTCGCCACTCCGGTAGACCTCGTCCAGCAATTCGTAGAAGCCCTGCCCCTCCACTTCCGGAAAGGCATCCCGCACCGTGATGCCGACCAACTCGCGCTGGCCGACGAGCCGGCGGTAGGCATGGTTGGCGAACTCGAATGCGTGCTGCGGTCCCCGCAGGATCGCGATGAAACCGGGTGCCTGCTCGAACAGGTTGTGTTGCCGTTCGCGGACGGCGGCCTGCTGGCGCTCCAGCAACACCTTGCCGGTGGTTTCCATGGCCCAGGTAAGCAGTCCGGCGATGGCGCCCTGCTCGTCACGCAATGGGGTGAAGGAGAAACTGAACCACCGCAGGTCGTTGGTGGGACCGCCGGCCAGCGCGAACGGCATGTCCTCAACCGATTGCGATCGACCGGCGAGCACCTCGGCCACCATCGATTCGAGCGAATCCCAGATCTCCGACCACAGCTGCGCGGCAGGCTGGCCCAGGCCCCCAGGATGCTTGCTGCCGAGGATCGGCAGATAGGCGTCGTTGTAGATGCTCGTCAGCTGCGGACCCCACACGACCAGCATCGGCTGGCACGCCTCCAGCACGATGCCGACCGCGGTCTTGAGGCTTTGCGGCCAGGCCGCGAGCGGGCCCAGCGGGGTCGCCGACCAGTCATGCCCGCGAACCAGCGCCGGCATCAGTCGCTCGTCCGCCTCGATCTGGCTCACCTCATCGGCTGCCACGGAGGCCGTCGTCGGGTCGCTTTGCATGGCGTTCGCAGTGTCCGAAATGGGCCAGCTTAGCGCCCGCACCATACCGTGCGGCTGCCCTGCCCGCAGATGGGCGCCTGCCGGCAAGGCGGCACCGCCGATCGGGCGTGCAACGGGTGGTCAATGATCGGGCGCATCGCGGCGCGGGGCCGCGGGTCGGGCGTCGTGACCGGCGAACATCGGTGGGATGCCCCCGGGCGTGGCCGGAGCCTTTGCCAACCGGGGAAAATGGATGCCGGAGGGGATGCTGCCGCTGCTTGCAGGAGGGCGGGAGCTGGGTAGGGACTCGTCGATATGCATGACGGCGGGTTCCGATTTTTTTGGTCGCGTCACCATGCCTGGCTGCCAGTGCAGCGGGCGTGTGGGTGGTGGCAAGGGAACGCCGACACGCCCACGGGACCGGGCTTCCGCACGCCGGCTTGAACGGGAGGAAGCCCAACTTGCGTCCGCTTCGTCAGCCACGACCGCCGCTGCTCGGCGCACCGGGCGGCGGATCGAGGCCGCCATCGCCCTTGCCGCCGACGCCGTGGCCCTTGGTCGAGCCCACGCCGCTTTCGCGGCGCTTGCTCTCCTGGACATGCTGCGCGCGGTCCTGGCCCACGCCGCCGGTCTGGTAGGTGGGGCCATTTTCCGGCACTGGGAGGATCGCCTCCGGATCGACGGGCTCGCCCATCGCCTTCTGCCCATAAGGGTCGCCGAAGCCGTGGTGCGGCCGCATCTGGCCGTTGCCGCTTTCCCCGCCGGTGCCGCCTGCCGGCTCGACCGCTTCGGCGGTCTCGCCCTGAACCTGTACCTGGTTCTGCTCGGCGCGTTTGCC
>Ga0157372_10007993_pt1 | contig 11249 bp, 8 predicted proteins | sample C55metaG_FD_115307 | JGI IMG/M metagenome (GOLD analysis project Ga0157372, IMG submission 115307) | Corn rhizosphere microbial communities from Kellogg Biological Station, Michigan, USA - C5-5 metaG | ecosystem: Host-associated > Plants > Roots > Rhizosphere > Soil | place: USA: Michigan...
CGAAGGAAGCCATAAGCCGCCAGATCGCGGACTCGGTCGACCTGGTCATCCAGGTCAAGCGCCTGCGCGACGGCAGCCGCCGCGTCACCAACGTGACCGAAGTGATCGGCATGGAAGGCGCCGTCATCGTCACGCAGGAATTATTCAAGTTCGAATATCTGGACGAGAGCTCGGACGGCAAGATCATCGGCGAATACCGCTCGATGGGCCTGCGCCCCTACACGCTGGAAAAGGCCAAGCAGTTCGGCTTCGACCAGCCTTTCCTCGAAGCCTGCCTGTAGTCGCGCAGCTGCCCATGACAGGCCTTCCCGCCATCGTCCGGGAAAAGCGGCATCTGGCGCTGTTCGCAGTGCTGGCAATCCTGTTCCTGATGCCGGCGGCGTTGGCGCCCCCGATGACGCATGACAGCTTTTGGATCGACGTGAGCTGGTCGCAGCAATTCACGGCTCTGCTCCGTGACGGCAATCTTTACCCGCGTTGGCTGCCCTGGTCCTATGGCGGCCTCGGCTCGCCGGCGTTCTATTATTATGCCCCCCTTTCATTCCACGTGGCGGCGCTGTTCGGGCTGCTCGGCTTTTCGACCTATGGCGCATTGCTGGCCACATTCTGCGTCGGGTGGTTCGCGTCCGGCGTTACGATGCATAGCTGGCTGAAGGGGCGCGCGCGCTCGCCGATTGCGGGCGCCTTGCTCTACATGGTGCTCCCCTATCACGTAATGGACTTTTACGGCCGCGGCGCCCTCGCTGAATTCTGTGCCTTCGCGGTCGCGCCGCTCGTCGCCCTCGGCGTGCGTCACGCGGCCGAGCGAGGGCGCGGGGCACCCCTTGGCCTAGCCTTTGCCACCTTGATCATGACCCACTTGCCAACCGCGGTGATCGTTAGCGTACTGCTGATCGCGCCTTACGCGATCTGGCTAGCTCGCACGAACCCTCAGCGGCTCTTCCCCATCGCTCGCGGCGTCGCCGGCGGGCTGGCGGGTGCCGCCATTTACCTCATCCCCGCGCTCACGCTGCAGGGCTACAGTTCGGTCGGTGCCCTGTGGGACGTCAAGTTCCTGCAACCGGTCAGCTGGAGCCTGCTCCACCCGGCATTGTGGGTCAGCAAAAGCTATGTCTTCCTCTTCGCGGGCGTCGCCCTGTACACGGCGGTCGCGAGCATCATCCTGGGCGGCCGCCACGGTGGATATTGGACCTGGTGCACCATCGGCGTTGCGCTGATAGTCGCGGGATTGGTGCCGGGTTTCTGGTCGCTGCCGGTCATCAAGGCGGTTCAGTTCCCGTGGAGAGCGTTGCTCCTTGCAGAGTTCGGCCTCGCGACCGTCGCAGCATCCTGGCGCGGCTCGCCTTTGATCGCGACGCTCGTGCTGCTGCCGCTGTTGATGCTATCGCTGCTGATGGCGAGCCCCGCCAACCCGATGCACGGCGAGCCGATGCGACCGCTGCCACTCCCCGGCCTGCAAGACGTGATCGAATATCTCCCTCCTGGAGCCGTCGGCGCGGAACGCGCTCCGCGTAACGATCTGCTGTTGCAGGCAGCCGCTGCCGCGCGGGCACACCCGGATAGCAGCTTCCCCTATCCCTCTCTGACAGCGCGGTGCGGGGAGGCTAGCGCCGCACTCTATCCGACTCCGGAAAGCGCGCTGGTGGTTGTGCCGCCTGCCCAGTGCCGCATCGTGACGCGCCGGCTGCCGGTAGAGTGGTTCGGTATGGCAATAAGCCTCGGTGCGATCCTGGCGTTCGCTGGATCGCGAATGAGAATGCGCGGCACAATGCCGATAACCAGCCCTTAATCATACTCCCCTACTCGTTGCCTAACCGAAACAGGGGGCGGTAGCGTGAAGGGAAAAGTCGGCCGGCGGCTGCACAAGCCATTCCTGCTTTATGGCGTGCTCGCCTTCTGCGCCGGGCTGATCATGTATCTTGCGGGAATATTGTTGGTCTTCCCGCGTTACCTGCTCGGCATGCGCGCGGTGCTGGATCCCGTCGCCCAAGCGCTGGTCTGGTATAGCGGCGCTCCGATCCTCGCCGGTATTGCTTTGTCCCTGTTCGATCTGCTGTTCCTGCTTCGGCGCAAGAAGCCGGAGAGCCCGGTCCGCTACGAACCGATCAAGCGTCGGCGCGTGACCGTCGCACTAACCGCCTACAATGACGAACAGAGCATCGCCGGCGCGGTCGAGGACTTCCTGCTGCACCCGTTGGTGGAGCGCGTCATCGTGGTCAGCAACAATTCGACGGACCGCACGTTCGAATTCGCCGACGCGGCCGGGGCCATTACCTTCAATGAGCCGCGTCAGGGCTATGGCCGCTGCGTCCACCGCTGCCTGAGCGAGGCGGTGAAGTTCACCGACACCGAATTCGTGGTGTTGTGCGAAGGCGACAGCACCTTCCGCGCCTATGATATCGAAAAATTGCTCGCATACGCCCCGCATGCGGACATCGTGAACGGGACCCGCATCGTCGAGCCGCTGCGCCAATATCTGACGCAGCTCAGCACCTTTATCTACTATGGTAACCTGTTCGTCGGAAAGTTGCTGGAGGCAAAGCATCTCGGCCTGTCGACTATCACCGACGTCGGAACGACCTACAAACTTTGTCGTCGCACCGCGTTGATCGAGCTGCTTGAACGGCTGAACCCCGCAGTGAATCTCGAATTCAACGCGCACCTGCTAGACACCGCCCTCGCCGAGGGCCTGGTTCTGCTCGAATGCCCCGTTACCTTCCACCCCCGCATCGGCCTGAGCAAGGGCGGCAATGTTAATAACTGGCGCGGCCTCGCGGTTGGATCGCGTATGATTCTCGGATTGCTGTCCGACTGGAAACGCTACGCGTGAGCGGCGACTATCATGGCTCCCGACTGACGCAGGACCAGCGCCGCGCCAGCACATGGCGGGCACTTTGGCGTTTCCATTTCCGCCAACATATCCGCCCCGAGCACACCGTGCTCGATCTGGGATCCGGCTATGCCGATTTCATAAATGCCGTCAGCGCGGCCCGGCGTATCGCCGTGGATATCTGGCCCGGACTGGCCGACCATGTTGCGCCGGACGTCCAGGCGATCATCGTTCCCGTGACGGACCTGAGCGCGATTGCGGACCAGAGCGTCGATTACGCGTTTGCCTCCAACCTGTTTGAGCATCTCACCCAAGAGGAGCTGGTGACAGTGCTGGCGCAGCTCAGGCGCAAGCTCCGCCCCGGTGGCCAGCTTGGCATCCTTCAACCTAACTATCGCTACGCTTTCCGCGAATATTGGGACGATTATACACACCGCACAGCCTATTCGCACATCAGCCTCCCTGATCTTCTGCGTGCGAATGACTGGACGGTGACCGCAATCGTGCCGCGCTTCCTGCCGCTCACGATCAAGTCGCGCCTTCCCACCTGGGACTGGCTGATCGGTCTCTATCTGCGCCTGCCTTTCAAACCGATGGGCAAGCAGATGTTCGTGAGCGCGAGTCCGCCCTCATGCCCCTAGTCTTGCCGCGATCCCGGCACTCGCGGTTGGACATCCTCCGCCGCTGGGGCTTGGGCCTTGCGCTTTCCGTGGCGCTCGGATCGCTGCTCCTGGCCTTCATGATGCTAAGCTGGTCGGGGATCGTGCTTATCCGCTTCCCCTTCGGCGTGGACTATGGCGAGGGCATCGTCTGGCAGCAGATGCGGAACATGCTGCGAGGCGAAGGCTATTCGCCTCTCGGCGTCTACCCAGCGATCGTCTATCACTATCCGCCCGTCTATCACCTCACCACGGCAGCCGTCTCGTGGTTGTTGGGAACCGATCAGCTCGCAACCGGACGTGCGGTGAGCTGGGTATCGATGCTTGGCTGCGCTGCCTTGGTCGGATGGCTGGCAGCTGTGACCGCAGGCTGCCGCGACCGGATCGTCGGCTGTCTCTGCGCCGTGATGGCGGGATTGTTCTTCACGAGCTGTCAGCCGGTGGTCGATTGGCTCGCGACGATGCGCGTCGACTGGCTCGCCTACCTGCTCGGCTTTGCCGGCCTCGCCCTGGCGATCGGTGCCATCGAGCGACCCTTCCTGATTGTAGCGGCCGCACTCTGTTTCGTGCTGGCAATCTATACGAAACAGACGTCCATCGCGGCGCCAGCCGCTGCGTTCATCGCGCTTCTAGTGGTTCGGCCACGTACGGCCTGGATACTGGCGGCGCTGTGTCTGGCATCTGGCTTGTCCGCCCTGGGCGTGCTGACGCTTCGTACGGGGGGCGGATTCCTGCGCCACATCCTGCTCTACAACGTCAACCGCATGGACTTCGGCGCGATCGGTGGTCTGGTCGTGCCGTTGCGGATGCACGCGCTGTTCGAGGCACTGGCGCTGACGGGCTGTGTGACGCTGTGGCGACGTATTCGGGCGCATTGGGCCGATCGCCGTCAAAATAAGCATGTGGTCGCGAGCGCGATCCTCGTTCTGGCCTTTTTCGCGATCAAGACGCCCATGCTGGTGCTGGCGTTAAAATCGGGCGCCAATGTGAACTACCTTATCGAATGGTACGGTGCGGTCGCAATTCTCGCGGGGATCGCGATGAAGCCCGTGCTGGAGACAGTCGTAGATCATTTCCGCGGCCGAAGTTCACCTGATGCGTCGGTTCTTCTCCCGATCAGCGTGTTCCTGAGTTGCGCCATACAATCCTACGCCCTCCCGCACCGATTTCTGACGATGGACGGCGCCCGCGCGCAGGCAGCGCGCCTCGCGCCCGTGGCGGCACAGATACGAGCTACGCCGGGGATAGTGATCAGTGACGACATGGTATTGCTGATCCGCGCCGGCCGGGATGTGGAATGGGAGCCAGCGATCGTCGCGGAACTGGGTGCAATGGGACGCTATGACCAGGCCGCGTTGATACGCATGGTTCAGCAGCGGCGCTTCAGCCTGTTCGTGATCGAGCCCCTGTTCTTCCACAACCGCTACAATCCGCCTGTCGCCAAGGCGATTGTCGCTAATTATCCGCGTGCGCGCTGGTCAGGCCCCTTCCTCATTCGCGCACCGCACTGAGCGCTCTAGCTGCCCAGCTTGTTCAGCTTGTCCTGCAGCCCCGCCAATTGCTCCTTCAGCGCGGCGAGTTCGTCTTCCTTGCTCGTGGGAGCGGCGGGCGCTGCGGGCGGGCTGGCAGCAGCGCCGGGCTGCTTGAACGCCGCGGCGGCGGCCTCGAACATGTCCATGTTGCGGCGCGCGATCTCGGCGAAGGGGCCGCCTGCGAAAGTGCCCTCGATCGCCTGGCGGAACTGGTTCTGGTTGCGGCGGAACGCCTCCATCGACGCTTCGAGATATTGCGGCACCATCGCCTGCATCGAATCGCCGTAGAGCGAGATGAGCTGGCGCAGGAAGCTGACCGGCAGCATCGTCTGGCCGCGATTCTCCTCCTCCATGATGATCTGGGTGAGGATGTTGTGGGTGATGTCCTCCTCGGTCTTCGCATCGATGACCTTGAAGTCGCGCCCGTCGCGCGTCATCTGGGCGAGGTGGTCGAGCGTGATGTAGCTCGAAGACTCGGTATTATAGAGCCGGCGGTTGGCGTATTTTTTGATGATGACCGTTCCGGAACCTTCGGACGACTTCGCCATGCCGCAATCACCTCCCTATTGTGACAATGGCGTAGCATCCTTCCTTGACGCGGCGCAACACAGACCGCGGCCTCTTCCGCTTTTTCTGAGTATGTTGCGCAGCGAAACAGCGGAAGATCCTGCCCGCACCGCAGCAGCGCTGAAGGGGCTGCGTCTCTATCAGCAGGCCGAGCGGACCGCGCCCCCCGCCCCCATGCCGATCCTCGCCCGCGCCGGCCGCGCGGCGATCCGCGACTATGGCGGACACGGGCCCGCCGTCTTGTTCGTGCCGTCGCTGATCAACCCACCCGACGTGCTCGACATCGACGCGGATCGATCGCTGTTGCGCTGGCTGGCTGGACATGGGCTGCGGCCGCTGCTGCTCGACTGGGGCGCGCCTGAAGAGGACGAAACCAACCTTAGCGTCGCCGGCCATGTCGAGACGATGTTGCTGCCGCTGATCGACGCGATCGGGGCGCCAGTTACGCTGGTCGGCTATTGCCTGGGCGGCACGATGGCGGTCGCCGCCGCGGCCTTGCGGCCGGTCACGGCGCTCGCGCTGATCGCGACCCCGTGGCGCTTCGGCGACTATCCCGACGACACCCGCGACGCCCTCGCCGACCTTTGGCGCACGGCCGAGCCCGCGACCGACGCGCTCGGCCTGCTGCCGATGGAGATATTGCAGGCAGCCTTCTGGCGGCTCGACCCGAAGCGCACCATCGCCAAGTATGAGGCGCATGGCGCGCGCGATCCGGCGGACCCGTTGTCGCAGGCTTTTGTTCGGCTGGAGGATTGGGCGAATGACGGCCCACCCCTCACCCGCGGCGCGGCGCGCGAACTGTTCCTCGACATGTTCGCAAACGACGGGCCCGGCAGGGGCGAATGGTGGGTCGGGGGAACGGTGATAGACCCGCGCGTGTTGACCATGCCCATCCTTGAGATCGCATCGACGACCGACCATATCGTGCCCGCAGCGACCACGCCCGGCGTGGGCCAGCGCCTTGATCTCGCGCTCGGCCATGTCGGGATGATCGTCGGCAGCCGCGCGAGGCAGAGCTTGTGGGAGCCGCTGGCAAAGTGGCTTTCCGGTGTCACATCGGAACGCTAGGCGCGTTCAAACGGATCAACAGGAGTCCTCATGACCGAAGTCGTCATCACCGCCGCACGGCGTACCCCCGTGGGCAGCTTCCTTGGCCATTTTGCAACGACGCCCGCGCATGAACTCGGTCGGGTCGCGATTCAGGCCGCGCTGCAGGACGCCGGCATCGAGCCGGGCGATGTCGACGAAGTCATTCTGGGACAGGTGCTGACCGCGGCGCAGGGCCAGAATCCCGCGCGCCAGGCGTCGATCGCGGCCGGCCTTCCCAAGGAGGTTCCCGCCTGGAGCGTGCAGCAGGTGTGCGGTTCGGGCCTGCGCTCGGTCGCGGTCGCGGCACAGTCGATCCAGGCCGGAGACGCCGCGATCATCGTCGCGGGCGGTCAGGAGAATATGTCGATGAGCCCGCACGCCCAGACGATCCGCGCCGGGCAGAAGATGGGCGACCTGTCGCTGGTCGATACCATGATCAAGGACGGGCTGACCGACGTCTTCAACGGCTACCACATGGGCATCACCGCCGAAAACCTGGCCGAGAAGTACCAGATCACGCGCGAGGAGCAGGACACCTTCGCTACAGCCAGCCAGAACAAGGCTGAAGCCGCGCGGCGCGACGGCAAGTTCGATGCGGAAATCGCGCCCGTCACCGTCAGGACCCGCAAGGGCGAGACGGTCGTCGACAAGGACGAATTCATACGTGAAGGCGTGGTGGTCGCCAGCCTCGCCGGCCTGAGGCCTGCCTTCAGGAAGGAAGGCAGCGTCACCGCCGCAAACAGCTCCGGCCTCAACGATGGCGCCGCCGCGATCGTGGTGATGTCGGCAGACGAGGCTCAGCGCCGCGGTTCGCCCGTGCTGGCGCGCATCAAGAGCTGGGCCTCCACCGGCGTCGACCCCGCGATAATGGGCATTGGCCCGGTCACCGCCAGCCAGAAGGCGCTGGAGAAAGCCGGCTGGAAGTTCGCCGACCTGGACCTGATCGAAGCCAATGAGGCCTTTGCCGCGCAGGCGCTTGCGGTCGGCAAGGAGCTTGGCTGGGACGCGTCCAAGGTCAACGTCAACGGCGGTGCAATCGCGATCGGACATCCGATCGGCGCATCGGGTGCGCGGATCCTGACCACGCTGCTCCACGAAATGCAGCGGCGCGATGCGAAGAAGGGACTGGCCACGCTCTGCATCGGCGGCGGCATGGGCATCGCCCTCTGCGTCGAGCGCGATTGATCGCCTGGGCTCGGTCCGGCGCCGCACAGCGCCGGACCATCGCTTCTCGTTTCGCCTGCGGAACCGGACCGGTCCATCGCGACTTTCCGCCTCGACCATGCCGACGCCGACCCTGACCCGCCGTGACATGCTCGCCGGAGCCGCCGCCTGCGCTGGCGGCCTGGCTCTGCCCGTGCGCGCGGCCCAGTCCGCGGCATCCTTCTCGTGGGAGCGGCTCAAGCAGCAAGCCGCCGCTCGCGCGGCGCGCGCCTATTCTGCGCCCGCTCCCCCGCCCGCTGGCGCGTCTGCGGTAGATTATGATGTCGCCAACAGCGTCTCTTACCGGCCTGAGGCAACGGTCTGGCCGGACAGCGCCGCGCCCGTGCGCTTCTTCCCGCTCAACCGCTATGCGCACCGGCCCGTGCAAATCCATCTGGTCGAGAATGGCCAGGCGCGCGCTTTCGGGTTCCGCCGCGACCTTTACAGCGGTGCCGAGCGTCTCCCGGCGGACGTGGCGGGCTTTTCGGGCTTCCGCCTGATGAACCCGGGCGGCCGCGGCGACTGGCTTGCCTTCCAGGGGGCCTCCTATTTCCGCTCGGCCGGACCGCTTCGGCAATATGGCCTGTCCTCGCGCGGGCTGGCCATCGACACCGGGCTTGGGCGGCCCGAGGAGTTTCCGGACTTCACCAGCTTCTGGATCGAACGCGGACCGGGCGAGGCGGTTACGGTCTACGCCTTGCTTGATTCGCCGAGCGCGGCGGGCGCCTGGCGCTTCGTGAACCGTCGCGGCCCGAAGGAGGTGGTACAGGAGGTCAGCCTGGCGGTGACGCTTCGGAAAGACGTCGAACGGCTCGGCCTCGCCCCGCTCACCAGCATGTTCTGGTATGGCGAAGGCAATCGCGCGCAGGCGATCGACTGGCGGCCTGAAATCCATGACAGCGACGGGCTGGCGATGCTGACCGGCTCGGGAGAGCGCATCTGGCGCCCGCTCGACAATCCGTCCCGCCCCCTGACCAACAGCTTTTCCGACAAGGACCCCAAGGGCTTCGGCCTGCTCCAGCGCGACCGCAATTTCGACCATTACCAGGATGACGGCGTCTATTACGAGAAGCGCCCGAGCCTGTGGGTCGAGCCGCAGGGCGCATGGGGACCGGGCGCGGTAACGCTGTTCGAGCTACCGACCCGCGGCGAGACGGACGACAATATCGTCGCCTTCTGGACGCCCGCCGCGCCCGCCAAGGCCGGGATGCACTATGCGGCCGACTACCGGCTGCGGTGGGTGGGCGACGAGCCCAACCCTTCCCAGGTCGCGCGGACGGTGGAGTGTTGGCGCGGAGTAGCGGGCCGGCCCGGAACCTTGCCTTTGCCCGACGCGACCCGGCTGGTTGCCGATTTCGAGGGCCCTTCGCTCGCCGGGCTGGATCGATCGAGCGGCGTGGAGCCGGTGGCCTCCCTGTCCGGCGGGAAGCCGATCAGCACTGCCGCCTACCCCGTGGTCGGGACCGCGAGTCGCTGGCGCCTGATCGTCGACGTTCCCCAAAAGCGCGGCGAAACGATAGACTTGCGGGCCTATCTGCGCCGCGGCAGCACCGCTTTGACGGAAACACTCCTATATCAGTTCCTGTGAAGACCGGGTCTCCACAACGAGCCCCCGTCCACCTCCACAGTCCGGCGCGCCCCGCTTTCGACGCAGGCAAGGAGGTGTTTCGGGAAGGTGGGTCGTCTGGGGCTGAGACGGGCGCCGCGGACGTAACCGGTTTCGCATACGGCCACGTCGACCTTCCGCACGAAACGCCGCTGACGATGCCGGTGCAGGATTTCCACGATCGTCCCCAGCCCACCCATCGGGGCGCCCCACCGTCTCGTTGGGCACGGCGCGGCCTCCTTGTTGCGGGCAGTGGCCTGATCGGTTTTGCCGCCAGCCTGGGCATTGCGGCTTTGCTTGCCCTCGACGGATATGACGCGCTCGATCAAACGCTGGCGCTGCTAAGCCTGATGCTGTTCGCGTGGATCGGCTTCGGCCTGCTCACAGCGAGCGCCGGCCTGATAGTCTCCATCCTCAACCGGCGCGCGCCCGAACCCGCATGGCCCGCCCCATCACGGCCGGTCGCCATCTTGGTGCCTGTCTATAACGAGGACATCGCCGCGGTTGGCGCGCGCATCGCAACCATGGCGGCGGAAATAGCGGCATGCGAGGCCGCATCCCTGTTCCATGTTTTTGTGCTCAGCGACTCCGGCGCGGTGGCCGAGGCGCGCGAACGGGCGCAATGCCGACTGCTGCGCCGCCCCGGGGGCCCGCCGGTCTTCTATCGCCGCCGGCCGATCAACGAGGGACGCAAGCCCGGTAATATTGCGGATTGGGTCCGGCGCTTTGGGGGCGCCTACGAATCGATGATCGTCCTCGACGCGGACAGCCGGATGAGCGGCGAGGCGATGGTGCGGCTCGCCTCCGCGATCGAGGCGGACGAGACGCTCGGGCTGGTCCAGACCAATCCGCAGCTGACCGCCGCACGCACCCTGTTCGCCCGGTGGCAGCAATTCTCGGTCGCCTTCTACGGCCCGATCTTCAGCACCGGCCTCAGCTGGTGGTCGGGCGACGAGGCGACCTTCTGGGGGCATAACGCGATCGTGCGGGTGCGCGCCTTCGCGGAAAGCTGCGGCTTGCCGGCTTTGCCGGGGGCCGCCCCGCTCGGCGGCGCGATCATGAGCCACGACATGGTCGAGGCCGCCTTGCTCCGCCGACGCGGCTGGCGGACCCGGATGATGGTGATGCCCTCCGGCAGCTATGAGGAAAGCCCGCCGACTCTGATCGACCATGCGATACGCGACCGGCGCTGGTGCCAGGGAAATCTGCAGCACCTCCGCCTGCTCGATACGGCAGGACTGCATTGGATAAGCCGGCTACAGTTGCTGATGGGTGCTTCCTCTTACCTCACCGCACCGCTCTGGTTGTTCCTGCTCGCGGTTGGTGCAGCACAATCCCTGCGCGCGGGCGGCCCAATTGCCGGGGGCGCCACGCCCGGATGGTTGATCGCCATGACTGTGATCCTGCTGTTCGGAACCAAGCTTTTGGCTCTCCTTTGGGCGCTGTTCGATCGCGCGCTGGTGCGGCGGCTTGGCGGTTGGCGCGCGATCCTGGCCAGCTTGCTCGTCGAAATCCCACTTTCGATCGTCGTCGCGCCGATCATGATGGCATCCCAATGCCTGGCAATCATCGAGATATTATCGGGCAAACAGAGCGGCTGGAGGCCGCAACGGCGCGATACGGAGGGGCTCGGCTTGCTAGAGGCGTTCGAATATCATGCGCCGCACGTTCTGCTGGGATTGCCCTTCTGGCTGATCTCAATGAACGACCTGGGCGTCGGCATCTGGCAGCTTCCGGTGACAATCGGCTTGCTTGGTGCCCCC
>Ga0157372_10007994_pt1 | contig 11249 bp, 11 predicted proteins | sample C55metaG_FD_115307 | JGI IMG/M metagenome (GOLD analysis project Ga0157372, IMG submission 115307) | Corn rhizosphere microbial communities from Kellogg Biological Station, Michigan, USA - C5-5 metaG | ecosystem: Host-associated > Plants > Roots > Rhizosphere > Soil | place: USA: Michigan...
AGCTGATCGACGAGCGCGCGCCGCGCGTCAACCAGGTCGTCGTCGGCCTCGTCTCGCTGCTCGCCGTCGCGACCGGGTGGTGGTGGCTCCTGGCGCTCCTCGCGCTGCAGCTCGCTGTCGGGTTGACGCTCGGGCGCCGCTGGTGCCTCGCCTGCGTCGCGTACTTCGAGCTGGTCCAGCCTCGGTTCGGCGAGGGACGGCTCGAGGACGCGCGCCCACCGCGGTTCGCGAACATGGTCGGCCTCGTCGTCCTCACGGGGGCGACGCTCGCCTATCTCGCGGGGCTCGAGACGCTCGGCGCCGTGCTCGGGCTGTTGGTCGCCGCGCTCGCTCTCCTCGCCGCCACGACTGGCTTCTGCGCGGGCTGCACGGCGTACAAGATCGGCTACCGGCTCACCGGCAGGACATTCGTCTCCTGCCCGCTCCCGCCGCAGCCCCAGCGCTGATCGTCTAGTCGGGGTCCGTGGCGACGACCGTGCCACGGCCCGCGAGCCAGCGCGCCGTCGCGTAGAGCGCGCCGATCGCCGCGATCGCGGCCCCGGCGATCAGGATGCCGTCCGAGCCCGGAGGGTCGACCAGCTTGATCCCTGCGAGCGTCAGGGTCGCGGCGAGCGCGATCCGAAGTGCCCGGTCGGGGAGCTTGACCGTGAAGCGACCACCGATCAAGACCCCTGGCACGGAGCCGATGAGGAGCCACCCCGTGGCGCCGAGGTCGACGTGCCCCGCGAGCAGCTGCCCGGAGCCGGCGACGGCGAGCAGCACCGCGGCGTGGAAGATGTCCGTGCCGACGATCTTCGCTGCCGTGAGCGGGAAGGCGATCAGCATCACGAGCCCGAACAGCGTGCCGCTGCCGACCGACGTGAGGCCGACGACGAACCCGCCGACGACACCCGTCGCGAAGGCGATCATGCGATCGCGGTTCGTGAGCAGGAACGGCTTGTCCTCCGGGATCGAGTGCAGGTACGCCTTGACGAGGAAGGCGATCCCGCAGACGACGAGCGCCACGCCGAGAATCGTCTTCGCGGTGTCTTCGTACCCGTCCCCGTACTCCTTCTTGAGCCACCACGAGACCGCGACGCCTATGAGCGAGAACGGCGCCGACCCGAGCAGCATCCACGCAGTGAGCCGCGCGTGCACGTGGCCCATGCGGCGGTGCTGGGCTGCGCCGAACGACTTGAAGATCGCACCGTGAACGATGTCCGTGCCGATCGCGATCGACGGCTTGAAGCCGAACAGCAGCACGAGCAGCGGCGTCATCAACGAGCCGCCGCCCATACCCGTGAGCCCGACGAGCAGGCCGATCAGAAGCCCGGCGAGAGAGAGCTTCCACTCCATGTCAGCGCCCTTCGCGGGAGAGCCGGCTACGAGACCCGGGCAGGATCGCCTTCCCGGTCGATGTCGTCGGCGAGCAGAATCTCCTTGAGCGTGTCGCCCCGCAGGCCGAGGCGCAGGGTCTCGAGCGGGATCACCTCGTCCGGAGGTATGTTGCCGAGATTGACGTTCGGCCCGAAGTGCTTCACGAACCACGCCTGCGACGACTTCGTCGGCGCCTCGAAGAGGACGTTCTCGATCGGTACGCCGTGCGCGATCTCGTCGAGTAACCCGGTCCGCATGTCGCCGTCCGACCGGAAGATCCCGGCGGTACCGCCCTCGCGGCCCTCGGTGATCACCTTCCACGCGCCCGCGGCGAGCTCCTCGTTGATCCACTCGACCCACTGGTATGGCGCGAACACGACCTCCGAGTCCTTCGAGCCGACCTCGGAGAGGACGGTGAAGTCACGGGCGAAGTCGGCGATCAGCTCGAGCTTCTCCCCGCGCGGGATCTCGAGGGTGCCGTCCGAGATCTCGACGTGCGAGAAGCGATGCTCGACGAGCCACGCCTTGAAGTCGTCGATCCGGCCACGGCCGTAGACCGCCTCGAAAAGCGTCCCCCCGCAGACAACGGGTGTCTCGAACGAGCGGTAGAGCGCGATCTTCTTCTCGAGATTGTTCGTGACGTAGCTCGTCCCCCAGCCGAACTTGACGATGTCGACGAACTGGCCGGCGGTGTCGAACAGGCCCTCGATGTCCCGCAGGTTGAGGCCCTTGTCCATCACGTGGGTGAGTCCGACCTCGCGCGGCTTCCCGGGTCGTGCCGGGACGCCGAGAAAGCCGTCATTGAAATCTGGCATAGAGCTCCTCCAGCTTCGTGTTGGCGCGTTCCTGGACCTGGTGGTAGAGCGAGTTGCCGTGGGCGTCGATGCCGACGGTGAGTGGCCCGAAGTCTTTGACGCGGAATTTCCAGAGGCACTCGGGCATGAGGTCTTCCCAGGCGACCTCCTCGATCTCTTCGATCTGGGTTGTCTCCAGCGCGGCGGCGCCGCCAACGATCGCGAGATAGACCATCCCGAGCCGCTGCATCGGCTCGATCGCCTCGTCGGGGAAGCCGCCCTTGCCACAGATGGCGCGTACCCCGTACTGCCGGCCGAGGCCTTCGGTGAAGCGCACCATGCGGGCGCTGGTGGTGGTGCCGATGCAGAGCTTCTCGTAGCGGCCGGCGCCGAGCTTGCGCACGTTCGGCGCCGTGTGGAGCAGAAACGCGCCGCGGAGATCCATCGGCGGCTCGACCCCCTGGTCGAAGATCCGGATCTGAGTGCGGTCGCGGATCCCGATCACGTGCCCCTGCACGACGACCTCGTCACCGGCATGGAGCTTCAGCACCTCCGCCGGGTCGCTGATCGGGAAGGTGACCTGGTGCGTCGCCATCAGGCGTCAATCCGTCCAGGCGCCGCGACCGCCCGGACCGCCTTCCGTGAAGCAGCCAGCTCGTGACCGGTGCGAACCCCGCCCGTCGAAAAGCGCCGCGCACGCACACCCCCACCCAGGGTGGGGATGCCTCCCGCCACCCTCACTGCCGATTCTACGTCGTTGCCAACGGCGACATCGTGCCGGAGGAGGAGAATCTTCTCCACAGTCCGAGCCGACCGGGCAGGATCGCCGGTCCAGGCACGGACGCCGGACCGGGCAGTCGGAACGGTCCGAGCAGGACCGGCAGCCCAGGGAGCACCGCTCTCGTCCCTCGCGCTTCCAATCTCGCTGACCGCCATCTCAGAACTCCCTGTCGTACTCGACGGTGCCGTCGGCGGCGATGTGCGCGGATGCGCGTCGTGCGGCCCAGCACTGGTAGTTGACGGCGACGGGGTTCAGGGTCATGTGCGTGTCGGCGTGCTCGATGTGGCACTGCAGCACTGTCACGTCGCCGCCGAGGCCCATCGGCCCGATCCCGGTCTCGTTCAGAAGGCCGTACAGCTCGTCCTCCAGCTGGGCGACGAGCGGGTCGGGGTTGCGTGTTCCGACCGGCCTGGCGATTGCCTCCTTCGCAAGATGCAGCGCGTAGTCGGCGGAGCCGCCGATCCCGACACCCACGATCCCCGGCGGGCACGGCTTCCCGCCCGCCTCGACGATCGAGGCGAGCACGAACCGCTTGATCCCGTTCACCCCGTCGGCCGGCACCAGCATCTTCAGAAAAGTCATGTTCTCCGAGCCCGAGCCCTTCGGCACACACTTCACATCGAGCCCGTCCCAGCCCGGCACGAAGTCCCAATGCACGATCGGCACCCGGTAGCCGACATTCGCGCCCGTGTTCTCACGGGTCAGCGTGTGCACCGTGTTCGACCGCAACGGATGCTCCACCGTCGCCCGCTCCGTCCCCGCCTTCAAGGCCCGGTAGATCCCCGCCGGGTGCAGCGGGAACCGCTCCCCCACCCGGCAGTAGTAGACCGCGATCCCCGTGTCCTGACAGACCAGGTTCTGCTGCTCGTCCGCGATCTCCACGTTCCGCCGGATCGTCTCCAACACCCTGATCCCCGTCACCGACGTCTCCCGCTCAGACGCCGCCGCAAGCGCATCCCGCAAATCCTGCGGAATGTCCTTCAACGCCCACACATACAAACGCGCCGCCGCATCGAGAACCGCCTCCTCCAGCCCCACCGCGGTCGTCGACATCTCGTTCAGCCCCTCGCCTTCTCGGATGCAGCCGTCCCGGCGCGTCGCCCGAAGACCACGCACTCGAGCAGGCTGTTGCCCATCATGCGGTTCCGTCCGTGCGTCCCTCCCGCGATCTCGCCGCACGCATAGAGGCCCTCGAGCGTCGTCTCGGCGTGGGCGTCGATCACGAGACCGCCGTTCTGGTAGTGCAGCACCGGGTACGTGAGGATCGGCTCGGCCAGCGGGTCGATGCCCGCGCCGCGGTACCGGCGGAGCATGTAGGGGAGCGAGACCTCGGCGTCGTCCTCGGCGATGCGCGTCGTGTCGAGCCACACCGCGGGCCGTCCGTCCTCGGGCTCCGTGCCCCGTCCCGCCTCGACCTCGTCGAAGATCGCCTGTGAGACGACGTCGCGCGGGCCGAGCGAGTCCGTGAACTCCTCGCCCTCTGCGTTCAGGAGCACTGCGCCGTAGGCGCGCGTCGTCTCGGGGATCGAATAGCCCTGCATCGTCGCGGGCCAGGCGCCGCCGTTCGGGTGATACTGGAGCGCGTCCAGGTCGCGCGCCGCCGCGCCGGCGTCGAGCGCGATCCGCGTCGTCTCGCCCGTCGCGTTCGGGTGGTTGGTGGACAGCTCCCCGCGTGTCGCCGCCTCCGCGAAGCACCGTCCGCCGGAGGCGAGCACGACCGTTGCAGCGTCGATCTCGTCGGCGCCGTCGGGCGTCTCGAACGTCGCGCGCCAGCCGGCGCCCGACTGCCCGAGGCTCGTCAGGCGGTGATGCGCCGACACGGTTGCGGCTCCCGCTTCGAGACCCTCGCGCAGCGCCTTCGTAATCGCGTGGCCGGTCCGGTCGCCGACCTGGAGGAGCCGCTTGCGTGAGGCGCCGCCGCAGCGGGCCAGCCTGTAGCCGCCGTTCTCGCGGGTGAACCCGCAACCGAGCTCCTCGAGCCATGCGATCGCGTCGGGTGCCTCGGAGGTAAGCACCTCGACGAGCCCCGGGTCGGCCGTGTCGTGCGACGAGCGCATGACGTCCTCGGCGTGGAGGGCGGGCGAGTCGTCCGCCCCTAACGCCGCCTGGATTCCGCCCTGCGCCTTCGAGGAGTTGTTGGCCTGCAGCGTCGTCTTGGTCGCGATGGCGACCCTGGCTCCCGCCCGCTCTGCCGAGAGGGCGGCCGCGAGCCCGGCGGCGCCGCTGCCGATCACGAGCACGTCGATGGGGGCGCCGGGCGCCACGCCGGAATGCTACCCGACTCCCGGGGGTTGCTAATGACATCGATTAGCGACGCTTATTCGAGATGCGGGACGGTAAACTCCCGCCATGCCGCAGCTGTCAGACGTGATGCGCAGCGACCCGATCGTGGTGGCACCCGAGGACACGCTCGGCGAGGTCGCTGAGCGGATGAGCGGGGCGAACGTCGGCGCCGTGATCGTCAAGGACTTCGGCCGACTGATCGGCATCCTGACAGAGCGCGACATGCTGAAGGCGATGGCGGCGCGCGTCCACACCAGCGAGGCGCGCGTACGGCAGTGGATGACGGAGGACCCGATTACGGTTCCCACCGAGACCGACCTCGAAGCGGCGGCCGGGATCATGCTCGAGAACGGGTTCCGCCACCTCCCGGTGGTCGACGAGATCGGTCAGGTCATCGGCATCGCCAGCCTGCGTCGCGTCGTCGGCGCCACGGCCGCGGTCAACCAGTCCTGATCAGCAGGCGGCCGCCGTGCCGCGTGTCAGCGCCTCGGCAGCCTGGGCGACGGTGACCTTCATCCGCCGGAGCCGTGCCAGGAGCCGCGGATCCTTGCGGATGCCGGCGGCAAGTTCCTGTTCCGTCGAGCCCGGTGTGGCCTTCGCGAACACGCAGTCCGCCGCGTTCCTCCGGCCGCCGATCCAGCCCTCGGCATAGAGGTAGCGGAGCGGCGCGCGGCCATACGGCGCGCGCGCCATCACGGCGCGTGCCTGCGCGGGCGAGACGTCGGCCGCGCGGGCGCTCTTCGAGACGAGCGCCTGGGCGCGCGCGGACGTGACCGGCAGCCGCCGCCCCAGCTCCGACTGAGGGATCGTCGCGAGCGACAGCGCGAGGGTCGCCACCATCGCGGTGATCAGCGCGTACTCGGCCATGGTCAGTACGCCCCGCGTCCGCTCAGCACGGCCGGGATCGTGCGGGCGATGATCGAGATGTCGAGCCAGATCGACCACGCCTCGATGTACGCGAAGTCGAGCCGCACCAGATCGTCGAACTCGAGCCCGGAGCGGCCCGAGATCTGCCAGAGCCCCGTCATCCCGGGCAGGACGAGCGACCGGGCGCGGTGCCAGTCCTCCAGCATCGCGTGATCCCGGAGCGGCAGCGGCCGCGGGCCGACGAGGCTCATCTGCCCTCGGAGCACGTTCCCGAGCTGCGGAAGCTCGTCGAGGGAGAGCCGCCGCAGCACCCGGCCGACCCTGGTCACGCGCGGATCGTCGCGGATCTTGAAGAGCGCGCCCGACGCCTCGTTCTCGGCCTCCAGCTCGTCCTGCCGCTCCGCGGCACCGGCGACCATGGTCCGGAACTTCAGCATTCCGAACTCCTGCTCGCGCACGCCGATCCGGCGGTCGACGTAGAGCACCGGCCCGCGCGACTCGAGCTTGATCGCCGCCGCGACCACGAGCCAGAGTGGGATCCCGACCACCAGGAAGAGGAGCGACACGACGATGTCGAACACCCGCTTCGTGGCCCACTCGAGCCCGGTCAGCATCGGGGGGCGGAGCTCGAACAGCGGGATGCCCTGGCCGGGGACGTACTCGCCCTCGTGGACGAGGAGCTCCGTGGTCGAGGGAGCGAGCTTGACCTTGACGCCGTGGCGGTGCGCCAGCTGGACGACCTCGAGCACGGCCTGCTCGTCGAAATGCGCCTCGGCGAGCACCAGCTCGTCCGGACGCTCCGCCTCGAGCAGCACGGCCAGCCGGTCGAGCGAGCCGGCGAGCCCACGTGCGCCGGCGTCGACCGTGAGCCGGCCGACCACCTCGACCACGATGCCGCCGTGCGTGGCGCGGAGCGGCCGTTCGAGATCGTCGAGCGTTGCGTCGTCGCCGACGAGCACCAGCCGTCTGCGGACGCCCGCGAGCGCCATCAGCTCCAGCGACACCGAGTCGTATGCCGCCCGGAGCAGCGCAATCGCGATCGTGGAGGCCACGACCGCCGTCGGGATCAGCCCGGTGGTGGTGAAGTCGTAGTCCGTGCCGAGGCCGAACGCGAGCACGATCAAGGCGACGAGGACGAGGGCGGCGAGGATCCGCCCCGAGCCCGCGCGCCGCTCGCGGGGCGCGTAGAGGCCGGCCTGGAGGAAGACGATCACGGTGATCGGAGCGAGGAACGGGAGCCAGTCGGCCGGGCCTGTCTTCCAGAGCAGCGACCAGTAGATCGTGTCGCCGTAGACGAACGAGCGAAGGACGAGAGCGAGATAGACGCCGAGCGCCAGGCCCGCGACATCGGCGGCGACGAGGGCGGCGATGCTGACCGCGCGGCGGACGAGGCCGAAGACGGGACCGCGCGAGAGGAGATAGACGCGCGATCGCCGGATATCCCCGGGCTCGCCCGGTGTCGGGTCGGGAGCGGAGGGGACGCCCGACTCGGGCTCGGCAGGGGTCGTCGTGGGTGCCTCGGTCGGCACTCCCGGATTCTACGCCGGGCTGTCGGCGGCTCCGCCCCGCGCGACCTCTGCCCACGCCCGCTCGGGGGCGCTCACCGACGCGGCGAGGGCGTCGAGGTCGAACGGCGGCCGTCGCCGGGCGAGCAACATCAGCCCGGCGACGATCAACGCCCGGCGCCGGCGGTCGACGAGGTCGGTGTCGTGGAAGTAGGCGTGCACCCGCGGCGGCAGCCCCGGCCGCACGAGCGCGCGCGCCAGGTCTCCCGCACCGTGCGTGGTCGGGACCGCGGCGAGCGTGCTCTCTCCGAGGTCGATCCGCGCGGGGGTGTCGAGCTCGACCCAGGCGGCGCCCTCCTCGAGGTAGGACGGCCGCGTCGTGCGCGGCGTGCAGTCCGCGTAACCGAGCTCCGCGCACGCGAGCGCGACCGAGTGGTCGGCGTACCAGCCTCCGCCGCAGAAGAGCGCGGGCGCAAGGCCGCGCTCGCGGATCCACGCGCCCTCGCGCCGGACACGTTCCCCGGTAGCGCCGCCGGTCGGCCGTGCGTGCGTCGGGCTCGTGAAGTGCGTGTGGTGGCCGAGCGGCCCTCGCGCCGCCGCCTCGCGGGCGCGGGAGAGCCAGAGCTCCTCGTTCGTCTCGCCCGCGTCCCTGTCGGGCGGGCGCAGCAGCGCCGCGATCGCAAGACCGCCGGGTCTCCGCTCCTGGAGCGCCGCGAACGCGGCCCAGACGCTGTCGTCGAGCGGTCGTTCGACGTGACACGAGACCACTGCGTACCGTTCCGGAGTCGTGGGCGGCATCGCGCAACGGATACCACGCGGTGCGGCCCTCCTGGTGGTCGCCGCCGCCGCGCTGCCGCGCCTGCTCGCGCTCGCGATCGAGCGCGAGCAGATCCTCGAAGCCTACGTCGAGAAGAGCGACGTCTTCGCGCGAACGCTCGTCTCGAGCGGCACGTTCGGCTTCCTGCCCGGGGTCCCGTCGGCGTACACGCAGCCGCTCTACGCGTGGTTCCTCGCGGGGCTCTACTGGCCACTCGACCGCTCGTGGGCGGTGGTCGGGCTCGCGCAGGTGTTGGTGGCGGTCGTCACGGCGCTGCTCGTGCTCGCGATCGGCACCCACCTCGCATCCGTGCGAACCGGCGTGCTGGCCGCGCTCGTGGCGACGCTGCACCCGTACCTCGTCTGGCACGACATCCACGTCAACCGCGAGATCCTGGACGGGCTGCTCGCGGCGGCGATCGTCCTGCTCGCGCTGCTCGCGTACGAGCGCCGCTCGTTGCCGCCGGCGCTCGGGCTCGGTGCGGTGACCGGGCTCGCGATCCTCTCCAACGCGCGCCTGCTGCTCCTCCCGCTCGTCCTGGCGCCGTACGTCGCGTGGCGCGTCCGGCCCGCCGGCCGCGCGATCGCCGCAGCGGCGCTCGTCGTCGTCGGCGCCGCCCTGGTGACCGCCCCGTGGGTCGTCCGGAACAAGGTCGTGATCGGGTGCGCGACGATCACGACGGACACGCGCGCGCTCTGGAAGGCGAACAACCCGGCGACCTACGACGTCCTGGCGGGCGGCGGCTGGATCGACGACGTGCCCGACCTGCCCGATGTGCCCCCCTGGCCGGAGAAGGCCGCTGGAATCTCGGTGACCGCGGCGAAGGCGGTGGACGAGTGCGCGCAGTCGTCGTTCTACCGCGACGAGGTCTTCGACTTCTGGCGCGAGCACCCCGGTGAGAAGGCGCGGCTCGCGGTGCAGGCCGTCGGGATGCTCTGGTCGCCGTTCCTCAGCGTGACGGCCGACGACGCGGCCCAGCAGGGCGCCTCCGACCTGGCGCAGCGAACGGTCGAGCCCGCGTTCGTGCTCATGCTCTACGCCTTCGCGCTCTGGGGCGCATTCCTCGCGCCGCGGCGCTTCGTCGCGCTCGCCGCGCTGCTGCTCGGCTTCAACACGCTCATGGCGATGGTGTTCGCCGGGACGGTGCGCTACCGCGCCCCGTGGGACTTCGTGCTCGCGTTGCTCGCGGCATTCGCGCTCGAGCGCGCCTGGGAGCTCCTCCTGCGGAAGCGCCGCTCGCCCCCCGCCAGCGCCGTCTCGTAGAGCACCGCGATCCGCTCGGTGCAGCGCTCCTGCGAGAACCCCTCGAGCGCGCGGGCACGGCCAGCCTGGCCCATCCCCGCTGCCCGCGCCGGGTCGTCCGCCAGCTCCGCGATCGCGCGTACGAGAGCCTCGACGTCGCCCGGCGGCACGAGCAGCCCGGTGCGGCCCTCGTCGACGATCTCCGGAAGCCCGCCGACGGCGCTCGCGATCACCGGGCGGCCGCGCTCCATCGCCTCGAGGGCGACCATCCCGAAGCCCTCGCCGAAAGAGGGGACGACGACGACCTCTGCGCGCTCGAGGACCGGATCGACGGGCGCGACGCGACCGAGGAAGGTCACCGCGTCGCCGAGCCCGAGCCGGATGGCGGTGGCGCGGAGCTCCTGCTCGAGCTCCCCGTCGCCCGCGATCTCGAGCGTCAGCCCGGGAAGCCGCTCGCGCGCCCGGGCGACGGCGCGGAGCAGCACGTCGTGACCCTTGATCGGGATCAGGCGGCCGACGATCGCGAGCCGCGGCGCGCCGGGAAGCGGCGGCGGCTCGGACCCCGCCTCGATCCCGTAGTGCACGACCTCGAAGGTCGCAGCGTCGAAGCCCTCGCTCTCGGCGAGGTACCGGGCGAGACCCGCCGAGATCGCGACGTGCACGTCCGCGAGCGAGGCGACGGCGCGATCGGCGGTCGCGAACGCCTTCCGGTCCCGGAACGCGTTGAAGCCGTGCTTCGTCGACACGAGCGCCGGCACCCGTGCGAGGCGCCCCGCGGGCAGCCCATGGAAGTCCGCGTGGACGAGATGCGTGTGAACGACGTCGGGCCGGTCGCGCCGGGCTCGTCGCAGGATGCGCGCGAACGCCCGCGGGTCGAACGCGCGCGACAGGCGCACCCGCTCGACCGGGACGCCGTCTGCTTCGAGCCGGGCCGCGAAGTCCTCTGCGCCGGGCTCGCCCTCGTGGAGCATGACCGCGGCGACGTCCCAGCCGCGGTCGCGCAGCGCGGGCAGAAGCAGCAGCAGGTGGTTCTCCGCCCCGGAGATCCCGGCGACCTTGACGACGTGGAGTACGCGGCCGCTCACCGGGCGAGGGCCACGACCCGGTCGGCCCACACGCCGACCGAGTGCTCGCGCAGGACGACCTCGCGTAGCCCGCGACCGATCCCGTTCCGGTCGATCACCGAGAGTCGGCGGATCGCCGCGGCGAGCCCGTCGACGTCGCCGTGCGCGAAGCGAAGCTCTTCGGGCAGGAGGCTGTCGAAGGCGGGGTTCGAGGCGATCACCGGCAGGCAGGTCGCCGCCGCCTCGTACACGACCTTGTCGGCCGCACCCGGCCGCATGTCGTTGACGAGCGCGTCGACCTGCGCGTAGAGCGTGGGGATGGCGTGACGCGGGGTGGGGCCGCGGACGTCGATCCGGTCGAGGAGACCGTGCTCCAGCACGAACCGCTCGAGCGCGATCCGGTACATGCGCTCCTCCTCCGTGAGGGACGGGCCAACCACGCGGAGCGCCACGTCCGGCACCTCGGCGACCGCGCGCAGGATCGTCTCGAGCCCCTTCGCGGGAGACGTCCGGCCGAGCGCGAGCAGCGTCAGGGGGCTG
>Ga0157372_10007995_pt1 | contig 11248 bp, 8 predicted proteins | sample C55metaG_FD_115307 | JGI IMG/M metagenome (GOLD analysis project Ga0157372, IMG submission 115307) | Corn rhizosphere microbial communities from Kellogg Biological Station, Michigan, USA - C5-5 metaG | ecosystem: Host-associated > Plants > Roots > Rhizosphere > Soil | place: USA: Michigan...
ACAGTATGAGTGTTTCCGAGATACCCCGCGCCGAGCACTGTGAGACGCAGCATTTGTCAATCCCCCCTGCGCGCCCCGAGGCCCTCGCGGAACCGGGCACCTGGCGCCGGCTCGGGGACTCCCTTGAGCGCAGCCATTGGGCTGAGTACGACGGCGAGCAAAGTGAAGGTCATCCCGTCGTTTATCCCGAACGACCAAGGACGTTCCGCCGCCGATGCGACGAGGATCGGTATCAGCACGGACGCGACGACGATGAGCGCCGGGCCCGCCCGCAACAGCAGACAGAAGACGAGGCTCACCAAGAGCGTGAGTCCGACCAGCCCCGCGCCGTAGGTCACGTCGAGCCATTGGTTGTGCGGAGAGTATGTCCCCGCGACGGGAATGAGCCTGACCTGGTAGAGGTTCGCCCACGCCGTGGAGCCGTGCCCGACGAGCGGTGAGTCGGCAATACCGGTACGGGCCAGCTGCCAGAAGTAGCCTCGCCCCGACAGCGCCGCTGGACCCAAGGGCAGCAGCGGCAGCAAAAGCCCGGCCAGCGCCGCTGCAATGACCGCAGCCACGGCGAGGTGGCGCCGACCGCGGTGATCGGCAGGGCGAGGTGTCTCTGGCCCATCCCGTAGCGTCGGCTGCAGCACCAGCAGGACGACGACCGTAGCCAGCGCCGCCAGCTGCGCCGTGCGACTCCCGGTCAGCAACACCGATGCACCGATGTAGACCGTGAGCAGCACCCGTGGGCGGCCGCGTACTGCGAGCCACACGAAGACCATGGTCAGGGCCAGCAGCAGTCCCAGGGTGTTTTCGTTGGTGAAGGCACCCACGTAGAGGGTCCCGGCCTCAGTGCATTTGTCGGCACGGCAGGCGCGAAAGACGTCAGCAGGATGTACGAGGGCCTGCAGTCCGCCCAACAGGGCAAACACGACTCCCACGGCTGCTGCCCCCAGATATGCCGATCGCCCCGGGCGGGCGACGATCGCGGCCAGCAGCACCGCGAGCAGTGTCAATTCGCGTGGCCCGAAGCCGCCGGCCTGCGCGTGGGCTACATCCGAAAGGTCTCCGACTACGGCTATGGCCAGGGCAAGGAAGGGAGCCAGCAAGAACCGTTGCCGCTGGAACCGCAGCAGGAAGAACAGGACACTGCCCGCCAGCAGCGCCCCGGTGATCAGCTGCTCCAGACGAAAGGCCCAGTCGCTCAGACCTACCTCGACCACACCGAAGGCGTCATATGTTGACGGGCTCGGGCTCACGAGGCTGGACAGTGCGGTCGGCAGGTTGCCGACGAGGCCGGCGAGGAATACCAGCGTGGACGTAGCGTCCCAGTCCCGGTGTTCAATCGCGGCCCGCATGGCGCGCCACGCGACCGGCAGCATCAGGACCGACGTGACGGCCACGATGAGAGCCAGCAGAGAGGAGGACATGGCCACCTCACCCAACAGTTCCGGCGTGGTGCACCGCAGCCGTTGCTGAAAGCGCACGGATGTCCCGCAGCAGAGGCCGCGCGAATCCGCTGAGCACTCCGAGGCCTGCTAGTGCCGGCAGCCCAGCCACCAACAGCGGTACCGTCCCGTGCCAGCCGGTCAGCGAGAGCGCGAATTCGCCGGCGATCGTGGTGGGGACCGCAAGGATGATCGCCGCCCACCACCTCCACCCGGGCAGCCGGTCGCGCAGCCCCAGGGGGCGGCACAGCCGGACGAAGTAGGCAGAGGCCACCGTCAGCCCTACTGCCGTGGCGGCGACGACGCCGATGACGCCGAACGCGACGGCGAATGGCACCGTCAAGGCAAGGTTGACAACCGTTGAGAGCAGTGTGTAGCGCACCTCGAGCCCCGGCTGGCCTACTGACCGCACGAAGCAGGTACGGACACCGGTGAACGCCACCTGTACGGCATAGCCGGCCATCAATACCGCCCCGACCGCGCCGGCGAGGCGGTAGGCGGTGCCAAGCCAGATCGGCACCCCGAAGCCGACGACGCAGGTTGCGACGGCGCCGTATCCGAGCACGACAGGCAACCAGGTCGCCTCCAGCACCCTGAACTCAGCCCGGGCACCGGGCATACCGCGCCGCGCGAATACGCCGGCCAGCCGGGTAAGAATCGGCGGGAATGCATAGAGGGGAAGACTGCGCGCGACCGACGCGGCCATGTATCCGGCGGCGTAGAGGCCGACGTAGCGCACAGGAAACAGGGCGGCGACGATGAGCGCGTCGATTTCGCCGTTGAAGAAGGCCGTCAACGACGACATCTGCATGCGTACGGCGTACCGCCGGAATTCCGTCCGTTCGAGGGGACCCGGCAGCAGCGGGCGAGTGAGCCGCAGGTGCCGGGAGGCCACACCGAACCCGCACACAGCAACCGCCACGTAGCGGAACGCTGTCAGCCAGACCAACGTGACCAGCGGGTCACCCGGGTGCAGCCGGAGTATCACTGCGACGCCATAGGCCAGTGAGCTGATCCCAATCGTGCAGGTGAGTGCGAAGAAGCGCTGGTTTGCCTGCAGCATCGCAACAGCCGACTCGCTCAGGAGCGCAAGGCCGACCAACAGGCCGAGCCAGCGGAAGGTGACCACCGCCTGCTCTCGGAGCTCGGGCCCCATGTGCACGTGCGACATCACCGTGGTGGCCAGAGGGAGCGCCAGGACAGTGACGGCGGCCGCGAGAAGGACAAAGATCACGATGGAGCCGAGCAGCAGACGGGTCGTCCCTTCCCGGTCGTTCTGGGCCGCGTGCACCGCGAAGAAGCGGTTGAGCGAGGCGCCGACTCCTCCGTCCAGCGTCGTCAGGGTGGCGAGGAAGACGAGCAGCAACGACCACACGCCGAATCCGCCTATGCCTAGGACCTTGATGAGGTACGGCGTCAACACAAAATTGGTCAGCAGCGGGAGGACTTGGCTGAGACCGTTCAGCCCGATACCAGCGAGCAGGTCGGTGCCCGGAGAGCGCGTTCGACGGTGACGACCCCGCGGGAGCGGTGCGTTCCGGGACCTGCCGGGGTTCGGAGAAGGTGCTGTCGGAACTGAGCGTGGCCGTAGCGGGACGAGCGCTGTACGGCAGAGGATGGCCAGGTCTGCGACCAGTGAGCGTCGGCGAATGTATTCGAGGTCCATGCGCAGCTTCTCATGCAGATGCATCGAGGCGTAGGCGCTGTCAAGTCGCTCCACCGGCACGCTGCAGAGCAGCTGCTCCTCGTCGCGGAAACGGAGCGCGGTGGGCCCCGTGATGCCTGGCGGTACCGAGAGGACCGCGCGCTCTTCACTGCTGTAGTACGGCAGGAACCGTGGGTCCTCGGGTCGGGGGCCGACCAGGCTCATCTCACCGCGGAGCACGTTCAGGAGCGAGGGCATCTCATCGAGCTTGGTCCGGCGTAGCGGCCGCCCGATCCGCGTCACCCGCGAGTCGTCGGCACGCGTGACAGCCGGGCCGGTCACGCTGGGGTGCATGGTGCGGAACTTCAGCATCGCGAACACCTCGCCGCCACGCCCCAGCCGCGTCGCCCGGTAGAGGACCGGGCGGCCCGACATGACGAGCACCCCAAGTGCGATCGCGACCATTGCGGGGACTGCTACCGGCAGCAGCAGGAGACAGACCGCGAGGTCCAGAGCGCGCTTCGCAGACACGTCTGGCTCACCTCCGGTGGCGGCGAACCACCGAGCGCACCGCGGCCACCACCCGCTCCACATCTCCGTCGGTCATCGCTGGATAGATCGGGAGCGACAGCACGCGCTCGAACTCGGCATCGGTGACCGAAAAGTCCGCGCCGTCGAAGTCGTAGCGATCCCGGTAATAGCGAAGGTGATGGATCGGGATGAAGTGCACGCTTGTCCCGATGCCGGCCGCATTCAGCTCGGCGATGAATTCGTCGCGAGTGACCGAAAGCCGAGGCAATACCAGTCGCAACAGGTACATGTGCCACGCGTGCCGGGTGCCAGGCCGAGCGATCGGCACGTCTAGCTCGGGCAGCTCGCCGAAGGCGGCCGTGTAGGCGTGGGCGACCTCGTGGCGGCGCCGCAGCATGTCGTCCGAGCGGCCTAGTTGCACTCGGCCCAAAGCTGCCAGCAGGTCCGGCATGTTGTACTTGAAGCCAGCGCACAACACGTCATAGCGCCACGCGCCACCGACGTTGTTGCGATGCCAGGCGTCGCGGCTGATGCCGTGAAGACTCCATCGCCTCGCCTCCTCGAGCAATGCCGGCTCTCCAGACAGCATGCCCCCCTCACCCGTCGTGATGTTCTTGGTCGCGTAGAAGGAGAACGCGACGGTGTGCACGAGACCAGGTTCGACCTGGCCGACCGGGCGACCGCGGTGGGCTGCGCCGAACGCATGGGCGGCGTCCTCAACCAGGGCCAGCCCGTGCGTTTTCGCAAGCTCAAGCATCGGATCCATATCGCATGGCTGACCGGCGATGTGGACGGGAAGCACGGCCTTGACCGCTTCACCGCTGTCTTCGACCGCCGCGGCCACAGCCGAGACGTCGATGTTGAGAGTGTCGCGCTCGACGTCAACGAACAGCGGCCGTGCGCCGACCTGCTCAATGACGTGCACCGTCGAACAGAAGGTGTACGGCGTGGTCACGACCACATCGCCGGGACCCACGCCGGCCACGATGAGCCCCAGATGGAGCGCCGCAGTCCCAGAGCTCAGCGCCAGCGCGGAACTGCCTATGACGTCGCCGAACTCCCGCTCGAAGGCCACTACGCGGGCCCCGGTGGTAAGCCACCCCGACTCCAGCACCGCGATGACCTCCTTCACCTCCTCTTCTCCGAGAAGAGGCCGGTGGAAGGGCATGGGCTCCTGCTCACCAATCATCACTCTTGTCCCTCTGAAGGCTCCACGGACGGCGTGAGCTGCTGATGGCGAACACCGACGGCAGCCTCCCACGCGGGCAGCCAGGCGTCGTAGGACCAATCCCGGTCGACGACCCGCCGGGCCTGTCGGCCGAGCGCCTCCCTGTCGCTAGCCGCGCCCAGCAGCTGCAGTAGCGCATCAATCCACTCGTCTGCGGCCACGGGCGCCGGCATGCCGAATTGATGCAGGATCGCTGCGTTCACACCGACAGGACTAGCGACGAACGGGATCGCTGCTGCAGCGTACTGGAGCAGCTTGTACCCGCACTTCCCTCGGCTGTACGCATCATCTGGTAGTGGCATCAGCCCGACATCCGCGTCCGCCAGCGTCGTGTGCTGGACATCCTCGGACCAGGCGACCCGGTCTATCAGCTCCTCGAGTGCCCCGAGTCGGGGTTGCAGGGTGCCAATCAGAGTCAGACGAGCCCCGACACGCCGGTGCAGCTCGAGCAAGGGTCCTGTCAGGAGCCGGAGATGCGCCTCGTTGTCGCGCGAGCCGATCCACACCAGCCGCGGGACATCTCCCCCGGCGTAGTCAGACTTGGTCCGATAGCGCTCAGTGGCAACGCAGCTAGGGACGACGACGACATCCCCATTGCGCTGCGACGCCCAGTCGGCCAGCAGGGCGTTCCCGGCGACAACCCGGTCGGCTGCGCGGGCACAGTACTCCGCCTTCTGTGACTTCGGCGCCCAGCGCCGCAGCACTCCACCCTGCCCATGGTCCTCATACAGCGCGTCATCGAGGTCATAGACCGCGAATTCCGCCGACCGGAGCAGCCGGCACTCCAGGGCGCCGCGGCTGAGCGGGGAGGCCTCACGGTGCAGCAGCAGGCGACTCGACGCAACAGCCGCCAGCCGGCGCAGTGTCCGCTCGGACCCGGCGACCTCGCGGGCGTGACCAGCAAGATGGCCGGCGCTCGCGTCACAGTGGCCGATGTAGTCCGTAACGGAGCAGATGGCGGTCGTCCGGTCGACCCATTCATGGACCCGGACCCGTGAGCTGCCGCCCCTTCGCCCGTACGGGGTTACAGCGTGCAGCATCGGTTCACTCGATTCTTGCCTGGTCACCTTGGACACCGAGCTCCTCATAGGTGGCAACCAGCCGCTCGAACACGGCGCTTTCCCGGTAGCGCGTGTCCGCCAGCGCGCGTGCTGCCTCGCTCTGTCGGCGGTACTGCTCCGGTGAGGCCGTGGCCGCACGGGTGAGGGCCGCGGCAAGGGCCGGCACATCGCCAGCGGTGGCCAGCCATCCGGTCTTCCCGTCGGTGACCAGCTCGCGGCAGCCCCGCACATCGGTAGCGACCGCGGGACGGCCAGCTGCCATGCCCTCGATCAACGACCTCGGAACGCCCTCGCGGTAGCTTGGAAGCACGAGGATGTCGGCGTCGCCCACGTGCTGTCGCACCTGCTCTGGGCCAACGAAACCGGTGAAGCTGACGCGCCCAGCCAACGGGGCAACCGCTGCCCGCTCGCGCAGCTCCGACTCGACGCCGTCGCGGTCAGTGGGCAACTCGGACCCGCATACCGTAAGGCTCACGCCCGGGACCCGCTCAAGGGCGCTGAACAGGTCGAGCAAACCCTTCTCGCGGATGAGGCGGCCAACATACAGAGCGCGAAGCGGCCGGTGAGGCGTCCACCGGGACGGGATGTCGAACCAATCGTCCCCCACCCCGTTGCCCAGGTAGACGAGACGCGAGCGATAGCCGAGCTCCCGGGCACGGTCCAGGTCCTCGTGCGACTGAAACATCAGCGCGTCGGTCCGCGGGGCAAGGACCCTCTCCACCCCCTCCAGCAGGCGATCGCGCGGCCGCTCGGTGTCCCAGACGTGCGCGAAGCCATGCACCGTGTAGACGAGACCGACGCGACTGGGAAGCAGCCATCGGGGAAGGACGCGGGCTGGAAGCGCCGCGGCAGGCGTGTGCAAGTGCACCAGGTCGGGCTCGATGTCGCGTACCACTCTGACGAATGACGTCAGCGCCCGGCCGATCGCGACGGGCCTCGGTGAGCGAGGGAAACCGAGTCGAGCTGGCCGGAACTCTGAGAATTCAGGTTGGAACTGCGGCCCGTCCGGAGCACAGGCGAGTCGGACGTCATAGCCTCGCTCGATCAGGTGGCGCAGCTGAGGCAAGAGAAGCACCTGCACCGTGTACTCGACGGCAGCGACATGCAGCACCACCGGGAGCCGTCGACGCGTGCTGTGCATGCCAGGGATGCTTGGTACCGGTGTCCGCGCTGCAGTCGCGCGTCTGTCGCTCATATCAGGTGGCCTGCGAACTCGTCAGCGGTTTCCCGCTGCCAGCTCACTTGTCGTTCCAGCCCGGTCCGTAGGTCGACCACCGGTGACCAGCCGAGCACCTCATTGGCCGCTGCGGTATCACCGGCGGTTGCCCGGACATCACCTGCCTGCGCCTGTCTCCGCTCGATTCCCACCTGCATGCCCAGCACCTCCTGGAGGAGGAGCAGCACTTCGGTCATGGTCACGCGCACCCCGCCAGCGATGTTGAACACGGCTCCGGGACTGACCGGAAGCACAGCCGCGGCAAGGTTGGCTCGGACCACATCGTCCACGTACGTGAAGTCGCGGACCTGCTCACCGCTCGCATTGAGCGGCAGCGGATCGCCTCTGAGCGCCATGCTGATGAATCGTGAGAAAGCCATGTCTGGCCGCTGACGGGGTCCGTACACAGTGAAATAGCGAAGTGAGACAGCCTCGACGCGACCATTGTCCGCGTACGCCGAGCACAGGTTCTCCGCGGCAAGCTTGGTGACGCCGTACGGGCTGAACGGCCGGCATGGGTCTGACTCTGTGGTGGGCAACTGCGCAGTGTTGCCGTACACCGACGAACTCGACGCGTAGACGAAGCGCCTGATCCCCGCCCATTGCGATGCCTCCAGCAATCGCTGCGTCACGGTGACGTTGTTGCGCGCATAGTCGGCGAAGCCAGTTCCCCAAGAAGAGCGCACGCCGGGCTGGCCGGCCAGGTGGAAGACCACGTCGGCGCCCCTGAGCAACCCGGCCAGCGCGGCGTCATGAAGATCGAGCTCCAGGAATTGAAAGGGACCGCGAGCCGCCGCCTCCCGAATGTTGAGTTCCTTCCTCACGCGGCCGTAGTAGGAGGTGAGGCAGTCGACTCCGACGACCTCATGGCCCTGGGCGACGAGAGCTTGCGTCAAGTGGCTCCCGATGAAGCCAGCCGCGCCCGTGACGAGACAGCGCACGATTACCCTCCCTTGTTGGCCGACGAGGGAGGGCGCCCGGATCCGTCCCAGTCATGCCTCATGAGCACCTCGGCAGGCACGTGGGCAGGTCCCGCGTCCGACCCTGGGAACGTCCCCAGGGCAAGCTCGCGCAAGGTGCCCACCAGGACCGCATGCGGCAGCTTCGGGTCGAGCTGGGTGATGGCCCCCGGCGCTAGCGGTGGAACCGGGACATGGCTGATCCACCGATGAGACAGCGCGACCACCACCTCATCCGGGCCGAACAACACCTCGTGGAGCTTCTCGCCTTGGCGCAGGCCCGTGTAGACGATCTCCACCGAACGCCGCGCAGTAGCGGCGATCCTGGCCGCGACATCGGCGATCCGGGCCGGCTCGCCCATATCGAGGACCAGAACCTCTCCTGAGCGGCCCACCCCGCCGGCGGCGAGGACCAGCCGTACTGCTTCATGAACGGTCATGAAGTAGCGTGTGACGTCTGGATGAGTCACGGTAACGGGCCCACCGTCTGCCACCTGGGCCGCAAACGTGGTGAGGACCGACCCGCGGCTGCCGAGCACATTGCCGAAGCGCACATTGACGTACACGCCCGGCGCCATCCTCGCCATGGCGGCTGTGAGGCGTTCTGCAATCCTCTTCGAGTAACCCAGCACACTGACGGGCGCCGCGGCCTTGTCAGTGGAGATGTTGACGAAGCGCTCGACGCCAACCGCTGCTGCCGCCTGCAAGACGGTCAGCGTTCCGCGAACATTGGTCTGCACCGCTTCGCCTGGATACTTCTCCAGGAGGGGCAGGTGCTTCAGAGCTGCTGCGTGGAAGACGATGTGCGGACGATGCTCAGCGAAGATCCGGTGCATGGTGGCGACGTCTCGAAGATCCCCAAGGAGCAGGTCGGCGGAGCAGAGCAGACCGTGGCCTTCAAGGGACAGCTCCAGCGCATGCAACGCCGACTCGTCGCGGTCCAGCTTGAGCAGTCGGGCTGGCTGGTGCAGCGCAAGCCGACGGCACAGCTCGGAGCCGATCGAGCCGCCCGCTCCTGTCACGAGCACGCGCTTGCCCTGCACGTACTGGCAGAGCTGCTCGAGCTCCGGGCCCACAGGACGCCGCCCGACCAGATCCTCCAGATGGAGGTCCCGGATGTCGATGACACCAACTCTCCCGTCAATGAGCTGAGACACACCCGGCAGCACCTTGACCTGCAGCCCGGCCTTGGTCGCAAGATCAGTGAGATCGCGTATCAGGTCGGCAGCGGCAGACGGAATCGCGATGAGCAGCATCGTGGCGCCCGTGCGCTTGGCAATCTCCGCGAGCGACTCACGCCCGCCCTCCACCGGAACACCCATCACGCGAAGGTGACGCTTTCGCGGGTCGTCGTCGAGGACCGCAACTGGCCGATACTGGCAGTCCGCCCTGCGGAGCATCGCGCGCACAATCTGGTAGCCGCCCTCACCAGCCCCGAAGACGACGAGCGGAGCTGATGTTACTGATCTGTGGACCGAGCGCTGTTCGCATCGATATCGCCACAACATACGGCTGGTCAGCGCGGCGAGCAGGGCCAACGGTGTAGCAATGGCGGCCAGCGCTGCCCCCAACGCTGAAGCGTCGACCAGCAGGCCGGCCACGGTGGCGCTCAACCCGGCACACAGCATCACGCACGAGAGCCAGGCGACCTCTTCGAAGCTCGCGACTCGCGCCCGCCCCAGGTACAGCCCCGAGACCAGCCCCCCGACGACCTGAACACCAGCGGCGGCCGAGCAGGCAACCAGACCTGTCAACAGGGCAGCCCGCAACGGATCTATGCCGGACAACGCCATGCCGACAGCGACCGCAGCTACGGCAAACATCCAGGCAACCACATCAGCGACAACGCGACGGCACCTGAGCAACCGCGGCTGAGACGACCCCATCGTCAGTGCGCCCGCCACCGCCAAAGTGTGCTTGAGCTGCATTGGGATTGCCCCCTTGCCGGAAGGCTGTGACCGCGGATCCCCTCCGAGGAATGGGTTGATCGCGCAAGGTCTGGGCCCGGCCCTCCCGGACAGGTACTGGCTTCCGTCTAGCAGAACCTCGCCTGTTGCTCCGTGTCGATAGGCCGTAAGAGTCGCCCTCCATGATCCGGTAGGGGGGCCCGGGGGGCCCGACCACGCGGCCACCTCGATGTCCCTGTGTGCTCTAGCGGCGGGAGTTACGGCTCGTTCGCGGTCCTGAACAAAAGGACGTGCTCGTGGCGAGCGCTTGTTGCGAGTGAGCCGGCCGAAGCAACAACGGTTCGTGCGATCCGCGACGGCGGTGATCTCACCCGGCCGGCATCGGCTCCCGACCCATCGGCTGGCGAAATCGGGCCCTTCGGCCCTGTTTCAGGCGTGCCGTGCGATGTGTACTGGACAAGACGAAGGCCGCGTCAGGCCGCGTCCACCACGCTGAAGTTTCAACGGGGTTCGAGCATGTGCAACTACTGCGACTGCCGCGCGATACCGGCGATCGCCGAGCTGACCGACCAGCACGAAGAGATCGCCGAGGTCGCCGGTGACCTGGAGCGGGCCATCGTCGCCGAGCGCTGGCCGGAGGCCACCGAGCACCTCACCCACCTCCGTCGCCTGCTCACGCCGCACGTGGCGCTGGAGGAGGCCGGGCTGTTCTCGGTGATGGGAGCGCTGGACGAGTTCGCCGAGGGCGTGGGAGTGCTGTACGACGACCACGACGACATCGACTCTGCCCTGGAGCAGCCGATCTCGGACTGGAGCCGGGTGCGTGTGGCCGTGCACCAGCTGTTCGAGCACATCGACCGCGAGGAGCACGGGCTGTTCCCCGCCTCACTCGCCACCTTCACCAACGACCAGTGGGACAGCGTCCACGAGCTGCAGGCGCGGATCCACGCCGACCACCTGGAGCAGCTCGCATGATCAAGCGCCGTACCTCGAGCGGCGAGTCGCCTACGCGGCGGTGAGCGCCGCGCTCGCGTCGTCCACCACGGTGACCGCCACGACAGCCGAGCCGCCCACACAGCTCACGAGCGCGGCTGCCTGAGCAGGCCTAGGCGCTGCTTGGCCTGCAGAACCTGCAGCGCGGCGGCCCGTACCTTGGCGCGGAACCGGAGGTCGTGCCGAGCTCGGTGCAGCACCGCGTGGTACATGGCCGGCAGCGCCGCAGGATCGACCGCGAGCACCAGGTCCCCGCCCGCGGCGATGAAGTTCAC
>Ga0157372_10007998_pt1 | contig 11247 bp, 11 predicted proteins | sample C55metaG_FD_115307 | JGI IMG/M metagenome (GOLD analysis project Ga0157372, IMG submission 115307) | Corn rhizosphere microbial communities from Kellogg Biological Station, Michigan, USA - C5-5 metaG | ecosystem: Host-associated > Plants > Roots > Rhizosphere > Soil | place: USA: Michigan...
CCCGGTCGACCTGCGTCTGCTGCAGCATCACCTCCGACACGAGAATGGCGTATGGATCCCTGGTTTTCCGCCAGGGAAGATCCCTCCCGTTTTGGCCGTACCAAGCCAAAAGTGCGTCCTTCACGCCGCCGAGCCTAGACGAGCCTGCGGCGGCCGAAAACGGCCCGTGCGAACAATGCGAACGCTCTTCGGCTGCGCATGTGCCGTCGCACGCCCTAGAGACGGAACGCGAATCGAGAAGTGCGGGCGCGGGCTGCTTCTGGCGGTTCGAGTTCCGCCCTCGCGGGCGCGAGCGCTTCCCGGAATGGCGCTTGAACTGAAGCCGTAGGATCGGGTTGTGCGTGCGATCGCCGCCGGGCTTGCCACGATCGTCGTGATATTGGCGGTCCCAGGGTCTGCGGTCGCGAGCCCGCCACGCGGCCTCACGGAGTCCGGGCGGCTTCTGTGGAACCTAGAGGCGCTGCTTCACGACACCTTCGGGAGCAAGCCGATCTATGTGAACTACTCAGGCGGGCCAAACCATCCCGGAAACTTCTCGACACACTTCCTGGACGACGCGCGGAGCCGCTACTTCGTCTATACGTTCGCGGCAGCGCGTCACTCCGCCTTCAGGCTGATCCGGTCAGGGGCGCCGCCAAAGCCGGTCATTGGCGTCGCAGGAGGAGAAACGCCGTTGACTGTGCTCGGTGCTTACATCTCATGCGGTTCCGGCCGGTGGCTGAGCGAGCACTGGGGCAATGGCCCCGAGAAATGGCAGATCGACTGCCTGCGCTCAGCGCCCTAACCATCAGGATCCGGGCTGGCAGTGACGATGCGTCCCTGACGCTGGAAAGGGCGGAACTCGAATCGAGACGCGAGGGCGCTCCTCGCGGATGCGGCGCACCCGTGCTAAACGTAGTTCATGAAACCGTTAGCGGTAGTAGCCCTGCTCGGATGCGTTGCTGCCTGCTTCGGCGCAGCTCCTGGGAAGGGTGCTAGCCATCGTGCGGCGACAGTTTCGACGGTCCTACGCTGTTTCCGACAGCACCACGCTTTGGCGCAATACGTGCCCACGGGCGCGCGGAAGGCTGGTCTGACGACGGGAAAGTGGATCAACTTTCACTTCGAGGGCATCCCTGCTGCCGCAATCGACGGAGGGGTAGTGATCGTCGAGCCGAGCAAACTCAGCGCGCAGAGGGAGGCTAAGCGCCTCTTCCAGGTCTATTACGCCTATGACCTCGCGCACTCGGTGAACACGACACCAGCGGCGATCAGAGACACCCTCCACAAGTTGATCCAGGTTAGTGGCACCGGCATCGAGTTCTGGGGCAGCACGATCGTCTCGTCGCCAGCGCGCCGCATCGTCGCTTCGTGCCTTACCGCGACAGCTTGACAACCGTCGAAGTCTGAGGGCGTTCCGCCCCGGACAGCCTGGGCCGTGACTCGATAGCGGGCCGAGAATCGAGATTCTCGTCTGAGCCAGATCATTACGCCCAACTCTGGCTCCGACCAGGTCGCGGATGATGCGTGGATGGAGGAAGAAGCCAGTTACTTCTCGCCTGCTCGAACGATTAGAGAGGGTGTGGAGGGACCGGCCGCGGAGGGGTTACGTCGCCATTACGACCTCATCTTCCGCTTTGTTCGGCGGCGGGCTCGGTCCTGGAGCGATGCCGAGGACATTACGCAGGAGGTGTTCGCTGATGCCGCTGCGGCCCTCTCTCAGCAGGCGGCGCTTAGTGACCGGCAGACTCTTGCCTGGCTCTACACGGTCGCTCAGCGGCGGCTTGTCGATGCGGCTCGACGGAGCGCGATCCGCGGCGACCCCGTCGATATGCCGCTTGAGCTGGCGCCGACCCCTGAGAGTGAGTACGGCCCTGGAGTTGCCGCTGAGATCGCCCATGCGCTGGGCGAGCTTCCGGAGCCGCAGCGCGAGGTGGTGTTGATGAAGATCTTCGACGGCCGCTCGTTCGCTGAGATTGCGGAGCGCCTCGGGATCACCGAAGCGGCGGCAAAGATGCGCTGCGTCCGTGGCCTCGAAGCGGTGCGGGCGATGCTTCGGCGTGAGGGGATCCAGCCGTGAGCGCCGGAAGTGTGTTTGCCGACCGTGAGCTGGTCGAGCTGCTCGCCGAGAAGCCTGATCTGCTGGCGATCGCTGACGCCATTTCGTCGGTTGGGGTTCCTCCGCGGCGCAGGCGTCTTCCTCTTCGCGTTCCGCTTCTCGCTGCGGCGATCGTCGGCGCGGCGCTGGTAGCGCTCCTTAGTCCTTGGAGTGAGTCGCGTGGCGGAGTGCTCTCGAAGGCGCTTGCTGCTGTGTCGACCGACGCTGTACTTCACACCGTCGTTGTCGAGTCGATTCCCGGCCAGGAGATCATTGACCTGAAGACCAGTCGGAGCGCGCCGGACACGATCCGCATCGAGGGATGGTTCGACTTCCAGCGCTCGCTCAAGCGAACGGTGACGCTGCGCGATGGCGTGCGCAGCGATGTGCTCGCGACCCCGCAGGGTGTCTTCTCCTCAGCCGGTGTCGTTCCCACCTGTTCCTGGATCGCTGCGCATCCGGTCGAGGCAACGAAGCTGCGGGTGAGTTGCAACCCGAGCGGCAGAAACGGAACGACGCCGCGCCACATCCCGGAGTCGATTCCTGCTCCGGATCCCGCACTCGCCGGTTTCATCACCGGCTACCGGCAGGCGCTCCAGCGTGGACAGGCAACGAACCTCGGCGGAGGGACAATCGACGGTCACCACGTCTTCTGGATCGGGTTCATCGTCGATGCCAACCAACGTGAACGCGTCGCCGTCGATGCGAGCACCTATACGCCACTCGTGCACGAGACGGTCATCCGCGGAAAGGTGGCGATTCGCGCACAGGTCGTGACTGCGGAGAAGATCGACTACTCAGCGGCGGTGTTCGCGCGACCAACGCTCAGCAACGATCAGCCAGCGGTGGTTGGCAACGTTGTCGCGACAGCGCACGTCCAGCTTGAGACCGCTGAACAGGCGCTCGGTGGTCGAGCGAGGTCCCTCGGGTCGCATTTTGCAGGTCTGCGGCTGACTGATGCTCGGATCGATTCGCTGCGCACCGGCTACGGCCCTCTCTCGCACAAGCCGGTTGAGAAGAGTCGCGGAGTCCAGTTCATCTACGGCAGCGGATCTCCGCGCGCCGGAACCGGCCCTTATCTACGGGTGAGCGAGGCGACGAGCCCGCAGATGGCCTACTTCGGCCAGACACCCCACGGCCTTACCTCGGGCCACCTCTCGCTGACCGTCTTCCCGAGCAACGCTCTCTTCGTCGGCCAACTGCACGCGCACGGCCTCTACATCACGATCGAAGGAAGCAATCGGCTCACGGTCGTCGCCGCGGCACGGACGCTGGCAGGCATTTCCTGATGCGCGTTCGCCTGGTTCTCGCCTGCCTCGGTGCTCTCTTGATAGCCGGTGTTGCCGCAGCCGTTGTCCGCGCGACCCAGTCCCAGACGCGCGCGAGCTGGCAGTGGCGAGTAGCTGCATTGACACATGCGCCGCGGCAGCTTGTCAGCTCAAGCCATGTCACTCTGTTCGCAGCTGCTGGAGCTTCCGGGATGCGACTCCTCGTCGAGGCCGACGGGCGATTCGTGCAGACCGTTCGCTCACAGGCGACCAATGACGTGCCTGTCGCGGCGTTCGTCGTTGCCAACGACTCGACGACCGAGACCGTCGTTGGTGTCGTGCGAAACGATGTCTCGCGAATCGTCCTCCGCGGAGCAAACGGGGCAGAGCACGACCTGGCGCCCAATGAACTCGGCGCATTCGTCGCTTCGTCGATCGACGCCGGAACGAGTTGGCAGCTCGACGCGCTCGCCTCCGACGGCTCGTTACTCACTCACCTCTCGCTTCCGCAGGTTGCGGCGCCCTGCGGCGGCCCGCTCGGCCCCTGCCGCACGACAGCGGCCAATCCTCATGACTCCAGCTACCCCGCTTCGCCATTGAAGACGGTGGCATCAGCGCACGCGGCCGGGAAACGCTGGAAGCTACAGACCTATTTCAACCGCACCGGCAAGTCATGCGTTCAGCTTGTCGGCGGTGGCGGCGAGGCACGCACGTGCATGGCGAGTTCCGCGCCGATCACGACCTTCAGGCCGATCTGGGGCGGAGTCAACCACTCCGATGGTCCGACGGTTTGGATCTTCGGGAAGGTCGCACCAAGTGTCCGGCACGTGATGCTTGTGCGCGACTGCGGAGGTGAAGTGTTCGACTTATCCGCTGGGCCACAGACACAGCGGTGGTTCCTACGCGTCCTCGCACCGGTTGAGCTGAAGAAGGGCGGCGCACCGCGCGAGCTTGTGATGCGCGACGCCTCGGGGGTAATCGTCAGTGACCAGCACATATCGGCGGCGCGCCTGCTTGGCGGGGCGATTCCGACACCCGCGCTCGGCTGCGCCAAGAGAAAGACCGCGTCGGCTCTGTCGATCGCCCGCCGTGCAGCCAGGCGCGCGAGTATCTCGGCGACGACAGCCTCGACGAAGGGCTACACGATCTCGAACCGCGGGACGGCGGTTCCGGCGCGCAGCAACCCTCCGCGCCTCTTCCCGAACCACAGCTACCAGCTCTTCCTGCTCGGCAAGACGGGCGACCGCGCCTACTACCGCGTCCAGGTCACTGCACACTTCACCTGCTGGGGGAGCGGGTCGACGAACACGATCGGGAAGCTCGGCGAGTTGGGCTGCCCTGGGCTAGTCGGCGCCTACCCGCTGCAGCTCGACAACACCGCGATCGCGTTCAAGCCGGGGAAGATCACCGGCATCCACCAAACGAACAATCCCCCGCACTACCTGCGGATCGCCGGAGTCGTCGTCGATCAAGCCGCAACGGTCGCGCTGGAGACCACGGCGGGAAGGGTGCTGAAGCGCGTCATCCCGCACAACAATCTCTTCTCGTTCACGGGGCCGTTCCCACGCCAGTTCCTTCGCGTCGTTCCGCTCGATGAGCAAGGAGCGCCACTGAAGCCTCATCCCGACTGGGGCCAACACCAGACGCCGCCACCGGATCTCTGGGGACCGACCGCCGTCAAAGCGAACCCGCAGACGCTCGGGATGGTTGTCCAACGTGGCTCCGCCAAGGGCGTCACCGTCTCGGCATCGCAGAAAGGGGTTGTCGTCTTCGACCTGCGCGCGCTCGAACCGACCGCCCATGCCATCCTGGCGAGGGGAAGCGTCTGGTTCTCCTGCTTCCAAATCAGCGGCCAGAACGTGCGCCACTACCGTGATGTCGGCATCTCCTCGCGGCTCTCCTCAGTCGTCGCCTTCAAGAGCCGCGGAGTGAAACCGCACTACGACGGCTGCGAAGCCGGAGGCGACTACGGACACCGCTGGCACGACAGATACGGGCCGCACAGCACGATCGAGATCCCACTCACCGCACAGGGCGCCCGTTACTTCGAAGACCGCGCCACCGCCCGCGACCTCGCCGAATTCGTTCGCTCGGCGAAGATGCACGCGATCCGAAAGCTGACCGGCAGCGCGCTACTCGCAGCGATCCGCAATGCCTACGGCAATCAGATCGCCGTTATGCAGTTCGCGACGGCGCCTGCGAACCCGGGGCAGGTCGGGGTTTGGGTGTCCGGCCGCGAAACGATCTTCAGCGAGCGCAGCCACCTCGGAGATCGCCTCTACGTCGAGATCGAACAAGGGAAGATCACCAACACCAACGTCCGCGGACTCGCCTTTGTCTTCTGAGATCGAGCCCGAACTAACTCGTCAAGCGCGCCTTGACGATCCTCACTACCGGCTCACCCTCCCGCATCTCCAACTTCTCTACGGGCATATGCGCGACCTGCTGGTTCGCGAGATCGAAGCGCAGTCCGTCGATTCGAGGGCTGCGCGGCATGCGATCCAGGAGGCGTTCGCCGCTGCCGCGCGTCACCGCTTCCATTTCCGCAGTGAGCAGGCCGGGGTTAGCTGGCTCAGATCACGTCTTGTTGCTGAGGTGGCAGCCACCGGATCCGACACATCGCGACTCGAACCTGTCTTTGAATGGTCGGATGTGTTGCGACGGGCGAACATCGAGACGGGTAGACCGACACAGGTTGGCCCGAGAAGCGAGGCAATCCAGTCAGAGTCCTAGCGAGGGAAGGAATTCCAATGCTTTCGATCTCGTTCCGCTTCCCGATTGTCGTCAGCCTGGTCGTTCTTGCAGCTGGGGTAGCGTCGACGCAACAGGCAGCCGCGGGGGCCGCTTCTCCCATTTCGCTCTCGCGCGTTCAGCCTTTGACGGGCGGAAAGCCACTGGTCTCTGGCTACGTCAATGTCATACCCGTTCATCTCCCGTTCGGCTTTGCCGTGTCGATGCGCAACAAGTCGCAGGATGGCCACACGGTCGTAGTCAAGCTACGGGTCAAGTTTGAGCGCAGCGATCAACCCACGTTCGCGCTGAAGGCAATTGGGTTTCTTGGCCCGGGACGCCCAGGAACCTTTCGTATCGTGAGTAAGCCGAATGTCGCGTTTGCTCAGCGCGCGAGCTTGACGGTTTCGGTAAGCGATCGCGCTACTCGCACGACGACGGTGCGGCACTACGCGGTCATCTTTGCCCTCGGGTAGCTCGGCCTCTGGCAGCACTCCCGAACACTGGCGTCGCTTCGCCGATCCGTGGTCTAGCGAGCAAGCTCGAACGAGCGCCCGACAGCAAGCGCCTGCTCGACAACGCGAGCGGACGCGCACGAGCCGACCATCACGTTTACCTGGTAGGCCTTCCCGTCGAGCACGAGGTCAGCTACCGCACCGCGCCCGCTGAAGCACTCGAAGCTCGGGCGTCGAACTCGAATGAGTCTGCTAAGCGGAAAACGGCCCTGTTTTGCGCCGCTCGCGCCGCTGTACTTGAGCGAAGTCCAGCCTACGACGACAACGACTGCGCCCAGTGGTGGAATCCGGTACGCGGCTATCTGACAGTTGCTTGCCCTTGCGGTCACGCCATGGGTTCCCACGACGAGCAGCGTCTTCGGATCGACAACCGGACCGTCGCCTGCGGGCCGCACCCGACTCCAGCTGCTTGGAATCGCCAGACGAATGCCGTGAGCACTGACGGTCTGTGAGTTCTGGCCCGCGCTGGCAATCGACCCCACGCCCAGCACGAGTAGAGCGGTGAGACCGGCAACGGCTGTTTGGCGTCTAGCGAACAACTTTGAACGCCTGGGTCGGAGTGGAGATCAGGCTCCCGCCCGGCCCGCGGTAACAGACGCCGCAGTAGAACGCAACTTCGTAGCGGCCTGGCGCGATTCGCGGGATCGTGACCGTGACGACCTGGCTCTTCAGCTTGCGAAAGCTGATGGTCGCGATGTGCACGTAACCGGTTGCAGCGGTCGGCGGGCCAAGCACCTTGGGCTCGCAGATGGCTTGGTCACGACGACACGGCTTGGGGCGAAGCGCCCGCGAGGACGGGACTAGGTAGAGCGGGATCGGTTGCCAGAGCCTGAGCCCCGCGCTGACCTTGATTCGTAAGCTGTCGCCGACCCGCACGGAGTGTGGTGTCACGGCGTCGACAGCGATTCCGGCAGACGCCTGAGCGGCGAACGCGAGTCCGACGATGACCACCGCGGCGAGGCGACGCACTCCATTCTCTATACGACCATTCGCCGATCGGAAGTCCACAGGCGCGCCCCAGCAGCGCACAACGAATGTCCGAGAGATCGCGCTTAAGGCAGGCAGACAGTCCGCGCCCGGATGACGTTTGACGGAAGCTAGGGCGTGATCGATGACACGTGCGTGAGACCCCGGCGCCCTCCACGGCTCACTACAGCGTGGTGGGCACCCACTCCCAGCCGAGGAGTGTGTTGGTGTGGATGTACTCCTCGTTGAGTACACCGTCGAGCGCCACCACGCCGCAGACCCTGAACCGCGTCACGCCCATGCCGCCAACGATCCGCCGACTGGTGTTCGAATGGAAGGCCCGTGTTAGTCATCAAGTCGACATGTAGCGGAGACAGGCCCGTCGACCCAAGAGACGCAAACGCAGTGACACGCGTGTGTCGTTGTGGCAGCCCGCGGCGCGTCTGACTGGTCTGACCCGCACGGTCTCAGCAGGCAGTCGCCGGTCCTCCATCGGGCCGCCCACGATCGATCGAGGGCCTTGGACCGCTCGCGTTCGTACGCTACGGTCCGGCCGTGAGTGAGGGGGAGCGTTCGCGCGCACAACCGCGGGCGCCCGAGCTGCTGCGGACACCGGGCGCTCCTGACGCGTACGCATCTCCGCGAACTTGGTCTTGAGCGCCGCGCAGTCGATGCCGTCTTCCGGGCGCTACCGGTCATCGCAATCCCGGGCTACTCGCGCGCGATGGTGCGCGCCGAGGACTACCTCGAACTAATCGAGCGCTCGACCTACCACGGCGAGCGGGTGCGTCCGACGTGATCCTGCAACCGCTACGCGGCGTCACCGGCCGCCACGTTTTCGACCTCTCCCGGCCGCAGCCTCACCTCGCTTCCGAGGAGGCCGTGCGAAAGGCGTGCGAACAAATGTTGTCCAGAAGCGACCAAATTGGCACTTTTTCGACGCCGTGCGAACGGCCAAATCAAGCCGAAAAAAGCTGCATAGCAGGCAGTTCCACGTTCTCAACGCGGTACTGCTGCAGCATCACCTCGCTGACGAGGATCGCGTAGGGGTCGCGAGTCCGCCGCCAGGGCAGGTCGCGGCCGTTCCGGCCGTACCAGGCGAGAAGCACCTCGCGCACGCGCTCGGGGCTAGTCACAAGGCCGGATTCCCGCACCGCCGAACACCGGCCGGCCGTATTCCCCGCACCACGACGCGGTGGCAGCCTTGCGGCATGCGCGAGCTGGATCAGAGAACCGGCGACGGATACAGGGTGACGCTCCTCTGGAGCGAGGACACCGGTTCGGTGTTCGTCTGCGTCGACGACGAGCGGACGGAAGAGGCATTCCACTTCTCCGTCGACCCGGCGGACGCGCTCGAGGCCTTCCGGCACCCGTACGCGTACAGCACGCGCACACGGCTCGTCGCGGCCTAGGGGCTCCGGGAATTGTGGGGTTAGCCCCACCGCGAGATGCCGGGGCACCCGATTCGCGGCCCCGCACACGGCAGGCAGGCTGGCTGAAGGTGCTCACACGAGAGATCAGGAGACTGAGATGAGGTTCAACATCGCCGCGCGCGCCGGACGCTGGAGCGCGGACAACTGGAAGAAGGCGGTGGGGGCGTGGCTCGTCTTCTGCGTCCTCGCCGTCGCTCTCGGCGGCGTCGCCGGGACGAAGGTGTTGAAGCAGGCCGACACGTCGGCCGGCGGCACGCGCAAGGCCGAGCAGATCTTGAAGCGCGCCGGGTTCGAGGACCGGGCCGGCGAGAGCGTGCTCGTGCAGTCGACGGGCCGGACGATCTCCGACCCGGCGTTCCGCGCCGCGGTCAGCGACGTCGCGAAGTCCGTCGCACGGCTGCCGGAGGTTCAGCACGTTCGCTCGCCGCTTGTGGCCGGGAACGACGGCCAGATCTCGAAGGACAAGCATTCTGCGCTCGTTCAGTTCGAGATCCGCGGCGAGCCGGACAGCGCCGACAAGCGTGTTGCGCCTGTCCTCGGCGCGGTCGCGAAGGCGGCAAAGCGGCATGCGTCGTTCACCGTCGCCGAGTTCGGCATGGCGAGCGCGTCGCACGAGCTGAACAAGACGCTCAACAAGGACTTCCAGCGCGCCGAGTACTCGTCGCTGCCGGTGACGCTCGCGATCCTGATCGTCGCCTTCGGCGCGCTCATGGCCGCCGGCATCCCGGTGCTCCTCGCGTTCTCGGGTGTGCTCGCGACGATCGGTCTCGGCGCACTCGCCAGCCACGTCGTTCCGGCAGGCGATGCGACCAAGTCGGTGATCCTGCTGATCGGCATGGCGGTCGGTGTCGACTACTCGCTCTTCTATCTGCGCCGCGAGCGCGAGGAGCGGACACGCGGGCTCTCGCACAGGGATGCGCTGCTGAAGGCTGCGGGCACGTCCGGGCACGCGGTGTTCATCTCCGGGCTGACCGTGCTGATCGCGATGGCCGGCATGCTGTTCACCGGCAACGCTGTCTTCACGTCGATCGCGGTCGGGGCGATGCTGATGGTCGCGGTGGCGCTGATCGGCTCCCTGTCCATCCTGCCGGCGCTGCTCGCGAAGCTCGGGCACCGCGTCGACAGGGGACGCATCCCGTTCCTCGGCCGGCGCGCCGGCCGCGAGTCGCGGGTGTGGGGCTTCGTCCTCGACCGCGTGCTGCGGCACCCGATCCTGTCCGCGGTCGTCTCCGGCGGAGCTCTGCTGGCCCTCGCGGCACCGGCGCTGACGATGCACACGCAGCTCCCGAGCTTCACCGACCTACCCAAGTCCCTGCCGATCGTGCGCACGTACGAGTCGATCCAGCGTGCGTTCCCGGGCGCCCAGACGCCGGCCAAGGTCGTGATCGCGGCCGACGACGTGAACGCCCCTCACGTCCAGCGGGCGATCCGCCGGCTCGAGCGGAGCGCTCTCGCGAGCGGCCAGATGTTCAAGCCGATCTCGACCGAGATCAATCCGGCGGGCACGGTCGAGACCGTCTCGATCGCTCTTGCCGGCGACGGATCGAACGGCACCTCGATCGCAGCTCTGCACACGTTGCGCAACACGGTGATCCCGTCGACGGTCGGGCAGGTAGGCGGTGTCGATGCAGCCGTGACAGGCGAGACGGCGGGCAGCCATGACTTCAACCAGCAGATGAAGTCGCACGCGCCGATCGTGTTCGCATTCGTGCTCGCGCTGTGCTTCCTGCTGCTGCTCGTCACGTTCCGGTCGATCGTGATCCCGATCAAGGCGGTCCTGCTGAACCTGCTCTCGGTCGGCGCCGCGTACGGCCTCTTGGTGCTCGTCTTCCAGCATCGCTTCGCGGAGGGCGTGCTCGGGTTCCACTCGAACGGCGCGATCACGTCCTGGCTGCCGCTCTTCATGTTCGTGATCCTGTTCGGGCTGTCGATGGACTACCACGTCTTCATCCTCAGCCGGATCAAGGAGCTCGTCGACGGAGGCATGTCGACCGAGGAAGCGGTGGCGGCGGGCATCAAGCGCACCGCTGCGACGGTGACGAGCGCAGCGCTCGTGATGGTCGCGGTGTTCGCGATCTTCATGAGCCTGCGGACGCTCGACATCAAGCAGATGGGCTTCGGTCTCGCGGCGGCGATCCTGATCGACGCGACCCTCGTCCGCGCAGTGCTGCTGCCCTCGGTGATGAAGCTGCTCGGCGCGTGGAACTGGTACCTCCCGAGCTGGCTCGAGTGGCTGCCGCACATCGGGGCCGAGGGCG
>Ga0157372_10008007_pt1 | contig 11242 bp, 11 predicted proteins | sample C55metaG_FD_115307 | JGI IMG/M metagenome (GOLD analysis project Ga0157372, IMG submission 115307) | Corn rhizosphere microbial communities from Kellogg Biological Station, Michigan, USA - C5-5 metaG | ecosystem: Host-associated > Plants > Roots > Rhizosphere > Soil | place: USA: Michigan...
CTGCAAGTCGGCCCATTTCCAGGTGCTGTATACGATAAACCGGTCGCTCGACAAGTCGGTTGCAACTTTGATCACTTCCCCGTCATTAGCAGCCGGGTACAGTTTCAATGCTTCCTCTGCCCTGTCACCATATAATTGTTTCAGCGTTTTGGTATAATTTTCAAGCGTTGGCGCATCGCCGCGCATCATGAACTGGAATGGTACTTCGGCCGAGTTCCAGCCCACTAACAAAGGAACTTTGGCTTGTTCGCCCCCCATAAAGATCTCAGGCAACGATTTTGGCAGCAGGTAATTATCAATAGTGGCCGACATTGGCGGCGTACCGGGTTTAAAAGCATCGTTCAGCAATTGTTCGGCGGGTATGGCCCTCAAATCAGCCAGGGTGTTGGCTTTCTCGTTAGCGGCAAACTTAACGCCGTTTTGTTCGGCATCAGCCAATGGTATAGGGAACAGTGTTGGCTTGATCCCCGCGCCACTCTCGCCGATAGCACCTGCAATCAGGTCTTTTGATAAAGGTGAAGCCATTTGCACCGATACCGAGATAGACCCCGCCGATTCACCCGCAATGGTAACCCGTTTGGGATCTCCGCCAAAAGCAGCTATATTTTTTTGTACCCAAAGCAAGGCCAGGTGCTGATCAAGGTACCCGTAGTTACCCGACGAATGGTTAGGTGATTCTTTAGTTAATTCGGGATGCGAAAAAAAGCCAAATACACCAAGTCTGTAATTAACAGTTAAAGCAACAATGCCTTTTTTTGCCATGCTTTCACCATCATAGCGCGACTCAGAACCATCACCGGCCATCAAACCCCCGCCGTAAAAATAAACCAGTACAGGCAGTTTCTCTTTGGCTGATTTCGCTGGTGTCCATACGTTAAGGTATAAACAATCTTCGCTCATACCTGACGAACGAAAACCCATATCACCAAAAATGGGCTTCTGCATGGGGTTATAGCCAAAATGATCGGCCTTTAATGTGCCCTCCCAGTTTTTGGCGGGCTGAGGCTCCTTCCAGCGCAAATCGCCCACGGGCGGCTGCGCAAACGGAATACCTTTAAAACTTAATACGTTTGATGCTTCGCGAGTGCCCTCAAGCGCACCGTTCTCAACGGTGGTTTTGTTTGCCGATAGCTGCGCCATTACCTTTACCGAGGCAACTTGTGCAAGCAACAGCATTACTAAAATTGGTTTCTTCATTACTGGTATTTGGTTAGTCTGGTTTAATTGATGGATATTTTTGAGGTCCGACCCTTATTGTATCAATTTGTTACAATAATAAATTATTTTTCGATGGCTGTCAATTTTTTTTATTTACTTGTGCCTTTGTTTTATTACGATACATGAATAAAGAGTTTCACCAACTGGAAAATAACATCGCGGGCGAGGGTTTTCTACCAGGTCTTGCTATAGATACAGTTATTTTTGGTTTTCATGACAACCAATTAAAAGTATTGCTGCTGGCTTATAAAAATACCGGGCTATATGCGCTTCCCGGCGGCTTTATTCATGATAATGAGGATGTGAACGAAGCGGCGCGGCGGGTACTTCAAAGCCGAACGGCTTTAACCAACATATACCTGGAACAGTTTTATGTTTTTGGCAATTACAGCCGGTATGAGCCCGGGCCGCTTAAAGCCATCATGCAGGCCCGTGGCTATAGCCCGCCGGCTGATCACTGGTTATTAAAGCGTTTTATTTCGGTAGGATACTATGCGCTGGTTGATTTTACCAGGGCAATCCCAACACCCGATGAAATATCTGATAGCTGCGACTGGTACAGTCTGAATGAACTGCCTGTGCTGATGCAGGACCATCAGCAAATTATTAATAAAGCACTGAAAACCCTGCAGAACGAGCTTGACCAAAAGCTGATAGGTTTTAACCTCATGACCGAGGAATTTACCATGGGCGACCTGCAATCGCTCTACGAAACTATTCTTAACAAAAAACTGATCCGCGCTGCTTTTCAGCGTAAAATGCTGGGGCTGGGTATTTTGGAGCGAGTGGCAAAAAAATGGACCGGTGGCGCGCATAAGGCGCCATATCTATATAGGTTTGTTTCGAACAGGCTGCCGGCGGATAATAGTTAAAACCGTCAATACTCTATTTATTGATCTATTTGTGTGTGTGTTTGTGAGGAAACAATGTCGCAATTAACCCCTTAACATGTCTTGATAGCCCCCTCCTATGTTAAGGTACAAGACTTAATTTTACTTCCATAAAATCACACAATTATAAATCTATAAAAACATCACATCATGTTAGCTATCAATCCTTATTTAAACTTTAACGGTAATACCGAAGAAGCTTTTAATCACTACAAGTCAGTATTCGGCGGTGAGTTTGCAATGGTTATGCGCTTTAAAGATTCGCCTGCGGCTGCCAATACGCCCGAAAAGGACCAGGATAAGCTTATGCATATTGCACTCCCCCTTGCCAATGGCAGCATGCTGATGGGCACAGATGCAATTGGCGAAGGAGGCATGCCATTCGTAACCATGGGTAATAACTTTTCGCTTACCATCAGTGCCGAATCAAGAGAGGAGGCAGACAAACTGTATAGTGGTTTAGCCGAAGGCGGTAATGCTGTTTCGCCTATGCATGATGAGTTCTGGGGCGATTATTTTGGCTGGCTTACCGACAGGTTTGGCATAAACTGGATGATCACACACAATCCTAACGCCACCAAATAATTTATTGATTTTTTAGGGGAGCGGATGAACCAATCACCGTTCCCTAAAAATCAAACATTTCTATTGTTCAATCAAAGGTTTTAGGCACAAACCAAAACAGGCTTATGATAGTAGAAGTTTTTAAAACCAATGTAAATAAACGCCGCCAGGCTAATATGCTTTTGAATGCCATCCATAGCACGTTTGGCAACCATAAAGCCAATTTCGATCTTGATGATTGTGACCGGATTTTGCGGGTACAGTGCGACAGCGGTACATTATGCGCCTATTCGCTCATTAATTTTTTAAAGGAATTAGGTTGCCGTGCCGAGGTTTTGGAAGACTAAACTCACTTTTACAAAACAAATTATTAAAAAGCAAGGTAGTATCAGTAACATAAAGCCAATTATCATGTTAAAAGACAGCAAAGCATTCAGCGGATTTTCGGTAGATGATACAGCTAAAGCCAGGGCGTTTTATGCTGATGTACTTGGTTTAGATGTAAGTGATGTACCCGAAATGCAAGGTTTACTTAACCTTAATATTACAGGCAGTACCCCAATATTAATATACACTAAGCCCAACCATACCCCGGCTACCTTCACTATTTTGAATTTCCCGGTTGATGATGTGGAAAAAACAGTTGACGAACTCAGCGCGCGCGGCGTTAAGTTTGAGATTTATAACCAGGAGAATTTTAAGACAAACGAAAAAGGCCTGTTTCTTGACGGCGGCCCCAAAATAGCCTGGTTTAAAGACCCTGCCGGAAATTTTTTATCCGTTATAGAAAAGTAACGCTATAAATACCTATACCCGGTATAAAATTAAATCCCATTTTGGGGAATTACAGATACCCGCCGTGGGAATAAATTCCTCGACGGTTGTTAACTTTCCGTTAATATCGCAATTTTTCACAACCATTTTATATATTAACCGTATAAAAGCCTACTAAGCCTTTGATTTCGGCTGTTTTTTTATTTGAGGAATGTTTTTTGCATACCATTACAATGAAAAACAAAACGTGTTAATTGTCAGGCTATTTATTTTATACTTAGCTGTTAGTTAAAAACGGCTAATAAACCATTTCCTTTTCATTAATAACATTTATTAAATTTATATTTTTTTTGACATATCAGCATTTACAATAAATAATAATAACATACAACAAACTGATTAATAAAATACTTGCTTCTCTTTTATAAACAACCCCAATTAATTAAGTATGAAAAGAACGCTACTTATAGTTGATGACGACTTGAGTATCCTAAAACTGCTCAACTTCATTCTATCAAAAGAATATGATATTGTAGTTAAAAATAACGGCATCGAAGCTTTTAGCTGGCTCGAAGATGGCAACATGCCCGAATTGATTATATCCGACCTCCAGATGCCTTATTTTGACGGCCAATCTTTTATTAAGAACGTAAAGATCAGTGGCTTTTATCGTGAAATTCCTGTTATATTGCTATCGGCCGCCCATGATCTTGATGCCCAGGTAAGTAACATGCCCTTTAAGGTTGATGCCTACATTCACAAGCCGTTTAACCCAACTGCATTAAAAACAGCTATTAATCAAGTTTTACAAGTTTATGAATCACCAAACATCTGATTGGAACGAAAGTTCAGGTTCTAATATCAGGATAGCCTATGCCGGCACCGAGTTTAAGGAAATGATTTCTGCTGGGCTAAATGAAGGCTTTAAAATTGCGTACAACAACTCTATTGACCAACTGAATGATTATTTAGGCGAGCAATCTATTTTATCCGTTCCTGATATTATTTTGGTTGAAGTTGATGCTGAAGGTAAATGGATTAAAATGGTTGAAGAAGTTAAGCAAAGCTTTCTTCTCAATGGTTTAATTATTGTGCTCCTTTCATCACAAAATGATAAAACTTTAAGGCAAAAAGCCATTAAATTAAAGGTGCATGACTTTTATGGCGAACCGTTTGCCATAAGTGACCTGCGCGAAAGGCTTAACTTTTTAGTACGCTTTAAACTGATAAAGCCAAAATTGCTTGAGCTTTCAAAAGTAGTTGATACGACTTATAAAATGCCGGCAGGTAAGCGCCTCATCGACCTGGTAATTTCGGGCGGTATGATGTTTGTATTATCCCCTGTTATGCTAATAGTTGCTATTTTGATTAAGCTGGACTCAAAAGGTCCTGTATTTTACAAAAGCAAACGCGTAGGTACAGGTTATAAAGTATTTGATTTTTATAAGTTCAGGTCGATGCGTACAGATGCAGACCAACTGCTGGCCAAGTTATCTGCCGAAAATAATCAATATGCCGCCGAAGGCGGTGACAATAAAGTTGCCTTTGTTAAAATCAAGAATGATCCACGTATTACTAAGCTGGGTAATTTCTTACGCAATTCAAGTCTTGATGAATTACCGCAATTATTCAATATACTACGGGGCGATATGTCGGTAGTTGGTAACAGGCCGTTGCCTTTATATGAGGCCGAGATGCTTACCTCTAACGAGTGGTCGATGCGTTTTCTTGGCCCTGCCGGTTTAACGGGCTTATGGCAGATCAGCAAGCGCGGTAAGGAAGACATGTCTGAACGTGAAAGGAAAAAATTAGATAATTTTTATGCCCAGAAATATTCTATTTGGTTAGATTTAAAAATTATTGCCGGTACAGTACCCGCATTATTCCAAAAAGAAAAAGTATAACTATATGCCCCTGAAACTGACGCTCATTTATATTTTTATAATTACTCTTTTATTTACCACCCGCGTACATGCGCAGCAAACTTCATTTATAAGTGACATTAACTATCCTTTTCTTGAAAAACTGGTAGCAACTGCAAAAAAAAATTACCCTGAAGTAAAATCCCGTCAAAGTCAGGTAAATGCAGCCAAAGCCGTTTATAACTCAGCTGTGTTTTCATGGCTCGATGGTTTAACTGCATCTTACATTTATAGTCCGCAAACATCTATCAACATTTCGCAGCCAACCATATTTAAAGGTTATCAAATAAGCCTGTCGCTAAACATAGGACACCTGTTTTCGAGGCCGGGAGTTATCAGGCAAACGAAAGAAATTTACAAAGCAGCAGAGTTTCAACAGGCCGAGTATATGTTAAGCCTTGAAGCTCAGGTTAAACGCTATTACTTTGCTTATCTGGCAGCACAGGCCGAACTAAGGCTGCGGGCAAATGCCGTAATTGATGCCGAAAGTGCTGTTAAGCAATTAAAATACGCGTTTCAAAAAGGCGAAACAACTTTTCAGATCTATAATGAACAGCTTACCACCTTATACAGCCAAAACGCCTTTAAAGTACAAGCTGAATTATCGACATTTACAGCCAAAACCAATCTTGAAGAATTATTGGGTACTAAATTAGAAGACGTTAAGTAAAAGATGGAGATAGGCAATTTTTTCAATCTGCTAAAGAAATACAGAACTGTACTGATAATAATACCGCTTGTAGCAGTAATCACTTCTTTTTTCCTGGTAAAAAACTTACCTGATAATTACCAGTCGCATGCGGAAATAGCCACCGGCATAGTTGACGCCTCCAGCCATCTTCTTGATCAGGATCCGACAACGAACGTACAAGAGCAACAGGTTTATCGCGAATTCAGTAACCTCATGGCGATCATGAAGCTAAAGAAACTTATTGACCAGGTTTCTTATTCGCTCATGATCCATGACCTGAGCGATCCTTATCCCTTTCGTAAACAAAGTAAGGAATTACTTGAATTGCGGCCTTATGAAAAGGATAACGTATTAGCGATTTTTAAAAAGAAATTTGCCACCCTTCAACCGTTATCTGTTTATGATAAAACCGAGAACTCACTTATTGGTTTGCTCAGGTCAATGAAATACGATGAGCGTAACATCGTAAAAGACCTGCTGATTTACCGTGAAGAAAGCAGTGATTTTATTTCTGTAAGTTTTAATTCAGAAAACCCTCAGCTTTCGGCGTTTGTAGTGAATACATTATGCAAACAGTTTATCGACTATTATACCCAAAGCGTAAAGCAAAATGAATCAAATGCAGTAAATTTTTTATCAAATCTGTTAGATACCAAACGTAAGGCGCTGAGTGAAAAAACCAGCGAATTACAGCAATATAAAATTCAAAACGGTGTATTGAACCTGGATGAGCAGTCCAAAGCGATTTTTAGCCAGATCATGACTTACAATGACAGAAAATTGCAGGCCGAAAAGGATGTAATATCCAATCAGGGCGCCATTGATGCTATCGTCCGAAAGTTCTCACCCGATGAAAGGAAATATGTTGAGTCGATAACCAACAAATACAACCAGGCTATCATTTCCACTCAGGACCAATTACATATACTCGAAGATCAGTATGTACGCAGCGGGTTTAATAATAAATATAAAGAATCTCTTGATTCGTTACAGAAACAGCTCTCAAATCAGGTAAATTTAACATCTGATAAATACATTACCAATCCGCTTGTGGCCAAAGAGGATCAGGTTAAACAAAAGCTTGGTCTTGAGATTTCCCGCGATCTGGCTAAATACAGCGTTAAATCAATAAATGACGAGCTCACAAACCTTAATGCTAAATTCTCCCGCCTGGTTCCGTTTGATGCGAAAGTAAAAACCCTTTATTTTGATATTGATATTGCAGGTAAAGAATACCTTGATGTATTGAACAAATACAATGAAACTAACCTGCGTTCAAGCATTTCAATAAAACTGGTCCAGATTGAGATGGCCCAGCCGGACGTGGCCCAACCTTCAAAAAAAATGCTGCTTATTATATTAAGCGGCATGGGCAGTTTATTTGCCTGTCTCTTCTGGCTGTTCGTATTATTTTACATTGATGATACCATTAAAAGCCCTACCGAACTGGTTAATAAAACCCAGCTACCGTTATTAGGCTATCTGAATAAGATCAGCGGTGAGAATCTCGATCTGCGCAAGCTGTGGGATGTGGAGCACCGTGAAAAAATGAAAACCTTTAAAGAGCTGTTGCGCTCTATACGGTTTGAGATTGACCAGGAATTAAAAGGTGAAAAAATTTTAGCCATAACAAGCATTGAGCCTGGCGAAGGTAAAACACTGCTGGCGATAAGCCTGGCGTACTCTTACTCCATGATTAACAAAAGAGTGTTGTTAATTGATGGCAACTTCAATAACGCCACGATAAGTAATACCGCTCAGCCGCAGGTATACCTTGAAGATTATTTTAAAAACAGCCAATTTGGCCAACCCGAGCTCAGCAGTTCAAACACTACCGTTTTAGGCAACCGCGGAGGTGATGTAACCCTGCTTGAAATTGGCAGCGAAGGCTTTGTAAAGAGCAAATTTGACGAGCTGCAGAATAAATACGATATTGTGATTATTGATACTGCCCCACTTACAGCGCTTAATAAATCCAAAGAATGGTTATTGTTTACAAACAAAACAATAGCTGTATTTGAAGCCAACAGGAAAATAAACAATATTCAGAAACAGCACATAACCTATTTAAAAGGGCTCGAAAACAAGTTTGCCGGCTGGGTACTCAATAAAACCGAATACAATCAGAACAAAGAAAAACGCTCCTAATTGAACGAAGCGCGCAACACCGGTTCATATACTTAACGTTACTTAAAATGAGAATTGACCCTCCCAAACCTGTAAAGGATCCGTTTGGAGATTTAAGTCCGCTTCAAAAAAAAACACGCAAAGCGGCTATAGTATTTGCGTTTATCAGTGTATTTGTATGGGCTGTGAAGATCTTGTTCCTGTAAATTTATAAAAAGACTTACTACTTCATGCGCAATGAACCAACAGGTAATACTGAAATTAAGCAAAACTTTTGGAAAGCGCTTCTGATTCAAAAGTTTTCGCATCCGTTTGCCCTGTTTTTTCTGCTGATTATCTCACTTGTGATAAGTTTTTTAACCTATAAGCTTGGATTTATAGGCGTAGGTGCTGTTTTAGCGATAACTATAGGTTTACCCATTGTATTTGCCATTACCGTTTATCCTGAATTCGGAATTTGCGCGCTGATCATAGGTGCATTTTTCATCAGTTACATTGCTGAATTATTACCAAGCGGAGTACCCATCGGTACATTGATGGATGTAACCACCTATCTGCTTATCCTTGGTTTTTTTATAAAACAGCGCACCGAACAAAACTGGACCTATTTTAAAAATCCTATCAGCTACATGATATTGGTATGGCTGGCTTACAATATGTTTGAGTTTGTAAACCCTGCAGCCGCATCGCGGCTTGCCTGGATTTATACCGTTCGGACTGTGGGTTTCATTATGCTGATGTACTTTGTTTTTGTTTACCAGATCCGCACGGTAAAGTTTATAAAAACGCTTTTAAAGCTTTGGTTATTGCTGGATATACTGGCGGGAATTTCTGCTTTTCAACAAGAAAATATAGGTTTTTTTTCATTCGAGCGCCGATACCTGTATTCTGACCCTACCCGTGTAAGCTTGTTGTTCATCAACGGTCATATGCGTAAATTTGCCATCTTCTCTGACCCTGTTACATTTTCATACAACATGGTTATAGGCGCATTGCTCTGTGTTGTGCTTATCATGGGCAATTTACCTGTTAAACGCAAAGCATTACTGGGCTTTATCGCTGCTTTCTTCTTATATGTTATGCTCTATTCCGGTACAAGAGCTGCCTATGTATTGGTACCGGGAGCGCTTTCCATGCTGGCCGTTTTAAACTTCAACAAACGGGTTTTATTTTTCACCCTTGTGGCAGGAGGCATGCTCGGCATTTTGATAGTAATGCCGACCTCCAACCCATTGATCAAGCGGTTTCAAACAGCTTTTAACCCATCCGATGACGCATCTTACAACGTCCGTGCTGAAAATCAAAGGAGGATCAAGCCTTATATCCTTTCCCACCCTATTGGTGGCGGCTTAGGTTCTGTAGGCGTTTGGGGCCGTAAGTTTTCACCAAATTCCATGTTAGCCAAATTCCCGCCCGACAGTGGTTATGTGCGCGTAGCTGTTGAAATGGGCTGGCTCGGGCTCATCTTATTTTGTACACTGTTTTTTGTGGTGCTTAAAACGGGGATAAACTTTTACTTCAGTATCAAAAACCCTGAACTTAAAAACTACTGCCTGGCTATGTTGCTGATCTTGTTCGCATTCAATATTGGTAACTTTCCGCAGCAGGCTATCGTTCAATACCCATCAAACATCCTGTTCTACCTGGCCATATCCATCCTTGTAGTATGCAAGCGCCTTGACAACCAGGAGCAGGAGCGATTAAAAAAAAATAGTACAGGGACAATACTAATTAATTAAGCAGATGTCATTTGTATCCTCCATAAAAGCAAATCCCAAATTAAAAAAATTAGTCCACTGGATGCTTATTCCGCCCGGACAGTCGAGGCCAAGGCTTTGGGTTAGGCTGATACTTAACCGCTTTTTCCATCACCGGGGTAAAAACAGTGTAGTAAGGTTTAATGCACGGATGGACCTTTTTCCGTTTAACCAGTTTTCCCTTGGCGCAAAAAGTATTGTGGAAGACTTCGCTGTGATCAATAACGGCGTTGGCGATGTATTTATCGGCGAAGGATCAGGCGTTGGCATAAGTACGGTAATAATTGGCCCGGTTAAAATAGGCAATTTCAGCATGACAGCGCAGCATGTTGTAATATCCGGCCTTAATCATGGCTATCAGGACGTAAGTATACCGCCACGCCATCAAAAAGTAACCACCCAACAAATTACTATTGATGATAATGTTTGGATAGGTGCTAATTGTGTGGTAACCGCCGGTGTAACTATAGGTAAACATTCGGTTATTGGGGCTGGCAGTGTGGTTACAAGGGATATCCCGCCTTATTCGGTAGCAGTTGGCAACCCCGCCAAAGTAATAAAACAATATAATTTTACAACACAATTGTGGGAGAAAGCGTAAAACATGATACATGAGTTTATTTAAAAAATTAATAAACAAACACACGCTTTCACTGGCAACCAACGCCGTATTACCGGTTTTGGGAATGGTAATATTATCACTGCTGGCCCGCCGCTTAAGTAAACCCGCCTTTGGCAACTATGTGTTTTTCCAGATTGTATTTACACTGGCCGATACCTTTCGTACGGGTTTTCTGCAAACATCGGTCATAAAATTTTTTTCGGGCTCTACACCCGAAAAAATGAAAAACATATCAGGCTCTGCCTGGTACCTGGGTTTTATGGTCACCTGCGCATTTGCCGTCGTAAATCTCCTGATCTATCTTATTTACACAAATCCGGATGCTGATATAGGTGTTACGCTTAAATGGTTTAGCTTCATTTATTTCTGCACACTCCCCTCGGCAGTGAGCCTTTGGACCCTCCAGGCCGAAGAGCGCTTTGATAAAATGTTCACCTTGCAATTAATGAACCAGGGAGGTTTTCTGGCGCTGGTGGTTGCCGTTGCCGTTGCAGGCAAATCAAACTTTGAAACAACTATATATTGTTACTTTACAGCTAACCTGTTAAGTAGCATTATTTGCATTATTACAGGCTGGGCTAAGGTAAAAACCATAGCATACAAAAACTGGGCTACAATAAAACAAATGGCCCATTTTGGTAAATACAGTGTAGGCACGTCTATAAGTTCGTACCTGC
>Ga0157372_10008008_pt1 | contig 11240 bp, 8 predicted proteins | sample C55metaG_FD_115307 | JGI IMG/M metagenome (GOLD analysis project Ga0157372, IMG submission 115307) | Corn rhizosphere microbial communities from Kellogg Biological Station, Michigan, USA - C5-5 metaG | ecosystem: Host-associated > Plants > Roots > Rhizosphere > Soil | place: USA: Michigan...
CACTCTAAGGACTGGGGTGGGAGTGCATCGCCTCACTCCCGGCATCACCGGTTGGGCGCAGATCAACGGACGTGATGAACTCAAGATCCCCGAAAAAGTAATTCTCGACGCGCAGTACTTGCACTCGCGCACCCTCTTCTTCGATTTGAAGATTCTCGCCGTGACCGCAATGAAGGTCGTCCGCCGTGAAGGGGTCTCGCATTGACTGACCCGGCACTTCTAAGTGAAGAGTGCAAATTGCCGATGACCACCGCATCCGATTAACTCTGTCCAGAACCCTGGTGACTCAAATGCAGAAAGAGCTCAAGAAGCTTACGAAGAACTACGCCGTGCGCCGGTCCTTGGTCTTCATCTCCCAGTTGCTCATATTCGCGTTCTCCGGAGCGGCCGCATTTCTCTTGCGCTTCGATCTCACCATACCGCGCCAATTCGCGCGATATCTCCTTGTCGCTCTTCCCATCTGGATCATCGTCAAAGGGATCGTGTTCCATCTCACCCAGCTGAACCGTCGGGGATTCAGATATGTTTCGGTGTCAGATTTTTACCGGCTCACAGCGGCAAATGTCGCCGGGTCACTTGTCAGCTATGCACTCATTCTTCTCCTGGCGCCCTCGGGATTCCCCCGCGCAATTTACCTTATCGATTTGATTCTTTGCATGCTCGCAACGGGAGGCTTACCAGTCGCGGCACGAATTGTGCTCGAGTCCATCCAGCGCGGTCAGTCCCACGTTCACGAAAAGAGAACCATCATCTATGGCGCTGGCGACGCGGGCATAACGCTGCTTCGCGAAATTCGTAACAATCCACGTCTCGCCTACTGCGTTCGCGGCTTCATCGATGATCGCAGCGAGAAGAGAGGCATCCTCATCAGCAGCGTCCCAGTCCTCGGCAAGGGCGATGACATTGCCGCCGTCGTGAAACGCCACAGGATCGAGATCATTCTCATCGCCATCCCATCCGCCACAGGCACGCAGATGACGCGTATCCTCGAGCTCTGCCACTCTGCAGGTGCCGAGTGCAAAACCGTCCCGGGTATGGGAGAGATTATCGAAGGCCACGGTCTCGCCGGTCAGATCCGAGAAGTCGCCGTCGAAGATCTTCTCGGCCGCACGCCAGTACGACTCGAAGAGCAAGCTATACGGAATACGATCGCCGGCAGAATGGTCATGGTCACCGGTGCAGCAGGGTCCATCGGCTCCGAATTGTGTCGGCAGATCGCTCGCTTCCATCCGGCCGGCATCATCGGCTTCGAAATTGCGGAATCCCCGCTGTTCGAAATCGACCGCGAGATGCGCAGGACGTTCCCCAACACTCCCTTCTATCCCGAAATTGGCAGCGTTCAGAATCGTCAGCGGCTCGATGAAGTGATGAGCCAATATCGCCCCCTAGTCGTGTACCACGCGGCTGCCTACAAACACGTTCCCCTCATGGAGACGCATGTCTTCGAAGCGGTCGAAAATAATGTCCTTGGCACGTACAATCTCGCTCAGGCGTCGCTCGAACATCGCGTAGAAGACTTCGTCATGATCTCCTCTGACAAGGCCGTGCGCCCCACCAATGTCATGGGTGCCACCAAGCGCCTTGCCGAGCTCCTGCTCCTAGGGCTGCAGAATGGCGGAACGCAATTCGTCACCGTCCGCTTCGGCAACGTGCTTGGATCCAACGGCAGTGTCATACCGATATTCAAAAAGCAGATTCTCACAGGCGGCCCCGTAACCGTTACACATCCGGAGATGCGCCGCTTCTTTATGACCATTCCCGAAGCCTGCCAACTCGTTCTTCAGGCTTCCGCAATTGGAAAGGGCGGACAGATCTGCGTCCTTGACATGGGTCAACCGGTAAAAATCGTCGACCTCGCACGGAACCTGATCTTGCTTTCCGGCCTCAAACCCGACGACATTAATATCGAGTTCACCGGGATTCGCGCCGGCGAGAAGCTGTTTGAGGAACTCAGCACCCTCACAGAAGACACCGTGCCCACAGAGCACGAGAAAGTCCGCATCTTCGTCGGAAATGGAACTACGGAAGAAGACGTGCACGTCTGGATCGATTCACTTCGCAACATATGCAGAAGCCGCGATATGAGCCGCCTCGTTGTTGCAGTCAAAGAATTAGTTCTCGATTACAACCCAAGTACTCACTTGCTCCGCCGCATTCTCGATCTCGAGCAGAGCACGACGCTCTCATCAAGATGAACTAGACGCAATAACCTCCTCTCGGACGTGCAAAGGCCCCTGGAACTCTCCAGGGGCCTTTTGTTTTTGTGCTGTGCCTGCAGAATGTGTTTTCCAGAACGCTGACAGCGAATGCTGCGGAAAGATGTTAGTGAGGGAACTGCGCGCTTTGCAGGCAATTCGCCTGCACATCTACACTCTTGCCAGGCTCGCCTATCTGCATCCCAAAACCAAGTTCCTTCGAACCGCGAGCTGGTTGCTTGAGCGATCATTTAGTTGCTCGGACGATCAGAGAATCCGGATTCGGGATGGTATGAGGCGATCCGGGAGCCTGCCAGGCACCCGTCGTTGTCACCGTGAACACGTAGAGCTTGCCATTGCCGGTGTTCGACCACGTGAGCGCGTAAAGATGGTTGCTGTGGTCCCAGTAAAGAGATTGAATAGAGCCGGACATAAGCAGGGTCTTTGCGTAGGTCACGGGGTTGGCGCCGTGGTAATGGAAGATCTCGAGTCCGTTGCTACCACCTACGGCGAGAAGTCTGCCCGAGGGATCCATGCGCATCACGCGCGATCCCGAGCGGGTGTGAGGCATGTTCTTGTAAGTGCTCGTGCTGGTCAGATCGCCAGTTGATGTGGCCGTGTAGGTGGCGATCACAGGCGTGCCATACGGTGTGCCATCAAATCCCGTTTCTTCTTGCAACACTGCCATATGGTTGGTCGGGTCGGTTGCGATTGTGTAGGGGCAATAGTCATTCGCTGTGTTCTGGGGAGTAGGGCCGGGGCCGCTGATCGCAATATTCTTGAGCGAGCCGTCCGAGGCTCGCTTGAAACCGGTGATATATCCCACTTCCTCGTGATCGAACTCGGTGCAGATAGGCGTGTAGGCGAACAGGTTATTGCCGAGGAAGTCTATCTCGCTGTCGCTGAGGAAAATTTCGTCGGAAGTGGACTTGTACGTCAGCTTTCCCGTGGCGTTGTTGATGGCGAAGCTCTGGAAGCTAAAGCCCATGCAGTCGCCTTCCGCGATCGGGTTGTAGAGGTTGTGGCCGGAGTGATCAACCTTGAGAGGGCCGATTCCGCCGCACGGATTGGTCGCATGCGCCGCGGCGTCAACGGTACCTACGAGCTGGAGGGCGCCGGTTGAAGAGATCCAGTAGCTGTCAATCTGGCTTCCGTTGAGCCCGAAAAGGTAGTGACTGTTATCCCAGAGATCCTTGATGTCGTTGTTCAAGGGAGTGCCTGCGACCCGGAAAAGACTTCCGTCCGAGCGGGCTCCGTAGGCATAGATGTCGTGCTTTGGGCTGGTATCGGGGCTGACGAGGTTAGATACGTAGACCCAGGCAACGGGAGTGGGGGACGCGGTGGTTTGGGCGAACGAGGTGGCCGCAAACGCGGCGACACAGGCGATGGAGGCAGTACGCAGCATGGGTATCTCCTTTGATCAACTTGCCTGACCAATGAAGATGCTGCAGGAGGTTCGGGGTTGTATGCGCACTGTTTTGAAGTTCCGCCGCACCCGCTCATCGCAATGAAGCTGCGATGAGCGGAGCCTGGAAGGGCTTGTAACGAAGGGAGCTATTGGCCAGAGTCGGGCAGTTTGTAGGGCCGCGAGAGCCACTGACGGGCCTCGTTAACCGCGCCCTGGGTGTTGTCGTTGGTCTGGACGGCGAGCCGGTATTCCTGGACGGCGCGGTCGCGCTGACCGGTGATGTCGAAAATTTTGCCTAGGGCGATGTGGCTCCAGACTTCGGTCCAGCGAGGTTCACCATTGCCACGGAGAGCGTCCCGGTAAGCGTTGACTGCGGCCTGGTAGTTGCGCTGGGTGAAGAGGACTTCGCCGATTCGATAGCTGGCGAGAGAACTCTGCGAGTCAGCCTGGAGCGCCTTCTGATATTCAGCGAGGGCGCCAACGAGGTCGTTCTGAGCGACGAGTTGCTGGCCTTTGAGAATTGCGATGCGGACCTGTAGATCAGGTGAGGATTTAAGGACCCAGTCGCCGGGATCGACTTCGATGCGACGTGGGCGACCAAACGTGTCGACCACGTACTGCGAGTCTGTCCCGACCACGTCGACTTTCTGATCGACGGTTTTGCCGTCCGTTTCGACGCGGAGGTTGACGGGCATGTTGAACAGATCAAGGTCCTGATTGATCTGGCCGATTGTCCGAAAACCCTTGTTGTTTCCCAGCCGATAGACTGCGTACTTGTTAGTGAAGGTAGGTGCTCCGGTGCCATCCACCCACTGCGAGAAAAACGGGGTGAGCTGCTGCTGGCTCTGGGCTTCGGCGACTTTGTAGAAGTCGGCGGCACGAATCCCCTTGTCCGTGTACTGACTGAGCGCGCCTTTCAACGTGGATTCGAAGGTCTTGTCGCCAAGTTCCCAGCGGAGCATATGGAAAATCATGGCGCCCTTCTCCAGGGTCATCGACTGAAACTCGGGAGAGAAGGGATTGAGGCGCGCCGCGCTGGAGAGGGGGATAGTGTCGTAGGCGAGTGCTCCCGCCGAAACGTCCTGCATGGCCGTTTTGAGGGCCGTTTTGCCGTTTTCCTCTTCGATGTACATCAGCTCGCCGTAGCGGGACATCCCGTTCGTGATCCACGCGTCGTTTAGCGTTTTGGGGCTGATCTCGGATCCCCACCAGAGGTGGGCGATGGTGTTGGCAAGAAGACGAATGCCTGATTTGTCGCCAGTGCGCGAACCCATGATGCCCGCAAGTTCAGGGGCCCAGATCGCCGGAAGCGTGTCGTCGGGAAGTTCGACAATGTTGATCCGACCACTTTCCAGAGCGCCGAATTTATCGGTAAAGAATGCGAATTCGCGGCTGGCCGTCTGAGAAAGCTGGCCTGCGGCAGCCTGGTGATTCACGGTGAGGTAGACGTTGGGACTGCCCATGCCGGCGGACACCGGGCCCACGAAACGTCCGGCAATGATAGTGCCCGGGAATCCTGGTTTCGTCCAGTTGAAGTCGAATTGGTCGCCCGGTTTGCCGTCAGCGAGTTTGACCGGGTGCGACTTACCCTGGGCGCCGCTGCCAAACACTTTCATACCCTGCGGGACACGAATGTGAATCTCAGCGGTGAAACGATCGGTCATGAAGCCGGTGCTCGGGAACCACCGCGCTGGGTAGAGGAGATAAGTGATGGGCTCCTGGATCGCAGCTAGTTTGAGGCCTTCAACCGGCCCGTCTTCACCGCCGGTGATGACGCCGTCGTATTCGAAAGTCCAGTGCATGGGCTTGTCGGCGACAGGCGGAGTTACAGGGGTGACGCGAATCGTGCCGTCAGCCGACCGCTCACCGGTGAGCACTTTGCCGTTATCGTCGGTGATCTTTTCAACCTTCAGGGCCGGGTGGAATCCGAAGCTGACCATCTCGGCGTTTTCAGGCGCGGTCAGGGTAAGCGTCGCCTTGGCCGTGAGCCGGTGCGTCGCGGTGTCGATTTCAGCATCGATGACGTAGGCACTGATGTCGAGGGCAGGACGCTCGGGGCGTGGGGTTGGCTGCGCAGCAACAAAGGGAGCGGCAGCCAGAATGGGCAGGGCAGCGGCCCAAAGGAGGCCAGTCGTCCTGCGGAGGTAAGTGTTCAAATTGAGCATTTCAATCATTAGACGCATGGTTATTCCAGTTGCGACATAGCTTTAGATGGCGTTTTCAGCTCCATCATGATCCACCCGGGCCGGAACGGTGGAATTGAGGTGCTTGAGGGCAATGGTAGCCACCCGGCTGATGGCTGTTTCCATATAGTCCCCAAAATCGCTTGGGGGAATGGTGAGGGAGCTGCGAATGCGGGCGAGCTCCATCTTCATGGACTCGCGAACCGCGCCTTCCGGTAGCAGGGGCTCGATGTGCCGGACGATGTTGCCGGCCGTAAAGGCGTTTTGAATCAGCTCCGGAACGACCATTTTGCCGGCGATCAGGTTGGGCATGGCGACGAATGGAACTTTGACGACGCGGCGGGCAATTTCGTACGTAAGTTTCGACACCCGGTAGACCACAACAAACGGATTGCCCAGCAGGGCGGCTTCGACCGTAGCGGTGCCGCTGGCGACGACCGAGGCCCGCGAGTGGTAGAGGGCCGCACGTGCATCATCCACAAGATGGACGGGTAGACCTTCGCCATGGTGTTTGACAAGTCCCGCAAGCATCTTTCGTTGGGATGCATTCAGAGTAGGGGCAAGAGGGATGATGAACTCGAATTCCTTGCGGGAACCCGCGGCGCGGGGACCACGAAGCGACAAAATGCGGGCGGCCGCGAGCATCTGCGGCAGGTTGTCGCCGATCTCTTTAGCGCGGCTGCCGGGCAGGAGAGCGATCCAGGAGCGTGTAGGGTTAAGACCGGCTTCGCGGGCGAAGTGCTCTCGCGAGATTTCCGGCGTAGAAAGGTCGACCAGGGGATGGCCGACAAACGTGACTTCAACGCCATGGTCGCGATAGAAAGGCTCTTCAAAGGGGAAGATAACCAGCATTTTGCTGACGTACTTCTGGACGAGTTTGATCCGGTGCTTCTTCCAGGCCCAGAGCTGAGGGCTCACAAAGAAAATGACGGGGATGCCGAGACGGTGGAACTCCTGTGCCAGTTTGAAGTGGATGTCAGGAAAATCGATGAGGATGGCGATGTCTGGGCGGTGTTGGCGGATCGAAGCTTTAAGGCGGCGGAATTCGCGATAAATGCGGGGAAGATGGCGAACCACTTCGGTGATTCCCATGACTGCGACATCTTCAGACCTGACAACACGGGTGAGCCCGGCCTGGACCATCCGGGGTCCGCCCATGCCGATGAAGCTGGCATCGCGTCCGGAGACGGCCAGCTGGTTGCGCAACTCATCGATGAGGAGTGCGCCATAGTGCTCGCCACTGGCTTCACCTGCCGAGATAAAGATGGTGGGATCGGACATTCGTGCGTTGGCCTTGGTCCCCAGGGCGCTGATTCCAATGATAGCGGGGGAGGCTGGGGCACCGAAGGGAAAGAGCCAACAAGGAACGAAGCGACGGCAAAGCTAGCTCTGTCTTGCCGTAATGACTAGGGATCTAACTGTGCTTAGGCTCTTGCCGTAGTTTGGGTGGCTTCAATGGGCGGGGCAGCGATGTTCTTCAGTCGGTGAATGAGCCCTTCCATTTCCATGTAGTTCCTCCCATCCTGCAGCTGACCATTGCGGACGATCAGGACGGAACAGCCTTCGAGCGAGACTTTCTCGAACGTGGGTGAGAAGCCAAGGGAATCGCCGAGATGGGTCATTTTGGCAGTCCAGGTGACGGCTACGCGATCACCTTCGCAGACAGTATCGCGAATAGATATATGAACGTCCGGGAAAGCGCCCAGGAAGGTTCGATGAACGGTCTTAAAACTTTGCGGACCGACAAGGACACTGTCCGGTTCGGGTATGCCGAAGGATTTTCCATCTGCGGCGAACATCTCGTCGATGGCTTCTTCTCGCTGCTTGTTCCAGACTTCTTCAAACCAGCGGTGGACCAGCTCACGGTTCGCAGTGGACATAGGGAACCTCCGTGCGCCGAAGCATAGCAAAGACGCAGGTGGCGCGACAGCGAAATTTTGGAGGAATGGAGCGCAGCCACGACTGCTATGTTCTAGCACCTAGCTCCGAGTGGGTAACCTTGCGGTCAAGAGATTCGCGTCTCTTGCGGGTGGCGGCGGCCAGTTCTTTCAAGAGTGGGTAAGTCTGCCTCCAATCGATGCACGCATCCGTGATGCTCTGGCCGTAGGTGAGCAACTGGCCCGGGAGCAGCTTCTGCGCCCCCGCCACGAGATTGCTCTCGATCATGACTCCGACGATGTCAGGGTTCCCCCCGGCAATCTGCGTTGCGACGTCGCGTCCGACGATCGGCTGGCGATTGTGATCCTTGCTGCTGTTCGCATGGCTGCAGTCAATCATGATCCGCGGCTGGAGGCCGGCTCGCCGCATGGCTTCACCGGTTTGCGCCACAGATTCGGCGGTGTAGTTGACCATCTTGCGGCCGCCGCGCAGGATGATGTGCGTCTCGCGGTTACCGCGGGTGACGAAGATCGCGGACTGGCCATGCTTGGTATGTCCGAGGAAGGTGTGCGAGTTGGCGGCGGAAAGAATCGCATCGATCGCGACCTGAATGTCGCCAGAGGTGCCGTTCTTGAAACCAACGGGACAGGAGACTCCCGAAACGAGCTGGCGGTGGACCTGGCTCTCCGTGGTGCGCGCACCGATAGCTCCCCACGAAACGAGACCCGCGATGTATTGCGGGGAGATCATGTCGAGGAACTCGGTGCCGGAGGGGACGCCCATATCCGCTAGGTCCAGCAGAAGGTTGCGCGCAAGCCGCAGACCGTCGTTGATCTTGTACGACCCGTCAAGGTGGGGGTCATTGATAAGACCCTTCCAACCGACCGTCGTGCGCGGTTTCTCAAAGTAGACGCGCATCACGATCTCGAGGTCGGCGGAGAATTCCTTGATCGCAGATTTGAGGAGTGCGGCGTATTCAACCGCAGCTTTGGTGTCGTGGATGGAGCAGGGGCCGACGAGGACAAGGAGGCGCGGATCGCGATGAGCGAGTATGCGCGAGATGGCCAGGCGCGCGTTGAAGATCGTGGCGATGGCGTCGTCTGAGACAGGCCGCTCTTCCTCCAGGAAGACGGGAGGGAGGACGACCTTGGTCCACTGGATGCGAATGTCTTCGATGCCTGGGTTCATGGGTCTCTGGCTTCAAAGACCCCGAGTTACCGGCTGAGGAAATCAGACAGCAAACAAAAGGGATCTTTGTTCAAGATTAGCAAGGTTGCCGCAGAACCATCACTCGGGCTCAAGACTTCTTAGCGAATGGCGCCCATCCGTGCCGGCAGTCCGCTCGGATCTGTCCCAACCTCTTTGTTTTCGCATTCATCGCCAATCAATGCGACGCATTCTGTTCTCCGCTCGCTCCAGTGTCAAAACTTACAAACGCAAAGTGCTTCCCATCCGGCGCCCAGTTTGGCGTGTTGTCGCTACCCGCGCCGCCCACAACATCCACCACCGTCCGAATCTTTCCATCCGCCACATTTAGGATCCTGAACGCAATATCCGTGTTTGTCGGATGCCCCTTCACGCCCTTCGGATAACTCAGAATCAGCACCGACTTTCCATCCGGCGATGGATGCGGCGTCCAGTTGCCGTATTCATCGTTCGTAACCTGCTCCGCGCCGCTCCCATCCGGCTGCATCCTCCAGATCTGCATCGACCCGCCCCGGTCCGAATTGAAGTAGATCCATTTCCCGTCCGCCGAGTAATCCGGATCGTCGCTGATTCCGCTCCCCGAGGTTAGCGCCTTCTCTGCTCCACCCTCAGGCGGGATGGCAAAAATATTGCCGCCCCCTTTGTGATCCGGCCGCGTAAACGCAATCGTCTTCCCATCCGGCGACCAACCATGGAAATAGGACCGCCCCGTCTCCGTCACCAGCTTCGGCTCTCCGCCCTCCGCCGGCACAATATAAACGCGCGTCTCCGGCTTCCCCGGAGTGCTGCAACTGATCGCAAGCAGCTTTCCATCCGGCGAAAATCCGTGGCTGCCCGTGCACTTCGCCGCATCCCGCGTATTCACAACCGAAGCCTCTCCGCCCTCCGCTGGGATTTTCCAGATCTTCCCATCCCGGTTGAAGATCAGCGTCTTCCCATCCTTGCTCCAGTTCGGAGCCTCCATCCGCCCCGGCCCCGTCGTTACCACCAGTGCCCGCCTGAAATTCTCCTCAATCCCAACAGTCTGCAGAGTGCTGGACGCAACCGTCTGCTCCGGTCCGGCGGCTGCTGCCCCGGTCTCCAGCTTCAGATTGCTGAACTTCGCGCTCTCCACCAGATCCTTGTTATGCGAACACACACCGATCCCCGCATAGAACGGCTCCTGCAAATGCAGCTTGATCATCGCGCCCACCGAGTGCAGCGGTTCCCCATGGTTGCTCAGATACATCGTGAACGTGTCTCCACGCTTCACCAGCTTCAGACGCTGCGGCAACTGCTCACTACTCAACTCAATATCCTGCGTCGTCGCACCTGGCTCTGTGCGGTACTGCAGCGCCATCAATCCCGATCCATGCTGCGCCGCATCCACATACACCCCATTCGCATCCAGCCCCTGCCTGAAGATCAGCACCGCCTTGCGATGCGGATCCGCATGCTCTGATGCTCCAAATGTAATATCCGCCGTCAGCGCTGCATCTCCCGACATCTTCTTCCACACAAAATGAAACGCATCCTCCCGCGCCCACATGTTCGCCCCTGCGGCGGTCACGGTATATACACCGCCATCGAGCTTCGCTGTACCCGGCGGGGTGACCGTCCCCACATCTGACTGCCCTTCGAAAACTCCCAGCGCGGCACCCGCCTGCTCCTGCGCATAGGTCGCCCTGACTGCCAACACCGTCACCGAGCCGTATAGCACAACAGTCTTCAGCCTCATCGATCCCAATATCATCCCGCTCTCCTTGCTCGCCTACTCCGCCGGCGTCTTCGCCGTCTTGAAGTTGATCACCGTGTAAACTGCCGGCTCACTCCCCACATTTTTCAACCCGTGCAGTTGATTCGAAGCGTTGAAGATCACGGATCCCGGCCCCACGCGCTTCCACTCGCCCTTCACCAGTGCTTCCACGTTCCCTTGCCGGATCACCAGCATCTCCTCGTTCGGGTGCTTGTGGGGCGCATGCGGCATCTTGCCCGGATTCAACGTCGTCTCATGCACTTCCAGTTGATCCAGCGTGGCCGTTTTCATCGTGAAGAACGACCGTACCTCCCCAGCCGCCGTCGCCTTCGACGCAATCGTCCCTCGCTCAAACACCGCCGGTCCTAGAAACGGCAACTCATCCGCCGCCGCGAAGCCGCCCGCCGTACACGCCGCAGCAATCAGCGCAACCATCACATCTCTCCGCGTAATCATCCTTCAGCCCGCCTCTCGTACACGCTTCTCACTCAGCGAACCGTTTTACTACAACCCACTCATCTCCGAACACCGCCAACCTTGGCGCTGCCTCCCCGCTTCAGCCCCATTTAATCTTGGTGTATTCATAATCTCCCTGTGGAGACTGCCGCAATGCGCGTGCTGCTCGTAGAAGACGA
>Ga0157372_10008009_pt1 | contig 11240 bp, 10 predicted proteins | sample C55metaG_FD_115307 | JGI IMG/M metagenome (GOLD analysis project Ga0157372, IMG submission 115307) | Corn rhizosphere microbial communities from Kellogg Biological Station, Michigan, USA - C5-5 metaG | ecosystem: Host-associated > Plants > Roots > Rhizosphere > Soil | place: USA: Michigan...
CCGACCGAGAACCGTGAGCATATCCATTCCGGCGTGAGGCTTGCGCTCCAGCAGGATTTGGATATCGTTCCGATCCACTTCAATGCAGACAGATTCCTCCTGTGCGGTCGCCGTGGTCTGGTGGGGAGTTTTCTCGAGCATGGAAGCGAAACCAAAAAATTCTCCCGGGGTAGGCTGGTCGACGATGACTTCCTGGTGGTCTGCGTCCACAGTCGTGACATGGACAGAGCCGGAAACCAGAACGTAGGCCCGGTCGCCAGGGTCGCCCATTTTGTAGATGCGCTGGCGGGGGGCGAATTTGCGGACTTCGACCTGGGCAGCAAGGACGGCGGTTTCATCGTCATCGAGCAGGGCGAAGAGGGGGACTTGGCGCAGGATTTCAGGTTTGCAGGGCATGGGATCCTCCGGAATTGAATCAGTGAATCATCGGATCATTGAATCATTGAACGTCCTTGGAAGCCAGCGGGTTTGCAAATGAGAATTCGGCTCGCAGAGCTGGTGCAATGATTCAGTATGTTGGGTTCATTTAGAATTGAATTTCTATCATGCTGACTGGCTCCCAAGTTCGGCGGAAGTTTCTGGACTTCTTTGTCCAGAAGGGGCACCGCGAGGTGCACTCGTCTTCGCTGGTTCCGCATAACGACCCCACGCTGCTGTTTACCAACGCTGGGATGAACCAATTCAAAGACGTCTTTCTTGGCCTTGAGAAACGCGACTATACCCGCGCGACTTCGTCGCAGAAGTGTGTACGGGCAGGCGGCAAGCACAACGATCTGGAGAACGTCGGCTTCACCAACCGCCATCACACGTTCTTTGAGATGCTGGGGAATTTTTCTTTTGGCGATTACTTCAAAAAGGATGCCATCGCTTATGCGTGGGAGCTGATTACTTCGGCCGAATGGTTCGGAATTCCTAAAGACAAGTTGTTCGCAACCATCTTTAACGGCGAGGGCGGCGTACCGCGCGATGCGGAAGCCTACGATTTATGGATTGCTCAGGGTATTTCGAAAAATCGCATTTTTGAGTTTGGGCTGAAAGACAACTTTTGGCAGATGGGCGACACCGGGCCGTGCGGTCCGTGCAGCGAAATTCATTACGACATGGGGCCGGCCGCGTCAGATCAAGGACACACGGATTGCGCGTTTGGGTGTGACTGTGGCCGCTACGTCGAGATTTGGAACTTGGTCTTCATGCAGTTCGACCGGGATGCGTCGGGCAAACTCAATCCCCTGCCGAAACCATCCATAGATACTGGCATGGGGTTGGAGCGAGTGACTGCTGTGTTGCAGGGCGTAATCTCGAACTACGATACCGATTTGTTCTTGCCGCTGATTGAGCGAGCAGTGGAACTGACGGGAACCAGCAATGATCGTGTAGGGGCGGACGTCCACGTCCGCCCGGCCGAGCAAGGCTCGGCTAAATCGAGCGGAGCTTCGCTCCGCCGAACGGCCGGGGGCGGCCGTTCCCACACGGACAGGGGTGACTATGGCCATAAGTCCGCCGCTTCACTTCGCGTGATTGCCGATCATTCCCGCGCCGCAACCTTTCTCATTTCTGACGGAGTGCTGCCCTCCAACGAAGGCCGTGGATATGTATTGCGAAAAATCATTCGACGTGCAATCACGCATGGTCGATTGCTGGGACAGACGAAGCCGTTTCTCCATGAAATGGTCTTTGCAGTCCGCGACATGATGAAAGACGCATACCCAGAGCTGAAGGAAACGGCGAGCCGGGTGTCGAAAGTGCTGCTCACGGAGGAAACAAGATTTGCAAATACCTTGGGCGTTGGACTTCAGAAGCTCGAGGAAGACCTACGCGAAGCACAAGAGGTGTACGACAACGTCACAGCGCTTCTTGCGAATCCGGAGAAAGTTGTGCCAGCTGGTGCGCTGGATATGGTGAAAGAAGACTTAGCGCGCGACCGGCGGAGGCTCGAAACAGAGTTGAAGATGGGGCCCGTCTATCACGGGTCGAATGCTTTCAAGCTCTACGACACTTTCGGTCTTCCTTTAGATTTCATGGTCGATGCCTGTCGAGACCAAGGCCTGCGGTTTGATCAGACAGGTTTCGATCGCGCGATGACCGAGCAGCGCGAGAGGGCCCGCGCTTCCTGGAAAGGCGCAGCCAAGCAAATTGCCAACCCCGCATACCAGCAGCTCCCGAAGTCTGTGTTTGAGGGATATCTGCAGACGCGATCGGAAGATTGCGAAGTGCTGGCGATTATCAGGAATGGTCAAGGGGTTCAGGAGTTGAAGCCGGGCGAAGAGGGCGAGGTGATTCTCGATCACACGCCGTTTTATGCGGAAGCTGGCGGGCAGGTTGGAGATCGCGGTTTTTTTTACAGCGATGAGCTGAATGCGGTCGTTGCCGAAGTGAAGGGAACTTACTATCCAGTGCAGGGTGTTCGTGCGCACCAAGTGACCGCGAAGCAACCGCTTCGTGTCGGCGATAAAGTTGATGCCGTGGTGGACACCGGAATTCGTGAATCTACTATGCGCAATCACACGGCTACGCATCTGTTGCAGGCAGGGCTGCGTGAGGTATTAGGCAAGCACGTGAAGCAGGCGGGATCGCTGGTGGCGCCGAATCATTTGCGCTTTGATTTTTCGCATTTCACCGCAGTCGAAGATGAGGAACTACAGGACATCGAAGACCTTATTAATAAAGAGGTGCTGCGGAACCAGCGGGTCGAGGTCATTGAGAACGTGCCCATCGACGTGGCGGTGAATGAGTATCACGCCATGGCCCTATTTGGCGAGAAGTATGGCGACCGCGTGCGAGTGATTAAGATTGGCGACTTCTCGACCGAACTCTGCGGCGGGACGCATACCGGAGCGACCGGTGAGATTGGACTGATCAAAATTTTGAAAGAGGGAAGTGTCTCGTCAGGAGTTCGGCGCGTGGAGGCGGTTACAGGCGAAGGGTCGCTGCGACATTTCAGAAAAGATCACGAACTCGAGAACGTTGTGTCCAGGTTTGTGGTTCCCACCCTTGCGCCAAAAACGCGCAAGGATGGGGCACCCTCGTCTGAGGAGCGCACAGTTTCACCAGCCGAAGCACTGACAGCCGAGATCGAAAAGAAAGACGCGGAGATCAAACGGTTGGCGCGCGAACTTGATCAGGCACGCATGAAGTCGGCCTCATCATCCACTGCGAATATCGGCGAGAAAATAAAAGACGTCCACGGCGTGAAGGTCCTGACCCATCGCGTGGACAATCTGGAGCGCTCTCAGTTGCGCACGCTGGTCGATCAACTTCGCGACAAGATCGGCTCGGGCGTAGTGGTGCTCGGTTCAGCGACCAATGGAAACGTCTCGCTGATTGTCGGTGTCACCAAGGATTTGACCTCCCGCATCCAGGCCGGAAAAGTCATTGCGCTGGTGGCCCAGAAAGTCGGTGGGAAAGGCGGCGGCCGCCCCGATCTGGCCGAGGCCGGCGGAAAAGATTCCGCATCCTTGGATGCCGCGCTGGGTGAGGCGTACGGCGTGGTGGAAGCCTTCCTTAAGGGTTAGCTTCGGATTCTTTTGTGCCACTCTCCTGTACGCGTTTTCTCCTTTACATAGCTATTTAATATAGCTATAATTGCGTTTATGCAGTTCAGCGTGGCTGATGCCAAGAATAAACTCCCGGAATTGATCAAAGCCGCGGAGAGTGGCGAACCTATAACTATCTGCCGCCGAGGAGTGCCAGTAGTCGACTTGGTTCGTACCAAAAAGCCGGCCGGCAAAAAGCGTACTTTAGGCACTCTGCGGGGGAAGATCGAAATCGTGGACGCCGATTGGTGGAAGCCGATGAGCGACCAGGAAGCAGAAGATTTTTTGTCAGGTCGCGGCTGAGTGCGACTGCTACTGGACACTGCGGTGCTCATCTACGCCGTGGAATCTCCTGAGCGCTTGAGCAAGCGTGCTGCGAATTCTTTGATCAACTCCGAGAATGTTCTCGAGCTCAGTTCGATTTCGCTGGTTGAGATTGCAATAAAGACTACGATCGGCAAACTTAAGGTGTCTGCAGAGGTGGCACGGGAGGCGCTTGAAACCCTAGGCGTCCGTGTTCTGCCATACACGGCTGATCACGCGTTTGAATTATTCTCGCTCCCACTGCACCACTCAGATCCGTTCGACCGTCAGATTATCGCTCAAGCGTTGACTGAGCAGATCCCGATCGTTACTCCCGACGAGACATTTCAGCGTTACAAAAGATTAAGGGTCGTCTGGTGAGTTCATCGACTTTCTTTCGAATGAGTCTCGATTAGTTTCTTCGTCAAAATTACCAAACCAAAAATCTGCGTCCATTCAGAGACGATATTGCCGACGACTTGCCCCCATTTGGAATTTGGTTCGGTCCGGGCAAACGCCCAAATCCATGCCGCTCCGGTAATGATCAGGAAAATACTGAGAGAATGCTCCTGCAGTAGCTCCCAAATAGGAGCCAGCAGACGGTGCGGCGGTTTCCGGCTTTCGGCAGAGCCTTTTTCATACATGAATTTCGTGGCCAGAACAGTGACCACCAGGCCCGTCCAGTCGGCGATGGCGTTGCCAAAAAAAGTCCCCCAATGAGTATTGGGATCGGAGTGGATGTAGAGCGCAATCCAACAGAGCAGGATAATGCTGGATACGATGCTCAGTGAGTGGTGGCGGAAGAAAGAGTGTTCCCGATTCTTTTTCACGAGAATTCGATGATGATTGTGCGGGCGAGGTAGGCCAGCGCACAATTGTGGGTTGTCGATTGAAACTTGAAAGGGTGCGCATGGACAGCCGAGGGCGGCTGCCCAGATAGGCAGCGAATCAGGACTTTTTGGCGGCGTCCAGCAGACTCATTAGGGCGTCCATATCTTTTTTCCCGCCTTGCTGACGGTCGGAAAGGTCAACGCCCCAGAAGTTTTCCACTCCTTGCTGGGCCTCAATGCCGACTTGTATTTCAGTTGTGCTCAGTTGCCGCACCCATACGACTTTAAAATTTGCCTTGCGGCCGTTTCGGGTCAAGCTGACTGTTTGCCCGGCCTCTAGGGTGGCACGTACGCCGCCTAAGCGAGCGCCCCCCGAAGCAATGTCCATGGTGTAAGCGAGTCCCGCGCCCTCGCCGCCAGTGATCTTTACCGGCAAAACCATCTTCCTGCGCGGATTTATGCGGCGTTCCTGCATCGCGATCTTTCATTATTGTTTCTTCGCAAAGAAGTGGAAAGTTACTAGAGTCACCGGCTGGAGATTTGCTGGTGCCTTGGCGAAACTGAGCGTAGCTAACTAGGGTTTGTAGGGGCTTACTGGATCGTCGCCATGGGGAAGCGTTAAAAACAGAAGTGTTCCAGCAGATGCGATGCCCGCGCCTTCCGCCCAGGGCGAAGTCAGAATAGCGCCACGCACTGCGGTAGGAGCGCCGGATCCTGATTTTTGTGCCAGTCCGCAATCCTGGGCATCTGGGCGAGTGAGCTGATGGCCCTCCCGGATCAAGGTGGGCGCGCCTACCCCACACTTTATAGTGACCGAATTCTTGCGAGCGGCGATCTGGATGACACCACCTGATCGCGTTACTTCGAATTGTGTCCAAGCCGAAGAAACGGGAGTGATCTGAAAGTCCCTGGCGGAAACGGTAAGTGACTTTCCGGTGGCCATTGAAACGCTGCCGCGATCTACGGAGAGGCCGGCAGCTTGAAATCTCACGATCGCATTAGGCTGTATTATTACGGTTGAGCCACTCATGTCCAGATGGGCAACACCGACTTCTTTAGTTTCGATGAGGTCGCCGGTCATGACCGGCATTGAATTGGCAAGTTGTGCTCCATCTAAATACACCGTACCGGTGCCGTAGAGAACGCCTGCGGGACCATCGGCCGCAAGAACTGCGGACGGCATCAGAAAAATCACAATCCAGCAGATTAATGCGCGCATGGGATCACCTCAGGCCACAATGTCAGCCGATTTGGATCCAATCGTAACCGTCGCAGTCTTCGCACTCAAGACGGTTCGCGAACAGGTATCCACAGAGTAATTTGGGGCAAATGAGTTCTGATACGATGAAACCCGGCTCCTCAGTGCTGCAGAAAACCGTGGGTGTTGGTTTGCAGGCGATAAACTGAAGTTGTGGCGGTGATGTATAAAATGTTGAGGTCTTTACCGCCCCAGGTCAGATTTGCCGGCTGCTCGGGCACGGCAATGGTGCCGAGGTGAGTGCCTTCCGGACTCCAAACCCAAATTCCCATAGGGCCGGTTACGAACAAATTGCCCTTGCGATCGACCTTGATTCCATCGGGGACGCCTTCGTCTTTCTCGCCGGGTTCTTCACCGAAAATGCGGCCGTTAGTCAGCGAGCTATCCGCCGCGACATCATAGACGCGAATGTTTCGCTGCTCGCTGTCATCCACGTAAAACTTTTTCCCGTCAGGAGAAAATGCCAGGCCGTTGGGCTGTGAGAGGTCTTTGCTCAACAACTTAACCTTTCCGTCCTTGTCCAGGCGATATACCCCCTGAAAGGAAATCTCCTGTTTTTCGCCCTTCGGTAAATCTAGCGTGGGATCGGTGAAATAGAGTGCACCATCCGGCCCGATGATCACGTCATTAGGGCTATTGAATTTTTTCCCTTCGAAATGATCGGCAAGAATTTTGTACTTTCCATCCTTCGAAATGGCGATGATCGCGCGCAAAACGCTTGCGCAATCGATCAGCCGGCCTTGACTATCGTAGGTGTTGCCATCGGGATCACCCAGCGCAATCAATTCTTCTTTGCGCCCGTCGCTAAGATAAACCCGAAAAATCTTATTTATCTCTTCATCGCTGACGTATAAAAACCCGGACCGATCCCAAACCGGGCCTTCGGTGAATCCGAAACCGGTGGCGACAGTTTCGAGCTTGGCATTGGCCGGAATTAGAGTTGAGAATTCCGGCGATATCGGCTGCAGCTCGAATTTTCGAGGACTCTTTTGCGCATGAGCAGGCGACGTCATGGCGAATGCCAACAGGAGCGAACTTAAGGCCAATGAAGCTTTAGTCTTTTTCATCTTTCTGGTAGTGCCTTTTCGGAAAATTGAATTTACTCGCGAACTATTCCTCATCCTCGTGGTGCGAAGGCGGAACGACCGAGGTGCTTCCCAGACTCAACAAATAACTGACTATATCGTTGAGCTGGGCCGCGCTCAATCGGGATGAATAATCGGAAGGCATGATGGAGTCCTGTCCGCGTTCGATTGTTTTCAAATCGGCTTTCGAGAGGAAATGAAAGGCGCCGTCTTCTGATTGCAATTGCAGCGAAAAATTATCTTCATTGCGAATGATGCCCTGGTAGCGCTCACCGTTTGCGCTGGTCGCAGTCACAATGGGCTTAAGTGAGTCTCTCGCGGCGGGATTGATGATCGTAGACTTAATTTGCTCAGCGGAGTGGGTCTGCGCGTAGGCGGTCAACTCGGGCGCGATAAATCCACCTCGCCCGGATACCATATGACAAGTTGAGCATTGGGCGTTGCCAAAGAAAAGCGCCTCGCCGCTCTTGGGGTCTCCCGGTAACGGCGCGGCTTGATTTTTGCCTTGCAGGCCTTTTACGTAAGCTACCAGCGAAGTGATTGCCGGCTTTCCCAGTCGCTGAAATGCGGGCATCCCGGTCCCAGGCACACCGCCGGAGATAACGCCGAACATCTCACTCGCCGAGAGCTTCTGCACCTGCGCATTAGTAATGATGTTAGGCGCTCGCTCGCTGCCCATGCCATCAAGGCCGTGGCAAGCGGAGCAAGTGGTCGCGAAGAGTTGCCGGGCGCCCTGGCGTTGCGACGAGTGCGCAGGCGAGTTCTGCGCGTGTTGCTGCGCATGCGCGAAGCGCGGAACAAACAAGATGAACAAGCCCACGGTCCACAAAGCCGGCTTGCCCAGAATGCACCCAAACTTCATTTCATGAGCAGCACATAAAAGCACTTTAAGGATCGCAAGCGCTTTGCGCGGAACATTGACAAAACTGAGAAGCATACTAGGATGTAAGGCTGTATTAAATCGTGTTAATACTCGATGAAGGCGGAATCCGCTGTCAAGTAAATTTCGTTTTAACCCGGGCCCTTATCTTAACCATTGTGTGTCTGAAGAACCTTGCGGCAGCTCAATTTTTGTACCGGTGGGTGTTAATTCGCTCGCGGCGAAATCGCGGAATCGAGCTCAGCTTGGTGCAAGGGATTAATTGATGCGATGCCTGTTTTGCTTGTTTTTTATTTTTTGGTGGGTGAGCGCTGGGCGGGCCGATGACAATGCCTCGGTGCAGGGCCAAATCAACGTCACCACGCCGGATATGCTAGCTCCGATGTCTGACAACTGGCTTTCGTACAACGGCGACTACTCCGGCCGGCGCTATAGCCCGTTGTCGCAGATTAATGTGAAAAACGCCAATCAGCTGCGGGCGGAGTGGGTGTTTCATGCCCGTAACTCCGATCATTTGGAAGTTACGCCAGTCGTGGTGAATGGGACTATGTTTGTGACTTCAGCCAACGACACATTCGCGCTCGACGCGCAAACTGGCCGCACGGTATGGCATAACACCCGTCGGAACTCTGAGGGACTGATTGATGACGCTTCGCGTCACATGAGCCGGGGAGTAGGCGTTTGGCACAATCGCGTGTATCGAATGACGGACAACGCGCACTTGCTTTGCCTTGACGCGCGGTCGGGAAATTTAATCTGGGATGTGCCGTATGCGGACTGGAACAGTAACTACGGGGCGACCAGCGCCCCATTGGTGGTGAAAGACAAAATCATTGTTGGGACTTCAGGTGGCGATGACGGCGTGCGAGGTTTCATCGCGGCGTATGACGCGGAGAGCGGCAAACTTGCTTGGCGATTCTGGACAATTCCGGCGCCTGGCGAGCATGGCTCCGACAGTTGGCCCGGCGATTTGTATTTGCACGGCGGAGGCACCACGTGGATGCCGGGAACTTACGATCCGCAACTGAATACGCTGTACTGGGGAACGAGCAATCCCGCGCCGGATTTCGAAGGCAGCGTTCGTCCGGGGGATGATTTGTATACCGATTGCGTGCTGGCGCTCGATCCGGACAGCGGAAAGTTGAAATGGTATTTTCAATTTACCCCGCACGATCTTTTCGACTACGATGCCACCGAAACACCGGTTCTTGTCGACGCAACGTACAAGGGTCAGCCACGAAAACTGCTGCTCGAAGCAAATCGCAATGGTTTTATTTACGCGCTTGACCGGAGCACCGGAGAATTTTTGTCGGCCGCAAGATTTGTGGCCAAACTTAATTGGGCGCAGGGGATTGACGACAAGGGCCGGCCTATTCGCACGGAAGTTCAGCCGACCCCTGAAGGGATGAAAGTTTGTCCCGGCTACGCCGGTGCCACAAACTGGTTCGCGCCGTCATATAACGAATCGACGCAACTCCTGTACTTCATGGCCACGGAGCAGTGCCAAAATTATTTTTCTGCATCCGAGCCGCAGAAATTTACACCAGGGAAAGAGTTCTATTCCACCGGCGTCAAGCATATTCCCGGCGATAATGCGCAAAAAATATTGCTCGCGTTCAATCTTGCTGACGGAAACCTTGCCTGGAAATATCTGCAAATTGGCGTCGCGCACTCGACTGGCGGAACTATGACTACTGCCGGCGGATTACTTTTCTTCGGTGACGATGGGCAATCGCTGGAGGCGGTCGATGCTCAAAACGGCCAGCCGTTGTGGCATTTCAATACCGGCCAGGACATGAGCGCTTCGCCGATGAGTTATGCAGTTGGCGGCAAGCAGTACGTCGCGATTGCCGTGGGCAGTGACATTTTTTCTTTTACACTACCGCAGTAAGAATTAGGGCAATTCATTTCAATTGAGGAAGGAGTTTTATGATTTCGACTGATTTGACCCGCAGAAATTTTGCCACTCGGTTAGCGCCGGTATTCTCGGTATTTGGGCTGGCCGCACTGCTTTCGAAACCTTCGGCCGCGAAATCGTCCAAGCACGAAGACATGGGAGTCAAAAAATTGAATGAGGAAGGCAAGCCAAACGAGGGGAATTCTTTCATCATGCCGATCGTCATTCACAACGGAGTGGCCTACATCGCGGGACAGGGCGCCCATGATACCGGCCCGGCGGAGTCCTGGGAAATAGGAGCGCACACCACAAAGGTAATGGACAAAATCAAGAAATTGGTGGAAGCCGCAGGTTCCACCATGGACGACGTGCTCCAACTCAGTGTGTTTCTCACGAAAATCGAACAGTACGATGGCATGAACAATGTGTTCAAAACATATTTTCCTCACGGTGGTCCGGCGCGCACCACAGTTGCAGTCGCGGCGCTTCCGGGAAACTCGCTGGTCGAGATTAATTGCATTGCTGCAGTAACGAAAAAATAAATTGGGGAGATCAAAATGAATCTGAATTCGAGCCGTCGCGGCTTTCTGGGAACTCTGGGAGCGGTGGCGGCAGCGCTTGCCGCTCCACACAAGCTGTTCGCGGCCAAACCGTCCGCCGCACAAACAGCACCCGCCATTACAGGCCTGGGTCAGTCCGGGAATCCTTATCAGGAACTCGGTGTCACCACGGTCATCAACGGCGAAGGGACGATGACCACGCTCGGCGGCTCCCTGATTCGCCCGGAGGTTGAAGCCGTGATGGCGCAAGCCGCGCGGCACTTCGTCAGCATTACTGAACTTGAAGTTGCAGCCGGCAAGCGCATCGCGCAAATGCTTAAGTTGCCCCAAGGGTATAGTGCTCTCGTCACTTCAGGGGCGGCGGCAGCGATACAGTCCGGCTTGGCGGGCATTCTCACTGGCGACAACGAGAGTCTCATCAAACAATTACCTGACCTCACAGGGATGAAGTCTGAAGTAATTATTCAGAAAGCGCATCGTAACCCGTTTGATCATCAGTTGCGGACGACCGGAGTCAAACTCATCGAAGTCGAAACTCATGAGCAATTGCGCCGGGCCGTAAGTGATCGCACGGCGATGATGCACTTCACCAACTTTGCTAACGCTGCGGGCCAGATCAAAGTGGACGAATGGCCGAAACTGGCTAAGCAGTTCAACGTTCCTTGTATGAATGACGCCGCGGCTGACACGCCGCCAGTCTCCCATCTGTGGGATTACGCAAACCTGGGTTATGACTTGATTACCTTCAGCGGCGGCAAGGCGATGCGCGGCCCGCAGTGCGCGGGAATGTTGATCGGGCGAGAAGACCTGGTCCACTATGCACTCCTTAACAACAGTCCTAATGAGGACACGCTGGGTCGTAGTCAGAAAGTCGGCAAAGAAGAAATTATCGGC
>Ga0157372_10008011_pt1 | contig 11238 bp, 5 predicted proteins | sample C55metaG_FD_115307 | JGI IMG/M metagenome (GOLD analysis project Ga0157372, IMG submission 115307) | Corn rhizosphere microbial communities from Kellogg Biological Station, Michigan, USA - C5-5 metaG | ecosystem: Host-associated > Plants > Roots > Rhizosphere > Soil | place: USA: Michigan...
AGTGCCCCCAGTACCATGTCTGAAGAGAGCATATCAGAATAAATATCTATTCCCTTTTGACCGAAATCATCGTGGCCTGTAGTACCACCCACACCAGTAGTAAACATGGTAGTATACAAGCCTGAAATACTTCCATTTAATAATTTCGGATCCTGCCTTGACGCATCTGCAAGTTGCTCCGGAGTAACAAAAGAAGTAGGTTCAGTTTTAAGAAAGTCCTTTTTACATCCGGATACGACTATCGCACCTAGAATTGAGAACGGTATAATATATTTTAATTTCATATTGTTTTTTTTGAAAATTAGAATTTAGCATTGAGTCCGACAGAAATTGTTGACAAAGGCGAATAGCGATATATATCAGAAGCTCCGCTTTCCGCAGTGGAAGGATTGAATCCATTTCTTGCAGAGTGTAACCATAAATTGTCACCGGAAACAAAAACAGTAATTTGCTTGGCAACATTCTGGTTCTTCAACAGTTTTTCCGGTATGGAATAAGCCAGCCGAACGTTATTCAAAACCAGGTAACTCGCTTCTGTAATAAATCTTGAAGAAAGCGAGTTGACATTTGGATCGGCCTCATCGGAAATCCTTGGAACATTAGTGATATCTCCTTCTTTTTGCCATCTTTTTCTAATATCGGTGCTCCAGTTATTTCCTCCAACCAGATCATTGTTCATTAAGGAAGCATAAGCATAATCATAAGAATAACCACCGATGCTATATAACAACTGTGCACTTAAATTTAATCCTTTGAAGCCAGTATTCAGGTTGAAAGCACCTCTGATTTTTGGAATGGCTGATTTTCCTATGTAATACTGAGTAGCTTGAGAATATACTTTCGTAATTCCTTGCAATAATGTTCCTTTTTTATCAGGATTCGATCCGTAATACGCTTCGAGGTCTGAAACACCCTCGCCGGCATCATAGGCTTTATTATTATTGTCGTCGTGATAATATACTGTCCAGGTACTTGTACCGTCTGTAGGGTCAACGCCAGCAAAATTCCGGATATAAAAGTCATAAATTGAACGCCCTTTAGCCCAACCGTATGGCGATTGGTTATCAATGAGTTTTGGTTTAGATGTGGAAGGATCGATGGGCATAGTCGTAATTTCATTCGAAAAATGCTCTCCATTAACGCCCAAATCCAGGAAAAAGTTGGCTTTTTTAATAAGGTGGGCGGTTAGATCAAATTCAATACCCTGATTTCTTAACTGGCCATCATTCACAGTTATCAGGGCATATCCGTTGGAAGGACCGATTCTCCTTTCAAAAATCAGGTTATCCGTATTTTTAACGTAGTAATCAACAGACCCTGTGAGATAACTACCAAGTCTGAATTCCACACCTGCCTGTGCCATTTTTGAGGTTTCCCATGTAAGATCAGGATTGCCTGGCACCGGAACTCCAAAAGAAGGGTTATCATTCAAATTTCCTATATCTATATGGTCATAACCCGGATAATATCCTAACCCAGTCTGATCACCGATCACCCCATAACTCGCCTTTAATTTAAGGTAATCCACCACATTCTGGTTTTGCATAAAATTCATCCTGGTCATTTCCCAACCTAATCCCACGGCTCCAAATGTTCCCCATGCATTACCTGCTATAAAGCGGGATGAACCATCTCTTCTAACAGTAGCGGATAAGTAATAGGTATTATTATAATCGTAATTTAGCTGTGCAAAATAACTTTCAAGCTTATTTGTATTGGCGTAAGAAGAAGATGTTGGATTTTTCACGATAGCATTATCCAATTCCAAACTATAATTACTTACCAGGTTATAACCTGACGCACTTGATTCAGTCAATTTATAATCTGTAGCTTCATGCGCAGCCAGTACTTCTACATTATGCCCATTAAAACGATGGGCATATCTCAGCATATTCAAAAGGTTTAGATTAACCAACTCATCTTTTTGCTGATAAATGCTTCCGTTCTGCCCCGCAGCTGAACCATAGAACTTATTTGTCAGTTCCCAATAATCCTGGTTATAATATTGTACACCCAGGCGGTTTTGTAAAGACAGGTCTTTTGTAAAATTAATTGTGATTGAAGTATTGCCCGTCAATTCATTAATCCTGGTGAGAAGCGTGTTATAATGAGCGTCAGCGATGGCGTTGGTTAAAGAACCAAACTTTCGTCCATTATTTCCATAATCGTATTGGTAACCACCGAAAATCGGGTCAGCAATTTTATTGCCATCTGCATCTCTTTTGAATAATGGATAAATGGGCGGAATGTTATCTACAAACCAGAAAACGCTGTTGGAGTTACTTTCCTGGCCGTTGTTGTTGGTAGTACCGTTTGAATAATTAATATTCATATCGGTCTTTAGCCAGGATTTTACCTGGTGATTCAGATTTAAACGGGCTGTAAAACGTTTGAAATCAGAATTGATTGAGTACCCATTATCTTTCAAATATCCAAAAGACGAATAATAATTTGTTTTTGAATCACCGCCTCCCATTTTAACGTTTATCTCAGTGCGGTTGGAAGGTTGGAATGCATAATCTTCCCATCTCTCCGGATTATATTTCCGGGATATTCCTGCCTTTACTGTTCTTGTAGCAGGATCGATTAAATCTGCTCCATTGGTTACTGTCCATATATTATTATTCGGGCTAATACCGGCATCGGAGAAAAGGTTCTCATTGGCATAACTTGTCGGATTAGGATCGCCGGTTATTACTCCCTCATTGTAAAGGCCTTCCCAGGCCAATGCTATAAATTCTTCAGGTGAGGTAAGCACACTATATCGTGGTAATAATGATTTGTTGCTTCCGTACTTTGCATCTACTTCGATAAAGGATTCCTTGCTCCGGCCATTTTTGGTCGTTATTACAATTACACCATTGGAACCATCCACGCCGTAAATGGCTGTGGCAGCAGCATCCTTCAGCACTGTAATCGAAGCAATGTCAGAGGGATTGATTGAGCTTAAGGTGCCGCTGTAAGCAACGCCGTCCACAACATACAAGGGATCTCTGTTTCCGTTCACTGAGCCAATTCCGCGGATTCGAATGGTAGCTGAAGTTCCAGGCTGTCCCGACGTGTTAATTACCTGAACACCCGCTATCTCACCGGCTAAGGCTTGAGAAACATTCGAGATGTCTTTTTTGTTCAATTGCTCACCGGAAACCACCTTGGCCGAACCTGTGAAAGCTTCTTTAGTTGAAGTACTGTAACCGGTAACCACAACTTCGCTCAATTTTTGTGTACTGGAAGCCATAGAAACATTTACTTCAGAACGGTCACCAATGTTCACGCTTTGCTCTTCAAATCCTATCCCGGTAAAAACAAGGGTAGCATTTGGATTTACATTTAATTTAAAATCCCCTTTTGCATCAGTGGCAGTTGCGATGCTGGATCCTTTCACTTGTACAGTGATGCCAATAAGAGGGCTTCCATCAGAAGAAGTAACATGCCCCTCCACAACGTGGGTTTGTGCATTAGCTACTAATCCGCTGAAAATGAGCCCGATGAATACAATAAAAACGTTTTTCATACGAAAATTTTAGTTAAAAGTTTGCAATGTAGAAGAGAAATCAAAAAAATCAAAACAATGTTAATAAGTAATATTAATAAAATCTTATGACAAGCTAACTGCTAAATTTGCTGCTTTGAGTTTGAGGATTCATGAAAAAAAATTTGAATGTGAGTTAAAGGTTTACAATGTACATATCTTGAATGAGTGCCAACTCAATACATAACTCCGGAAGGCTGTTCTTTTTTGGACAGCCTTCCGGAGTTGGAAAAACTGATTTTCACACTTTCAATCCTTCAATGGGTTTTTAGGCATACTTACTGAATAATATAAACGCTTTGCAAATTTTATTATTATTTATCCCACCAAAGTTTACTGGTAAGTGTCCTTCCTGTAGGTGTTTTATCATTGTACTTTATTTCCCCGCTAGGATAAATCAAAGCTCTGGGAATTACTCCCCCGGTAACGTTTCCACTTGCAGCAGTTAAATTGGGTATCCCGGTTCTCCTCCAGTCAGTCCACGACTCTGGCCTTAAAAATAAAGAGATATATTTCTGAATCATTATATCATTAAGGGTAATGTTTGATGCGGTTTTTGCAACTGTTGAGGCATAGCCACTATTACCTACTGTATAATTTAAATTGGCTTCCACGGCGGTATTATATGCTGCCGCTGCTGCGTCTTTGTTGCCTTTCTGAAATTGAGCCTCTGCCTCAATAAACTTTAGCTCATAAAAAGTCATTAATGGAACCGGGGAGTTTGCAGCACCATAAAAATCGCCAAGCAGGGTAGGATTTGCTGAATTGTAATAAACATCAAACCTGGGATCGCCCGCATTTTTTAATAAGGTCTGCAAATAGCCATCATAAGTAATATCTCCTCTTTGATCATCAAATTGAAATGTTGGATTTGATGAGTTAACGCTGGACCCGCTAAAAGGTACGATAGCATTATCAGCATTGCTTGTGAATGCTTTAGGGATTTCATTAATTGCAGAATCATAATAAGCAGCGTTAACTTTTACCAAATGAATAAAACAGCGAGCCTTTAAGGCGTGCGCCAGCTTTTCCCACTTAGTCATATCTCCGGAATAAATGTAATCGTCGCTTCCGGGCACCGAAGCGCCATCATCCCCGCCTTCAATTTCGGCAATACTGGAATTCAATAAAGTAAAGATTTGCTGGTAAATAGATTCCTGCGAATCGAATGCCGCGTTTTTGCTCTCATTCCCTTTAAACGCATCGGTGTAAGGAATATCTCCCCAAAGATCTGTTGCTCTTTGTAAGAAATTCGCCATCAAAATTTGGCCAACAGCATGATAATAATGTTGATTTAATGAATTTGATATAGTGATTAAATCATAATCATTATTCATCAAGCCGGAATAAAATCCAAAACTCCACATATTATCAACGTCATCGGGCGATATGTTATAAATACCGGCAGAAAATGATTGATTGGCATCCCCGGTTACCTGCTGCATAAAAATAGAGGGATATCTGGATTCATCGCCGCCATATTCATACCCGGAAGCAAGTATAATGGGCGCAAGCATTAATGAGGGTGTAGGATCTTTAAGTTGAGTAGGGTCATCATTTATATCGTCGTAAAAAAATTTCTTGGAACATGAAGACAAAATAACAACCGCTATTAAAAGCGATGCTATATATAGTTTATAATTAAAGTATTTCATTGTTGTTTTTTTAATTTCCCAGTAATTTATCTGGTTAAATAAGATTATAACTTTATTTTTAGGGTCAATCCCATTGACATCGTGCCGGGCACGTTAAAATAATCTATCCCCTGAGCACTGGTGGCGCCGGTAAGGCTTGTTTCAGGATCAATTCCTTTATAGGGAGTCCATACAATTACATTTCGAACAAATGCCCCCAAAGATGCGCCTTTTATGAAACGCTTTTTAGTAATCAGCGACGAAATATCATATGAAAGGCTGGCTTCTCTTAATTTGATATAAGAAGCATCCTCAATAAATGCTTCGTTCAAATTGCCAAATCCGCCGCCATTTCCCAAATACCAGTCTTCACTTAACGGAACAGCATTCGTATTGACAGCTCCTGCGCCCGCTACTTCGTTTCCACTGCCATCATTGTGAACAAGCTCGCCTGCGTCATTAAGATGTCCCAATACTCCCTTAAACAAATACATATCGCCCCTGTTATTGGTGTTATCGGATGTGCCTATGGCAGTCAATGATCCCCTGGTGCCATCCCACATCTTTCCCCCATGTTTCCAGTCAAACAAAGCATATAATGAGAATCCCTTGAAACTAAATGTATTTCCAAATCCCAGGAGAAATTTGGGATTCGTATTGCCGAGAAATTCTTGTACCGCAGGTGCTATTGGATAGTACTGAGCATCACCGGCCCTGTCTTCGACAACAATATTGCCCTTGTCGTCGCGCTCATATCCAAAACCGAAAATGGACGCCGCGCCATATCCTGCTATTTGTGCAATTGTGGTTCCGGTAAACCCATTCAAGGTGATTTGTGACACACCATCAGCTAATTTCAATATTTTATTTTTATAATGGCTGAAATTTATAAAAGCGTCCCATCTAAAGTCTCCAGACTGTATAGGTGTTCCGGTTAATTGCAACTCTATACCTTTTGTTTCAATTGAACCAGAGTTGATTACCTGATAAAGATAGCCGGTACTTGAGGCAAGGGGCGCAGTAACAATAAGATCCTGGCCTTTTGAATAATAACCTGTTGCATCTAAACCTAATCTATTTTGAAAAAATTTCAAATCCAACCCTGCCTCAAAAGAAGTTGTTTTTTCTGGCTTCAAATCAGGGTTGCCCAGCGTAGTTACCCTTCCAAAACCGGGCACACCATCGCTGGGATAGGTTATACCGGAAGTATAGCCATCCGCAAAGGTTGATTTTGTATAATACCCGTTCAATGCAAATGCGGGTGCATCTTTTCCCACCTGTGCGGCAGAGAGCCTGAGTTTACCAAAATTAAGCACATTTCCATCTTGCAACCCTCCCAATTTTGTAAATACAAAACTTAAGTTAGCTGATGGGTAAAAGAAAGAATTTTTATCCCGCGGCAGTGTGGATGACCAGTCGTTTCTTCCGGTTATTTCAAGAAACAATATAGATTCAAAGTTCAAATTCAGATCAAAATAAGCAGAAGCTCTTCTGTACGGAGTGACAAAATTTGAAGACTTTACTACAGTTGCATTATCCATGTTGTTATAATCGGAAGCAACGAGCCCGTCACCCTGAGTATATATTTCATTTAAACTATTTGAGTAAAGGTTGTTTCCAATTTTACCGTCAAACTTAAACTTGTCTGACAATTCTCTGGAATAGGCTAAAATGAGATCCGAATTTAAACTGGTGTAAGTATATCTGTCATAAAAAATCCGTCCATCTGAGTAAGCGCTGGATCCTATATCATAATATTGTTCACGGTTATCCTGGTAGGTATCGGTTCCTAACCGGTAAAGAGCGCTAAATCCGGCACCTATATTGTAATCCAATTGAATATTACCAATCAATCTGTTCAAATCTGTGGTGTATGGAGTCTTATTGAGCGTCCAATATGGATTATCATAAATTCCTAACTCGCCATTAAATCTATAAGATCTTTGAAGCCCGGCATATTCACTACCAATAGGAAACAGATATGCTTTTGGATCTTTGGCATCTGTAGCTCCGTTTGAATTGTCAAAATCTATAGGCGTTCTGGTTAGTCCAAGCATAATTCCTGAGGTATTACTTCCGTTTTGAGGTTGAGTACTATTACTCCTGGTATAGTTTAAATTGGTAGAAACTTTAAACTTTTCTGACAGATTCAAAGAGCCGGCAAAGTTCACAGAGTTCCGTTCAAAGTATTGAGTAGGAACAATTGATTTTTGATAAAGGTTAGTGTAACCTACTCTATAAGTTGCAAGATTATTTCCTCCGGAAAAAGAAATGGAGTTTGTGAAAGATGGGGCAGTTCTGAAAAAATTCTTCATGTTATCATAAGGAACAAATGGAATTTTCCCTTTTGAATCGGACTTTCCAACCAATGTGCCATGAACGTCGAAATCGTTGGGAACGCCTGTCCATAACAACGTATCCGCCCTGGCTCCCCAGGAATATCTGTTGGAGGAAGGGTAAGTGCCAATAGCGCCGCCGGAACCCTTTATCCATTGATTCTGTATTCCTGGATACCTGTTAACCTTATCGAAAGCAACAGAAGAACTAAAATCTACCTGGATTTTACCTTCTTTGCCGCTTTTAGTAGTGATAATGATAGCACCATTAGCTGCACCAATACCATATAATGCAGCAGCAGCAGGGCCCTTTAGGACTGTGATACTTTCTATATCATCAGGATTAATATCGGCGCCCCGATTGGTATTTGTTGCTCCAAACAAAAGATTATTTGTAAGATCTGCAGGGTCACCGGAGTAATTTTGTCCATTATCTATAGGAACACCATCGATTACAAATAATGGTTGATTATCACCCGTGATAGAATTGGCACCTCTGAGTTGGATGTATGCCGATCCGCCCGGAGTCCCTGTAGACGAGGTGATCTGGACGCCTGCAATTTTACCTGAAAGCGCCTTAAGCGCATCTGTTTGTCCCGCTTTTTCTATTTCATCGGCATTAATCGTCTGAGCGGCGTATCCTAAATCATTTCTATTCCTTCTTACGCCTAATGCTGTAACCACTACTTCATTCAATCTTTGCGATTCTGTTTGTAAAGTTACGTTAATGACCGACCGATCACCGACTTTCACACTTTGTTCAACAAATCCAACACCAGTAAAAATGAGAGTGGAATTAAGCGGAACTGACAATTCGAACTGGCCATTCGAATTGGTTGCTGTTGCAGTAGTACTCCCCTGAACCTGTACCGTTATCCCCGAAGCGGGATTGCCATCTGGCCCTATCACTCGGCCTTTTACAGAATGGCTTTGGGCAGATGCCAATACTCCGCTGAGCATCAGCACCACAAAAAGTGCAAGAAACTTTCTCATGTGTCTATATTAAATTAAAAATTAAAGTTGCAACGTAATAGTCTTTCTCTTAACCTAAAAAAGTGTTTTTAATGAAAACTTTAGGTATGGCAAAACCGGTTAACACATGTATGACAACTTTAACATTCCGTTCGCTGCATTAATTTTAAAAAAATTAAAAATCAAATGATTTATAGGCAAGTTTTTAACGCAACTCGCAGACAATCAGCTTTTAAATAGGAATTATCTAATTAAAGAGTATGGAGTTAAAGATATCGGCGGTTGAATTGTGACAGGAATTAATTCACATTTTTTGAATGATCGCAACAAATAGTGCATCGATACTTTTCTATATAAAAGCATTACTCAAATAAAAAAAGTACTTATTTATTGATTTGCTGACAATTAACAAAAACAATTATTCCAGCAAGCTTCTGGATCTAATTTCATCTAAGGAGATTTGAGTTCTTAATTCATCCAGGGTGTCAAATTTTTCTTCTTTTCTCAGATAATATTTTACATACACACGGACAATTTTTCCATAGATATCGCTATCAAAATCGAAAATATTTACTTCAATGGTGCGCAAGTTGTCTTCGATTGTCGGCCTTACACCGATACTCATCATTCCATTGTGCGATGAATCAGGCACAAACGCTTTACTGTCGTTTTGAGAATAATCGCCTATCTCAAGGCTTACAGCATAGATTCCGTTTTCAGGGATCAGCTTATTCTTATTTTCAATTTCCAGGTTTGCAGTGGGATAACCAATTGTGCGGCCCAACTTGTTTCCGTCCACCACTTTTCCCTCAAAAAAATAATCATAGCCAAGGCATTCTTTGGCAGTTTCCAAATCGCCTTTTTGAAGAGAAGCCCGGATTTTAGTGGAGCTGATAGTGATGTGGTTCAGAACATGTTCGGGAATTTCTTTTACTACATAGTGAAATTGCTGCTGATACTTTTCTAATAGCCTATAATCCCCGGTGCGGTTATTTCCAAAGCGATGATCATATCCTATTATAATTGTTTTGGGTGTAAATTTTTTCACCAAAAAATCAGAAATATATTCTTCTGCGGTTTGATTTGAAAATTCCAGCGTAAAGGGAACCACTACCAAATGATCGATGTTTTCCTTGCCAATAAGTTCTATTTTTTCGGAAAGCGTAGTCAGCAATTGAATTGACGGCCGGTTTTGATTTTGGTTGAGCACCATCCTTGGATGTGGATAAAAAGTGATGATAACAGATTGGCCATCATTAATTTGAGCTTCCTTTTTTACCTGGTGAATTACCTGCAGGTGGCCGGTATGAACGCCATCAAAAGTACCAATAGTAACTGCAGGGTTCTTAAAAGCAGGTAAATTATTTATATCTCTGTGCACTTCCATAAGACAATCGCAAGTTAATCGATAATTAAATAATTTGGGATGGATAATTGAATGTTCAATCATACTTTTGAAAAAATTGGAAATTGAAAAATTGGAACTTCAAACCAGAAGATTTCCACCATTAACAAAGCACTAAAAATTACGAACCAAATAAAATATGTCTTTATATTCCCAACGTGGCGTTTCGGCTCAAAAAGAAGAAGTTCATGCGGCAGTAAAAAATCTTGACCAGGGGCTTTTTCCAAATGCGTTTTGCAAAATTTATCCTGATTATCTTGGCGGCGATGATGATTTCATAAATGTGATGCACGCCGACGGCGCCGGCACAAAAAGCATTCTTGCTTATTTGTACTGGAAGGAAACCGGTGATGTTTCTGTATGGAAAGGGATCGCCCAGGATGCAGTGGTGATGAACCTTGACGATCTTTTGTGTGTAGGAATTTATGACAACATAATTTTTAATTCTACCATCGACCGGAATAAAAATTTAATTCCGGGTGAAGTGTTGGAGCAGGTTATTAACGGCACACAGGAATTTTTTGATTTAATGAAAACGTTTGGCGTTAACGTTCATTATCTCGGCGGAGAAACGGCAGACGTAGGCGACGTGGTAAGGACAATCACCGTAAATGGAACGATGACGGCACGTTGGCCAAAAGCAAAAATCATTTCCAACGAAAAGATTAAAGCAGAAAATGTGATTGTCGGTCTTGCTTCTTTTGGAAAAGCCACTTATGAAAAAAATTACAACAGCGGCATCGGAAGTAACGGCCTGACTTCTGCGCGGCATGATATTCTCAATAAACATTACGCAGAAAATTATAAAGAAAGCTATGATAATTCTTTACAGGATGAAGTGGTTTACATTGGCAGCCACCGCATCGGTGAGATAAAAGAAATTCTTTCTCCAACTCGGACTTACGCGCCGTTAATAAAAAAGATTCTCGAAAATAATTTTGAAAAAATTTACGGTCTTATCCATTGCAGTGGTGGCGGGCAAACGAAATGTTTGAAATACATTCCGGAAAATGTGAGAGTGATAAAAGACAATTTATTTGCGCCGCCGGAAATTTTCAAAAAAATCCAGGAAGCCAGCCAGGCTGATAATCGTGAAATGTACCAGGTATTTAATATGGGTTGCCGGATGGAAATTTATACAGATGAAGATTTTGCGGAAACAGTTGTTTCACTGGCATCGGAATTTAATATTGATGCACAGGTTATTGGAAGAGTGAAAGCGAGTGAAAAGAAAGAATTGGTGATTGATGCGAATGGAGAAAAACTGGTTTTTTAAGCAAATAAACATACGAAAAAATCACCGTTAGTTTTGATACAAAAAATTATAGTGGTTCATTTTTAATCATTTTATCATTTAAT
>Ga0157372_10008012_pt1 | contig 11237 bp, 8 predicted proteins | sample C55metaG_FD_115307 | JGI IMG/M metagenome (GOLD analysis project Ga0157372, IMG submission 115307) | Corn rhizosphere microbial communities from Kellogg Biological Station, Michigan, USA - C5-5 metaG | ecosystem: Host-associated > Plants > Roots > Rhizosphere > Soil | place: USA: Michigan...
ATGTCGATGCCGATCTTCATGTCGACCTGGGTCTGGCGCATGTCCGGCTCGAAATGTTCGTCGCCCAGATCGTCCCAGTGCAGGCTGCCGTCGCGCAACTGCTGGTAGGCGTTGCGCTTCAACTGCCATTCGCCGCGCTCGGCCAGCCGGCCCAGCCGCAGCGCCATCTTGCGCTGACGGCGCAGCTGGTCGTGCAACTCGCGGCGGAACGCGGCGGCGCCGGTACGGCCGAAGTCGATGCTGTCGCCACTGATCGGCCTGACGAAACTCTTTTCCAGCGGCGGGCAGTCGTAGAAGAAGATGCGGTACAGCTGCTCGCGCGGCCGGTCGACCGCTTTCAGATGCTCCAGCGCCATGCTGAACACGGTTTTCGCCACCGCGCGCGCGTCGCCGGCGTCGCGCTCGCCGTACACCTTGCGGTAGCGGGCGAGAAAGAAGGCGCCGTCGACGAGGATGGCGGTGCGGTTCATGGGACAACCTTGCGGACAGGCGGCACGTATCGAGGGAGTGAATGCCCCGACAGGAAGAGGCGGCGGCAAGTGTGCATTCTACTGCGGGAACGGGACCGGCGGTGCCGCAATTGCCCTGCTGCGGCTGCGCGGCAGATCGGTGGCGATCACCGATCCGGGTCGCCTTGTCCTCATGCATGGGCCCGAACACGGCGTTGAACGTTCCAGCGACGGCGCTTCGCTGATCAACTGGCTGATCCTGATCTTGCGCCCCACGACATCAGCGATGATCGATGAGCCTCCGGGAACAAAAAGTCACCCCTTCAGTGTCAACTGACGTGCCAAGGATTCGGCTTCGGCGCGCCTGACCTCCTGCGGCAGCACGGCTTCGCGCAACACGGGCAGGGCTTCGCCGAGCAGCTCGCGCGCTTCCGGATGCTTGCCCTGCCCGACATGGATGCGCGCCAGTTCGACCTGGGCCCGCGCGAGATCGACCGTCGACGCGCCCTTGCCCCGCAATGCCTCCATGCCCTCTCGCTGCAGGCGCTCGGCTGCAGGCAGATTTCCCTGCAAGTACGCCAGTGCCGATTCGGCACGCAGCATGCTTGCCATGACCGGATGTCCGGGCGGGAATCGCCTGCTCGCGCGCGTTCGCAGGTCCGGCAACATCGACTCCATCGTCCGCGCATCCGATTTGCCTTGTGCCAGCAGTATCTGTTGCCACGCGACGAAGATGTATTCCATCGAATCCATGCCTTCGATGCGGATCGCGCTTTCCAGCAGGCGCTGCAACAGGGGCTCCGCCTCGGCATGACGCCCCGCCGCCACCAGGCAGTTCGCGAGGTTGCGATCGATCCGGCGCCGGGTCCGGTTGTCGGCGGATGCCCCGGCTTCGTCGAGCTTGGCAAGGCTGCGCGCGAACAGTTCCAGTGCGCGCGGGTAATCTCCGAAGTTCTTGTAAATGGAGGCCAGCTTGTCCAGGTCGATGGCGATGTTGGCCGGCGTATCGTCGACAACGGCCTGCATCGCACGTTCCTGTGCCACGATCGCTTCGCGGTAGCGATCCTGGTGCCGCAGCACGGTGCCTAATTGCCCGTATACCTTGCTGCTCAAGTCGCCTTTTCCGCCGAGCGTGTCTTCGGCCAGGCCGATGGCCTGGCGGATCGCCGCCTCGGCGGCATCCGGCTTGCCGCTCCTGAGCTGCGCGGCCGTAATGGCGCGCAGGAGGTTGATGCGCCAGGGCGATTGCGGCGGCAATCCCCGCGCGTCGGCATACGCCAGGGCTTTGTTCGCGAACCTCACGGCCTCGGACGGCTGGCCCGTGTCCGCTTCCACGCCTGCCAGCATGGAATACATCTCCACCACGGGCAGCAGCGGCAGGTCGGGCACTCCCTCGGCCAGCGCCGCGGCTCGGAGCCATAGTTCGCGCGCCTCTCCGTCACGATCAGCGTAATAGTTCCCGTAACCCAGGCCGATCAGTGCGAACAGTTCCTGATGGGCGTCACCGGCCGCGTACCGGCGACGCAAGGCGGCGGATTGTTCGGCGGCGGCCAGGCTGTCTTCCCCGCGCATCGCCGCGCCCAGCGCGGTGGAATAGTTCTTCCATGTTTCGGCCAGACGCAGGGCCTCGTCGCGTTCGCGCGGCTCCACTCCGCGCAGCCCGGCCTCGAACAGGCCGGCGGCAATCTGCGGTTCGCCCAGCGACTGATACAGATCGCCCAGCAGCCGCTGCAGCGGCTGCCGTACCTCGGCGGCAGCCGTGTCGCGCCTGTCCAGTTCCTCGCGGGCCTTGTCCAGCAGTTCGCGCACACTGACCTGGTGGGTCATGGCGTTCTCCGGAGCGGCAGCGGTGAGGGTATCGCTGAGGAACTGCAGCGCTTCGTGCGCGTTGGCGCTCTGTCCACGTGCCACGTCGGCCTGCCAGAGCGCCAGGCCGGTGCCGGCCAGCACGGCCACGGCGATGCTGCCGGCGGCCACGGCCAGCACGCGGTTGCGGCGCAACCACAGCCGTACGGTTTTCCAGCGGCCAGGGGCGACGATGCGCAAGGGCTGGTGTGCGCGCCAGCGGCGCAGATCGTCGGCCAAGGCGTCCACCGAGGGATAACGATGCTCCGGCGCGCGCTGGAGACAGCCTTGCACGATGCTGGACAGGTCGCCGCGCAACGCCGCAGCCAGCGCGACCGGGTGGTATCCGCGCGAAGCGGCGGTTTCCGCGCTGACCCGGGCGGCCGCCCGGGCCAGCGCTTCCGGCTCGCGTCCGAGCTGCTGCAACTGCCTGGGCAACGGTGTGTCGTGACTGAGGCCGAACGGGTGCGCGCCGCCGAGCAGGCGGTACAGCACGATGCCCAACTGCCAGATATCGGTGGCCGTGGTGATCGGCGCGGCGTTCAACTGTTCGGGCGAAGCGTATTCCAGCGTCAGCGCACGCTCGCCGATGGTGGTGGCGTCGGAACCCTGCAATTGTTTGGCGACGCCGAAATCCAGCAGCTTCACCCGGCCTTCGTTGTCGACAAGGATGTTCGACGGCTTGAGGTCGCGGTGCACCACCAGGTTGCGGTGCGCGTGATGCACCGCGTCGAGCACCTGCGCGAACAGGCCGATGCGTTCGCGCAGTCCCAGCTTGCGCGCATCGCACCACGCATCGATGGGCTGGCCATCGACGTATTCCATGACGAAGTACGGATCGCCCCCGGCGGTGAATCCGCCGTCGAGCAGGGTGGCGATATTGGGGTGTTGCAGTTGCGCCAGCATCTGCCGTTCGCGCAGGAAGCGCTCGCGCGCAACCACCGGATCGGCGCCGATGCGGATCAGCTTGAGGGCAGCACGCTGCTGATAGGCATCGTCGTCACGCCGCACTTCGTGCACCACGCCCATCCCGCCATGGCCGACGACGCCGACGATCTGCCACGCGCCGATGCGGCGGCCCTGCCAGTCGGGCTGCTGCGCCACCGGTTCCGCCGCCAGTTCCATGCTCCAGCGCGTGGCGTTTCCTGCAAACGGTTCGGTACCGCCGACGTCGGCCGCCAGCATTCTTTCCACCTGCGCGCGCAGCGCCGCGTCATCGACGCACAGGGCTTCCAGCCGTGCCTCGCGCTCGGAATCCGCCAGCTCCACCACCGCATCGAAAACATCGGCGGCCTGCCGCTGGCGCTGCTGTTCCTCCGGGGTCATGACTCCAGTTCCGTCTTCAGCCAGGCGCGAGTGCGCCGCCAGTCGCGGCGCACGGTGCGCACGCTGACCTCCAGCAGGCCGGCGATCTCGTTTTCGTCGTAACCGCCGAAGTAGCGCAACTCCACCATCCGCGCCGCGCGCGGATCGAACTGCTGCAGGGACTGGAGCAGTTCGTCCAGACATGCCACTTCGACGTGCGCGGCGTCGCCGGAAGGAACGCTTTCTGTCAGGGTCAGCCGCTGCCACTGGCCGCCATGCTTTTCGGTCCGTCTCTGGCGTACATGGTCGACCAGGATCTGGCGCATGGCCTGGGCCGCCAGCGCCATCAGGTGCTGGCGATCCTTCGGGGAAAGAGCTTGATTGCCGGCCAGCTTCAGCCAGGCGTCATGGACCAGCTCAGTGGTCTGGAAGGCCTGGCGGTGATCACGCCTCAGACGCGCACGCGCCAGTTGCTTGAGCTGGGTGTAGACGGCGGCCAGGACGGCGTCGGCGGCGGTCATGTCGCCATCCCTCGCCTGGGCCAGCCAACGGGTCAGCGGCAGATTTTCCGGAGCGGGCAACGTCATGCTGCGATTTCCGGTATCGGGCGGCAGGGGAAGCTCGAGTGAGACCGCAGTTTGGCATGCAGCCACTGCTTTCACCAACAAGGTGTCCTGTTTGGCCCGGGTTTCCCGATTACCTCTTTACGAACCCTCTTCACCCATCCCAAGGAACCTGCCGTGAAACTGCACCATCTACTGCCGCCTTCCCGCCTGTTCGGCACGCTGCTGACCGTACTCGCCCTGGCCGCTTCGCTGCCCGTCCGGGCCGCCGCCGATTGCAAGCCGCATCCGCTGTTCACGCCGATGCATGGCTATCACGCAGTCGAGTGCGAAACCTCCGACTTCGACGCCAAGGAAATCCCGGTGCGGATAACCGGCGATCACGAGGCGGAGAAAGAGGCCATTGAAGGCCGCTACGACATGGTCGTCTACGGGCTCGACGAGGGGGTCACGCCCAGCTCGCCGCTGAAGATCCTGCGCAACCACCTCGACGCGGCGCGCGCCAGGGGGGCGACCGTGGTGATGCAGGGCGGCGCGCAATCATTCATGGCCGGCGAATGGTCGAACATCCAGCAGCAGATTGCCACGCTGCGCATAACCCAGGGCGGCAGGGAATACTGGGTGCACCTGGGTTCAGTGAATGACGGCGACTACTACGCCATCGCCAGTATCACGCCGGAGGCCATGGCCCAGGAGGTCTCGGCCAACGAGTTGCTGGAGCAGTTCGATCGGCAGGGATTCCTGCGACTGGACGTCCATTTCGACACCGGCAGGGCGACCATCCGGGCCGAGTCCGCGTCGATCCTGGATCAGGCGGCGGCGATGCTGAAACAGGCTTCCGCAGCACGGGTCGAGATCGGCGGGCACACCGACAACGTCGGCAACGCCGCGGCAAACCTGAGGCTGTCGCAGCAGCGCGCCGAAAGCGTGCGCGCCGCGCTGATGCAGCGTGGCGTCGCCGCCGGAAGCCTGTCCGCCAAGGGCTACGGCGACACCGCGCCGGTGGCCGACAACCGCAGCGAAGAGGGCCGGGCAGCGAATCGCCGCGTGGAAATCAGCAAGGCTGGCGGCGTGGATTCTGCGTCCGCACGGGTGGCACGCCCAACCATGGCGCAGATGGCCAGTCAGGATGGAAAGCAGGAAAGCAGGGCGGGCAGGTTCACGCGTGCTCGCGCGCAGAACGCCGAACACGCCGCCGAATCCGAAGCCGGCGACAAGCTGGACGGCGCGGTGCGGGAGAAAACACGCAGCCTGCTCGACCGGATGCTCTGACGTCCCATTTCATCCATCAAGGAGCGACACCATGCGTCCATTGAAGTTGATCGCCATACCCGCGGTACTCGTGCTGGCCCTGGTCGCCTGTGGCAAGGAAAAGTCCCCGGAGGAACAGCGCCAGGAGGTAGCGGCAGAAATGAAGGCCGTTACCGACAAGATGAAGAATCTTTCTTCCGACCCCGAGCAGGCCGCCGCCGAAATGCAGGCCCTCGCCAAAGACCTGGAGGCGCGCGCCGAACGCTCCGCAAGCAGCCAGAGCGAGCCGGCCGCCGATGTGTGCGCCTTTCTGGCGCCGGCCGATGTCGAGGCGCTGATCGGCGGGCCAGCCAAGAGCGAATCGATGAAGCGGATGGGCTCGTCCTGGGGCGGCTGCAATCTCGGCCCGGCGGAACTGGACGTCAACAACCTGAGCAAGGCACGCTTCCTGATGGTGAACATCCGCCCGGCGAACGAGTTCGAAGCGACCGTGGATTACCAACGCAAGAAGGGCGGAGTATCCGAGGTTACGGACCTGGACGGCCAGGCCTACCTCGACGGCAAGTCGCTGCTGTGGCAGCCGCCGGGCAAGCCCTGGTTCGTGTTTGTCAGTGGCGGTCCGATGGGCAGTCAGGATCCCGCGTTCGCCGTGGATGCCGCCAAACGGATGAAGCTGTGAGCGCTGCCGTCCCGGTTTGCGCCGCGCCGGCGTCGACGCGGCCCGCCCGGCACCCTGCCCGTGCGGTATCGACGGCACTGATCACCGCCATCACGTTGGCTTGCTCCAACGCGGCCCTCGCGCAGCAGGACCCCAGAGTCCGTGAAGTGCTGGAGGCGCAGCGCCGCGGCCTGGAAGAAGGCGGTGACAAGTTGAGAGAGGGGGTGAGAAAGCTGGAAAACCGCGACGCGCAGGGCATGGAAGGGCTGGCGGAAGGCATGGTCGACGTGGCCGAGGGCTTCTGCATGGCGGTGAACGCCAATGCCGATGCGTTTGCGGAACTGGGAATCGACTTTTCCGACATGGTCGCTTCCGCGGCTGGAGGGGAAAGTGCCGCGAAGTATTCGGAAGCGAAGGATGTGTGCGGCCAGATGCAGGCCGAGGCCGAAAGCTTCGCCCTGACCGGCTGCACCGACATCGTGGTGGGTTCCCGCACCACGCTGACCGTCAGCGCCGCCCGCGGCGGCGGGCGCTATCGCTTCAGCGACAACAAACCCGGCGTGCTGAGCATCGCCGCGCACGGCAGCAGCGCCACCGTCACTGCTACTGCGCCGGGCATCGTCACCGTGAAGGCCGAGCGGACCGACAAGGCCAAGGGCCCGAGCGCGGAGGAAGTGATGTACAGCCTGGAGGTGAAATCGATCAATGGCGGCAACCCCGTGCAGATGGGCCTGTACGACGCCAAAGGCAGATCCATCGACCACCACGATGTGCCGGTGGAGATGGTGCCGCGCGGCGCGGCGCGCCGGGTCATCTACCGCCCCGCCAGCGGTCTGCTCACTGCCGTCGGCGACGCCGACAGCACGCTCACCCTGCGTGCCAGCGCGCCGGTCAGGACCACGGTGCAGGCCATGACCACCTGTGGCCAGGCCACCGGTCCGGCGCTGGAAGTGGAGGTCGTGCCCTGCACCGACGAGGTCAAGGCCGAGTTGCGCGCCGAGCGCGACCGGCTGCACCAACGCCGCGACCGTATCCTCGCGGCGATCAGCGAGGTTCTCAACGACCCCGAGGTCGAGCGCGCCATGCGCGAGTTCGAGGGACATGCCAACGACTTGGCGAAGAAGGCCGCCGAGTTGATCGTGACCGCCGCTGGCCGCGTCCCCGGAACCAGTGGTTTGGCCAAGGCCGGGCAGGAAACCATGAAGACATTGGCCGACGTCGACAGCGTGGCCGAGCATCTCGTCAAGATGAGCGACGCCGCCAACAATGGCGAGATTGGCGGACAGCAATGGAACGAGACCACACTCAAGGCCTATGGTGATGCGGTCGCCAACACCATCGATCTGATCGCGAAGAAAGCCTTGGTGGGCCCTCTCAAGACCGCCATTGAAGCGGGCATGGCGGCACAGGATGTCGGCCAGGACATCGGCACCAGCATGGGTGCGGCTGATCGGCTCAAGGAACTGGATGCCCAACTCGACGCGGTGATCAAGGAGCTGGAAGACGTCTGGCGCCGCCTGGAATTGTGCAAGGACAAACGCACGCCGCCGGAGGACTCCTCCAGGCCGGACAGTCCACCTGAAGGCGAACCACCGGTGAATAGCCGTACCGAGCGGCCGCCGGAAGAAGGGCGGCCGCCGCAGCGGGCGAAGGAGGTCGAGATCGGCGACAACGATGCACCGGTGGACGTGGATGAACCCGGCGACACGGACACACCGGTCAAACCGCCCGGATCACCGGCCGGCGCCGCGACGATGGCGGGCCTGATGTTCGAGGAGCAATGCCCGGGCTGGGAGCCGGTGGCGGCAAAGCAGACGGGAGTTTTTGCGACGCTGGGCAACAACGTGGGCGCGCTGGGCCAATTCTTCGGCACGCAGAAGGCACAGGTGCTGGACCCGCTGGCGAAGCAACTCGAAGGGACTCAACAGGCGCTGCAGTTGTTCGTCGAGGCGAAGGATCTGCCTGCGGAGCAACAGCTGGCCCAGTTGAAGCAGGTCAACGCGCTGCTGGGACAACACCGACCGGAAAAGCTCGCCGGATTCGCCCCGGGCCTGGCGGCCCTGTCGATCCAGTCGCAGGCCTGCTCCGGGCTGTTGCGCAACTCGTTCGAACTGAAGATCGAGGAGCTGCGCGCACGGTTTTGATCGGCACGGTTCTTCAGGAACAAGACGGAGCAAAGGTCGTCCCAATCCGCCGGCGAGGCCGACGCCGTAGTGGTTTCCACGCCACGCATGCAACGACATTGCATGCGTGGCGTGCCACGGTTCCAGCAGGAGTTCCAAGCGCCCGGCCGCGGCGACCGTGGTCCACGCAGTTCACGGGCACGGCGGAAGAAAAAGCACTGCGGCCAGTGGCGCGGGTAAGAGCGCCACTGGCCAAGGCCCCGCTGGATGTTCCGGCCGTGGCACGTCCGGGACTTGGGCGATTCAGTAGTGGATCACCGAGCGGATCACCTTGCCTTCGTGCATCAGCGCGAACGCCTCGTTGATGCGCTCCAGCGGCAGCACCTCGGTGATCATCTCGTCGATCTTTATCTCGCCGGCCATGTACCGATCCACATAGCCCGGCAGCTGCGAGCGGCCCTTCACGCCGCCGAACGCCGAACCCTTCCAGACCCGCCCGGTGACCAACTGGAACGGCCGCGTGCTGATCTCCTGGCCGGCGCCGGCCACGCCGATGATGATCGACTCGCCCCAGCCCTTGTGGCAGCACTCCAGCGCCGAGCGCATCACGTTGACGTTGCCGATGCACTCGAACGAATAGTCCACGCCGCCGTCGGTAAGCTCGACGATCACCTGCTGGATCGGCGTGTCGGGGTAATCCTTCGGGTTGATGAAGTCCGTTGCGCCGAGCAGCTTCGCCATCTCGAACTTCGCCGGGTTGGTATCGACCACCACGATGCGCCCGGCCTTCGCCATCACCGCACCCTGCACCACCGACAGGCCGATGCCGCCCATGCCGAACACCGCCACCGAGGCGCCCGGTTCGACCTTGGCCGTGTTCAGCACCGCGCCGATGCCGGTGGTGATGCCGCAGCCGAGCAGGCAGACCTTGTCCAGCGGCGCCGCCTGGTTGATCTTCGCCAGCGAGATCTCCGGCAGCACGGTGTACTCGCTGAACGTGCTGGTGCCCATGTAGTGCAGCAACGGCTTGCCGTTCAACGAGAAACGCGAAGTACCGTCGGGCATCAGGCCCTGGCCCTGGGTGACGCGGATCTTCTGGCACAGGTTGGTCTTGCCGGAACGGCAGAACTTGCACTCGCCGCACTCGGGCGTGTACAGCGGGATCACGTGGTCGCCGACTTTCAGCGAGGTCACGCCCTCGCCCACTTCCTCGACGATGCCGCCGCCCTCGTGACCCAGGATCACCGGGAACAGGCCTTCCGGATCGGCGCCGGACAAGGTGAACGCGTCGGTGTGGCAGACGCCGGTGGCGACAATGCGTACCAATACCTCGCCGGCCTTCGGCCCGGCCACGTCGACCTGTTCGATGGTGAGCGGCTTGCCTGCTTCCCAGGCGACGGCGGCGCGTGACTTCATGATGCGAACTCCTCGATACGATACGGATGCGTTGAACGGTCCATGGTAACCGCTTGCCGCATCAGCCCTCGGCCGTGCCGCACTTGCTCATGCCGGGCAGTTGCCGGCAGTAGTCGTCGGCCTCGGCCAGCAGCCACTCACGGAAGGCCTGCAGGCCGCGGTGCTCCAGCGAGCGCGGCGGGTACACCAGCCAGTACGCCTCCGCCACCGGCAGATAGTCGTCGCCCAGCACCTGCAGCCGGCCGGCGTCGATCAGCGACTTCGAGGTCACCATGCGCCCCAGCGCCACGCCGAGCCCTTCCAGCGCCGCATGGCGCAGCGCGTCGAGGCTGTCGAATTGCGCCACGTAACGCTTCGGCCGCGTGCCGCCGTAGCGATCGAACCAGTCGTTCCAGCGCGTCGAGGCCCCCGGCTCGCCGAGCAGCGGCCAGCGCGACAGGTCGTGCGGATCGGCGTCGCCCATCCGCGCCACCAGTTCCGGCGCCGCCACCGGCGCGATCCATTCGCCGAACAGCCGCTCGCTATGCAGGCCGGCCCATTCGCCGCGGCCGTAGCGCAGGGCGACGTCCACCGGCTCGCGCTCGAAATCCACCAGGGTCGAACCCGACTGCAGGCTGAGTTCCAGCTCCGGATGCGCGGCCACCAGCCGCGGCAGCCGCGGCACCAGCCAGCTCGACATGATGCCGGGGCTGGCGCTGAGCGTGAGCGCGTCATGGTGGCGCGTGCGATACGCCGACAGCGCATGGTCGATGCTGTCGAAATGCCCGCCGACCGCGTCGAGCAGGCGACAGCCCTCGGCGGTCAGCTTCACCCCGCGCGGGCCACGCTCGAACAGGCGCCGCTCCAGGCGCTCTTCCAGCTGGCGAATCTGGTGGCTGAGCGCGCTCACCGTAAGGTTCGCCTGCGTCGCGGCGCGCGACAGATTGCCCTCGCGAGCGACCTGCACGAACTGCTGCAGCAGGCCCAGCGGCACTTTTCCCATTTTGAATATTCCTCAAGTCTGGCTTGCGAATATATCGCTTTTTGGCGGCCTGTGGCTCGCGTATCTTGAGTTCTCCCCAAGCCATAAACCCTCCCGAGGAGGCTTCCCCATGAACTCGTTGTGGAAAGATCTGCTGTTCCTGCACGGTCATCTGTTGCACCGGGACGACCTGGACTGGCGCCCGGAGCCGGAACCCACGCCGAGCCCGGCCAACGACACCGCCGGCAGCGGCGATGCCGCCAAAGCCGCGCGTCATGCGCTGGCGTGCTGCGCCGGCGTCTGGCCGCGGATCATGGCCCCGCGTTGAAGGCCACCGGCTTGAATGCCGCGAAGATGCAGCCACTTGGATGAGGGCGCGCGCGACGATCGGAGCGCGCGCCGATTCCCCGTTCGCTGCCATCGGAGGCATGCCATGCAAAAACGTCCGCTCGGCCATTCGCCGCTTTCCATCGCCCCGCTCGCCTTCGGCGGCAACGTATTCGGCTGGAGCGTGGACGAGAAGCGCTCGTTCGAGCTGCTCGATGCCTTCGTCGATGCCGGCGGCAACCTGATCGACACCGCCGACGTCTATTCGGCCTGGGTGCCGGGCAACGCCGGCGGCGAATCGGAAACCATCATCGGCAAGTGGCTGAAGAAGAGCGGCAA
>Ga0157372_10008015_pt1 | contig 11234 bp, 6 predicted proteins | sample C55metaG_FD_115307 | JGI IMG/M metagenome (GOLD analysis project Ga0157372, IMG submission 115307) | Corn rhizosphere microbial communities from Kellogg Biological Station, Michigan, USA - C5-5 metaG | ecosystem: Host-associated > Plants > Roots > Rhizosphere > Soil | place: USA: Michigan...
CACCCACCTGAATCCCGGTGCGACGATCCCGCGGCCCATAGCGACGCGATTGGCGAGCTCCGTCTGAATGCCCAGCTTCTCGAGCACCCACGACGGATACCGGTCTCCCTGCGCAGCCTTCACTCGCTGCTTCGCGGCGAGTAGTTCGCGCACATGTGCGGAATCGGCGTCGCCGTACTTGTAGCCGTAAAGCGCTTTCCATGCGGTGAGATACCGCGGGTTGTCAGGCCGCGTCGTGAGCGCCGGTTCGGTCGGCTCGAGCGGATCGCAGGGCAGCGCGTCGAAGTCGTCGTCCTTCTGGCCTGGACTCGTGAGCGCCGGCGGGTGCGAGTGGTTGTCGATCGCCTTGATGGCGCGAATCGTCGACAGGAGTCCGGGATCCGGCTGCTGGGCGCCGGCCCGGCCCAGGGCGAGAATGGCGACGGACGAGATGACGAGTCGGTTCATGGGCCTAACGGTGTCGCGCAACCCGTTTGGTCGCCAGGACGGGCACCCGAGTCATGACGATGGTCGACGGCCCGATGGTGGCGCTCGCGTGCTATCTCCCGGCGAAGCGAGCCGTGCGGGTCGACCCGACCGTCGCGTTTGCGCGGCGACTAGCCCCTGGCGTCGGCATTTGCTCTTTGCGGGGGGCAGAGCCATCGTTGTTATGGCTCACGTTGGGATTCGCCGTGATGTGTCGGGGGGAGGTCTGATGAAGCTTTCCCAGCTCTTTGCGCCCGTGCGGACGCCGCGATCCGCCCCTGCAGTACAGACGGTCGAAACGGTCGCGTCGACCGACGAATATGGCATGAGGCCGACGGACAGCGCGTTGGACCTTTTCGGGATCACACACCCGGGAAAAGTTCGCGCTGAAAACCAGGATCACTTTTTCGTCGGCACGGTGCACCCGGAAGTCCACGTGCACGGTACGAACCTCGTCCATGCCGACCGTCTGCCATTGCGCGGCCAGCGTTTGGCGACCGTGTTGCTCGTTGCCGACGGCGTCGGCGGTCAAACCGGCGGAGCCGCGGCGAGCCAGTTGGCGGCCGAAACGGTCACCGCGTACGTCTCATCGACGTTGCGCTGCTACCACGCGGCCGGCGCCACGGACGACAAGCTGTTCCTCGACGCGCTCCGCGCGGCGGCGACGAATGCCCATGAGACGGTGTCGGTCGAATCCGCGATTCGCGGCGACGGACGCATGGCGACGACGCTGACCTTCGGGATCGTGGTCTGGCCCTGGCTCTACGTGCTTCAAGTCGGCGACAGCCGCGCGTATTTCTGTTGCAACGGCACGATGCGCCAGATCACGCGCGACCAGACTGTCGCGCAAGATCTCGTCGATCAAGGCGTGCTGACGCCTGACAAGGCGGCCAAGTCGCCGTATACGCATGTGCTGTCGAGCGCCATCGGCGGATCCACCGCTGTCCCGGTCGTGACACGCATCGATGTGCGCGGCGACCGCCCGGTCGTACTGCTGTGCAGCGACGGTCTCACCAAGCACATCAGCGATCGCGAGATCGAACAGCACATACTCGGCCTCGAGTCGTCGGAGCAGCTCTGCCGCGCGTTGTTGGAGCTCGCGCTGGAACGCGGCGGATCGGACAACATTACCATCGTGGTCGGACGGGTCAGGACCTCGGCGCCGCCGACGTAAGCGTCACGCGGCGGCTGTCTCGAGCCGCATCGCCGGTGCGTGACCGTAGGTGAGTGTCCTCCAGAGCCACTCCATCGGTCCGAATCGGTAATGCTTGAGCCACCAGGTGCTCGCGGCCATTTGAATCGCGAACAGCACGACCGTGATCTCGAGCATGCCGGTGTAGCCCACGGTGCCGAACCACTTCAAGCCGAAGCTGTAGAACAGAAACGTGCTCACGACCGACTGCGTCAGGTACGTCGTGAGCGCCACGCGGCCGGTCGCGGCCAATGGAGCGAGGAGTCGCGCGCCTCGTCGCGTCTGGAATGCGAGCAGCAGCAGCGCCGCGTACGCGAGACCCATCGGAACCGTCGGGTCGAACGCGGTAGAAAGGAACCGGCGCCACTGGAGCATGACGGCGAGCGTCGTCTGCGGCGGACCGGAGGGTTGTGGGAGCACGTGTTCTCCGAGCCAACCAACGGCGAAGCAGACGAGCGTGAGGCCAACGGTCCAGGCGAGGAAGCGGCGAGTCGTGCGGGGCTCGCTCACCACCCGTTGGAAGAATCCGGAACGCAGCGCCCAGACGCCGGCCAGAAAAAGCGCGAGAACGTAGAAGTAGGTCGTGAGTCCCCAGCGCCCGAACCAGTCGGCGTCGTCCAAGAGTCGCTGATGGTGGATCTGCGCCAGGGATCCGTGGCCGTAAATCCAGTTCGCCGTCGCCGACGGCACGCGCGGAACCATGATGCGCTGGCCGGCGAGCCATCGAAGACGATTGATGATGTCACCGGCGAACAGATAGAGACCGACCGCCCACGCCAGCTGGCGTTTGGGCGCGATGTCTCGGAAGAGCAGCAGCGCGAACGAGACGAGCGCGTACTCCGTGAGAATGTCGCCGTGCCAGATGAGTGTCAGATGCACGAGGCCGATCGCCAGCAGCGCGGCCGATCGGCGCATGTACGTCTTCTGAATGCTCACTCCGCGTTGGCTCGCGCGGGCGAGTTGAATGCCGAAGCCGATACCGAACAGAACGCACAGCAGTATGAAGAATCGGCTTTCGACGAAATTCTCTTGCACGAATCCGATCGCGCGATCGAGCGACGTCTTTTCGCCGGCCACGTCGTACCAGTCGTTGAGATTGGACCAGAGCACGCCGAACATGGCCCAACCGCGGAGCAGGTCGAGCCCGTGAATTCGCTCGCCGGGGGCGACCGGCTCGAGCGCGGTCGGCGCGGGCGGGGCGTAGACGCCGACCGGGGTGGGCGTCCTGGTCGTCGACATCGTGCCTTTCTGTAAGTGCGAGTCAAAAACCTGCCGCACCCTGGGAGGCATTGCAAGAACGACCGGGCGGTCCACCTCATGGAATCCGAACGACTCGGCGCTTGATGGTGCGCGGCCCCGCTGGTAGCGTGCGTTTGCCATGTCTCCACGAGGATTCCGCTTGTCGATCAATCGCGGCGCTCGGCTCGTTCAGGCAGTCGCACTATCAGTGCTCTCCGTCGCACCGGTCTTCGCCGCCGGTGCGCAAGACACGACGGAGTCGTATCCGGCCCGCTGCGGCGCCGCCGGCCCGTCGATCGAGCGAGGCAAATACATCGCTCTGCCTCGAGGAGACGTCTTCTGTCCCCTCATCGCCGATCCCAAGGCCACGCGATCGTTCGTCGCCTACCAGCGAGGCGACGAGACCGACCTCGCGTCGAACATCGCCGCGATCGGAATCGCCGATCAGTTTCCGTTCTTCCGTCTCGGAGCGACTCGCAGCGGAAACGGCGTGCAACTCGGACTCGCGGGCGCGGTGTTCGCGCAGTTCTCGCTGGATAGCGCGTCGTATGATCTGCTCAACGCCGACTATCTGCTCGGCCTGCCGCTGACGTTTCGCGCGGGACCGCTATCGGGCCGCCTGCGCGTCTATCATCAGAGCTCTCACTTGGGGGACGAGTTCCTCCTGCGACCCAACCCGCCTACGCGACAAAACATCTCGTTCGAATCGTCGGAGGGACTGCTCTCCGTCGACATGTCGGCGTTGCGGGTCTATGGCGGCGGCGAGTATTTCATCCGGCGCGACCCGGTGGATCTGCCGGGGCACCTGCTGCACGGCGGCGCGGAGCTCCGTCCACGGGCCAACATCAATTTCGGTCCGCTCGCCGTTGCGCGGCTCGTGGCGGGCGTCGACGCCAAAGTCGTGAGCGACACGGCCACGCACACCGGGCTGTCAGTCCGGGCGGGATTCGAGTTCGCACGCCCGCACGACAGCGAAGCGCCGTCTCGCCGGTGGAGCATTCTCGCCGAGTATTACTACGGGCCTTCGCCGTACGGACAGTTTCAGCGAGACAAGGTCCGGTTCACCGGCGTCGGCCTGCACTTCACGCTCTAATCCGCGCTACCGGTACTCGTCCATCAACGCCGAGAGTTTGGCGCTGCCCGGGCACAGCTCGTCGTACGGCAACTCGATGAGCGGCGTCTTCGACGTTTTGGCGACGGCGTGCATGTCCGAGCCGGCTTCGTCGATGTAGAGAAGCCCCGTCACGACCTCGCCGCGGGTCAGGTGCTCGCGCACATGGGCGTAGGCGCCGTCGCGGCTTCGCGGATCGTACTCCTTGGCGACCTGCCGGAAGCGCACGACACTTCCGTCGTGCATCGTCACGCTCACTGCTTCCCCCCCCCCGCCAGCGCCGTTCGACGAGCCGGTGTCGGCCGTGATCTCTCGGCGCAGCGGCACGAAGTCCACCGGTGCCAGCTCGGCGTAGTGTTCGCGCGTGTAGCGGTAGCTCTTCGTCGACGAGTCGTGGTCGTTGAAGCTCACGCACGGCGAGATCACGTCGACCAGCGCGAACCCGTTGTGCTTCATCGCCGCTTTGAGGATCGGCGTGAGTTGCGCCTTGTCGCCCGAGAAGCTCCGCGCGACGAACGTCGCGCCCAGCGTGAGCGCCAGCAGCACCGGATCGATCGGCGGCTGAAGATTCGGCTCGCCCTTCTTCGACTTCGACCCCACGTCCGACGACGCCGAGAACTGTCCCTTGGTGAGGCCGTACACGCCGTTGTTCTCGAGGACGTACATCATGTTCACGTTCCGCCGAATCGCGTGGCACATCTGGCCGAGCCCGATCGACAACGAGTCGCCGTCGCCGGAGATGCCGACGTACGCGAGGTCGCGGTTCGCCGCGTTCGCGCCGGTCGCCAGCGCCGGCATGCGTCCGTGCACGCCGTTGAACCCGTGAGACTGTCTGAGGAAGTACGCCGTCGTCTTCGACGAGCAGCCGATGCCGCTCATCTTCGCCGCGCGATGGGGTGGAACCTCGAGCTCCCACAACGCTTGGATCAGCGCCGCGGTGATCGAGTCGTGTCCGCACCCGGCGCAGAGCGTCGACATCGCGCCTTCGTAGTCACGCTTCGTCAGCCCGAGTGAGTTCTTCGGGAGTGAAGGATGGCGGACCGCTGGTTTCGGGATCGAGGTCATTGAAAGCCGATTGGGTCAGACGCGAGCCGTTTCGCGGCGCGTCGGTTCAGGGGCGACGTGTTGCGCGTTCTTGCCGACGACGCCGGCGACCACTCGATCGGCCGTGAGCGGCAGCCCGCCGTAGTCGAGCACGGAGCTCATACTGTCGCGCGAAAGGCCGGTCTCGATCGCGAGCAGCGAGCGCAGTTGGCCGTCGCGATTCTGCTCGACGACGAAGCACTTCGGGTGCGCCTCGATGAACTCTTTCACGCCCGGCCCGAACGGGAACGCGCGGATGCGCATGTAGTCCACCGCGACTCCGTCGCGCGCCAACCGGTCCACGGCTTCGACGACCGCCGCGTGACAGCCGCCGATCGAGACGATGCCGACGTCCGTCCTCTTGCCGCTCGCGCGGATCTCCGGAGCCGGCACCGTTTTCGCCGCCGTCTCCATCTTCTTCACCAGCCGATCCACGACTTCCTGATACTCGGCGGCGTCTTCGGTGTAGGTGCCGAACTTCGTGTGCCCGGAGCCGCGCGTGAAGTATCCGCCGCGCGTCGACGCGCCGGGGATCGTCCGCGCCGCGATGCCGTCGCCGTCCACGTCGAGATACCGCGAGAATTTCTCGATCTTCTCCAACTCGGCCGGCCCGAGCACCTTGCCGCGGTCGGGGCGATAGCTGTCGTCCCAGTGGAAGCGCGGACACATCCAGTCGTTCATGCCGATGTCCAGGTCCGACACCACGAACACCGGCGTCTGGAACCGCTCGGCCAGGTCGAAGGCTTCGACGGCCATCGTGAAGCACTCCCCGGGATTGGCCGGGAAGAGCGCGATGTGCTTCGTGTCGCCGTGCGAGAGGTACGCGATCGACAGCAGGTCGCCCTGCTGCGTACGCGTCGGCATGCCGGTGGACGGGCCGGTGCGCTGAATGTCGAAGAAGACGCCGGGAATCTCGGTGTAGTACGCGAGGCCGACGAACTCGCTCATCAGCGAGATGCCTGGGCCGGCGGTGGAGGTGAACGAACGCGCGCCGGCCCAACCGGCGCCGATCACCATGCCGGCTGCCGCCAACTCGTCTTCGGCCTGAATCAGCGCGTACTTGCGCTCGCCCGTCGTCGGATCGACGCGGAAACGTTCGCAGTAGTCCTTGAAGGCTTCCATCAACGACGTGGACGGCGTGATCGGATACCAGGCGCCGACCGTCGCGCCGGCGAACACCGCGCCGAGCGCCCCGGCGGCGTTGCCGTCGATCAAAATGCTGTCCTTGGTCTTGTCCACGCCAAGCCGCTTGAGGTGAAACGGCAGCGGACACTCGTAGTTCGCCTTCGCGTAGTCGAAGCCGAGGCGGATCGCGCGGAAGTTGGCGTCGAGGAGCGCGCGCTTCTTGGCGAACTTCTCGCGCAGCATCTCGCCGACCACGTCCATGTCGAACTCGAGCAGCCCCGCCAGCGCGCCGACGTAGACGATGTTGCGGAGCAGCGTGCGGTTGCGGTCACCCTCGAAGTTCTCGACGCACAGCTTGCCGAAGGGAATGCCGAGGATGGTGATCCCTTCGCGAACCAGCTTGTCGTCGAGCGGCCACGACGAGTCGTACAGCAGGTAGCCGCCCTGGCGCACCGCCGCGACGTCCTTGGCGTACGTCTCCGGGTTGAGCGCGACGACGAGGTCGACGTGCTCGGGGCGTGCCGTGTATCCGTCCTCGCTGACCCGGATCTCGTACCAGGTCGGGAGTCCCTGAATGTTCGACGGGAACACGTTCTTGCCCGTGACCGGGATGCCCATGCGGAAAATGGCCTGCATCAGCAGGCCGTTCGCGCTGGCCGACCCCGTCCCGTTGACCGTGCCGATCTTGAACGCGAAATCGTTAATGGGCATATGGAATCAGAAGTTCGAACTTGCTCATGTCCCACGCGGCCGTCGGGCAGCGTTCGGCGCAGAGGCCGCAGTGGAGGCAGACGTCCTCGTCCTTCACCATGATTCTTTTCGTTTGCGGCAGGGGAGCCGACGTATACACGTCTTGCGACAGGTTCGTCGCCGGCGCCGACAGGTGCTGGCGGATGTCGTCGCCCGCCTCGTCCTGGGGAATGATGGTGAGGCAGTTCTCAGGACAAACGTCGATGCAGGCGTCGCACTCGATGCAGAGGCTCGCCGTGAAATTCGTCTGCACGTCGCAATTGAGGCAGCGCTGCACCTCGGCGGCCGTCTGCTCGGCGTTGAACCCGAGCTCGACTTCGACGCCGAGGCCCTTGAAGCGCGTCGCAAGATCCTCGTGCTTCATCTTCATCCGCTGCGCGGAGCTGTAGTCGTTGCTGTAGCTCCACGAGTGCATGCCGACCTTCGAGCTCACGAGGTTCATGCCGTCGGCCGGACGGTCGGCGAGCGACGTGCCCTGGCAGTGGTTGTTGATCGAGATCGCGGCTTGGTGTCCGTGCTCGACCGCCCAGATGATGTTCTCCGGTCCCCACGCCGCGTCGCCGCCGAAGAAGACGCCGGGCTTCGTCGACTGGAACGTCGAACGATCGACGACGGGCATCCCGTGCTTATCGAAGTCGAGACCGATGTCGCGCTCGATCCACGGGAACGCGTTCTCCTGGCCGATCGCGAGGATCACGTCGTCGCACGGCAAGGTCACCGTCTCGACGACCTCGCTCTTCTGCTTGCCGTTCTCCTCGGTCCAGCGGAGGACGTCCATCTCCATGCCGACGAGTTTCCCGTTCTCGACGACGAAGCGTTTCGGCGCGTGGTTCTCGACGATGTGGACGCCCTCTTCCTCGGCGTCCTCGAGCTCCCACGGCGACGCCTTGAAGTACTTGCGTCCGCGGCGCGCGATGACTTTTACGTCGGTGCCGCCGAGGCGACGCGACGTGCGGCAGCAATCCATCGCCGTGTTTCCGACGCCGATGATGAGCACGCGCTTGCCGATCTTCTCGATGTGTCCGAAGTGGGCGGACGCGAGCCACTCGATACCTATATGTATGTTGGCCGCGGCTTCCGCACGCCCCGGCAGATCGAGATTCTTGCCGTGCGGCGCGCCGCTCCCGACGAACACCGCGTCGAAACCCTGCGCGAGCAAGTCGCGCATGCTCGTCACGGGCGTGTTGTACCGGATGTCGACGCCCATGCCGAGGATGTAGCCGACCTCCTCGTCGAGCACGCTCGCCGGCAGGCGGAATGAAGGAATGTTGATCCGCATCAGGCCGCCCGGCTCGGCGATCTTCTCGAGGATCACGACCTCGTAGCCGAGCGGCATGAGATCGTTCGCGACGGTGAGGGACGCTGGCCCCGCGCCGATCAGCGCCACGCGCTTTCCGTTTTTCTTCGCCGGCGCCTTGGGCAGAAACTCACTGATGTCGTCGTCGCGAAGGTCGGCGGCGACTCGTTTCAACCGGCAGATCGCGACCGGCTTTCCATCGACTCGTCCGCGGCGGCAGGCCGGCTCGCACGGTCGGTCACACGTGCGCCCAAGGATGCCGGGAAAGACGTTGGATTGGCGATTGAGGAGGTACGACTCGGTGTATCGGCCCTGAGCGATCAGCCTGATGTATTCCGGCACGTTGGTGTGCGCCGGACAGGCGTACTGGCAATCCACAACCTTATGGTAGTACTGAGGATTGCCGACGTCCGTAGGCGGACGGGGAGGCGTCGACGGTGGGGAAGCGGTGGACACTCGGGGGAGGCTCTCCGGGAGGATAAAGGAATGATCGAGGAAGGGAGCCACCCGAGCAAGAGCCCGGGGCGTCTGCGGGTCTTAACGCGCGGCTTTGGCCGTCCTGCCCGGATTCAGCCGCTCCTTCAGGAACCGCCCGGTCCACGACTCCCGGGATTTCGCGACGTCCTCCGGTGTCCCGGTCACGACCACCTCGCCGCCCGCGTGGCCGCCAAGCGGGCCCAGGTCGACCACGTAGTCGGCCGTCTTGATCACGTCGAGGTGATGCTCGATGACGATCACCGTGTGTCCGGCGGCAACCAGTCGCTCCAACGAGCCAAGCAGACGAACGACATCCGCCAGGTGCAGACCGGTCGTCGGCTCGTCGAGGATGTACACGGTGTGCTTTGCCCGCTGAAGCCGGCTCAGCTCGGTCGCGATCTTGATGCGCTGCGCTTCGCCGCCGGAAAGCGTCGTCGCCGACTGGCCGAGTGTGAGGTAGCCGAGCCCGAGATCGCGGAGCACCGCGATCTTCTTGCCGATCACTGGCTCGTTCGCGAAGAAGTCGACGCCTTCCTCGACCGACATGTTCAAGACGTTGTCGATCGTCTTGCCGCGCAGCGTGACCTCGAGCGTCTCGGCGTTGAACCGCGCGCCCTTGCACGCGCCGCAGGTGACTTCGACGTCGGGCATGAAATACATCTGCGTCCTGATCGTGCCCTCGCCCTGACACTCCTCGCAGCGCCCGCCCTTCACGTTGAAGCTGAATCGCCCCGCCTTGTATCCCCGCTCGACGGACAGCGGTGCTTTGGTGAACAGATCGCGGATCGCGTCGTAGAATCCGATGTAGGTCGCGGGATTCGAGCGGCTGTTCCGGCCGATCGGCGTCTGATCGATGTTGACGGCCTTGCGCACGTCGTCCATGCCCTCGACCGAATCGTGCGCGCCGGGCAGCGTGCGCGAGTCGACGAGTCTTTTCCAAAGTGCCTTGAAGAGCACCTCGTTGATCAACGTGCTCTTTCCCGATCCCGATGCGCCCGTGATCGCCACGAGCACGCCGAGTGGAATCGCGACATCGACCGATTTGAGGTTGTTCTCGCGAGCACCGCGGACGACCAGTTGTTTACCGCTGCCGCGACGTCGTTCGTTTGGCGTTGAAATCGACCGCTTGCCGGAAAGAAACTGGCCCGTCGGCGATGCCTTGCATCGAAGAAGGTCCTCGAGCGAACCTTGCACGACGACCTCGCCGCCGTGCACGCCCGGTCCCGGTCCCATTTCCACCAGATGATCCGCGGCGCGGATCGTGTCCTCGTCGTGCTCGACGACGATGACCGTGTTGCCGATGTCGCGGAGACGCTCGAGCGTCGCGATCATCTTCACGTTGTCTTTGGGATGCAACCCGATACTCGGCTCGTCGAGCACATAGAGCATTCCCATCAGCCCGGAGCCGATTTGCGTCGACAGGCGGATGCGCTGCGACTCGCCGCCCGAGAGCGTCGAGGAGCGTCGGTTGAAGTTGAGATAGTCGAGGCCGATGCCGAGGAGGAGCTCGAGCCGGTTCGTGATCTCGCGGATCACCTGACGCCCGGCGTCGGCGCCGCGGCCGGCCGGCTTGAGTCCGCGCAAAAAAGCGTGCAGCTCGTCGAAATGGAGCTGCCCCACCTCGAATAGCGTCTTGCCGCCGATCGTGAACAGCAAGCGCGAACCACGCAACCGCGAACCGTGACAGTCGGGACAGACATGCTCGACCATCACCCGGTCGAGCCACGCTTCCATTCCGGAGCTGGCTTCGCCGCGTTGGCGATATCGCCGGTAATGTCGCTCGATACGCCGCGCGATCCCCTGGAATCCGACGTCCTTGCCCTCCCACTCGGCGCGCTTGTCCTTGGCGCCGGGCGGAAAAAGCAGCGGAAATTTCGTGTCGACGCCATACAGAATCGCGTTGCGCGCCGAGTCGGCGAGCTTCTCCCACGGCGTCTCCAGCGAAAACCCAACGGACTTTGACAGACTATAGACGAGGCGCCCGTCCCAGTTGTCCGCGTTGTATCGAAAAGCGTCGCGCACGAAGCATCCGCCGATGATGCTGCGCGTCGGATCGGGAACGAGCAGCTCGGGGTGCGTGAGCTTGTGGACGCCTAATCCGCCGCACGTACGGCAGGCACTCTCGGGATCGTTGAAGACGAAGTAGGCCGGGCCGATGTCCCCGAACAGAATGTGGTGCTTGGCGCTCGTCGCCGTCTTGTAGAATCGGTCGGCTTCCGTTTTGGACGCGCCCTTGGCGACCTCGATTCGCATCATGCCGTCGCCGCCGAGGATCGTCGCGACCACGCCGGCCTTGATCGCCTTTTCTTTTTTCCGCCGCACTTCGTACCGGTCGACGATCGCGTCCATCTCCTTCACCTTCGATTCGTCGAGCTCGAGGTCCTCGGAGAGGTCCGCGGTCTTGCCGTCGACGACCAGACGACGCACACCCTTCTTCCGCAGCTCGGTGAACACGAAGTCGAACTCTTCGCCGTAGACCTTGAAGACGGGCGCGC
>Ga0157372_10008016_pt1 | contig 11234 bp, 8 predicted proteins | sample C55metaG_FD_115307 | JGI IMG/M metagenome (GOLD analysis project Ga0157372, IMG submission 115307) | Corn rhizosphere microbial communities from Kellogg Biological Station, Michigan, USA - C5-5 metaG | ecosystem: Host-associated > Plants > Roots > Rhizosphere > Soil | place: USA: Michigan...
AGCGTGCTCGCCATGGCGTCCAGCATCGTCTTCACCGCGAGCTCCGCGTCCTTCGGCGCAAGCTGGCTGTGACGCGCGCTCAGCAGCTCGATGAGCTGTGACTTCGTCATGGCGCGGATCTCCCCTTGAGCGTTAATGGCTTATTCCTTCCCTTGGCCGAGCTTCGCCTTGAGCAGCGCGCCGAGGTTCGTGGTGCCGGCGGAAGCGCTGGACTCGGCCGCGTGCTTCTTGAGAGCCTCGGATTCCTCGGCCGCGTCCTTCTGCTTGATGGAGAGCTGGATCGAGCGGTTCTTGCGATCGATGTTGATGATGACCGCTTCGATCTCCTGGCCTTCCTGGAGGTGCTTCGAGACGTCTTCCACGCGGTCGCGGGCGATCTCGGAAGCGCGGAGATACCCCTCGATGTCCGCCTCGAGCGCGATGACCGCGCCCTTCGCCTCGATCGACTTGACCGTGCCCTTCACGATGCTGCCCTTGTCGTGCGTGGAGACGTAGTTGCCGTACGGGTCGCCCTCGAGCTGCTTCAACCCGAGCGAGATGCGCTCGCGCTCGACGTCGATGGAGAGCACCACCGTCTCGACTTCCTCGCCCTTCTTGAGCGACTTCACGGCCTCTTCTCCGGGGGTGTTCCAGGAGAGGTCCGAGAGGTGCACGAGGCCGTCGATGTTGCCCGGAAGGCCGATGAAGACGCCGAAGTCCGTGATCGACTTGATGACACCACGGACCTTGTCGCCCTTCTTGTGGTTCATCGCGAACTCTTCCCACGGGTTCGGCATGCACTGCTTCATGCCGAGCGAGATGCGGCGGCGGTCCTCGTCGATCTCGAGGATCATCACCTCGACCTCGTCGCCGAGCGACACCACCTTCGCGGGATGCACGTTCTTGTTGGTCCAGTCCATCTCGGAGACGTGCACCAGGCCCTCGATGCCGCTCTCGATCTCGACGAACGCACCGTAGTCGGTGATGTTGGTCACCTTGCCGAAGAGGCGCGTGCCCTGCGGGTAGCGGCGCGAGATGCCGATCCACGGATCCTCGCCCAGCTGCTTCAGGCCCAGCGAGACGCGGTTCTTCTCGGCGTCGAACTTGAGCACTTTCGCGGTGACCTCGTCGCCCACCGACAGCACTTCCGTCGGGTGCTTCACGCGGCGCCACGCGAGGTCGGTGATGTGCAGCAGGCCGTCGATGCCGCCCAGGTCCACGAACGCACCGTAGTCGGTGATGTTCTTCACCACGCCCTTCACGACCGCGCCTTCCTTCAGCGTCTCGAGCAGCTGCTGGCGCTCGACACCCGCGGTCTCTTCCATCACGGCGCGGCGCGACACGACCACGTTGTTGCGCTTGCGGTCGAGCTTGATGACCTTGAACTCGAGCTCCTTGCCCTCGAAGTGCGAGGTGTCCTTCACCGGGCGCAGGTCCACCAGCGAGCCCGGCAGGAACGCGCGGATGCCGTTGATCATGACGGTGAGACCGCCCTTGACCTTGCCCGAGACGACACCCTTGATGATCTTGGCGCTCTCCAGGGCCTGGTCGAGCTCGGCCCATGCGGCGAGCTTCTTGGCCTTCTCGCGCGAGAGCTTGGTGGAACCGAAGCCGTCCTCGAGGGCTTCGATCGCGACCGACACGAAATCGCCCGGCTTGACCTCGATTTCGCCGCGGTCGTTCTTGAATTCTTCCGTCGGGATGGTGCTTTCGGATTTGAGGCCCGCGTTGACCACCACGACGTTGGGGTCGACCGAAACGACCTCGGCGGTGATCACTTCGCCCGCGCGCATTTCCTGGCGCGAGAGGCTCTCCTCGAAGAGGGCGGCGAAGCTTTCGGTGGGGGGCGGGGTTTGGGTTGAAGTGGACAGCATGAACGGCTTTCGAAGGAAGTTGAACATCGCCAGGAAATCGTGATGCCGGCAGAAGCCGGCATCCAAGTTCCTGACACCCTTGGGCTTTTCGCCCGCGCTACGGAGACCGACTACCCTGCCGCCAAGTCGCGCCACCAGGCGAGGATGCGATCCACGGCCTGGTCGACCGTGAGCCCGGTGGTATCGAGAAAATTCGCGTCGGGATAATGCCTTAGCGGTGCCACGGCGCGCGATGCGTCTCTCTCGTCGCGGCTCGCCAGATCTTCGACAACGTCCTCCATTCTGGCACACATTCCCTTTTCCATCAACTGCTTATATCTCCTCTCGGCACGGGTGGCGACATCGGCCGTGAGGAACACCTTGAGGGAAGCGCCGGGAAATACGACGGAGCCCATGTCGCGCCCATCGGCCACGAGCCCCGGGGGCCGCTGGAAGGCCCGCTGGCGGGCCAGGAGCGCGGCGCGGACGGCTCCCTGGGACGCGACCCGGGACGCGGCCCGGCTCACGTCCTCGGAGCGCAGGGCATCTCCCACGTCGACGCCGTCGAGGCATATGCGGCGACCGTTGAACGACACGTCCATGGCCGCGGCGAGGCGCGCGAGCCCCGCGGTGTCGTCGAGGGTGACGCCGTGGCGCATCGCGGCGAGCGCCACCAGCCGGTAGAGCGCGCCGCTGTCGAGGTAGTGGTAGCCGAGCGCCTGCGCCACGCGGGCCGCCACGGTGCCCTTGCCGGAGGCGGAAGGGCCGTCGATGGCAATGACAGGAGCTGAATGGGGGTCCGTCCCCTGCCGTTCCGGCGTCATTCGACCAACGCCCCGAACACGTCGAAATACGCCGGAAACGTCTTCGCGACGCAGCCGGGATCGTTGATGCGCACGGGCCGCGGCCCGAACGACGCGAGCGAGAAGCACATGGCCATGCGGTGGTCGTCGTACGTGTCGACCGCGACCGGTGCGCCGCGCGGCGACGTGGGATCGAGGAAGCCACGCGGCGGCTCGATGCGCAACGAATCCGGCCCCTCCTCCACGCGCGCGCCGAACTTGCGCAGCTCCGCCGCCATCGCCGCGATGCGATCCGTCTCCTTCACGCGCCAGCTGCCGATGTTGCGCAGCGTGCACGGCCCCTTCGCGAAGAGGGCCAGCACCGCGGCCGTCATCGCGGCGTCCGGAATGAGGTTGAAGTCGAGGTCGAAGGGCTCGAGCGGCGGGCGCCCCGCGACCTCGACCCACGTGTCGCCGAAGTCGACCTTCGCCCCCATCGCCGCCACCACGCGGTAAAAGTGCACGTCGCCCTGCGCGCTCGAGCGGCCCACGCCCTCCATGCGCACGGGTCCCCCGCCCAGCGCGCCGGCCGCCATGAAATACGAGGCCGACGATGCGTCGCCTTCGACGTCGAACTCGCCCGGCGACTCGTAGCCCGCGCCGCCCGGCAGGTCGAACGACTTCCAGGCGTCGCGCTCGACGCGCGCGCCGAAGCGCTCCATGAGGCCGAGCGTGAGGTCCACATAGGGCTTCGAGATGAGCTCGCCCACGATCTCCACGCGCGCGGCGAGCCGTGCCGCCGGGAGCGCCATCAGCACTCCCGAGAGGAACTGGCTCGACACATTGCCGCGAATGGCAATGCGCGGCGCCTCGACCGGCTCGCGCGGCTCGATCAGCAGCGGCGGGAACCCTGCGTTGCCCAGGTATCGGATGCGCGCCCCGGCCTGCGCGAGCGCGTCCACCAGGTCGCCGATCGGCCGCTCGTGCATTCGCGCCACGCCCGAGAGCTGGTATTCGCCGTCCGCAAGCGCCAGCACCGCGGCGAGCGAGCGCGCGGAGGTGCCGGAGTTGCCGAGGAAGATGTGGCTGCGCTTCGCGGGGAAAGAGGCGCCGCCCACGCCGTGCACGCGCACGTGCCGGGGACCGTCGATCTCCTCGACCTCGACGCCGAGTGCGGCGAGCGCCCCGCGCATCACGCGCGTGTCGTCGGAATCGAGCACGCCGGTGAGCACCGTGCTGCCGCGCGAGAGCGCCGCGAGCAGCAAAGTGCGATTCGAGATGCTCTTCGAGCCGGGAAGCTTCACCAGGCCCGCGGCGCGATGCGCGGGTGCCAGATCCAGGAACTCCATGGCTATTCGGGCGTGGTCGCGCGCTTCTGCGCGCCGGTCCAGCCGTGGCGCGCGGTGCGCGCCTCGGTCATGAGGCGCATGAGCCCGCCGCCGTCGCCCCGCGCGATGAGCTCGCGGAAGACGGCGAGCTGCGCGGCGTAGCGGTCGATCTCCTCGAGGAGCGCCGCGCGGTTCTGCAGCGCGATGTCGCGCCACATCTCGGGGGAGCTTCCCGCGATGCGCGTGAAGTCGCGAAAGCCGCCGGCCGCGAACGCGAAGAGGTCCGGCGCCTCGGCGCGCGCGGCGAGCTCCGACACGAGCGCGAACGAGAGCACGTGCGGCAGGTGGCTCACCGCGGCGAAGATGCGATCGTGCAGCTCGGGCGCGAGGGTCGCCACCTTGCCGCCCGCGGCCTCCCAGCACTGGCGCACCAGCGCCACGGCGTCGGGCGCGGTCTCCGGCAGCGGGGTCAGCACCACGCGCGCGCCCTTGAAGAGCTCGCCGGTCGCCGCGTCGACGCCGCTCGCCTCGCGCCCGGCGATGGGGTGCGCGGGCACGAAGCGCGCGAACCGCTCGCGCATCTCGTTGCGCGCCTCGCGCACGACCTCCTGCTTCGTGCTGCCCACGTCGGTCACGACCGCATCGGCGGACATCGAGAGCGCGACGTCGTGCAGCACCGGGCCGATGGCGCGCACGGGCACGGCCACGATCACGAGCTCCGCGCCGCGCGCCGCGTCGGACGGCGAATCGGCCGCCTCGTCGATCACCCCGAGCTCGACGGCGCGCTCGAGCGCGGCCGCGTCGCGATCGAACCCGCGGATGCGCGCGCTCGAACCGGCACGCTTCAGGGCGGCCGCGAAAGAGCCGCCGATGAGGCCCACGCCGACGAGGCCGATGCTCTTGAGCCTGCGCATCAGCGGGAAGGCTGGAGCGCGCGCTCGAGCGAGGCGAGGAAGCGCTCGTTCTGCCCGGCGAGGCCCACGGTCACGCGCAGGTGCCCGGGCATCCCGTAGCCGGCGATGGGACGCACGATGACACCGTCGCGCAGCAGCGCGCCGTAGACGCGCGCCGCATCGCCGGCACGGAAGGTGATGAAGTTGCCGCGCGAGGGGATGAACTCGAGCCCCAGCTTGCGAAAGCCCGCCTCGAGCTGTACCAGCCCCGCGGCGTTCATGCGCCGGCTCTCCTCGATGAACTCGTGGTCCTCGAGCGCCGCGCAGGCCGCGACCATCGCGAGGTGGTTCACGTTGAACGGCTGGCGCACGCGATTCATGAGGTCCGCCACGTCCGGGTGCGCGAAGCCGAAGCCCACGCGCAGGCCCGCGAGGCCATACGCCTTCGAGAGCGTGCGCGACACGACGAGGTTCGGGTGGGCTGCCAGCCACGCGGCCGTGGGCGACTGGAGGCCGTCCGGGAGGTACTCGCCGTAAGCTTCGTCGAGCACCACGAGGAGGTCGCGCCGCACGCGGCCGAGGAACGCCTCGATCTCCTCCCACGGCGTGAAGGTCCCCGTCGGGTTGTTCGGGTTGGCGAGGAAGACGATCTTGGTATCGGCCCGGATCGCGCGCTCGATCGCGGGAAGGTCCGTGCCGTAATCCTTCGCCGGCACCTCGATGCCCCGGGCGCCGATCGCGAGCACCGCGAGCGGGTACACCATGAAGGCGTGCTGCGAGTAGATGGCGGAGTCGTCGCGCGTGAGGAAGGCCCGCGCCACCAGCTCGAGGATGTCGTTCGAGCCGTTGCCGAGGACGAGGTTCTCGGGGCGAAGCTGCAGCTTGCGCGAGAGCAGCTGCTTCAGGTCGTGGCCGCTGCCGTCCGGATAGTAGTGGAGCTCCTCGAGCGCGCCGCGGATCGCCGCGATCGCGCGTGGCGAAGCGCCCAGCGGGTTCTCGTTCGAGGCCATCTTGAGGATGTCGGCCTCGCGCAGACCGAGCTCGCGCGCGGTCTCCGCGATGGGCTTGCCCGGCACGTAAGCCGCGATGCTGCGCACGTTTTCCGGCGCCAGGCGCTTCAAGTCAGCCGCTTGCTGCATTCCGTCCATGTTCGCGTCTTTCACTCAGAGCACGGCGACCGGGTACGACCCGAGCACCTTCAGGTATCCCGCGATGCGTCCCACTTCCTCGAGCGCCGCGGCCACGTTCGCGTCCTCGCGGTGGCCCTCGATGTCGACGAAGAAGAGGTACTCCCAGAGCGCGACCTTGGAGGGCCGCGACTCGAACTTGGTCATGGAGACGCCGCGCGTCGCGAACGGCGTGAGCATCTCGTACACGGCGCCGGCGCGGTTGCGCGCGGAGAGCACCATCGAGGTCCTGTCGCGCCCCGACGGGCGCGGCTCGTAGTCGCCGAGCACGAGGAAGCGCGTGGTGTTGTTGGGCTCGTCCTCGATGTTGGGCGCGAGGATGGCGAGGCCGTAGTGCTCGGCGGCCATCTCGCCCGCGACCGCGGCCGAGGCGGTCTCGTCCGCGGCCTTGCGCGCCGCCTCCGCGTTGCTGGCGACCGCGACCCGCTCCGCGTGCGGCAGGTTGGCGTTGAGCCACTCGTGGCACTGGCCGAGCGACTGGCCGTGGGAAAAGACGCGGCGGATGCGGCCGAAATCGACCTTGCCGGTCGCCGGGTCGACGAGCGCGGGGGTCTTCGCCATGAGGTTGTGGTGGATGCGCACGATCACCTCGCCGCACACTTTCATCGGCGTATTGGGCATGAGGTCGAGCGAGCGCCCCACGGCGCCCTCGGTCGAGTTCTCCACGGGCACGACGCCGAAGTCGGCGCTGCCGGACTCGACCGCGCGGAACACCTCGTCGATCGACGGCGTGGCGAGCAGGTCCGCCGCGAGGCCGAACTGCTTCAACGCCGCGCGCTCGCTGAAGGTGCCCCTGGGGCCGAGGTACGCCACGGTGATCGGCCGCTCCAGGGCGAGGCATGCGGACATGATCTCGCGGAAGAGGAGCGCGACCGTCTCGTCGGGCAGCGGCCCCCGGTTCAGCTCCTTCACGCGCCGCAGGACCTGCGCCTCGCGCTCGGGACGGTACGCCTGGCCCACCTTGAGCATGCCCACCGCGCGGGCGAGCCGCGCACGCTCGTTGAGATTGTCCAGGATCGCCTCGTTCAGGCGGTCGATCTCGCCGCGCAGGCGGTCGAGCTCGCGGGCCTTGTCGTCGTTCATGGATGGTGGCGGGGAATGGGGCGGATGGACAGCACGCCGGGAATGCGCGCGATGCGCTCGACCACTTCGGGCTGCGCCTCGGTGTCGAGGTCGACCAGCGTGTACGCCATCTCGCCCTTCGAGTTGTTGACCATGTTGTGGATGTTGAGGCCGGCCTGCGCCATCGCCGTGGAAATCTGGCCCAGCATGTTGGGGACGTTCGCGTTCGCGATGGCGATGCGGTGCGCGGCCTCGCGCGCCATCTCCACGCTCGGGAAGTTCACCGCGTTGCGGATGGTGCCGTTCTCCAGGAAGTCGCGCACCTGGTCGACCACCATGATCGCGCAGTTTTCCTCCGCCTCCTCCGTGGAAGCGCCCAAGTGGGGCAGCGCCACCACGCCGGGGCGCCCATGCAGCGCGGGCGACGGGAAGTCGCAGACGTAGGCGCGCAGCCGCTTCTCCTCGAGTGCCGCCACCACGGCCTCCTCGTGGACCACCTCGTCGCGCGAGAAATTGAGGAGCACGCTCGCCTTGTGCAGGCCCGACAGGCGCTTCCCATCGATCAGGTGGCGCGTCCTCGCGTTGAGCGGCACGTGCAGGGAGACGAATTCGGATCCCTTGAGCAGCTCCTCGATCGACGCGGCGCGCCGCACCGCCGATGGCAGCCGCCACGCGTTGTCGACGGTGATCTCGGGGTCGTAGCCGATCACCTTCATGCCGAGCTTGAGCGCGGTGTCGGCGACGAGGCCACCGATCGCGCCCAGGCCGATCACGCCGAGCGTGCGGCCCGGGAGCTCCACGCCCGCGAACTGCTTCTTGCCGTCCTCGACGCGCCGGGCGAAGTCGCCGCTCAACGGCAGCGCCTGCACGAAGGCGGCGGCGGGCACCACGTTGCGCGCCGCGAGCAGGATCGCGGCGATCACGAGCTCCTTCACCGCGTTGGCGTTCGCGCCCGGCGCGTTGAACACCGGCACGCCGCGCCGGCTCATCTCGTCCAGGGGAATGTTGTTCACGCCGGCGCCCGCGCGGGCGATCGCTTTCACGCTTCGCGGAATGTCAGCGACTTGCAAGACCTGGGAACGAAGCACGATGGCATCGGCATCCTCGAGCGCCTTGGCGACCTGGTAGCGGTCGTGGGGCAGGCGCTCGAGGCCGCGCGGGGATATGGCGTTGTACGTCGCGATCCGGAACTTTTGCACGGGGTCACCCGTGCTTTTTCCGGAACTCTTCCATGAACTGCAAGAGCGCCTCGACGCCCTCGATCGGCATCGCGTTGTAGATCGACGCGCGCATGCCGCCGACGGAGCGATGGCCCTTGAGCTGCGACAGCCCGCGCGCCTCGGCCTCGGCGAGGAACGGCTTGTCGAGGGCCTCGTCGCGCAGCCTGAACGGCACGTTCATGCGCGAGCGGTCCTCCTTCGCCACCGGGTTGCTGTAGAAGTCCTGCCCGTCGATGTAGTCGTAGAGGAGCTTCGCCTTCGCGACGTTCGCGCGCTCGATTCCCTCGAGGCCGCCGCGCTCGAGCAGCCATTTGAAGGTGAGCCCCGCGAGGTACAGCGAGAACGTGGGCGGCGTATTCAGCATCGAATCCGCGTCCGCCATCTTCTTGTAGTCGAGCACCGCGGGGGTCGTGGGCAGGGCCTGGCCCAGGAGATCCTCGCGCACGATCACCACGACCAGCCCGGCGGGCCCGATGTTCTTCTGCGCGCCGGCATAGATGAGGCCGTACTTCGTGACGTCGATCGGCTTGGACAGGATGTGCGACGAGGCGTCGGCCACGAGAGGCACCTCGCCCGTGTCCGGCGTCCAGTGGAACTCCACCCCGCCGATCGTCTCGTTCGAGCAGATGTGCACGTAGGCGCAATCGTCGAACGATTTCCACGCGGGCTGCTTCGGCACGTATGTGAAGCTGCGGTCCTCGCTCGAGGCGATGACCACCGGCTCGCAATAGTGCTTCGCCTCGGCGATGGCCTTCTTCGACCACTCGCCGGTGTTCACGTACGCCGCCTTCTTCTTGCCGCGCAGCAGGTTCATCGGCACGCCGGAAAAGTGCAGCGTGGCCCCGCCCTGCAGGAAGAGCACCTTGTAGCTCGCGGGGATCTTCGCGAGCTTGCGCAGGTCGGCTTCGGCGGCCGCGGCGATGGCGATGAACTCCTTGCCGCGGTGGCTCATCTCCATGACCGACATGCCGGCCTCGTGCCAGTTGACCAGCTCCCACTTCGCCTTCTCGAGCACCTCCACCGGCATGGTGGCGGGGCCCGCGCCGAAGTTGAAGATGCGTGCCGCGGGCTTAATCTGCGCTGCCGCCGCCATCGTCGCCTTCTCCTTCGCTCGCCGCCTCGTCGCCCGGGGCCGGGTCCTGGTTCACGTCGCTGGCGCTCTCGGCGGCGACCGGCGCGGCGTGGCCGTTGCCGTTGCCGTTCTCGCCGTTCTCCTCGTCGCGATCCATGATGCGCTGCAGGCCGCAGAGCTTCTCGCCGTCGTCGAGGTTGATGAGCGTGACGCCCTGCGTGGAGCGGCTCATCTCGCGGATTTCCTTCACGCGCGTGCGGATCAGCACGCCACCGGACGTGATCAGCATGATCTCGTCCTCGGGCGAGACCAGCGTCGCCGCGACGACCTTGCCGTTGCGCTCCGTGGTCTGGATCGCGATCATGCCCTGCGTGCCGCGGCCGTGGCGCGTGTACTCGACGATGGGCGTTCTCTTGCCGTAGCCGTTCTCGGTGGCGGTGAGCACACCCTGCTCCTCGTTCTCCGCCACGAGCATCGCGATCACGCGCCCGCCCTTGGCGAGGTTCATGCCGCGCACGCCGCGCGCACCCCGGCCCATCGGGCGCACGTCGTTCTCGTCGAAGCGCACGGCCTTGCCCTCGTCGGAGAAGAGCATGACGTCGTGCTTGCCGTCGGTGATCGCCACCCCCATCAGGCGATCGCCCTCGTCGAGGTCGACCGCGATGATGCCGGAGGGGCGCGGGCGCGAGAAATCGGAGAGCGACGTCTTCTTCACCACGCCCTGCTCGGTCGCGAAGAACACGTACGAATCCTCGCGGAACTCGGTCACGGGGAGGATCGCGTTGATGCGCTCGTCCTCCTCCATGCGCAGGAGGTTCACGATCGGCTTGCCGCGGGAGGTGCGGCTGCCCATCGGCACTTCGTAGACCTTGAGCCAGTAGGCCTTGCCCTTGTTGGAGAAGCACAGCACGTAGTCGTGCGTGTTCGCCATGAAGAGCTTCTCGATGAAGTCGTCTTCCTTGGCCGCAACCGCCTGCTTGCCCCGGCCACCGCGCTTCTGCGCGCGATATTCATCGATCGGCTGGCTCTTGATGTAGCCGGCGTGCGAGAGCGTGACCACCACGTTCTCGGGCGTGATGAGGTCCTCGAGCTGGATGTCGCCCGCGTTGACCACGATCTCGCTGCGGCGCTTGTCGCCGAACTCGCGCTTCACCTCCTGCAGCTCGTCGCCGATGATCTTGGTCACGCGCTCCGGCTTGGAGAGGATGTCGAGCAGGTCCTCGATGGTCGCGATCACCTCGCGGTACTCGGACATGATCTTGTCCTGCTCGAGCCCGGTGAGGCGCTGCAGCTGCATCTCGAGGATGCGTTGTGCCTGGAGGTCGGAGAGTTTGTAGCCCGTGGCGCCAGCGCCGTCCGTGCGGATGCCGAATTCCTTCGGCAGCGACTCGGGGCGGAAGAGCTCCGACGAGGCGCGCTTCAGCATCTCCTCGACGAGGGGCGAGCGCCAGGTGCGGGCCATGAGCTCGGTCTTCGCGGTCGACGGCGTGGGCGCCGCCTTGATGATCGCGATCACTTCATCCACGTTCGAGAGCGCCACGGCGAGGCCCTCGAGGATGTGCCCGCGATCGCGCGCCTTGCGCAGGTCGAACACCGTGCGCCGCGTGACCACCTCGCGGCGGTGGCGCAGGAAGGCGTCGAGGAACTGCCGCAGGTTCAGCAGCTTGGGCTGGTTGTCGACCAGCGCCACCATGTTCATGCCGAACGTCTCCTGCATCTGCGTGAGCTTGTACAGGTTGTTCAGCACGATGTCGGCGACCTCGCCGCGCTTGAGCTCGATCACCGCGCGCATACCCGACTTGTCGGACTCGTCGCGCAGGTCGGAGATGCCCTCGAGGCGCTTCTCGCGCACGAGCTC
>Ga0157372_10008018_pt1 | contig 11233 bp, 12 predicted proteins | sample C55metaG_FD_115307 | JGI IMG/M metagenome (GOLD analysis project Ga0157372, IMG submission 115307) | Corn rhizosphere microbial communities from Kellogg Biological Station, Michigan, USA - C5-5 metaG | ecosystem: Host-associated > Plants > Roots > Rhizosphere > Soil | place: USA: Michigan...
AGGCCAGGGCCGCGCCGAGGGGAACGCCGTAGGAGAGCTCGGCGACGGTCAGCCGCATCTCCTCCGCCAGCGGCCCTTCCCCCGCCCGCGCCAGCTGTTCGATCCCCGCCGCGGGCCCGCGACCGGAGCCGGCGCTGACGGCGAGCAGGTCGAGCGCGTCGGGGAGCGCCGCGACCAGGCGCCGGTGCCGCTGCCGCGCCCGCCGCTCCCTCAGCGCGTCCGGCAGCAGGAAGCCGGCGACGGGCAGGCCGACGAGCACCAGCAGCGAGGTCCGCCCCGGCGCGACGGGCGCGGCCAGGAACCCGAGCAGCGCCCCGCCGGCCGCGCCGACCAGCTTGCCGAGAAGAGGCTGCGGCAGGCGCACCCGCACGGCCCGGCCGCGCAGCAGCTCTCTGCCCCCGGCCAGCCCAAGCAGCGCCGCCAGCGCCGCCAGAAGCCCCGCGCCGCTCACTCGACCACCTGTGAGAAACGGCGGATCGCGAAGAAGCCGACCACCTGCAGCGCAGCGGCCAGCGCCAGCAGCACCGCCGCCGGGGGTGAGGCGACCAACCCGGCGAGGAAGCCGGGCTGCAGCAGCTCGGCGAAGAGGGCGCCGCCGGTCGGCATCGCCACCACCAAGAGGCCCGTGAAGCGTGCCTGCGCGGTCGCCGAACGCGCGTCTTCGGCCACCCGCTCCTGCTCGGCGGCGCCGGCGGCGAAGCGGCGCAGCAGCCCGGCAAGGTCGCCGCCGGCAAGGCGCTGGCTGAGCAGGGCCGCGGCGAAAGCGTCGATCCGCTGCGAGCGCATCCGACGTCGCCACGCCTGCACGACATCCACCGTCGGCCCGCCGAGGTCGAGCTCGGCGGCGAGCCGCGCCATCTCGATCGCCGGCGGGCCGTCCAGCGAAGCGACGGCCGCGGGGAGCGATGCCCGCAGCGAGCGACCGGCGCTGAGCGAGTCGGCGATCGCGGTCGCCACTTCCGGCAGTGAGCGCTCCACCGCCCGCCGGTAGCGGCGGCGACGCGCGGTGATCGCCCCACCGATCCCGACCGGCGCCGCAACCGCGAGCGGCAGGGCCAGGGCGAACCCGCCGAGGAACCAGCCGCCGGCGATCGCCGCGGCCGTCCCCAGCGCCGCCAACCGCCGCCGCTCCAGGGTCGAGGGCGTGTAGCCCTCCGCCCCCGCCCGGCGCAGCGGCTCCAGCGCCAGCCGCAGCCACTCGGCCAGGGCGGGGCTGGCGTTCCACGCCTCCCGCGCCGCCAGCGCCAGCAGCCCGCCCGCTGCGGCCCCGATCAGGATCGGCAGATTCATGCCACCTCGGCGATCTCGGTGACGCGACGGGCACCGTCGGGCCGGCGTTGGAGGTGGACGACGAGGTCGATGCCCCGCTGTACCTGCTCCGCCACGGCGGCGTGCGGCAGCCCCACCCCGGCCATCAGGGCGAGCGTCTCGAGCCGGCGCAGCGCGTCGTCGGGCGAGTTCGCATGGACGGTCGAGAGGGCGCCGTCGTGCCCGGTGTTCAGCGCGGTCAGCAGGTCGAGCGCCTCGATGCCCCTGACCTCGCCGATCACGATCCGGTCCGGGCGCATCCGCAGCGCGTTGCGCAGCAGGTCGCGGATCGTCACCTCCCCCCGCCCCTCGACCCCCGCCGGACGGCTCTCGAGCCGGACCACGTGCGGCTGCTGGAGCCGCAGCTCGGCGGCGTCCTCGATCGTCACCACCCGCTCCCCCGGGGCGATGAAGCCGGAGAGCGCGTTCAGCAGCGTCGTCTTGCCCGAGCCGGTGCCGCCGCTGACGAGGACGCTGCGCCGTCCCGCCACGGCCTCCTCCAACAGACGCCGCTGCTCGGCGTCGATCGTCCCCAGCGCGACCAGCTGGTCGGGGTCGGGGCGGGTCGCGCCGAAGCGCCGGATCGAAAGGGCCGGCCCGTCGATCGCCAACGGCGGGATCACCACGTTGACCCGGGAGCCGTCGGCGAGCCGGGCGTCGACCATCGGGCTCAGCTCGTCCACCCGCCGGCCGAGTGGGGCGAGGATCCGCTCGATCGCGTTGCGCAGGTCGTCTTCGTCCTCGAAGCGGACCTCGGTCGGCTCCAGCACCCCGCGCCGCTCTACGTATACGCAGCCCGGGCCGTTGACCATCACCTCCTCGACGGCGGGGTCGGCCAGCAGCACCTCCAGCGGCCCGAGCCCGACGCTGTCGCGGACGATGCGGGTCGCGACCTCCTCGCGCTCGGCGGGGGAAAGGATCGCGGCATGCTCGTCGACGAGGGCGCGGACCGAGCGCTCGACGTCGGCGTCGGCGCGGGCGCCGGACGCCGCTTCGACCCGGCGCCGCTCGATCAGCCTCTCCCGCAGCCGCGCCGCCAGCTCGGCGACGTTTCGCTCCCGCACGGCCATCAGCGCGGAATCACCGTGACGCGGCGGGCAAAGCTCTCGGCTGCGATCAGGCGCAGCGCCTGGGGGCGGGTGAGGCCGAGGGTCGCGATGGCGGTTTCGCCTTCGCCCGCTTCACCGCCCGGCGCCAGGCCGAGGAGCGGCACCGCGGGGGCGGCGACGTAGGTGCGACCAGTGCCCGAACCCGAGGGTTCGGTCGTGACGACGACGTCGACCGAGGAGCCGACGGACTGCCCCCCGAGGGCGGTGAGAGCGCCCGCTCCGCTGACCACGATCTCCACCGGGCGCCGACTTCGGCCGAGCCGTGCGGTGGGTCGCGCGGCCCGAGGCGGGCGCAATTGCGCGGCGAGGAGGTAGGAGCCGGCGGGCACGGCGGCGACCGGGACGAGCCCGACCGCTTCCGCGGGCGTGCTGAGGACCCCCGGCGGCGCAAACCGGATCGGGACCCGGCGCACCTCGAGGCCTTCGGCGGCGGTCTCGGGGTCGATCGCCTTCCCCGCCCGCAGGTCGGTGGAGGCGACCAGTACCGGGCGCAGCTCGCCGTAGCCGCGGACGACGCTGTTGCCGTAGCCGTCGGCGACTGCCGCGGCAGCGGCAGCGGCGAACAGCGCCGCGAGGAGGAAGCCGGCGGCGCGGGCGCGGCGGCTCATCGGTCCTCCCCGGCCAGGTAGAGGGGCAACCGCAGCCGCGCTTCGGTGCCCCGCCCCGCCCACCGCAGCACGAAGCTGCCGCCATGGGCCCTGGCGACCCGAGCCACCACCCGCAGCCCGTGACCGTGCCGGCTGCGGCTGCCGTGCCGAGGACGGCGGTGGGGGCGCCTCATCTCGTTCGCCTCACCGCCGAAGTCACATATGGAAATCGAGAGCCAGGCGCCGTCCCTGCAGCCTTCGATCGTGACGCTCCCGCCGCCGTGATCGACCGCGTTGCTGATCAGGTTGTCCACTGCTTGCACGAGCTCGATCCGGTCGCCCTCGACCCACTGCTCGTCGCTGAGCCAGCGCAGGCGGATACCGCCTCCTGCCATCGCGGCCTGGGGACCCCACCTCTGCACGGCCTCCTCGAGCAGAGACTTCACCGGTACACACCCCACCGCGAAATCAGGTGAGTCACCGTTGATCTCGCGGTCGAGTCGATCGAGGGCGGCCGCCGCTAACCGTAAGGAAGAGTTGACCGCCTCCCCCCTCGCCGGATCGGTCGGCAGGGCCAGCGAGAGCGTCTGCAGGGGACGGCGCAACTCGTGCATCGCCTCGTTCAACGCAGTACGGCGCCGACCCTCCCGGAGGGTGTTTATTCCGCCTGCCAAAGCGAAAGAAGCCGCCAGCGGCAATCCCGCCGCGACCTCCGCCAACTCCACCGTCATCGCTATGCCTCCCTCCTCGTGGACGTCGAAGAGGTAAGGCTGGAGCGGCGGGTTCTCTCCCCCTACCGGAGCAATTTCAGGGGGAGAAAATCCGGGCTGAGCGGAAATAACAGACGCCCGCCCCTCGAAGCGGTCTCGGCCAGGCGCAACGAAGGGACGGGCGACCTCTGAGACCCTAACCCAAGACATTCGGTTTCCCAAACCGTCGAGAGCAAACATGCTGGAGACTCTCACAGTGGTCGTTTTCATTACTCCATTTTTCTCCAGGGGCGCGGGCAACCTCGGCGCATTTTGGAATACTTGTCTAGTAATTCGGATGGCGAACCCCATCGCCGAACCCCATACCCCCCGCCCCAAGACCCACGGAGGTCCTCCTTTGCCACAGTCTCGTACGTCCCCAGAGGGCATTACCCAGCAACTTGCGAAGGCGCTGGCGCACCCGCTGCGCGTCCGCATCCTCAGCTCCCTGCACCAAGGGATCTCGAGCCCCAACCAGCTCGCCCAGGAGCTCGGCGAGCCGCTGGGCAACGTCAGCTACCACGTCAAAACGCTGCTCGAATACGACTGCGTCGAACTGGTGAAAACCGAGCCGCGGCGCGGCGCGGTCGAGCACTTCTACCGCGCCACCGACCGCGCCTTCCTCAGCGACTCCGACTGGGGGAAGATCCCGGCTTCAGCCCGCAAAGGCATCTCCGGCTCGATCCTCGAGTCGATCGGCCAGAGCGCGACCGAGGCGATGGCCGAGGGGACGATCGGGGCCCGCAAGGACTCCCACCTCTCCGACACGCCCCTCCAACTCGACAAGCAGGGTTGGAAAGACCTCAACAAGATCCTCGCCGAGGCGGTCGACAAGGCCGGTAAGGTCCAGAAAGAAGCCGCCAAGCGGATGGGCAAGGACAAGTCCGACGCGATCCAGACCAAGCTGGCGATCATGCACTTCGAGGTGCCGGCCGCGAAAGCGAAGGCCAGCAAGAAATAGCGCCCCGCGCAGCTAGGGCCTAGCTGCCCGACGCCCCTGGTCGATCCGCTCGGCCAGGGGCTTTGTATTTCCCGTGGGTACGTTCTCGAATCCCCATCCAGCGCAGCAACGCGAAAGTCAATCCATAAGGGATGACGCATAGATAGCCGCGCAGCACCCCGAAGAGCGACAGCACAGCAAAGAGCACCGTGCTGATGCTGAGGACCAGCAAAAGAATACGAATCGGAAGCGAAGGGGGCTGAGGCTTTTCGGAATTCATTGTCTGCATAGTAGCCGACTGCTTCGGATCAACTGGATTCGGGGCAGCAGATCGACATGAACAGGCCAACCAAGAAGCCAACAGCCGTTCCCCGGTAGCCCCACAGCCCGATCTCTTCCACGGGACGCCTTTCAAGGACAGCAATGGTCACCGCAGCGCCGCTTCCGATCATCATGCAGGTAGCGAAAACCTCAGCCATCTCGCATCACCCGTCGATCAGCCGGTAGCCGATCGACCAGCAGTTGATGACGTAGCGGCCGTGCTCGGGGTCGAGTTTGCGGCGCAGGCGGCTGGCGTGGGAGTCGAGGGTGCGGGTCTTGGAGGGGCCGCGGTAGGCCCAGACCGCCGCCAGGAGCTCTTCCTTGGAGAAGACCCGGGTGGGGTCGGAGGCGAGGATGCGCAGGAGGGCGAACTCTTTATTCGAGAGCGGGACGGGGCGCCCGTCGACGGTGACGCGGTGGCGGGGCGGGTCGATGACCAGGTCCCCGACGCGGCTCGGCCCCTCCTTGGGGTAGGTGCGGCGGCGCAGGACGGCGCCGATGCGGGCCCGCAGCTCGGGATAGCGGAAGGGCTTGACGACGTAGTCGTCGGCGCCCGAGTCGAGGCCGCGGACGCGGTCGGTGTCGCCGCTGCGGCCGGTGAGGACGATCACCGGCAGCCGCGGGTCGAAGCGGGAGTCGATCCCGTCCGCTTCGCGGATTTCCCGCAGGACGTCGAGACCCGAGGCGTCGGGCAGGGTCAGGTCCAGCAGGAGCAGGTCGGGGTGGTTGTAGCGACAGAGGCGCAGCGCGTCGGAGGCGCTGGGGGCCGGCATCACGCCGAAGCGGTCGGCCGAGAGGTGCTCACACAGCAGGTCGAGGGTTACCTCGTCGTCCTCGCAGACGACGAGACTGGCGATCTCTTCTCTTTGGGGCAGCATGTCGAGCTAAGTCCCAGGGGCCGAAAACTCTCCCCCCTCCCCCGCGGGAATCTCCAAAACTGCGGAAGCTCCGCGACACCAGAGGACCCGGCGCGGCGGCACCCGGCGGTGCGCGTCGATGATCCGTCCAGCCTCGTCGAGGAAGAAGACGTCGAGCTCGAAGTGCATGCCGAAGGTGTGGACGCTCGAGCAGCGCGGGATCAGCAGGCCGGGCCCGGCCTCGTCCCGGTCGCGGAAGGCGAGCCCGCGCAGACGGGTTCGGAAATCCTTTGCAACGGGGATGGGTGCACGACCGTGATCCACCTCCGTATAAGTCACGAGGGTCGGCACCTCTCCCCCTCTCTTAGGCTCTGACCATGGCCGAGAAGCCGAAGGTCGCCGTCTTCAGCCCCAACCCGATGGTCTCGATCGCGATCGAGTCGTTCAGCGCCGACGGGGGCGACGACATCCACATCCACCCGGCCGGCCAGGGCGTCTGGGTGGCGCGGATGGCGGCCGAGCTGGGGGCCGAACCGGTTCTCTGCGGGTTCATCGGCGGCGAGGTCGGCACCGTCCTGCGGCCGCTGCTGGAGGAGATGTCGGTCGAGCTGCGCCTGGTCGAGACGGCGGAGGCGAGCGGCGCCTACATCCACGACCGCCGCAGCGGCGAGCGCAAGCCGCTCTCCCAGAGCGCCGCGCTTCCCGCTTCGCGGCACGAGGTCGACGAGCTCTTCTCGGTCACCATCGCCGCCGCGCTCGACTGCGACCTGCTCGCCGTCTGCGGCCCCTACCCGGAGAACACGGTGCCGCTGGAGCTCTACGGCAGCCTCGTCGCCGACGTCAAGTCGAACGGCGTGCCGGTGATCGTCGACCTTTCCTCGCCGCGACTCGACAGCGCCCTCGAGGGCAAGCCGGATCTGGTCAAGATCAACGACTGGCAGCTCGCGGGCTTCATCTCCGACGCGGTCGACACCGAGGAGCGGACCCGGCGGGCGGTCGACAGGCTGCTGGAGAAGGGCGCCGAGGCGGCGATCATCACTCGCGCCGGCGAGCCGGCGATGGCGGTGCGCGACGGCCGCATCTGGGAGTTGACGCCACCCAAGTTCGAGCGCGGCGCCCGCGAGGGCTGCGGCGACTCGATGATGGGAGCGCTGGCGGCGACGATCGCCGCGGGGCGCGACTGGGAGGACGTGCTGCGGCTCAGCGCCGCCGCGGGCGCGACCAACTTCCTCCGCAGCGGCCTCGGCACTGGTTCCCGCGCAGTGATCGAAGAACTGGCGCCACGCGTCCGACTGCGCGAGCTCGAATAACGACTCCGAGATTTAGGGGGCTATAACCCCCACAACCTCGGAGTCGCTTCAGAGCTGAGGCTCGAAGGGCACCTCGAGCGGGTCGCCGTCGACGATCGCTCGGGGGGCGGTCTCGGCGATCCACTCGATAAGGGGCGCGAGGACCTCGACCTCGCGCAGCATCTCCAGCGCCGGGGAGATCCGCACCGGACGGCCGCCCAGGACCGTGTGGGCGTCGCTGCTGAGGACATGGACGAGGCCGCGTTCGGCCATCGCCAGCATCCCCTTCGCCATCTCCTCGCGGAGGAAGAAGTCGGCGGTCGCCTGGATCAGCGCCCCCTCCGTCACCAGCGCCGCCATCCGCTCGAACATGTCGTGGGAGAGATGACGCTCGGGATGGGCGATCAGCGTCCGGTGGCCGCGTTCGGCCAGATGGGCGACCCGCCGCAGCAGGCTGTCGTCAAGCGGCCCGGGCGCCGGCTCGAGCAGGATCCACCTGCCGCTCCCCAGCGAGACTCGCGAGAGCTCCTCCTCACCCAGGTCCTCGACCGCGGTCTCCGCCACCTCGCCCCCCTGGAGGATCTTCACCGCGACCAGTTCCCGCTCCAGCCGCTCGTTCAGCCCGTGCACCCGCGCCGCCAGCTCCTCGATCCGCACGTCGTGGTCGTGGCGGATGTGCGGGGTGGCGCAGACAGCCTCGATCCCGTCCGCCTCGGCCTGCCGCGCCATCGCCACGCTGTCGTCGGCATCGCGCGCCCCGTCGTCGATCGCGTCGAGGATGTGGCAGTGCAGGTCGATCACGGCGCTCTTCCAAGCTATACCCCCCTGGCGGACCTTCAGCGGTGCAACCAACCGTCCAAGGTGCAACCGCACGTTCAGACACCGGCCCGAGCGGGCACGCCTCTACGATGATCGGCAAGATCATGGCCCTGTTCACGCCGGGCTTGCGTGAACGGGATGGCTTCAACTCATGGATAAGAAAGCGACCCGCAGAGGGAATTACGAGTCTGGCTCCGACTACGTGTTGGAGTACGGCGAGCTCCGCTTCGCCTTCAACGAGGAGGACTTCGGCCAGCGCGTCGAGCAGGCGGCGGTGAAGCTGCGCTTCGTCGACCAGGGCCTGAGCGGCGAGGAGCTCGACGACCTGCTCGACCTCGCGGTCAGCGGCGAGATCGCCGAGCCCTCCTCCGCGCTCGGCGAGCACATCAACGAGAACTGGGAGGACCTGGTCGGTCCCTCCAACCGCAGCCTCGTCCACTGGATCCGCCGCCTTGTCTTCCGCGGCGCCTGGCTCGACCAGCGGGTCAAGGAGGGTGAGCTCGACGTCGTCTTCGACGAGCGCACCCAGACCTTCGGCTACGTCCAGCCGGACCGCAGTGACGAGCTGATCGAGCTCAGCAAAGAGCCGTCGTGGCGGCGCATCGCCTACCGGCGTTAGTCGGCCGGGCGCTCTAGAGCAGCGACCACCGTCAGCGAACCGCCGCCCTGCGTGCCCTGCTCGCGGCCGGCGTCGAAGAACTCCTTCGCGGCCTCGGCGTCGCCGTGGGCCTCGCCGAGGCGGGTGAGGGAGTCGACGAGGAGGATCACGTCTTCGCCCTTGCCGGCGCGGGCCGCGGCCTGGGCCAGGGCGTCGCTGGCGTGACGAGGCTGCCCGGCGGAGACGATCTCCGCCTGCGGGGCGTCGCGCTTCCAGTCGGCGAGCTCCTCGGGGCTGGGGTCGATCAGCAGGACGACGGGGTCGGGGCCCTTGGAGTCGGCGGAGAGGTCGGCGGCGACCGTGCGCAGCAGCTCCGTGCAGCCCTCGCGGGTCTCGGCGAAGACGAGCGCCTGGCGACCGGCCTCGGGGGGCAGCAGCAGGGTCTGCAGGGTCACGCCCTTGGCGCGGCGGCCGAAACGGCGACGGCGACGGCGCGGACGCGAGGGCTCGGCAGCCTGCTCGGAGCGCGCAGTCGGCTCCGGCGCAGGCTCGCGCTCGGGCGCCTTCTCGGGACGCTCGCGCCGAGCGCGCGGTTTCTCCTCGCGCTCCTCCTTGTCCTTCTCGGCCTCTTTGGAAACCGGCGTGGAGTCGGTGCGGCCGCTTCTGCGTCGGCGAGGCGGGCGCTCCCGCCTTTCAGAGGTCTTGGCAGCACCCCCGTTGCCGTTCTCTCCCGCGAGCCGGTCGATCAGCTCGCTCTTGGTCAGCATCCGGTACTTCTCGACGCCGGCCTCGGCGGCAAGCAGGTGCAGGTCGGACAGGTGTTTCTTCTCTAGCTCGGCTTTGGTCATCGGGCGGCAGGTTATTCAACCGACAGGATCGGCAGCGGGGTCGACCCCCTCTTGCGCCGCAACCTCGAGCCACGCCTCGGCCTCGCGCGAGCGCTGCCGCCGCGACCAGCCCAGCTCGGCCCCGAGCACGTCGGCCACCGGGCGCACCGCCTTCGCCGAGCGCAGTTCGGGCGCCGCGAGGATCCCCAGGCGGGTGCGGCGCAGGAGCACGTCGGCGACGCTGCGCGCCTGCTCGGCCCGTGCCGCCTGCGCCACCTCGGCCAGCAGGTCGGGGCGACCGGGGACGATCGGCGCCGCCAGCTTCGGCTCGGCGCGGGCGATCTCGAGCACCTTGCGGGCGGCGTGCCCGTAGCGGAAGGCGAGTTGCTCGGTCGCCTCCTCTCCCACGCCCGCGGGCGCCTCCAGGTCGCCGGGCCGGGCCAGCATCCCGAGCGGGATCTCGTGCGTGTGGCAGGGCGCCTCACGCCCCTCGCGCTCGACCAGGCGGTCGACCGTCTGCTTCGCCATCCGCCGCCAGGTGGTGAGCTTGCCGCCGGTGATCGTCAGCATCCCCGAGCTGGTCTCGTAAAGCTCGGCTTTGCGGGAGATGTCGACCGACTTGCGCGGGTCGCCGGTCGAGATCAGCGGCCGCACCCCGGCGTAGGCGCCGACCAGGTCCGACTCGCCCAGGGAGGTGCCGAAGAAATCATTTACAGCCCCGAGTAGATAGGCGACGTCGTCCTCGGCCGGGCGCGGGTGCGTGGTGTCGCCGTCGAAGTCGTTGTCGGTGGTGCCGACCAGGGTGCGCCCGTACCAGGGCAGGGAGAAGATCATCCGCCCTTCGCCGGCCGGGACGATGCAGGCGGCCTTGCCCATCGGCAGGTCGGCCTGGTCGATCAGCAGGTGGGTGCCGCGGCTGGGCGAGATCCGCGGCACGTCCTCCTCCCCCAGCAGCTCCTCCGGCCGCACCTGGTCGGCGAAGACGCCGGTGGCGTTGACGACGCTGTCGGCGCCCACCTCGATCCGCTCGCCCGACTCCGCCTCGACGAAGGCGACCCCTGTCGCCTTGCCGTTCTGCGAGAGCACCTCGGTCACCTCGGCGCCGTTCAGCATCACCGCGCCGAAGCGCTCGGCCTCGCCGAGGACGGTGAAGACGAGGCGGACGTCGTCGGTCTGACAGTCGTAGAAGAGGTAGGCGTCGTTGGGTTCGCGGGCGGCCAACGCCGGCACCAGCTCCAGGACCTCGTCGCGGTCGATCGTGCGGTGGCGGTCGGGGGACCAGTAGCTGTCCTCTTCCTCTTCGCGGGCGGCGCGGCGCTCGCGGCGGCTGCGACCGCTGCGCGTCGTCGCCATCACGTCGTACATGTTGAGGCCGAGGCCGAGTTTGCGATCGCGGCGCTCCTCGCCGAGGGCGGCGACGAGGAACGGGGTCGGGTAGACGAGGTGCGGGGCGAGCCGGACCATCAGCGCCCGCTCGACCAGCGCCTCGCGAACCAGGCCGAGGTCGAAGTTCTGCAGGTAGCGGAGGCCGCCGTGGACCATCTTCGAGGAGCGGCTGGAGGTGCCGACGGCGTAGTCGCCGCGCTCCAGCAGGGCGACCGAGTAGCCGCGCGAGGCGGCGTCGAGGGCGACGCCGGCGCCGGTGATGCCGCCGCCGATCACCACCACCTCGAAGTGCTTGCCGGCGATCTCCTCGATGGCCCGCGCGCGCGTCAGCATCAGTCGAGGTAGGTCGTGGTCTGGTCGGCGCCGGGACGCGCGGGGGCGGGCTTCTCCTGGCGGGGGTGGCCGAGGTGGAGGAGGCCGACGAAGCGCTCCTCCTCGGGCAG
>Ga0157372_10008020_pt1 | contig 11231 bp, 10 predicted proteins | sample C55metaG_FD_115307 | JGI IMG/M metagenome (GOLD analysis project Ga0157372, IMG submission 115307) | Corn rhizosphere microbial communities from Kellogg Biological Station, Michigan, USA - C5-5 metaG | ecosystem: Host-associated > Plants > Roots > Rhizosphere > Soil | place: USA: Michigan...
CGCGTCCAGGTCGAGCACTGCGTGACCGAGATGGTCACCGGCATCGACATCGTCCGCGAGCAGGTCCTGGTCGCCGCCGGCGAGTCGCTCTCGATCGCCCAGGAGGACGTGAGCCTGAACGGGTGGTCGATCGAGTGCCGGATCAACGCCGAGGCGGCGCACAAGAAATTCGCCCCCGCCCCGGGCCCGATCGGCGACTCCTACCGCGAGCCCTCCGGTCCCGGCGTCCGCGTCGACTCCGGCGTCGAGGGTGGCTCCGAGGTGACGCCGATGTACGACCCGATGGTGGCCAAGCTGATCGTCTGGGACGTCGACCGCGAGAAGGCGACCCGCCGCATGCTGCGGGCGCTCGGCGAATACGACTCCGGCGGCCTCACCACCCTGATCCCCTTCCACGAAGCGATCCTCGCCACCGAGCAGTGGGCGCGCGGGGAGACCTGCCGCGACCTGATGGAGGACCGGGAGTGGCTGAAGACGACCGCTCCCGCCGACGCCAAACCGCCTGAGCCGAGTGAGGAGGGCGGCGAAGTCGTCAGCCGCGACTACAAGGTCGAGGTCTCCGGCAAGCTCTTCGACGTCAAGGTGATCGGCGAGGCCCCTGCAGGCGGCGTCGCCGCCCCGGCCGGCGGCGGCGGCGGTAAGAAACCGCCGAAACGCGAGCGCAAAGGCGGCAGCGGCCCCAGCGCCTCCAGCGACGCCCTCCCCTCGCCCCTCCAGGGCACCGTCCTCAAAGTAGCCGTCGAGCAAGGCGCCGAGGTGAACGAGGGCGACCTGATCTGCGTGATCGAGGCGATGAAGATGGAGAACGAGATCACCGCCCACCGCAGCGGCAAAGTAGAAGAGCTGAACGTCACCGAAGGCGCCGCAGTCTCCGCCGGCGACACCCTCGCCGTCATCAAATAGCCCTTCCGACTTTCTCCCCATCAGGACGGGGCAAGAATCGGAAGCGCCGTTAACTGCCAAGCGAGCAAACGGCCTGCGAGGCGGGGAGGGTGAGCCTCTCCAGACACTCAACAACGAGCCATAGGCGAGCTTGTGTCTGGAGAGGCTCACCCTCCCCAGCCCACCCCTAAGCGGTCCGTTTGTGATGCCGTTTTTCTTCGCGTTCCTTCTGTTTCCGCCGTTCTTCTTCGCGCCGTTCCTTGTCGACCTTGCGCTGCTCTTTCTGGGTCAGCGGGAAGGGCGGGGCGGGTTCGCGGCAGGTGTGGCCGACGCAGGCCTCGAGGCGGACCAGCTCGGCGTGGAGGTAGGCGCGGATCGGGAAGTAGTTGGGGACGCGGACGATGTTGTTGAGCTCGTAGGGGTCTTTGGTGATGTCGTAGAGCTCCTTCTCGCCGTCGGGCCACTCGATGTACTTGTAAGGGCCGAGGCGGATTCCCTCGTAGTCCTTGGGCGGCGCGACGATCGAGGCTTTGGCGCCGGCGCCGGAGGCGCGTCTGCGGCGCGGCTTCAGCTCTTTGACTACGCGCTGGGCGGTCGGTTCGCCGTTGGCTTCGACGTCGTTGGTCTCGACGAAGGACTCGAACAGGATCGGCCGCCGCGTCCGCAGGCTGGGGTCGCGGAAGAAGGGCACCAGCGATTGGCCGTCGACGCTTTTGTCCGGCGTCACCCCGGCCAGTTCGAGGACGGTCGGGGCGATGTCGATGTTCGCCGCCAGCTCTCCGGTCGAGGTGTCGGGTTTGATCCCCGGCCCCCGCATCAGGAACGGCAGGTGGGTGGCCGGCTCGTAGGCGAGGAACTTGCCGCCGGTGAGACGGTGCTCGCCATAGAAGAAGCCGTTGTCGGAGGTGAAGATGACGTAGGTGTTGCGCAGCCGGTGCAGGCCGCCGAGGGTGTCGATCACCGTTTTCACCCCGTCATCGATTGCCCGCAACGAGGCCAGCGCCTTCTGGTAGTAGACGCGGTAGGTGTGTATTTCTTCCGGTGACAGATAGGGCGCTTCGCGGATGAATTTCGGCTTGTCGTTGACGTTCCCCTCGTTGAAACCCTGCGAGCGGCTGTGTGGGTAGGGGGCGCCGTCGAAGAGGGTGTAGTGGCGCGGCGCCGGCTCCGGCCCGGCGGGTCGACGGAAGTCACCGTGCGGGGCGGTGTAGTCGAGCTGCAGGTAGAAGGGCTGTTCCGGCGGGGTCCCGCTCAGCTCTTCGTAGGCGATGCGGCTGAGCACGTCGGTCTCGTACAGGCACGGTTTGTTTTCGATCGTCGAGGTAGGGCAGCCGAAGTAGTCGCGTTCGCCGTATTCGCGCGTGTCCCAGCTGCCGGAGTCGCCGAAGGGCCCGTCGATCGAGCCGTTGTCGTTGAGCGTGTAGCCGTAGTAGTAGTGGTGGGTGTCGGCGTTCTCCACCGTGTGCCAGGCGCTCCAACCGGGCGGCACGTCGAGGCCGGTGTCGTACGGTTCGTCGCCGTAGCCGTTGAGGAACTTGCCGATGTGGATCGTCCGGTATCCCGCTCCCTGCAGCCAGGTGGCGAGGTTGTGGGTGAAGGCACCGCGGGACTTGAAGCCGCTGTAGCCGCCGTTGGGCTGGACGTTGCCGCGGACGTTGTGGTTGTGCGCGTAGCGGCCGGTCAGCAGGCTGACGCGCGACGGGCAGCAGAGGGGATAGGAGACGTAGTAGCGGTTGAAGGTGATGCCGCGCCCGGCGATCAGCGAGAGCGTGTTCGGCATCGCCGGGATTTCGACCCCGCCGGCGTTGAAGACCGAATACAGCTGGTCGAGCGTCTCGTCGTCGGTCTGGATCACGACGAAGCTGGGGTGTTCCGGCGGGAAGGCCGAGGACCTGGCGGCGCCGGCGCTCTGCGCGTTGGCCAGGACCAGCCCCGCGAGCAACAGCAGCAGGCTCGCGGCAACGGCGAGCCGCGCCGAAGCGTGCATACGGGAGCGACTGGGATGTCGAGCGAGCATCTGCATCGATCAATGCCGGGGTGGCTACCCCCGAAACCGGTACCTAACGCTTGAGTTGCGGCGTGAACGCTAGAAGACGCTCAGGACGCGCCGAGCTTTTTGACGGCTTCGCGGAAGTTTTTGACCGTGGCGCTGGGGGCTTTGCGCCCTTCCAGTTTCTCGCCGTGGCGGTTGACCCAGATCACCGGCACGTTCATCTTCAGCACCGGCGCGATGTCGGTCGTGTAGTCGCAGCCGATGTGGAGCCAGCCTTTCTTGCCGCCGATCCGCCGCGCGCACTCTTTGAAGTGGACGGGGTCGGGCTTGTAGCTGCGCACCTGCTGCGCGGTGACGACGAGGTCGAGTTCGGTCCGCAGATGTCGGCGCGAGATCCCCAGCAGTTTGTCGTCGACGTTGGAGACGATCCCGATCTCATACTTTTTCCCCAGCCGGTCCATCGCCGCGTTGGCCTCGCGGAACGGCATCCAGTAGGCGACGCTGTTGGGCAGGAACTGGGCCCGCGAGGGCTCCACTTCCCAGCCGATCTCACCGGCGACTTTGACGATCGTCCGCCGCAGCACCTCGGCGTAGAGCTCGTAGGAGCCGGCCATGATTTCGGCTTGGACTTCCATGAAGCGGGCGAGGAACGGCTCTTCTTCGAAGCTGAAGCCGTCTTTGGTTGCCTCTTTCTTGCAGGCCTCGACGATGCCTTTCTCCCAATCGATCAGGGTGCCGTAGCAGTCGGTGGTTACCCATTTGACGGTTTTGAGACTTGGGAGGGGCATGAGCGAGCGCGGCATTATGTCATTCGGGTAGTCTGCCGCGTCGCGCTCCCCGGGCGCAGACCTCAGATATGGACCTCCTCGAGTACCAGGGCAAGCAGCTTTTCGCCAAGCACGGCATCCCCGTGCCCAGCGGCGAGGTCGCCGACACGGTCGAGGAGGCGGTCGCCGCGGCGGAGCGGATCGGCTACCCGTGCGCGATCAAGGCACAGGTCCTGATCGGCGGCCGCGGCAAGGCGGGCGGGATCAAGATCGCCCAGAACGCCGAGGAGGCGCGCGCCCACGCCGACGCGATCCTCGGCATGGACATCGTCGGCCCCCACGGCGAGGGCCCCTTCCGCGTCGACCAGGTCTGGATCGAGGGCGGCTCCGACATCGCCGAGGAGTACTACGCCTCGGTCATCCTCGACCGCGGCGAGAAGAAGCTGCTGGCGATGGTCTCCGCCAAAGGCGGGATGGACATCGAGGCGGTCGCGGCGGAGGACCCCGATGCGCTGGTCAAACGGCACATCGACCCGACCCGTGAGTTCACCGCGGCCGACGCGCGCTCGATCGTCGCCGACGCCGGGCTCGCCGAGGACGCGCTCGACCAGGCCGCCGAGGCGCTGGTGAAGCTGGCCGAGGTGGCGCGCGAGGAGGACGCGAGCCTGATCGAGGTCAACCCGCTGATCGTCACCGCCGGCCGCGACGTCGTCGCCCTGGACTCGAAGGTGACGATCGACGGCAACGCCCTCTTCCGCCACCAGGACCTGGCCGAGATCGCCGACACCGTCGACGACCCGCAGGAGCAGATGGCGAAGGAGAAGGGCCTCACCTACGTCAAGCTCGACGGCAACGTCGGCATCCTCGCCAACGGCGCCGGCCTCTGCATGTCGACGCTCGACGTCGTCGCCCAGGCCGGCGGCGCGCCCGCCAACTTCCTCGACGCCGGCGGCGGTTCCAAAGCCGAGGCGATCGTCAACGCGCTGGAAGTGATCAAGAGCGACGAGAAGGTCACCGCGATCCTCTTCAACATCTTCGGCGGCATCACCCGCTGCGACGAGATCGCCAACGGGATCGTCACTGCTTCGGGCCAGATCGACCTCGGCATGCCGCTTGTGGTGCGCCTCGACGGGACCAACTCGGAGGAGGGGCTGAAGATACTCGCCGAAGCCGACCTGCCCAACCTGCACCAGGAGAAGACGATGCTCGACGCGGCCCGCCGCGTCGTCGAGCTCGCCGGGAGCGCCTCGTGAGCATCATCGTCGACAGGCAGACCAAGCTCGCCGTCTCCGGCCTGACCGGGCGCGAGGGCTCCTTCCACGGGCTGCGCAACAAGGCCTACGGGACCGACTTGGTCGCCGGGGTCACGCCCGGCAAGGGCGGGCAGGACGTCGAGGGCGTGCCGGTCTTCGACACGATCGCCGACGCCGTCACCGAGGCGGGCGCAAACACTTCGATGATCTTCGTCCCCGCCCGCTTCGCCGCGGCGGCTATCGACGAGGCCATTGATTCAGGCGTGGAGACGGTGATCGCGATCACCGAGGGGATCCCCGTCCTCGACATGCTGAACACGTACTGGAAGGCGAAGGAGGCCGGGGTGCGGCTGATCGGCCCGAACTGCCCCGGCGTGCTCTCGCCCGGCAAGGCCAACGTCGGCATCATCCCCGCCCAATTCTTCGACCCGGGCCCGATCGGCGTCGTCTCCAAGAGCGGCACCCTGACCTACCAGATCGGCAACGAGCTGAAGCAGGCCGGGACCGGCAACTCCTCGATCGTCGGCATCGGCGGCGACCCGATCGTCGGCTCCGACTTCATCGACATCCTCACCATGTACGAGGCCGACCCCGACACCGAGCTGATCGTGATGGTCGGCGAGATCGGCGGCGACGCCGAGGAGCGGGCGGCCGAGTTCATCGCCTCCGACATCAGCAAGCCCGTCGTCGCCTACATCGCCGGCTTCACCGCGCCTCCCGGCAAGCAGATGGGCCACGCCGGCGCGATCATCTCCGGCTCCTCAGGCACCGCCCAGGCGAAGAAAGACGCGCTAGAAGCGAAGGGCGTGCGGGTCGGCGAAAGCCCGACCGAGACGGCGGCGATCGCCGCCGAAATGCTGCGCTCGCTGTAGTCGGCTCAAGGTCAGGGCTGCGCGAGCAGTGCTCGGAGCTCTGCGGCGACCTGCCGCGCTTCGCTGTCCAGGCGGCGGTGGGTGATGCGGATCGTCCGGTAGCCGGCGAGCAGGAGCTTGGGGTCGCGAGCGCGGTCGCGCTCGAAGGCAGCGCGGTGGCCGTGGTGTTCCCAGCTGTCGAGCTCGACGATGAGCTTCGCTGCGGGCCAGAGCGCGTCGACCTCGTGGCCGAGGACGAGGACGTTCTGGGCCGGGGCCGGGAGGCCGTACTCCCGCAGGAATTCGACGAAGCGGATCTCCAGCGGCGACCGACCTTCGGCCGGCGCGCCGAGCTCGGTCAGCAGGCGACGAACGGGCCGCAGCGTCCGCCGCCCGCGACCGCGCTCGCAAATCGACTCCAGCTCGCGCAGCCGCAACAGGTTTCGTCTGTCGGCCGCTTCGGCGCCCCTCTTCAGCTCCTCGTATGGAGCCACTTCGGCGAAGTCGAAGAGCGTGCGCGCGACCGTCGTCACCGGGATCCCCTCGTGGGCCGTCGCTTCCTCCGGCTGCAGCTTGCAGCGGTGGATCCAGATCCCTTCCCGCCGCCGGATCCCCTGCCGCCCACATGCAGCGGTCACGTGGATCGGTCCCCTCCGCCGACGCCTAAGCCCCCACAGGACGGCCGCAGATTGGTGGCTGAGCACAGCGCCAGGTCCATACGCCAAGACCGCCGCCCACCAATACCCCCGCCGCGGGACTCGCTTATGGCCAACGGCAAACACCTCCCCGTGAATTGAACTGAGCCGCCCCTCGGAGAATGCGGCCTCGATGGCCTTTCTCCCAAATCCGAGTGTGGATAGCTGGTGCCGCGCCACGACCCCGTGCTGCCGCGTCGCAAGCTGCATCAACGCCCGCTCTCGCTCCCTCCTCGGCCGACGTGTCTGACTTCCTGCCCCCATACGAGGGTCTTAAGTCAGACACGCCTGGTGGTTCTCCCCCCGGGCGGCTCGAGATGGCGGGACGGTGGGGCTACGTCCACGCTTGTTGGGGAAAATCGCGGGGTCGGCGGCGTTGCTAGGGTCGGGACGTATGGCTGGTGACACGATTTCGTTTGCGCGCGGGGCTCCCAGCGCCGACATCCTTCCCCACGAGCAGGTGCGGGAGGCGGCGTCGCGGGCGCTTGCTTCAGACTGGGAAACGGCGCTGTCTTATGGGGTCGGGATCGGTCATCCGGGGCTCTGCCGGTGGGTGGCGGAGCGGCATGGGGACCTCGATCCTGCGCAGGTGATGATCACCAACGGCTCGCTCGAGGCGGGGGCGATGCTCTTTCAGCATCTGCTCGGGCCGGGCGACCGGGTCGCGGTCGAGCAGCCGAGCTACGACCGCACCCTGCTCCTGCTGCAGCAACTCGGGGTCGAGCTGGTGCCGATCTCGCTGGAGGCCGACGGGCTCAACCTGGGGGAGCTGGAAGCGGCGCTCGACGACGGGCCGCTGAAGTTCGCCCACGTCATCCCCAACGCCCACAACCCGGCCGGCTGCACGCTCTCGGTGGAGAAGCGGCGACGCCTGGTCGAGCTCGCCGCCGAGCACGACTTCTGGATCTTCGAGGACGACCCCTACCGCGAGCTGCCCTTCGAGGGAGAGCCGCTGGAGACGATGCTCTCGATGGACCAGGCGGGCAAGGTCGTCCACGCCTCCTCCTTCTCGAAGACGGTCAGCCCCGGCGTCCGCGTCGGCTACCTCGCCGGGCCGGTCGACGAGATCAAGAAGCTGGCGAAAAAGGCAAACGAGACCTACATCTCGCCCAACATGCTGGCCGAGTCGATCGTCCTGGAGCTCTGCCGCAGTGGCGAGCTCGACCGCAACATCGATTTCGTCAAAGGCGAGCTGAAGGCGCGCTGCGACGCGCTCGTCTCGGCGCTGGGCGAGCAGATCCCCGAGGCCGAGTTCGTCGTCCCCGGCGGCGGCTACTTCCTCTGGCTCGACCTCGCCGAGGGCACCGACAGCGCCGCCCTCCTGGCCGAGGCGAAGAACCACGGCGTCACCTTCGTCGCCGGCCCCGACTTCATGCTCGCGGACGGGGCCCGAAGCCTGCGCCTGTCGTTCGCGCCGGTCCCGGCGGACAAGGCGGCGGAGGGCGTGAAGCGGATCGCCGCGGCGCTCGCGCAGATTCGCGCGGGCAGCCCGGCATAGGTAGAGGGCCGAGGAGGTGACCCCCTCCAGACACCGCTCGCCAATGGCTCGCGGTGAGTGTCTGGAGGAGGTCACCCTTCTCGCCTCGCTCAGTCATGCGGGGTGGGCGTGGCGGCGGAGCGCAATGCGCCAGCTGAGGCGATGACGACCAGGCCGATTGCGACGACTTCGAGTGCAGCGAGGTCCTGGGAGAGGGCGAGGAAGCCGATCGCTGCCGCTACCGCGGGCTCCAGGCTCATCAGCACGCCGAAGACCGCCTGCGGCAGGCGGCGCAGGGCCTCCATCTCGGCCGCGTAGGGGATCGCGGTGCTGAGGACGCCGACGGCGGCGCCTGCTGCGAGCGTCGAGGCTGCAAGGAGGTCGGTGCCGCCCTGGACGATTCCGAGCGGGGCGACCATCACGGCCGAGATCACCGCCGCCAGCGTCGCCCCGCCCATCCCGGGCGCGAGCGCGCCGACCCGGGCGCTGAGGAGGATGTAGGCGGCCCAGAAGCCGCCGGCGGTCAGCGCCAGGACGACGCCGAGCGTGTCGACTCCCCCGCTGCCGGTGCCGTCGGAGAGCAGGACGATCCCGACCGCGGCCAGCAGCGCCCAGAGGACGTCGCGCCGGCGGCGAGAGCCGAAGACGGCGACGCCGAGCGGGCCGACGAACTCGAGCGTGACCGTGATCCCCAGCGGCAGCCGGTCCAGCGCCGCGTAGAAGAAGAGGTTGACCGCCGCGACCGAGACGCTGAGCAGCCAGACGTCGCGGTGCGGCCACTCGCGCGTGCGCAGCGGCGCCCCGCGGGTCAACAAGAGCAGCGCCAGCGCCCCGAACCCGGCCCGCAGGAAGACCGCGCCCGCCGGCCCGACCGAGTCGAAGAGGCCGGTCGCCAGCGCCGCCCCGCTCTGCACCGAGACGATCGAGCCCACCACCAGCAGCGCCGCTCCCCTGGTCCGGGCGCCGCTCACGGGGGTGGTCGAGGTGGTTGCCATCGGCGGATTTTGATCCACCCCGGCCGCGGTCCCCGTAGGTGGGGGCAAGCAAACGACCAGGAGGCGACGAAGCGATGGCAGACATCAAACAGCTGGCAGGGCCCCAATCGAGGCGCAGGTTCCTGGCGGTCGGCGGTGGCTCCACCGCGCTTGCCGCCTTCCTCGCCGCCTGCGGCAGCGACAGCAGCAGCATGACCAGCACGACCTCGACGGGCGGCGGCAAGAGCGAAACGGCCGAATTCGGCAAGGGCGACGTCGGCATCCTCAACTACGCGCTCACGCTCGAGTACCTGGAGACCGCCTTCTACAAGGACGTCGTCGCGAGCGGCCTCTTCAAGGGCTCCGACCTGGCGGCGATCCGCAAGTTCGGCCAGGAGGAGGCCGAACACGTCGAAGCGCTGACCCAGGCGGTGAAGTCGCTCGGCGGCAAGCCCGCCCCCGAACCGAAGACCGAATTCCCGCTGAAGAGCGCCAAGTCGGTGCTGGAACTGGCAGGGACGGTCGAGAACCTCGGCGCCGCCGCCTACCTCGGCCAGGCGGCGAACATCGAGAGCCCGGAAGTGCTGGCGAGCGCGCTGGCGATCCACAGCGTCGAGGGCCGCCACGCGGCGGCGCTGAACACGCTGCTGGGCGAATCGGTCACCCCCGACGGCGCCTTCGCGGTGCCCGCCGACGTGCCGACCGTCCTCAAGTCCGTCGAACCCTTCATCGTCGGCTGAGCCGGCGCGAAAGCGAAAGGAGCAGAGCAATGAATGACCAACAGCTCACGAATCCGGAGCTCGCCGCCGTCCAGGTCGACGAGGACAGCGAGGACTTCTCCCGCAGCGAGGTGCTGCTGAAGGGGGCGCTGGCGGCGGGTGCCGTCTACGGCACCCTCGCGGTCGGCCCCTACGTCCGCAAGGCGCTGGCGATGAACGGCGGCGGCGACGTCGAAATCCTCAACTTCGCCCTCACCCTCGAGTACCTGGAGTCGACGTTCTACGAAGAAGCGAAGAGCCGGGCGAAGGCGAGCGGCGAACTGAAGAGCCTCGTCGATCTTCTCGCCAAGGACGAGATGCAGCACGTCGAAGCGCTGGAAGGGACGATCAAGAAACTCGGCGGCAAGCCGGTCGCGGAACCGAAGTTCGACTTCGCCTACAGTGGCACCAGCGGCTTCCTCAAGCTGGCGCAGACCTTCGAGGACACGGGGGTCAGCGCCTACAACGGTGCCGCGCCGATGATCAAGTCGAAAGAAGTGCTGACGGCGGCCGGCAGCATCGTCCAAGTCGAGGCGCGCCACGCGGCGGCGATCCGGCTGCAGAACAAGGAAGAACCCTCGCCGGCGGCCTTCGACCCGCCGCTCGACGAAGCGCAGGTGCTGAAGGCGGTCGAACCGTTCATCGTCTAGGAATCGGGTAGCGGGTCGGCGAAGACGAAAGCGATGGCGGTGCGGCGAGAGAAGGCGGAGCGACTGGCCGACGAGGAGCTGATGCCCCTCGTCGGTCGCAAGGACCCCGAGGCGTTCGAGGTCCTCTACGACCGCCACGGCGGCGTCGCCTACTCGCTCGCCTACCGGATCGTCGGCAACCGCGCCGCCGCCGAGGAAGTGACCCAGGAGGCGTTCATCTCGGTCTGGCGCAGCGGCGCCCGCTTCGACGCCGCCCGCGGCAGCGTCCGCTCCTGGCTGCTCAGCGTCGTCCGCAACCGGGCGATCGACTTCCTCCGCAGCAAGGCCGGTAAGGCGCCGAAACTCGACTTCGACGACGACTCGGCGCTGGAGCAGCGCCCGGCGGCGGAGCGGACCGAGGAGGAGGCGCTGCGGCGCGAGACCGCGGGCGAGATCCGCGGTGCGCTCGGCAGGCTGCCGGGGGAGCAGTCGAAGGTGATCGAGCTCGCCTATTTCGGCGGCTTCAGCCACTCGGAGATCGCCGAGATCCTCAGCCTGCCGATGGGCACGGTGAAGGGGCGGATGCGGCTCGGCTTGGAGAAGATCAGGGGAGAGCTGGCGGAGGGCTTGGCATGAACGGCAGCGATCACAACAACTGGAGCGAGGACCTCGCCGCCTACATGCTCGGGGCGCTGGAGCCGGGCGAAGCGGCCGGGTTCGAGCGGCACCTGGAGGGCTGCGAACGCTGCCAGGCGGAGCTGCGCTGGTTCGAGCCGGCGGTGCAGACGCTGCCGGAGTCGATCGAGCGGCAGGAGCCGCCGCGCTCGTTGCGGGAGAACCTGATGGCCGAGGTGCGGGCGGACCTCCGCCCGGCGAAGAAGCCGCGCCCGCGGTGGTCTTGGCGACCGGCGGTGGCCTTCGCCGCCATGGTCCTGGTGGTCGCCGCGGTCGC
>Ga0157372_10008021_pt1 | contig 11230 bp, 4 predicted proteins | sample C55metaG_FD_115307 | JGI IMG/M metagenome (GOLD analysis project Ga0157372, IMG submission 115307) | Corn rhizosphere microbial communities from Kellogg Biological Station, Michigan, USA - C5-5 metaG | ecosystem: Host-associated > Plants > Roots > Rhizosphere > Soil | place: USA: Michigan...
GATCCAGCCCATGATCCTGCGCCTGGACGCAATGGCGCGCCACCCGGCCGGGCAGCGGCGGGTTGTAGAGAACGGTCGAGAGGTCGATACCGCGCGCTTTCCAGTGGTTCACCGCCGGCTGCATGTCAAGCATGTCGACACGGCCGACCACATCGTCGAACTTCTTGAAGCCGAGCTCGGCCATGTACTGGCGCACTTGCTCGGCAACAAAGAAGAAATAATTGATAACGTGCTCAGGCTTGCCGGCAAACTTCTTGCGCAGCTCGGGATCTTGTGTGGCAATGCCGACCGAACAAGTGTTGAGATGGCACTTGCGCAGCATGATGCATCCAAGGGTAACGAGCGGGGCGGTGGAGAAGCCGAATTCTTCCGCGCCGAGCAATCCGGCAATCACCACGTCGCGACCGGTCTGCAGCTTGCCGTCGGTTTGCACACGAATGCGGCTGCGCAGGTCGTTCATGAGCAGAACCTGTTGGGTTTCGGCCAAGCCAAGCTCCCAGGGAATGCCTGCGTGCTTGATTGAGCTCAGAGGCGATGCACCGGTGCCCCCGCTATCGCCCGAAATCAGAACCACATCGGCGTGCGCCTTGGCGACACCAGCGGCAACCGTTCCTACCCCAATTTCTGAAACCAGCTTCACCGAAATGCGTGCCTTGGGATTCGTGTTCTTTAAGTCGTAAATCAATTGCGCAAGGTCTTCGATTGAATAAATGTCGTGATGGGGCGGCGGCGAGATCAGGCCGACACCCGGAATCGAGTGCCGCAGACGCGCAATGACGTCGTCCACCTTGTGACCGGGCAATTGTCCGCCTTCGCCGGGTTTGGCGCCTTGCGCCATCTTGATCTGCAGTTCATCGGCATTCACCAGGTAGTTTGTGGTCACTCCAAAGCGCGCCGAGGCCACTTGCTTGATGGCGCTGCGACGCGAGTCCCCATTCGCGTCCTTCTGGTAGCGGGCTTCATCCTCGCCGCCTTCGCCCGTGTTCGATTTGCCCCCCATCCGGTTCATCGCGATTGCCAGGGTCTCGTGCGCTTCCTTACTGATCGATCCGAATGACATCGCACCGGTGGTAAACCGCTTCACGATTTCCTTGGCGGGCTCCACCTGATCGAGAGAAACCGGCTTGCGCGCTTTCTTGAACTTCATCAGGCTGCGCAAGGTCGCCAGGTTCTCGTTTTGCTTGTCGATGAGATCGGTAAATTCCTGGAAGGTTTTGAAGTTCTCATCCCGCACGCTGTGCTGCAGTTTGCTGATGGTCAGAGGATTCAGCAGGTGGTACTCCCCGTTGATCCGGTAGTGGTAGCTTCCTCCGACAGAGAGTTCGGTCTCCGCTTCGGTGAGCGGCCGGAAGGCAAACTCGTGCTTCATCTGCGCTTCACGGGAAAGCACATCCAGCCCAACCCCTCCCACGCGGGACGTGGTGCCGGAAAAATACGTATTGACGAGATTCTTGTTGAGGCCGATCGCCTCAAACACCTGCGCTCCGCGATAGCTTTGCAGCGTGGAAATCCCCATCTTGGAGAAGGTTTTCAGCAGCCCTTTATTGATCGCCTTGATGAAGTGCTTCACCGCGACATCCGGCGTGATGCCCGCCGGCAAGTAGCCTCGCGCGCCCAAGTCCTCGAGAGTTTCCATGGCCAAATACGGGTTGATGGCACTGCCACCATAGCCGATCAATAAAGCGAAGTGCATCACTTCGCGCGGCTCGCCCGATTCGATAATCAACGCCACTTGTGTACGGGTCTCTTCCCTGACCAGCAAGTTATGAACGGCTGCCAGTGCCAGCAGGCTGGGAATGGGAGCGTAGTCTTTGTCGACCCCACGATCGGAAAGGATCAGGAGCGTATAGCCCGACTTCACGGCCAGAGATGCGCGCTTGGACAGCTCGTCGAGCGCCGAACGGAGACCGGCTTCGCCATCCGAAGCGCGGAACAGGGCAGGCAAGGTGATCGCCAGCAGGTCGCCTTGTGAAACCCGGCGCAGTTTCTCGAGCTCCCGATTGGTCAGAATCGGATGCGGCAGCTTTAGGGTGTGGCAGTTCTCAGGCGTCTCGTCGAGGATGTTGCGCTCAGTGCCGATATAACTGATCAGCGACATCACCATCTCTTCACGGATGGGATCGATCGGCGGGTTGGTCACCTGCGCAAACAGCTGTTTGAAATAGTTGAATAGGGGTTGCGGCTTGTCATTCAGGCAGGCCAGCGGCGTGTCCGTCCCCATCGAGCCTACGGGCTCTTCGCCCTTGACCGCCATGGGCTCGAGAATCATCCTCAGGTCTTCGGCGGTGTAGCCGAACGCACGTTGCCGGGCCAGAATCGTCGAGTGGTCTGACGGATGCACGCGCATCGGCTCCGGCAACTGATCGAGCGTGATCTGGTTTTCTTTCAACCACTCGCCATAAGGCTGGCGCGAGGACAAGGCTTTCTTGATTTCTTTGTCGGCGATAATTCGGCCTTCGACGGTATCCACCAGGAACATTTTTCCCGGCTGCAGACGGCCCTTCCGCTTGATCTTCTCCGGCGGGATGGGAAGCACACCGGTTTCCGATGCGGCCACGACCAAGTCATCGTCGGTTACGACATAACGGCCGGGACGCAAGCCGTTGCGGTCGAGCGTTGCCCCGATTACACGCCCATCGGTAAAGGCGATCGCCGCCGGACCGTCCCACGGCTCCATGAGCGAGCAGTGATACTCGTAGAATGCCCGTTTCCCCGCTTTCATGTGGGGATTCCCGGACCAGGCTTCCGGGATGAGCATGGCCATGACATGCGGCAAACTGCGGCCTGATTGCAACAACAACTCCACCGCGTTATCAAAGCTGGCGGAATCGCTGCCGCCCGGCTCGATGATCGGAAAGAGCTTCTTGATGTCGTCGCCGAATAGCGGCGTATCCAGGATCGACTGGCGGGCGTGCATCCAGGCGACGTTGCCCTTTAAAGTGTTGATCTCGCCATTGTGCGCGACGTAGCGGTAGGGATGCGCCAGTTTCCAACTCGGAAAAGTATTGGTGGAGAAGCGCTGGTGCACCAGACAGAGCGCGCTCGCCACGTCGGGATCGGACAGTTCGCCGTAGAAGTTCGCGATCTGGGGTGCGAGCAGCAGCCCTTTGTAAACGATCGTCCGCGCGGAAAGCGAGGGGATGTAGAAAAACTCTTTGTCCTCGATGTCGGAAGCACCGATCTCGGTCTCGGCTCGCTTGCGCACGACATACAGCTTGCGTTCGAACGCGTCCTCGTCCATCTCTGCCGGACGGGCAACAAAAATCTGCTGAATATAAGGTTGGGATGCGCGGGCAACGCGACCAATGGCATCGCCATTGACCGGCGTGTCACGCCAGCCAAGAACCGTCACCCCCTCTTCCTGAATGATCCGCTCGAGCACGCCTTCACAGTTCAGCCGGGGCTGCTTCTCGACCGGCAGAAAGGTCATGCCAACCCCGTACTCGCCTGGCCCGGGCAACTCGAAGCTGAGCTGTTCGCACTCTCGCGCAAAGAACTTGTGAGGAATTTGAATGAGCACACCCGCCCCATCGCCCGTTTCCGGATCGCAGCCGCAGGCACCGCGGTGCGTCAAGTTGATCAGGATCTGAATGCCCTGCTCAACGATGGTGTGACTCTTTTCCCCACGGATGCTGGCCACAAAGCCAATACCGCAGGCATCGCGCTCGGTCCCCGGATCATAGAGACCCTGCGCCGGCGGCAAACCGTTGTTTGTCTTCCAATGCTTCAGAAAAAATACTCCTGGCTTGGGTCTTTGGCGTTTGTCGTCGGCTTGCTCGGAGGTGAGCTACGCCACAGCTGATTCGAAAGCACTTCGAGTAGCGGCAATGCTGGAGGGCTGGGGCCTCTCGAACTGCTACAACCAACCACAGTGAGCCAACGACAACTCTTGATCGCGCGCGCCACGACCCAGGTTATATATCTTTGTTACAGCCACTTGGGGTCAAAAGTCGAATTCGTAATTTCGATGAGGCGGATGGAAAAATCGGGACGGATTTTCACCGGCTGAGACACCCCGACGCTGCCAAATTCACTCCCCCCAGGCTCTTGTCCTACTCTACTACGTGGTAAGCCTGTGGGAACCGAGCCCGCGTGCGGCTGCAGTGTCCTTCCCGGGGCATGGCCCTCAGCCATCGGGTTCTATGCTCGGGCAGCACTTTTTTGGATTGGCGTTATCGAAAAACCTGCTTTGGGATACCCGCCCGTTTCCGGTATATTCGTTTTTTATGCCGTCCACATCCCAGACAACGTTGCTGATGCCTATCCAAACGAAGGGCACACGAATTACTGTCTGGGGTGGGCGTTGAGCAGGAAACAGAAATAAGGATTCAGCTCAAGACCCACAGCCAGAACAAGCCGGCTGGTGGGTCTTTCGTGTGTATGGGCCATTTTCGGCTTATCGGTGAGTCTGGCGAGATTCAAGTGCCCGACCTTGCCTTTATGGTCGCATCTGGGAACTTGCGCTCTCGATCGCAAAGCTTGGGAGAATAGGTCATCATGGAAACTGAGTTGTGTGGGGTGCGCCGATGATCGTCATGAAGTTTGGCGGAACGTCCGTCGAAAGCGCGGAGGCCATCGAGCGCGTCTCGAAGATCGTCCGAAGCCGCATCAAGCAATCGCCGCTCGTCGTCGTAAGCGCCATGGCCAAGGTGACCGACCAACTGGTGGCGATGGGGAACACGGCCGCCAGCGGGGACTCGAGTGAAGCACTGGCCTCGGTCGAAGCTCTACGTGAGCGCCACCAGCAAACTGCCAAGGCCCTCTTAGGTGAGAAACGTGCTGCCGCCCTTGCCCCCAAGCTCCAGGCACACTTCATCGACTTGGAGAACTTCGTTCGTGGCCTGGCCGCAGTTCGCGAACTGACACCGCGCGGCAGCGATTATCTCCTTTCTTTCGGGGAGCTGTTGTCTAGTCTGATCGTGGCCGACGCATTCATCGTTCGCGGAGTCACGGCCGCATGGGTCGATTCCCGCGAGTGCCTGGTAACCGACACCACTCACACCCGTGCCGTTCCGCTGCTCGAGGAAACTCGCGAGAAGTCCAAGAGGAAGATCGGCCCGCTTCTCGCCAAGAAACGCACCCCAGTCATGGGGGGATTCATCGCCGCGAGTACCGATGGCATTCCAACCACGCTTGGCCGAGGGGGATCCGACTACTCGGCGGCCATCATGGGCGCTGCCCTGAATGCCGACAAGATCGAGATCTGGACAGACGTGGAAGGCATGATGACCACCGACCCCCGCCTCTGTTCCGGTGCCCGTACCATCAAACAAATCAGCTTCAACGAAGCCGCCGAGCTTGCCTACTTCGGCGCCAAGGTGCTGCATCCCCTCACGCTTCTTCCTGCCATTCATCAGAACATTCCGGTTTACGTTCTGAACTCGCGCAATCTCAAGAGCACGGGAACCGAAATCACCGCGCAGTCGCCGCCGAGCCGTGATGTCTTCCGCGCCATCACTGCCAAGAAGGGTGTGAGCATTGTGAACGTGGTGGCCTCGCGGGGAGTGGGCGTGCACGGATTCCTGCGCTCGGTATTTGAAGCCATGGACCGGCATGCTGCCTCGGTGGACATCGTTGCCATCTCGGAAGTCAGCATGTCCTTCACCATCGAGACCAGACGGCTGGCAGATGCGCTCATAAAAGATCTTGAACAGATTGCCGACGTTAACGTGGACAACGACCAGGCAGTCATCTGCCTGGTTGGCGAAGACATCCATGGCAAGCCTGGCATTGCCGCCAGCGTCTTTAACACCGTGGCTGAGGCCCAGGTTAATATCCGAATGATTTCCCAGGGCGCATCCGAAATCAACATCAGCTTCGTCGTAAAAGAGGATGATGTTCCTAGGGTGGTGCGCCATTTGCATGACCACTTCTTTCCCTTGCGTGCAAGAAAAAAGAACGGAATCCGAGTGAACGGCACAGGACGGCCAGGAAAACGGACGGCGAACCACAAACCGTCACTCAGGCGAGCGGTTGCGGCGGCACTCTAGAAGCTTAGGAGAGCAGATTGAATCCACGCACGGCATCCATTGACGAACCGGCGAAGTCGAGCCTTTCTTCCCGCAAGCCGCTAAAGGTTGCACTGGCCGGCTTCGGCACGGTTGGCAGCTCGGTCGCCCGCATTCTCACCGAGCACCCGCCGGAAGGTCTGCGCCTCAGCTATATCTTCAATCGCGATTTCGAGCGAAAACAGAGGAGTGCAGACTGGCTGCCGCCTACCGTGCAGTGGACCAACAACATCGATGACGTCCTTTCTTCAGATGCCGACATCTTTGTCGAACTTGTTGGCGGACTCGAACCCGCAACCACATGGATTCGCCGCGCGGTGGAATCTGGCAAGTCGGTCGTGACCGCCAACAAGCAGATCATCGCTCGCTACGGACCGGAGTTGGTAGCCCAGGCACACTCTCGCGGGGGGCACGTCGCTTTTGGGGCCTCTGTGGCAGGCGGTGTTCCGGTCATATCAGGCTTGCAAGAAGGTTCGGCAGGGGACGAACTGATCGAGTTGTGCGGAATTCTGAACGGCACCTGCAACTACATTTTGACCCGCATTGAGAATGCCGGGATCTCTTTTTCGGAAGCCCTGGCGGAAGCTCAGAAATTCGGCTACGCGGAAGCCAATCCCTCGGAAGATGTCGATGGTTATGACGCCCGCGCCAAGATCACGATTCTCTGCCGCGTGGGACTGCGTTCGGCCGTAGCTCATTCAGAAATTCCTACGCGCTCGATTTCGATCATCGAGCCCATCGACTTCGAATACGCCAAGCTGCTCGACTGCACCATCCGCCAGATCTCGCGTGCCGAGAAGCGAGGCGGGCGGCTGCTCGCCTCGGTGGAGCCGACCCTGGTCAACCGCTCCTCCCCGTTGGCCAGCGTAGAGGGCCCGCAGAATCTTGTGATGTCCACCGGCAAGTTCGGCGGGGAGACGATTTTCGCCGGCCACGGTGCGGGCGGAAACGCAACCGCGGTGGCGGTTGTCTCCGATCTTATTTCTATCGTCCGTCTACGCCAGATCGGCGGCGTTGCCATCCACGAAAACGGGCTTGCTCAGCTGGGGGTCAGCTCCGACTTCACCACCCGTCACTACCTGCGCTTCACGGTGAAAGACGAGCCCGGAATCATCGCTGCCCTGGCCACCATATTTTCGAAAGCTGGCATCAACATCGATTCCGTCTTCCAGAAGCCGGGCTTCCCGGTTTCGAAGCTGCCCTTTGTGATCACGCTCGAGCCCTGCCCAACCTCGCTGGTCGAGGAATCCCTGAAGCACATCAACCAGCTTCCTTTCCTGGTGCAACCGTGCGTGGCGCTACCCATTCTTGACTGATTTCGTTGGGAAGGCGCTGCCTGGCAGCGGAGAGTAACTAGGCCATGACCGGCACTTCGAACCCATCCGGCAGGAAGCCGGCGCGGCCCATGGCGACTTCCACTTCAGGGTTGCGCATAAAGGTGTTCCAGATGAACTGGGAGCGTGCATTCTCTGCCATGAGCATGCTGATGCCTACGTCAATGCCGAGCACGTCTTTGCTCGCCCAGCCGGTCATTGGGTTGAAAGCGTCGACGAACCCGTACTTGCGCCATGTCTGCCTTTCATAGCGGCTGCGCAAAGTGCGTAGAACGGTCAATGCTTCATTAAAGAGGAATGGCAACGATCCCGCCGAAGCCGCGGGTACCACGCTTCCGTCAATCGGTCCGAGCAGCGGCGGCCCTCCCCAGGCTACATATCCCCGGGTTGAATCAGAGGCGGTGATGCCCCAGATGTCCTCGGTATAACTGGGGAAATGTTGGCTCAGCGAGGTACAGAACTCGCGATGTGCCTGGCAGGCGACAATGGAATTCTGGAAGTAGTTGGCGTAATCGTCGTGCTTGTCCCGAAAATCGAACCACGCGTGCGAGAACTGGTGTACGAACAGCGGCGCCGGGCTGGAGATGTATTGGTGTCCCGCATAGACCATTTTCGGACGCCGCACCGCGTGCCAACTCTCCGCAGGAATCGGGTGCGTCGGCGAACCCATGGCCAACAAATACAGCATCATCGACTCGCAATAGGAATCCCAGCGGAAACGGCTGAACCCTTCCTCCGGAGTCCAGGCAAGAGCGAAGGTTTTCCCCCCGTTCATCGCCCAGTTCCAATCCACGCGATGGTAGAGCGTGGTCGCATCCCGCTGGATCTCGGCGTTTGAAAACTGCTCCCGGCAAGTCAAAGCGCCACAGAGCAAAATGGCCGTGTCAATGGGAGAAACTTCAGAAAGCTTGTATCGCGTGCCGTCATTTCCCTGCATGAAGTGATAAAACAGGCCATTCTCCGTCGGGGTCTCGTGCGACAAAGCATGGAGCGTCTGGCGTACTCGCGCCTGAATCTCGCCCCGCGGACGGAACCGCCGCTCGTGTCCAATGCAAAGAGCGGTGAGCCCGAATCCGGTGGCCGCGATGCTTGCCTTGGTTCTTTGGCCCCCGCCATCGGCGTTGGCCCGGTCGCGAATCAAGCCGGTGTGGGGGTCAGATTCATTCCAGAAGAAGTCGAATGCCGCACGCTCCAGTTCATCCAGTAGAGCATCGTCGGTCGCGGAGATGCGGGGAGTCGGTGGCGCCAGGCCGGCGGCGAGGCTCCCCTTGGTGAACGGGAGCACCGCAGCCCCGGTCATAGCCACGCGAAGGAAATGACGGCGGGAAAAGCTCATTGCTCTGCTGTACCTCATTATGTCCAGAGCTGCTGCCCAGTGACAATCCTGAAAACACAAAACAATAGACTTTCTTGTCGAAGCCAGGAAAATATTGCTCGAACGAGAGCGCAGCCGTGAATTACTTGCTCAAGCGCATCTTCATCCCGACCACAACTAGAGTCAAAACATTCGCGTCCTCGGGGGATAACTGGAGTAATTAGGGCTCTTGCCTTAGTCCTGAACGGAAAGCCAGCTCGCCCCGGCTATTTATAATGACCAGCAATGCGGACACGCCGTCTGAGGGGTCCTTGGCGTCTAACTGCAGAGCGATAAAACCCTTACCGCGGTTTTCGGCATCTCTGGTTGGAACCACGGCGGCAGCACTTCTCTGTAGCAACGTAAGTAGAAGCAAGCGGCTTCTAAAGCCGGACACGGCCAAAATGTCACACAGCGAGAACTTCTGGAGCAGCTGGCAGGAGCGCCTCACCGCGCTTAGGAATGTCCCGCCCATCCTCAAGATTGTCTGGCGCTCGGGACCCGGCGTGGTCTCGTTTGGAATTGTGGCCAGGATCGTAGCCGCGCTTCTCCCGATTGCGATCGGCTATATCCCCAAGCTCATCATCGACATCATTGTCGAGGCGCTCAAAACCCACGCGCCCCTACCTACGCGGCTTTGGTGGCTAGTGGGCATAGAGTTCGGCCTGGCGGTGCTCAATGGCGTGGTTCTGCGGATGATCGACTATTCCGACTCGCTGCTGGCGAACAAGTACACGCGTCACGTCAGCATTCAGGTCATGAAGCACGCCTCGGAACTCGACCTGACCGCCTACGAAGATCCGATTTATTACGATCGGCTGGAACGTGCCCGGGTACAGGCAACGGATCGGCTGGTCATGATCCAATCGATCGGCCGTCTGCAGTTGCAGCTCATCACGGCGATCGGCTGGACCGTCGCCGTCATGCTGTATTCGCCATGGCTCATGCTAGTGCTGGTTGCGACCGTACTGCCTGCATTTTTGGGCGAGACGCACTTTGCATTTCTTGGATACGCCAAGAATTTCCGCCAGACTCCGATCAAGCGCCAGCTTGACTATTTGCGTCAGGCTGGAGCCACCAAGGAAGCGGCAAAAGAACTCAAACTTTTTAACCTCAGCCAGTTCTTTACCAACCGGTTTGCCAAACTCTCCGACATCGTTTACCAGCAAGATGTCGAACTTGCACGCACCCGTCTTGGCATCGGGTCGATCCTGTCGGTCATTAGCACCGGCGGCTACTACGGCGCTTATGCCTACGTCATTTGGAAAACGCTCGCGGGCAAATGGACCATCGGCGCCTTTTACTTCCTCACCGCAGCCATCCTTAATGCGAGCAGCAACATTCAACAGGTCCTCTCGACGCTCTCGGGAATCGCGGATCAAGCTTTGTTCCTTACCGATTTGCTCGCCTTCCTCGAGATGAAGCCGACCATCCAGTCCAAGCCCAACGCCCTACCCGCGCCGCGGCCCATCCAGCAGGGATTCGAATTCCGCAACGTGTCATTCGTTTACCCCGGTACCGAGCGCCGGGTTTTGAACGGATTGAACTTCCACTTGCGTCCCGGCGAGCGGGTTGCGCTGATTGGCGAGAACGGCCAGGGCAAAACCACGATCGTTAAGCTCATTACCCGGCTTTATGATCCGACCGAAGGCCAGGTGCTGCTGGATGGCGTGGATTTGCGGGAATACGACATCGAAGACCTTTATCGGGAGATCGGAGTCATCTTCCAGGACTTCATGCGCTATGAGATGACGGCTCGCGAAAACATTGCCGTAGGCAAAATCGATGAGATCGAGAACAAGCCCATGCTCGAGGAAGCCGCCCACAAGAGCCTCGCCGATGAAGTCGTGGCCAAGCTTGCGGGGACATACGAGCAGATGCTCGGCCGCCGCTTTGAGGGTGGTGTGGACCTTTCGGGCGGCGAGTGGCAGCGGATTGCCTTGGCCCGTGCCTACCTTCGCGATGCCCAGCTTCTAGTTCTTGATGAGCCCACGGCGGCGCTCGATGCTCGCAGTGAGTATCAGGTCTTCCAGCGATTCGCCGAGCTCACCACCGGCAAGATGGCTTTGTTTATTTCCCACAGATTTTCGACAGTGCGCATGGCAGACCGCATCGTAGTACTGGAGAACGGAAACATCGCGGAAGAAGGAACTCACGAGAAGCTCACACGCATGGGCGGACGTTACGCCGAGCTATTTGAATTGCAAGCCGCCAGTTATCGCTGATCATTCATGCCCGAGAACACCCATATCGAGATGCTCGAGGCCGTCATGGAGCACGAGCCCCAAGGCCCACTGCCTACTCCACCGGAGCCGCGGCAGTTGCAGCAAGGGGCCGAGGAACTCTCCCGCTTGCTGGCCTGGAACCCTGGTGTCCATAATTCTGGCTTTTTTATGGCCCGTTGGAAGGCAATGTATGCCGTTCTAAAGCCTGTGCTCGAGCAGGCCGGCCGCGCTCCCCGCACCCCGGACGATCCTGATGACCTCCGCTGGCTCCGCGATAACATGACCATGCTTTGGGCCGAGGTTTGGAAC